>Ga0315907_10004956_pt1 | contig 14736 bp, 24 predicted proteins | sample LakEriMetagenome_3_FD_203525 | JGI IMG/M metagenome (GOLD analysis project Ga0315907, IMG submission 203525) | Freshwater fungal communities from buoy surface, Lake Erie, Ohio, United States - Buoy 12 MA123 | ecosystem: Environmental > Aquatic > Freshwater > Lake > Lake biofilm | place: USA...
GTCTTGCTTTTGAGATCATTACGGAAAAGGGTGTTAATAGCACTTCTGCATTGGAAAATTGTGAGACTTCAGCGATCGGTCGTGCGCTCGCAAATGCTGGTTTCGCAGCTAAAGGCAAACGCGCTTCACGAGAGGAAATGGCTAAGGTAAATGCTGCTCCTAATCAATACGAAAAGAAATTACAGGAAAGGCGTTACGGATCACCAGGTTCGAAATCAGCAGCTGTTGAGGATGCTTTAAGAGCTTCATTTGCTGTTGAGAATAAACAAGATGATCCATCTTTATGGAATGTTGAAAAAGCTGTTGATGCAATAGGTAATTCAACTCCAGCTGAGCCACCTATTTGCTGCGAAAAAGGTCATATCATGAAACAAGGCATCAGCAAGGGTGGAAAACCATATCTAGGATATGTATGCAAAGGTAAAATTGCTGAACACGCTAAATGGGCAAAGGTAACAAGTCAGGGCCATTTCTACTTTGAGGAGAATTTATAGTGGGTTATATTGCCTTCATAAACGGAAAAGGACTTCAAGTTGTTATGGATGATAATGGTGTGCATTTAGAGGAATCAGTTATCAAATGCGCAGTTTGCGATGATGATCGAGTATTCAAAGATGGTACATGTTTCAAATGCCATGAGCTTCTAAATCATGACTAATTACACGCAGTTCAAATGTAATGGTTGCAAACGCAATACAGAGTTCTTATGGCTTGACTCTATGGATCTACCAGATGGATTTAAGCTATATCAGTGCATGGATTGCGGATGCGTAGGAGTTAAGAATGTGGTTGAAGCATTACATATTCCGGACTCAGAGATTTGTAGATGCGATAAGTGTGGTGGTTGGAGATGGGAAAAAGAGCCCTGCCACACTTGCGAATTGATAAGGAGTAAATGATGCCGACTTATGAATACAGCTGCAAAGAATGCGGCACTTATGGATCAGTCCATAGGACTTACAAAGAGGATGATGGCGGTATGCGTTGTCCTAAATGCCATATTGATATGACCAGAATCTACTCATCAGTAGGTTTGGTGTTTAAGGGCGATGGATGGGCTGGTAAATCATGACCGAAATAACTTATGGCAAGGATGAGTGTTATACCCCTAAATGGGTGTTTGACACATTGGGATTAGAGTTTGATTTAGATGTAGCAAGCAGTCATCATCCATTAGTAATTGTGCCTACAAAAAATAAATACACAATTGATGACAATGGCTTGGAAAAACCTTGGTTTGGCCGTATCTGGATGAATCCACCATTTAGCAAAGTAACACCATGGATTGACAAATGGCTAGACCATGCAAATGGTTTATGTTTAGTTCCTCTCAGCTCAAATGGTCGTTGGGTCAATAAGTTATGGGATAGCGATGCTGCATGTTGTTACTTACCGCCTAATATGGCATTTCAAGGAGCTAGTGGACACATCGTTAAGATGCGTTGGCGAACAGCCGTCTGGGCTATCGGTAATGACAATATCGAAGCATTACGCAAATTAGGTAGGGTTAAACAATGAATGGCTTTGATGAACAATGGATTGATACAGATGATTTACGCATTACGACATGCCGTCTGACCTGCGGTTTTGTTAAGTGATTTGGAGGTATATGATACGCTCTAGGACGCATTCGCCCTCAAGGCGAAAAGGCGAGCCGCGCTGCGGTAAGCTCGCAAGGTGCACGCTAGTTGGGCTTGCTCTATTTGTAGCACAAATTGTTGGCCTTGAAAGAGCTGAATCTCAAACAATAAAAGTTAATACATTAAAGCAAATTACATTCCATAAGATGAATTACAATTTTGAACAGTTTTACTGTTTAGATCAAATTGTATATAAAGAGAGTAGATGGAATTACAAAGCCAAGAATCCTAAGTCAAGTGCTTATGGATTGTTTCAAGTATTGAAGTCTAAAGAAAAAGATCCTATTAAACAGATAGATCAGGGATTGAAATACATAAATCACAGGTATGATGGATGTGCTTGCGCTGCGCTCGCACACCATAAACTTAAAGGATGGTATTGATGGCTAGATCAGCACTACGCAGCACAGGTAGCACAGATCGATGGCGTAAGATAAGAGCTAAGATTATTAACAGAGATCAATGCTGTCAGATATGTGGAACAGAATCAAAGCTGACTGTCGATCATATAATCCCTAGACGATTGGGTGGAACTGATGAGCCGTCAAATTTACAAACTTTGTGTGTTAGTTGCAATTCACGCAAGGGTGGGCGTTTTTTTGTGAGCACACCGACACCACCGACCCCCCTGTTGGTTTCTAACCCACGAAACACCTCGATCAGCCACGATCCGACCAGTCATGACTAAAAAAGGATAAATCGGACATGAGCGAACTGCATCTGGTTGAATCGACTTTAGGAGGTGTGCAAACACCGCGTATTCACTCTCCTTTGAATGATTTACCGACAAAAGGCAACGAAATGATCGACTTTGCAGCTGAAATCGGTATGCCTTTGCTTGAATGGCAAAAGTTTGTGGCAATTCATGGCCATAAAGTCAAAGAGGATGGCCGTTGGCATTCCCAACTTAATAACCTTCTCCTTGCAAGGCAGAATGGAAAGTCCACATTTATGCTAATTCGCATTCTTACCGGCATGTATGTTTGGGGAGAAAATTTACAGCTGTCATCAGCACACCGACTAACAACTTCACTTGAAACATTTAGACAGATGGTTAGCATTATTGAAGGTAATGACAAACTAGCTTCCGAAGTAAAAAAGATTAGATGGCAACATGGTGCTGAGGAAATGGAATTAAAAGGCGGTCGTAGGTTTGTGGTAAAAGCTGCAAACAATGCCTCAAGAGGAATTTCTGCACCATCCACAATTCATTTAGATGAGTTGCGTGAATACAAAGATGAGGATGCTTGGTCATCAATGCGTTATACCATGATGAGTTCCAAAAATCCGCAGGTATGGACTTATTCAAATGCAGGAGATCAACATTCAGTAATTCTAAACAAACTTAGGGAGCGTGGACTAGCAGCCTCCACAAATCCCTCCGATACGATCGGTTGGTTTGAATGGAGTGCAGAGCCGGACTCACCAATTACCCTTCCGTCAGGTGAAATCAATTGGCCAGCATTCGCTCAAGCCAACCCATCGCTTGGCACATTAATGCACCCTGATAATCTTAAAGCTGTAATTAATGATCCACCTGATATTGTAAAAACTGAAGTATTATGTTTGTGGGTCGATACAATAAATTCAGCAATTGATGCTCAAAAGTGGGAGTTATGTAAGACTGATCCAATACCGCTTGATCCTGAAAAACCTACTTGGTTTGGTTTAGATTTATCTCCTGATAGAAAATTTGCAGCTCTTACTGCAACTCAAAGACTTCCAGACGAAAGATTTAATTTAGTTTTACTTCATACTTGGTCGAATGATTATTCAATCAATGATTTAGCGGTGGCAAACGATATTGCTCCTTATGTTAGAAAATACAATGTTCAGACTATCGCTTATTCAGCAAGGACTGCACAGGCCGTTGCAAGTCGGTTGATCCCTGCTGGATTTTCCTGCACTAATATGGATGGGGCGATTTATGCTGAATCATGTGATCGGTGGTTAGGCGCAATTAATTCCCATCGATTACAGCATGGGGGTCAAGACGAACTGACTCAACAAACACTTTCCGCTGCAAAACTGCCCTATGGGGATGGGTCATGGATCATCGGGAGGCGTGCAAGTAGAGTCGCAGTTTGTGCAGCTGTGGCTTCTGCTTTAGCAACTTATTTTGCGACACAACCTGAAACAGAAATTGACATACAAATAGCATAATTAGGACTTAATGGTATAATCTATACTAATGGGATTATTAGATAGATTTTTGACAAATAAGACACCGGCAGTTTCAATGGATGTCGCTGCCAGCATTCCTTACAATTTACAACAATCTTATAATGGATTATTTAGTGGATCACAAACAGCTACTAGAGAACAATTTATGGCTGTGCCAAGTGCTGCTCGCGCTCGCAATATAATTTGTTCAACAATTGGATCATTACCAATTGAAACTTATAATCATTTTACAAAAGAGCATGTTCGACCAACAAGATCAATCATGCAGCCAGATCCAAGAATTGCAGGATCAGCAATCTATGCTTGGTTGTGCGAGGATTTACTTTTACGAGGCGTAGCTTATGGACAAGTGCTCGATCAATACTCAAGCAGCGATGGTGCTCGAATTAGAGCATGGACAAGAATTTCTCCTGATCGTGTAACTTACAAAACAAATGTTCAGCAAACTGAAATCATAAGTTACAAAATTGATGGACTTGATATTCCAACAAGTGGAGTCGGAAGCATAATTGTATTTAGTGGATTAGATGAAGGTGTATTAAATCGAGCAGGTAGAACAATTAGAGCTGCATTGGAATTAGAAAAAGCGGCTGAATTATACGCCAAAGAGCCAGTTCCTACAATGGTGTTAAAATCAAATGGCACAAATTTAACTCCTGAAAGAATTAGCAGATTATTAGAAAGTTGGAAAGCCAGCAGATCAACAAGAGCAACTGCATTTTTAAATGCTGATGTTGAATTGCAAGCATTAGGATTTGATCCACAAAAATTACAATTAAATGAAGCACGCCAATATCTTGCAACCGAAATTGCTAGAGCTGTGGGAATTCCAGCATCATTTTTATCTGCTGAAACTACCAGCATGACTTATAGCACAACTGTTATGGAAAGAAAAGCACTTATTGATTTCAGTTTAAGAAACATAATTACACCATTGGAGCAAAGATTATCCGCTGTGGATTTTGTACCAAATGGCATTGAAGTCAAATTTGACATTGACGATTTCTTGCGTGGATCAGCTTTAGAGCGTGCGCAAGTTTATGAAATCCTAAACCGCATTGGCGCGATGAGTGTCGAGCAAATACAAGAGGAGGAGGACTTAATCCGATGAAGATTAATTTCCCAATAACACTAACCGCAGCTGATAGCCGAAAAAGAACAATATCTGGAACAATCGTAACTTGGGGTGAGCGCGGAAATACATCAGCAGGAGCAACAGTATTTGAAAAAGGCTCAATTGATTTTTCAAAGCCAGTCAAATTGCTATTAGAGCATGATCGCACTCGACCAATTGGTAAATTGATGGACATCACAGCTGATGATGCTGGTATTGAAGCCACATTTAAGATCGCTGGAACTATTGCTGGCGATGATTCATTATTGGAAGCAGCTGAGGGATTACGCGATGGATTTAGTGTTGGAGTAATGGTTGATGACTGGAAAAACAAAGACGGAGTCATGTCAATCAAAGCAGCTAAATTAATCGAGGTTAGTTTAGTAACAGATCCAGCAATTGATAGTGCAAGAGTTGCAGATGTTGCAGCAACTGAAACACCAACAGAGAATTCCGAAGCAACCGCTGAGGATAAAACAACACAGGAGGAAAAAGTGTCTGATATAACATCAGAAGCTCCTATCGCCACCGAAGCGGTAGAAGCTGCTCAATCCGAGCCTGTGGCAGTATCAGCAACTCAACCAGTTGCTTACACAAAGCCACGCTCACCAATTACCAACAAAGCAACCTATTTGGAGCACTCAGTTCGCGCTGCATTAGGAAATGACGAAAGCAGAATGTATGTTCGCGCTGCTGATGACACAACATCAAACAACGCAGGTCTAATCCCAACTCGTCAATTAACTGAAATCATTAACCCATTATCAAATGCTAATCGTCCAGCAATTGACTCAATCACAACTGGTGTTCTACCAGATGCAGGAATGACTTTTGAAATTCCTAAAATTACAGCTGTTCCAGCAGTAGCAGAAGTTGCTGAGGAAGGCGCAATTGGCGAAACCGGAATGACATCATCATTTTTAACTGTAAATGTTAAGAAATATGCTGGCGGACAGGAATTCACAGTTGAGCTATTAGATCGCAGCTCTCCAGTATTTTTTGATGTATTAGTTGCAGAGATGGAGAAGGCTTACGCCTATGCAACAAATAACGCAGTTCTAAACGCATTAATTGCAGGTGGAACTGATGGCGGAAACCGCACAATGTCAAATGTCAATTTCCAAGATTTCATTTCTGATGCTGCTGTAAGCATTTATGGCAACACACTTGGATTTGCACAAAACTTAATTGCATCAACAGGTCAATGGGGTGCAATCATGAATTTGGTAGATGGAAACAACCTACCTCTTTACACCAATGTCATTAACCCACAGAATCGTGGTGGAGGCGTAACTCCTGGCTCAATTGGTGGAAATGTGCTTGGACTTAACTTCCGCGTTGATCGTGGACTTGGATCTGGAGTTGGCGATGACACATTAATCGTTGTAAATCCAGAGTCTTACCAATGGTTCGAATCACCACGCTATCGCCTAGAAACTGCACTTAACCAAACAACTGGCAAGATCACAGTTGCTTACTATGGTTATGGTGCAATTGCAACTAAGGTCGGTGCTGGTGCTTACCTATGGAAAGTTGCTTAATTAAGTAATTAACTGAGTGCCTATGGTTGCTCCCGATCATAGGCATCCTTTAATGGGAGTAAGGAGATGACATGCCAACTATTATCACAGCTACACAGTTGAGATCTGTGCTTGGCGTGTCATCTGCCTTGTATGATGACACATATTTAAATGGTTTGATAGATACGGCAGAAAATACGATTCTGCCAATGCTCGTTACATTCAAAAGCCCGATTCAAAAAGTGTCGCTGACTAACAATGTCGCCACTTTCACTACACTTGGAATTCATGAATTTACCGAAGGACAATCAGTCGTCATCGCAGGATGCGGATCACCTTACAATGGAACAAGAACTGTTCTTGATACAAATCTTGGACAATATACCTTTGAAGCTGCGATCACAAATGCCGATTTGGATGAAGCAAATGTTATACCAAGCGGAACTGCAACCCTTTCTAGCGCATCAACTTATGTTGGAAACAAAAGTGTTGAATCAGCTGTCTATGCAATATCAGTCGAAGTTTTTCAATCAAGAGTCGCAGCCGGAGGACAAATCGAAGGAGTAGATTTTACAGCGACTCCTTATCGTATGGGTCGCAGTTTATATTCAAGAGTAATTGGAATTTTAGGGCCTTATGTAGATACTGAGGGAATTGCCCAATAATGCCTAATCAGACAATCCTTGAACAAGTTCGCACACCATTAGCAACCGCTTTATCTAGCGTTGCTGGAAATGTTTATTCATTTGTGCCTGAAACAGTAATTCCACCAGCTGTCGTGGTTGTTCCAGATAGCCCATACTTGGAATTTGAAACAATTAACAAATCAAACATTAGATCAAAAGTCAATATGACGATCACAGTTGCAGTTGCATATAACAGCAATCCTGCTTCGCTCGACAATATCGAGCAGTTAATCATAAGCGTTCTGGCAGTTATTCCAGCGGGATACATTGTCAGCTCGGTCGAAAGACCAACAGTTACCACAGTCGGAGCATCGACTTTGCTTATCGCAGATGTTCGAGTATCTACCTACTACACACGCACAGTCTAAGGAGAAATAATCATGGCAACAGTAGTCATCACTGGTCGCGATATTTCGTTGTCTTTCACAGGTGGAACAGACATCGAAGCGCAAGCAACCAGCGCAGTTTTAACAAAGGTCAATGAGCGTCAGGAATATCAGACACTTGATGGCACAGCTTATAAGACCACAAACATTTCAGGAACATTCGCACTATCAATGTTGGCTGACTGGGGCAAGGCAAACTCAGTTTGTGAAGCTCTATGGACAGCAGCAGAAACTGCTCCAGATACAGACATTACAATTACTCTTACAGCTGCAACTGGGGCACAATTTCAATTCCCAGTAAAGCCAGAGTTTCCAACAGCCGGTGGATCAGGAATTGATGCACAAACTGTTGATTTTGAATTTACAGTTTCAGGTGGAGCAGTAACAGAAACATTTAGTTAAGAAATAGAAACGGGAGCAAAAAATGAAGTTATCAATTACAATTGAATATAACTCAGGCGAGCAAGCCACTTATGTAGCCCAACCGCCTGAGTGGGCAAAGTGGGAAAAGACAACTGGTCATACCATAAGCCAAGCAAAAGAAAAACTTGGCATGTGGGATCTAATGTTTTTGGCTTATAACGCACATAAGCGAGAAGCAGCAGGAAAGCCAGTAAAAGGATTCGAAGTATGGATGGAAACAGTTGCCGATGTAATTGTCGGTGATGCAGACCCAAAAGTCATCCAGCAGGAAGCCTAAGCAGATTATTGGTTGAGTTGGCAATAGCCACGCAAATTCCAATGAGTGAATGGGTTGATTCAGACGACATTTTGACAGCGATCGAAGTATTGGAGCAGAGGTATGGCAAGTGAAACAATCGCCTATAATAAAAAAGACCTACGCGACATTTACAAGGCTTTCAAACTTATGGATGAACAAGCTACTGATGAAGCACGCCGTCAATCTGCTGCTCTGGCGTATTTTGCATCTGAGGAAATTAAACAAGCAGCTCGAGGTCGAACAAAGGCTGGCGCGGTTGCGCAAAGAGTCGCGGATGGCGTTAGCATCTCTAAGTCAAGCAAGATCGGTGAATTTAGTTACGGATTCGCACGCCAAAAATTTTCAGGTGGTGCTACTACGCAAACCCTATGGGGCGGTATTGAGTTTGGTTCAAATAAATTCAAACAGTTCCCTGCATATTCTGGACGGCAAGGTCGTGGATCTCGCGGATGGTTCATTTATCCAACCCTTCGCAGAATTCAGCCTGAATTGATTAACAAGTGGGAACAAAGTTTTGATCGCATCATTAAGGAATGGGTCTAATGGCTACCGGTAATCGCACATTAAAGTTATCAATCCTTGCTGATGTTGATGACTTAAAAAAGAAGTTAGGCGAAGCTGATAAAGCCGTTGAAACTAACTCAAGCAAGATTTCAGAGTTTGGAAAGAAGGCTGCTGCTGCATTTGCCGTAGCTGCTGCTGCTGCCGTTGCCTATGGCACTAAATTAGCCATTGATGGGGTCAAGGCTGCAATAGAGGATGAACAAGCACAGTTAAGATTAGCCAATGCTTTAAGACAGGCAACAGGGGCTACTGATGCCCAAATAAAGGCAACTGAGGACATGATCCTAAAAACTTCTTTGGCAACTGGTGTTGCTGATGACAAATTGCGTCCGGCGATGCAGAGGTTGGCGGTAAGTACAAAATCAACTGAGGAAGCCCAAAAGTTATTAACCCTTGCTTTAGATATTAGTGCAGCATCAGGTAAAGATTTAGAAACTGTTGCAAATGCTTTAGGTCGTGCTCAAGATGGAAATGTTACTTCACTTGGCAGATTAGGACTTGGCTTATCAAAGACAGAATTAGCCACATTAAGTTTTACAGAAGTTCAGGCAAAACTTGCTGAACTATATGGTGGCGCAGCAGCTACAAATGCTGAAACTTTTCAAGGAAAAATTGATCGCTTAAAAGTAGGATTTGATGAAGCAAAGGAAAGTCTAGGCGTTGCATTATTGCCAGCAGTTGAGCAATTTATTACATTCTTAAACGATACAGGCATTCCAACATTAAACGCATTTATTGCAGGATTAACTGGTGATAAAGGATTAAGTGCCAGCCTTACTGAAACTCAAAGAGGTGCTGAAAGTTTTGGAAAAGCCATTGGCGTAGTTAGTAACATTATTTCAGGATTTATTACATTTTTAAGAGAAGCAATTGGATTAGTCGTATCTTTAGCAAATGAACTTATTAGAGTAGTTAATATAATTCCAGGAGTAAATATAGGGTCAATTCCAAACCCTGCTCCATCAGCTGGTAGATCATCAGTTCCAACAGTTCCCACTCCACGAGGTGGATCAAACTTTACCTATGGATCAGGCAACCCGCTTTATTTAACTGTTAATGCTATTGATGGCGAGGGTGCTGCTAGAGCTGTTGCACAGACCTTAAACAGTCAAGCAGCTAGAAGTACGACTGCTCTCAGGGATAGATAATGACTGTTTTTACACCAGACTGGAAACTTACTGTCGGTGGGGTTGATTATACTGACATAACAATTGCCGATGTTCAGCATCAGGCAGGTCGCACAGATATTTACCAACAACCACTTCCGTCTTATTGCCAAGTAACTTTTATTGCATTGAATGGTCAAACATTAGACATAGATATAAATGATAGTTTTGATTTACAAGTTAAAGATAGTTCAGCAGCTTATGTGAGTTTATTTGGTGGCGAAATTACAGATGTAATTATTGCGGTTGGTGCTACTGGATCTAAGGCCACAGTTGTCGAATATACAGTTATTGCGATGGGTTCGCTTGCTAGATTAACCAAAGAAATTTGGGATAACAATATCTCGCAAGATGAGGACGGCGATCAGATTTATGGCATTCTGTCAAGTGTTTTATTAGGTACTTGGAATGATGTGCCATCAGCTTCAACTTGGAATACATACAACGCAACTGAAACTTGGGCTAATGCAGTTAATTTAGGATTAGGCGATATTGACCAACCCGGCCTTTACACAATGACTGCTCAATCTCAAACTGTAGATACTATTTACAACATTGTTTCAGATATTGCCAATTCGGCCTTTGGTTATATTTATGAAGCCAATAATGGAAACATTGGATATGCAGATGCAGACCATAGACAAAATTATCTATTAACTAATGGTTATGTTGAACTAGATGCTGGTCATGCTTTAGGTAATGGACTTTCAACAATTATGCGTTCAGCAGATGTTAGAAATGACATTTATATCAATTATGGCAATAACTTTAATTCACAGGTTACAGCTACAGATGCCAACTCAATTGCCTTATATGGATACAAAGCCGAAACTATCAATTCTAGGGTTCAAGGTGCTGTCGATGCTCAGGCTATTGCTGATCGGTATATTGATCAAAGAGCCTACCCACAGCCAGCATTCCAATCAATAACATTCCCAATAACTAACTCAGAAATTGATAACAATGATCGCGATGATCTATTGGGCGTATTCATGGGAATGCCTGTTGATATTAGAAATCTGCCAAGCCAAATATCAAATGGCACATTTCAAGGATATGTTGAAGGCTGGTCATGGAGCACACGATTTAATGAGTTGTTTTTAACGATCAATGTTTCACCAACTGCATTTAGCCAAGTGGCGATGCGTTGGAATACCACGCCAATTACAGAGGCTTGGAACACAATAGACCCAACATTAACTTGGGAATACGCTACAATAGTAGCCTGATAGGAAAAGGATAAAATGCCAACAACTACCAATTATGGCTGGACAACACCAGCAGACACCGATTTAGTTAAAGATGGTGCAAGTGCAATTCGCACACTTGGAACTGCAATTGATACAACAACAAAGAATTTAAACCCATCTACAACTCTTGGCGATATTGAGTATCGTTCATCAACTGCTAATACAAACACAAGACTTGGAATTGGATCAACTGGAAATGTTTTGACAGTTTCAGGTGGCGTTCCAACATGGGCTGCACCAGTAGCAGGTGGCATGACACTTATATCCACAACAACTTTAACAGGCGCATCAGTAACATTATCATCAATACCATCAACATATAATGAATTAAAAATTTATATAAAAAACTATTTAAGTGCTGGTGATGGATACCCAATACAAATGCGCTTTAATGGTGATACCGCATCAAACAGGCATTTTGCAAATTTAACAGTTGCAGAAAATTATGGTGCAAGTTTTAATGCTACTTTTGTAAGAGTTGTAACTTATGCAGATAGTGCAGTTGGTGACAATTTAACAGTATTAGAAATACCAGATTATGCAAATAGTACCACAATGAAATTTTTTACTTCAGTTTCTTTAGGAAATAATGAAACAACCACCACACAATTTAACAGTTGGTTTAATTATGGTTTTTATAACCAAACTACAGCAATTTCTAGTTTAACATTTTTACCACAAACTGGCAATTTTGGTGGCGGGCAAATCCTACTTTACGGAGTTAAATAATGACTAAATCAAAACCACAAATAAAAATAATCGATTGCACAACTGGCGAAGAAATTGTTCGAGATGCAACTGTTGAAGAAATCGCTCAAATAGAAATAGATGTTGCAGCAGGTAAAGCTATTGAAATGGCCGAAACTGAAAAAGAAATGGCTAAGCAAGCAATTTTAGATCGCATTGGCTTAACTGCCGATGAACTTAAAATGATACTTGGCTAATGAAGCCATTTTTATCAAAAGCTGCTGATACTTTACGCGACCAGATAAATGGAGCGTTTGTGGGTAGGAGCAGGAAAGCTGATGGATGGATCGGCGATCATAAGCACGCATCTAGAAAATCCGATCACAACCCAAGATCTAACGGAGAAGTTTGCGCGATCGACATTGACGCTGGCTTATCTGACCAACAAGGGATTAGTTATGATTTGGCAGATCAGCTTCGACTCGCAGCAAAAAAAGATAAGCGTATATCTTACATAATACATGCTGGCAAAATTGCTAGTGCTAGATCATTATGGAAGTTTAGAAAATATACTGGGATAAATCCCCACCACAGGCACATCCATATTTCATTCAAGCCAAATCAAACTGGCGAAAAGTTCGACATCCCACTACTGAAAGGTAACTAATGAAACTATCTAAAAAACACAAAGCAGCAATTAAATCATATTTGAGAGCTGTAGCAGCTAGTGGAATAACAGTTGCTTTAGCAATAGTGGCTGACATTCATCCAGCTTATGCAACCTTGCTTGGTGCAGTTGTTGCTCCAATAGCAAAGGCATTAGATCCAAAGTCCGGGAGTGAAGTAGATTATGGCCTTAGTGAAAAATGAGTCCAAACGAATTAGTCGCATTTGGCGTTGGCGTTTGCAGTATCGCGACCGCTTTATTGCTGGCTCTACGATGGGTTATTAAAAGTTTCTTAAGCGAACTTCGCCCGAATTCTGGTAGCTCGATCAAAGATGCAATTAACCGAATAGATGAAAGAAGTTCTCGACTAGAAACGCGTGTTGATGAACTGTTCTCATTAATTAATAGGCGATAATTTTTGTCATGGCGAACACACGAAAACGCACACCACGCAAAAAGGTTAATCGGAGAGTAGTTCGCCACACTCCTGAGCCATTAAGTAAAATTGATCAACACTACATGGCTTTACATGAATGCTACAAAGCAGCTAGAAAAGCAGGATTTACGCCTGAACATGCTTTCTGGCTTATGACTGAACATAAAACATTCCCTGATTGGATTGTGGGCGATGGCGGAATAATTCCTTCCATAGATCCAACTGACGATGAGGATGACGATTAAGCGATACTTAGTAATAAGTGATTTGCAAATTCCATACCACCATGAAACAGCTGTCAAGAATGTTATTAAGCTGGCTCGAAAAGAAAAGTTTGATTCAGTATTATGCGTGGGTGATGAGATTGATTTTCAAACCATTAGTCGATGGGCTGAGAAAACACCTTTGGCTTATCAACAAACCCTTGATGATGATAGGACAGCAACTCAAGAAATCCTTTGGGCATTAACTGAAAATGCTAAGGAAGCCCACATTGTTCGATCAAATCACACCGATAGGCTTTACAACACTTTATTAAAAGTGCCGGGCTTAATCAGCCTTCCTGAGCTGCAATACTCAAAGTTCATGGATTTTGATTCTTTAGGCATAACCTTTCATAAATCATTTTATGAATTTGAGAAGGGCTGGATATTGGCTCATGGCGATGAAGGTAACTCAAATCCTAATGCCGGTATAACTGCCCTAAATCTGGCCAGAAAGGCCGGTAAGAGCGTAGTTTGTGGCCACACCCATAAGTTAGGTATGTCAGCCTTTTCTGAGGGCTTAGGGGGCCATTACAGGCCTTTATATGGTATAGAAACCGGAAACTTAATGAATAAAGCTAAGGCCAGTTATACAAAAGGCCTCGCCAACTGGCAAATGGGCATAGCCATCCTTGAATGGAATGGCAAAAACATGACCCCAACGCTTATCCCTATTAACAAAGATGGATCATTTACAGCTCTAGGAAAGAGTTATGGGGCGTGAAACCGATTATCGGGATAGGACGATTGATGACCATATCGACGATTTTGAGGATATCAGCGTTATCTAATCGTTATAAACGACACGCTAAAAGACTATTGAACTGTCGGTAAATATCGTCATACTAATCCCAACGCAAACAAATGATTTGCGGAACGGGAGCAACAAATGGAAACAGCAATTTATTTATGTATTGGGTTTATTACCCTTTATTGGTTTGTAGCCTTAAAAATAGAGGATCGCAAACAAACACATTACTGGAGAGGCCGTCGGGATGGGTGGGAACTTCATCGCCGAATGATCCAAAACAAGTCAGATCAGGTTTTTGATTATGACAAAAACTGAGGATCTATTAAATGAAGTCATTACTACGATCCAAGAGCGCGGAAGTGTCTATGGACATCCGTACTACAATCACAAAAGAATCGCAGGATTGTGGAGTGCATATCTTGATTTCCCAATCACACCACACCAAGCTGCTTTATGTATGGCGTTGGTCAAGGTTTCTAGGCTTACTGAAACTCCAGATCACTACGATTCAGTTAAAGACTTTATCGCCTATGGAGCTATCTATCGGACAGTACTCGAAGCAGTACAAGACGATGATTTTGAATGGAAGGAATAATGTTTAATTTAGATAACTACGAAACAGTTGAATCAAGATTGGAAAAATGGCATGAGAAATACCCTGATAATCGTATCGAGACTGAACTCATTGAAGCGAATGACAA
>Ga0315907_10004960_pt1 | contig 14727 bp, 29 predicted proteins | sample LakEriMetagenome_3_FD_203525 | JGI IMG/M metagenome (GOLD analysis project Ga0315907, IMG submission 203525) | Freshwater fungal communities from buoy surface, Lake Erie, Ohio, United States - Buoy 12 MA123 | ecosystem: Environmental > Aquatic > Freshwater > Lake > Lake biofilm | place: USA...
CAACGGTTCGGTAGTGCTCATTGCCAAGATCAACCGACTTCTGCATCGTCAACGCGTCATACATGGTATCCGCCACAACGCGAGCCTCATCGGAGAGCGCGGCATTCGTGCGTGCTGCTTTTAGTTTCGGCCACTCAAATGTGGCCAACAGCACGGCACGGGCCGAATGCGCTGAAACACTCTGCCAGACGATTGGCAGTGCCGCATCTGGCGTATTGAGAACATTGGCGACCTGCCAATCCGGCATCTCGGCGGGTAGTTCACTTATTTTTTCAGCTAAGGTTGTCATGGTCAGTCTCCGGTTGTTCGACTCTGAAGTTACGGAGGATGCCAACCCCTAGAAGTCATGATGGTGTCTACCTTTAAGTCGTGGCCTCATCCAATACGGTAATTGCGCCGCGCAGTAACTCAGTAACCACGCCACTGCCCGATACCAATTCAAGATCGTAAACAGCACCCGTGAATGCAAATGCGGCCGTTTGTGCGGCCGTGATCGTGACGGTGATGGTCTTCGCCGTATCGTCTAGCGTGATGCCAGATGACGACGTCAGCTCCAGAAGACTGTCGCCGCCGTAGTCGCTACGGATCGTCATGCGTGCCGTAAAGCCTGCAAGCGAGACCGGTGTTGGGTATTTAAGGTACCCACCACTCGAATACACGCCAAATTCGGCGGGATTGATGTCGTTGAACGACACCGCATTCACGCTCTCGACCGTGGCCTGATGGTAGTCAGAGTCCGACGGCGGATCGTTTAACGCGTTGATTTCGTTCATTCCCTGAACCGACACGATCGCGACACGCCATCCGTCCGGGATGCCGTGAGCGTTCGCGGTGACCGTTGCCGGTGCCGTGTTGGGAATCGCGCTGATCGCTTTGTAGACGAAAGGCGGACCTTCCCACCGAACAACGCGCGTGAACGTCTTACCCTTGGTAATGACCAGGTCTTTATTCATAACGTCGCTCAATGAAAAAGCCCGCTCGAAAGCGGGCTGGTAAAGGGATGCGGGGGCCTGAATTGCACAGGCGGTCTCCGGCTTATGAGGCCAGCGGATTGCTACTTTCCCACCCCGCGCTTGAAAACGAAAAAGCCCCGCATCAGCGAGGCTTTAGGAATTTTGGAGGCACCTTGGGATTGAAGTCTCGGTGAGCCTTTGTTTTAGTTATTAGGTGGCAGGCCCGAGCGCCAAGGTGTCCAGTGATCAGCGCGAGTATGAACTTCTCAAAAATTACTGTCAACAGTTTCGTGCATATTCAATTTGGCACGTTTTTATCGCGAGTCGAATGATCGCGCGAGAAGTCGTGACCGCCTTGACCAGATACGCGGTTTCGCGAAGGTTAATGGGGGTCTCAAACATATCGTTCTTGAGTGAAATTGCGCTCTCACGTTCCTTGTCGGTGAACTTGTGTTTCAGCTTCCCATCACATACCGGGCAGACCTGTGTGGGTTGGTTTCCTTCAATCCCCTCGAAGTTGGGTATCTCCCCTGCCCCGTGGCAGGACCGGCAGTAGTCTTCCGCCCATTCGTCGATCGCCACCGCGGCGACCAGCATTCTCTCGATCTGGTTCAGCTTGCGCGCCCTTTTTCGGCGTTTCAGGACGTGTTTAATCTGGCCGGCGAGTGCTTCAATGGCGTCTTTCTGTTCGCGGGTGATCAGCGTCTTGAGGATGACTTCGACGGGTTTGTTTTCCGCCTCGGCCCACTTCTTGTAGGGTGCTGGGATATCTGCCTTCTCGGCAATCAGCATCCGGGATTTGTAGGCGATTAGATTCCGTCCTAACCCGGATAGCATGACCGCCCACAAGGCAGAGTCGGCCCGGCCGGTTTGAAGCTCTTGAATCGTCTTTGACTGCATTGCCCCCAGTGCCGCCATGGATTCTGTTTGACCGTAGGCCAGGGCAACCGCGAGCGTTTCCTCGATCGATGTATTGCTCATTTGACGACTCCGGTGTTGAGATAGGACATATAGGGCAAGCGAATCAGCTCTTGGAAACGCATGGCGGCGCGGTCGTTTGTATCGAGCTCACGGCGCGATTCGACCCCGCAGACAGTTATGATTTTTTGCCTTGCAGCTCCTGCTGAAACCTCGGGGATCGGATTGAATTGACTCGGACGGCATATCCACCGCTGAAACTTCTCGTCCTTACACCAGTTCACCGCCAGCATACAAAGTGGTCCGGGCTTATCTTTCTCGGGCCCGGCTGGTGTCAAGGCTTTCGGATTCAACGGCGCCAGCGCCACCGGCATATCGATCTCGGGGAATAGTTGGTGAAACGCTGCCTTGTCTACCGGCGAGACATGGAGTTTTATTTCCAAGGTTCCATCCACCATTTCACGGACTTGGCGGCGGACGGCGGAAATGGCGGCGGTCATTTCGGCAGCGTCCGTGAGTGTTTGACGGTCATAAAAAATTCGTCCTTGCCATCGTTGAACCAAATGTCGAAACCGCCTAGCCCGGCACCGGTATCGAAACCTTTGAAGCCAGCCGTTTTGAGTGCGTCAATGATTTCTTGGCGCAATGAAAACGCGGCGTCTTTCGAGGTCGGGCCGTTGCCCATATCAACACCCATGGCTAACACTTCCTTTCATTCAAATAAATCCGTTTTCTCTCGTTGTTGAAAATGCCTCCCTCTGCATATCGGTCCATTGGCGTCTTGCAGGCCGACGATGATCTTCTGTCCGGCCTTCTTCGACTCGGGCTGGCAGAACACCAGTCCGCGCTTGTCCATCCATTCTTTCAATTTGGGGTCGGATGATTGGCGGGTGTTTGCACAGTCTTTGCATGTCACGCCACCCTCACCAATCCATCGCGCCAGCATGCCAACCAGTACGTATCGTCATTCATTGCCTTCGCAAAATCGACGCCTGACTCGGTTTTAATCAGCCCTTTTACGAATAGCTGGAAACGTGTTTCTCGCATGGCGTTGGCGAATGCGCGTTCCTTCTCGGGGCGGCTCATCTGTTTGCCTTGGTCAAGGATCGAGTGGCAGTTGGCGCAAGCCCAACAAATCATGTTGTCGTGACTTTTCTGGCTTTTCCCTTTAGCGTGTGCCGCGCTGTTCGAGTGCGCCGATACCACCGTTGCCGGATCGTGGCCAGCGCCATGATTGAACATCAGCGTGCAGTTCTGGCCGAGCGCAAGTCGAAGCAGTGCGGGGTTTCGGTAGACGTCATCTTTCGGGAACATGAATGCGCTGGTGTCCCTTGGGGCGCGTTTGTACCGCTGGCCTTTTTGGATGATCGGCCTGTTCTCAAGTTGTGTGCTCATGGGCGCTTTCCCTCAGCAGTACGCCGCCGTTTTTCCATTTCGGCGTTAATCATTGCGTTGCCTAGCCCGTCAGAGGCAAAAATACCTCTGTGACAATGTGGGCAAGCTGGCACCATGCTTCTTTTCCGCCAAGCCTTTTCCAGTTGCATGGCCGCTTTGGTGTGAATGTTCTCGCTCACGATCATCTTTGCTTCTTGCTGTGCGGCTCTTGTCTTTGCAAGCTCTTTGCTCCAGTTCATTGCAAGGTACTCAAGCGCCCATAGCGGATCAATCTGTTTGCCGCAGTCGTCGCAACTAATGACTCCGCCATGCGAGTCAATGGTCAGATGCTTGTGCTGACAGGCGTTGGGCCGGTACGCTGTCGAGCGCGATGTAATCTGGAAATCGCCGAAATTAATGACGTTGCTCATGCGCGCCCTCGTAGCCAGCCCTCGAACGCCTTGTTGCACAACACGGCATCACACCGTTTCTCGCGTAGCAAGCCAATTGCCTCGTCTGGTGTTTTGCCCGACTCAATCAACGCCAGTGCTGTCACCAATCCGCTACGGTTTAGCCCAGCCTGACAATGAACCAACGTAGGCGCCAGCTTTCGGGCTTCGTTTACATGCCGCGCCAGCGCCAACAAAATGCCCTCGTCCGGCAAATCGGCGTGGTCAAACATCTGCGCGCCCAAGTAAATCTGATGCTCACGAATTACATAGTGTTCCCATGGGTACAGGCAGATGATGAATTTGAATTGTTCCGGCGCGGAGCCTCGCGGACAGCCTGACATCCATAAGTTGCCGTCGATCTGCGAGTACAGGGGAACGGAGAACGGCATGCCGCCTTCGCGCGCCCAGCCTTCAATTCGGTGGCTGTTGAAATCGGATAGTTCTGTTGTCATCTTGCCCTCTTAAAAAATCGATGTGCGGCCACTTTCACGACCGGCCAGAAAATCACCCATACTTGGCGCACCAGAAGGACAATGGCGATAGCGAATATCCATTCGGCTAGGGATTTCATGCGGCTTCCTGTTCTTGCAAACGGAACACTTGGCTCTGCCGGCGCGGGAATCGGCTATGTAACTTCCTTGCTTGATGGCCGCGCAAGACCGATCCCCATTGATGACCTTTTTTCAGGTACGAAACCAACTGCGGACTCACTCCGAATTCTTTTGCGATGTGCAGTTGCACCCGCCCTTTTGCAATCTCGACAAGAATCGCCTTGTTGCGAGCATCAATTTTTTCAACGTCCGCCAAGACGCGATTGATGATCGTCATAGCCTCTGCCATTTGGTCGGGCTTCATGTGGATGTACCGACCGCAAATTTCAAACAGTCGCTTACAGTCAATGACGTTTGAAACCTCATAGCAAAACAGCCGCTTGTAGTTCTTGTCCTTTGGGCGCGCGTATTCGATAACCCTGCCAAATCCGGCGCGGTCTTTTATTGCCTCAAGAGTGTGGCGAACAGTGTTTGCAATTCGCACACGAACCGAGTGGCCGGTAATGACTTCAATGTGTCCTTCGCCATCAATCATTGCAGCGAGATACGCTGCAAAAGCATCATCCGACCAGTCGTTCATCTTTAGTTCCTTGTATGCTGTCTACAAATTGAATCCGCTCGCCGATCCATCGAACTACGTTGACTGCAAAACTGTTGCCCAGCGCCTTGTAACGCGGGCCGTCAGCGGCGGGTTTGCCTCGCACCAAAATGAGCGTGTGATCATCCGGAAACCCCTGCAGCCGTTCGCACTCGCGTGGCGTGAGTCGGCGTACTTGCATGGCGGCAACGTAGCCGCGTGAGCTTCCACCGCTTGATGCTCGAATGTTTGCGGTTTCGTGTGGCCCTTCAAACTGCGCGCCGTCTTTCGATTGAAACGCTATCGCCTGCATCACCCCAGCATTCGCATGGCTACCGCTATGACCGCCCGCGCCGAGTGTTGGCGATAGGTCTAGCTGTGCGTCGGCGCCGTGGTCTTTGGCGCTGAATGCGATGTATTGAACCTCTGCCCGAGCCTCCAGCGTGTAGGCAATGTGCTCCTGCACACCAACTCCATCTGGCCCGCTGGTTGGATTGCTGCGTGTCGCACCAGCTTGGATGGCACACGGCACAAAATGTCCAGATGCAGCGCCTTCCGGCCGACCGCCTGCACCACCTGAAAAGCTGTCCTTGCAGATCGCGCCTGCAACCGTCGGCACCAACGGCGTACCTCTCCCCGTGCCATCTTCGGATGCGTCGAACCCTTCGGCTTTGAGCGAGTGAGCGACATCGAAGCCGCCCCCGGTTTGTACCGGAATCAGATGTCCCGGCTTCGTGTCGGAATCCGCTCCCTTCGCATCGCGCTCCTGTAGGCACCCCGCCGTCTCGGGCAACAGGGAATATGCGGCCTGAGTAGGCGTCTTGGCCGTTAAGCCCCCCCCCCATGTGAGCGCCGTCTGTTAGTGCGCCTACGGTTGACGGTATCAGTCCTCCAGAGCAAGCAAATGACGTTTCCCCACTTCTACCTGCCCGCTGGTCAAGCGTAGGAGATACGGCGATTACAGGATCTTGTCCGCGACTCTCGCCAGTTCGTTCGACGCCGCGACCACCTGCTGTAAGGCTTGGCGCAGTGCAGGCGGCAATTCCTTGCCACGCTTCTCTGCGCGGCGGAGGATGCCCGCACAAGCTTTCGCGCTCAAAAAGTACCGCTGCGGCACGTCGCCAGTCTCCAAGACATCCGACAACGAACACACGCCGTCGTCGTTGAGGGACGGCGCGATGGTGTGATTCCACTCGGACGTACTGAGCGTCCAGAACTCGGTAGGCGAACCCATACCCGAGTTCGCCCAGCCCTGCGAGGAAGGTTCCAAAATCCCTTCCTCCGTTAGATGACAACACGCCGGGGACGTTTTCCCATACCAGCCAGCGGGGCCGAAATTTTGCAGCAATGGCAAGATAGGTAAGCATGAGGTTGCCACGCGGGTCTGCCAGTCCTTTTCGGAGTCCGGCGACACTGAATGATTGGCATGGGGTTCCTCCCACAAGAAGGTCGATTGGCTCAAGATTCCATTCCTTAAATTTAGTCATGTCCCCGAGGTTGGGCACGTTCGGGTAGTGGTGCGCGAGTACGGCGGAGGGGAATGCTTCTACTTCGCTGAATGCAGCAGGCTCCCAGCCAATCGGGTGCCAAGCCGTCGTCGCAGCCTCAATGCCCGAGCACACGGATAAGTAGCGCATCAAGCCGCCTCCCGCATTGCTCTCACAACCAGCCACACCGGCACCTTGGTTCCATGCCGTTTTGGGTGCTTTGCAAGCTCGGTTCCCTGCACAATCAATCCGGCTTTTGCGGCGCGCTGGTAGATGCCGCCCCATGCCCGTAGGTTTGTCGGTTGAGCGAGTCCGTATTCGACTGACGCATCTACCAATTCCCACGGCCAGAACTGTTTGCGTTCGGCAATGAAGCGCTTGAGAAACGCATAGGCAAGCGTTGTCCAGCCTTCGTACTCACGGTCGGCCTTTTCAGCGGCTAGGGTCATGCCGCGATTGCCGCGCTCGATGGCGTCGAAGATGGTTAGTTGCTGGTTCATAGCCGCAAACCCTTCGTCGCCTCTTCTCCGCAAAGCTCTGTATGCAGATCGAGGATCTTCAAAGCCTTGGAAAACCGTGGCTCTGTTTTCATTTCGTCGCGCGCGATTTGTGCAAGGAAGCCTACGTTTTCGCCTATCATTTTTGACGCTTGTGAAAGCGAAACGTGTTTGCGGATATTCAGCGCGGCGCGCTGCCAGTCAACACGGATGTCGGTAAGGGTGATTTGTTTCATGCGGCACCCGACGTTTCACGCGGAACATCCCGGCGATTCACAACACAAGACAGGTGCTGTTCGGAAATACGAAACTCATTGGCCAGCAGCTTCCGCCAGCCGTTGTTCGTGCCGTTGTTTGACAGGTCGGCATGTATCCGGCGAAGCGCGGCTTTGTCGCCGTCTGAAAGTGTTGGGCGGCGTGGACCTCCGAGTCTCATGCCTGCCCTCCAATCGCCTTGAACACCCACTGCATGTTGTTCTTGCGCGCGGTCTCGTACACGCGCTCCCGTGCAGCCACAATCTCGGGGTCGTTCGGGTCGATCTTGTGTTTCAACTTCGGTGCGTTCGCATGCATCTTGGCGCGGTTGATGTCTCGAACCGCCTGGCAGATACCGCAGAACACCGGCAAGGCTGGCGGGAAATCGCCTTCGGGCAACATGCCAGTCGCGCGAACAATCTCCTGCGGGTGAAATTTCATCAACTGCTTCGCCCATGTGCGCTTGAGCTCGTCGGGGTCAATGCCTTCCCACTTCGATAGGAACGCGCTGGCACCGTAGAACTTCTGGAATCGGTCGAATAGTTGCTCAACTAGGGACTCGTACTGATTCACCAGCAATTGCCTCTCGCCGGTCATTTCGTCCGGTGTATGCACCAAGTTTCTCTGCCCGTGAATTTCCATTTGCCGATCCTTTCTTGGGTTCAAATAGCCCCTGCCAGCCGTTCGTAATGCTTGCGTCGATGATTGATGCCGGGTTGTGACCTGCACGCGCCCACTCAGCAAGGGCAATGGCCTGCTTGCGCGCAGTAACTTCGGTCGTGGAGAGTTTTCGCTTACGACGGTACTCAATCCACTCAATCCAACTTGCCCTCGGAATGAATGCAGAAATCTCAATCGTTGACGGGTCAAACCGCGGCTTGCCGCTTTCTTTATCGTTAGATAAAGAATATGGTTTACGGTTAGTTTTCGTGGTGGTTTGATCTTGGTTGCTATCCGCTAACCCGTCTGAAACCGGCTGGGTTTCCTGTGGGTTCTGTTTTGGTTTGCGTCCGCCACGCCGACCGTTAGCCTGCGCGGTTTCGGCTCGGATGTGATACGCCTCGATTTCGATATCGATCCGGTTCTGGTGATAGCCGTCCGGCTCCTCGTTGAAATACTTAGCGATGACGTAATCAACGGCTTTACGCTCAATAGGCGAGACGGCGCGCGCAAGGCGATACAACTCCGTGCGATCCAAAGGCAAAGGGGCTTCGCTGATGTAATACTGGTCCATGAGACGGTTGTATGCGCCGTCCTCCAGCATCGAGAGCCCGATGGTGTCTGCAATGTAGTCGCCAACGTGTTTAGGGTAGTGAAACATTCGCCTTCGCTCTCTGTGTGTCTTTGCGTACTGACGCACCGACCTGCTTGGTGCATCCTGTTACTGTTGCCAAACTAGTGGGCGGGTTGTGTGATCAGCAAAGTGGGCTATCGCCTTCGACGCCACGCACGACCATTACTGGCTATGGCGCTAATCAGTCATCCCGGCCGAAACCTTTTGCCAACCACACTTCCCATGGAACACCACCTATCCATGCCTTCGGTGGGGTACTACCGGCTCCTAGAGGACTTACATCGTGTCTAATGCCTCAGTGCATGTGCCAGTGTTGCCGTGACTCAGCGACGGCGCGCAACTACTGCTGCAACCTTGCGACTACCTTGTGGCCTAGATCGCGCACGATCACAGCCGTTGATTCAATGTGCTGGTCATCAATCCCCAGCGCCTGTGCGATACCGTCTCTGTATGCCTTGCATGACGCGCTGGCGTTGTCGTTGTCCAGCTTGTGCCGGTACTTCCGGAAGAAAAAGAAGGTCAGCTTTATTGGCTTCGATAGGTCGAAACTCGCCTTGGTCAACTTCTGTTCTTTCGTCGCCCAAAATCCGGCCTCGCGCGCATCCTCGGCCGCGTCTGCGTGAATGCGCCAGTCCGAACGAGAATTAGGTGATAGCGACTCATGCGGCCATGGAAGATGAATATCTCGGTGTTGCGGCTTAAACGCTGGCATCATTGCTTCGCGTTTTTCCAACTCAGCCTTTTGTTCTGGCTGGTTGGGTCTTTTAATCGTCTGACGCCGACGCGCAACACGATCCAGCGCACAGTCGGGAGCGTGCTTTTTCGCGTACTTGGCTAACTGCTTCTCAGTCATGCGTAGGCTCATACGCGCTTCACCTGTACGGCCTCGGGCTTGTACCAAGTCGGTTTCGGTACGATACGTTTCACGATGGGCTCTTTGAATTCGGCGTGAGCATCGAACGCTTCTGCGGCGGAATGGAATCGACTAGCAAGGCCGCGGCGCTGCGTCCAAGTGCGATCACCGTCGAGGTATAGAGCCTCGCCCTTGTCTTCGTGAACCACGATAAAGCGGCTCATTGCTGGTGCTGAATAAAAGAGCCGGTAACACCACCGGCTAAAACCATGCCGCGGAAGTGACTCACGGCACAACGGCATGGCGGGGAGGACAGTAAGGTCATTTCGACCTCTGCAAAATGATTTCGATACCGTTTTCGGTACGCAATCGTGAAGCGGACAGGTCCAAAGTCGGATTCATGGACGCCGCCACTTCTCTTTCGATCAACGACCTAATCCAAGCCTGTTCGGACTTGAAACCGGCAATACGGGAGAGTCTTCGCGCACGGTCGGCAGTAATTTCATCGACCTGTGTTTTCATCGGCGCGGAAATTGGGCCAAACATCCCAATGGTCGGCGGCCGGGAGAACGCAGGCACCATAAACGGCGCAAGGTTGACCGGTCCGATTTCGATTAGTGTCTGGCTGGATTTGTGGTTGGATGAATTCACGCGGCCTCCAAGTGTTTGATGCGTTTAAACTCCCGTGGCTGTGGCCATTTGGCTCGACCGCGCCGCTTATTGCACGAGCGGCAAACGGGCTCGACTTCAACCGGTCGACCGTAATCGCGATGGTCATACTCAAGCGCAACCCCGCCACAATCCACACAGGCGTATTCGCCGGTCTTCAGGCTAGGCAACAGCCCAATCTTGATTGCGTGCTGAACGGCGGCATGTGCTCGCCCTTGCCATGCCTTAAAACCTGCATCCTTTGGGCGGTAAAAATGAGGGCGATTCTTGCGTCTGGTTTCTGCGCTCTTTCGGCCACCTTCCATATCGCGGATTTTCTTGAGGCGATAGCACTCAAGACATTGCTGAGTCCAGCAATGGTCTTCTCCGCACAGGTTTCGCGCCTTATTGCGATCGCTCCAAAGTCTGTCAGCGCAGCCAGCGCAATACCAAGAATGCCGCGACTTATCGACTTTCGGTCCGCCGCATTTGCGGCAAGGTCGGCGAGTTTGGGCGGTCGCCATTTACGCGGCTTCCTTAAACACTTCTGGCGCAATCTCTTCACGCGAATACACGTCAGCACCAAAGAAGCCTTCAAGCGCAATGGCGTACCGAGCGGGAATCTGGCGAATGTTTCGGCACCACTGATACACAAAATCCACCGACACTGGTTTACCTGGCGTACTGCACGCAGCGGCGATTTCCCGGCGCACAGACGCTTCGGTTGTTTTTGTTGCATTCGCGCGTTTTGCGACTAGACGCTGAATCTTCGGAATGGTTTGTTTTGAGCTCATAAGACGAAATACTAGCAGGGCTAGTAATTGCTCGTCAACTGCTATTTTTGCGAGGCTTGGTTGCGCGAATAATCAGACGATGAACAAAGCCACCCAAAAAAGAGAGGCAGACGCTCTCAAAAAGCTCTACAAATCGCGCGTGACTATCACGCAGCAGGCGTTTGGCGACTTACACCAAATCGGGTCGCAGGGGATGGTGTGGCAGTACCTAAACGGCACTCGTCCACTTAATAAGGATGCGGCTACCAAGTTTGCGGCCGCGCTCAATTGCCAAGTTTTAGAGTTCAGCCCTAGACTGGCCAAGGAGATTGCGGATATGGTGAATCACTTCGCAGATTCGTACCGCAAACAAGGGAATCCACAATCAACCACGCACAGCGCGGGGGAACAACCGAGCACTTATAACGTCCGTCCTGCCCCTCCGGCAAAAACACCCGTGCCGGTACTCACACTGATACAGGCGGGCCAAATGAAAGAGATAGGCTATCTACCAGAACCAGGAGAAGGTGAACGATGGGAAGCGCCAGACCATAAACTTGGCGCGAAGGGCTTTTGTTTAATAGTTGAAGGCTGGTCCATGTGGGACGGGACCGACGACGGGATTAAGGACGGCGATCTCGTTTTTTGTGACCCTGAGATTGCGCCGGGCCCAAATGACTTTGTGATCGCGAAGAATGTCGGCGACCAGTCGGCAACCTTCAAGCAGTTATCCTATGAAGACGGCAGCTGGTATCTCAGACCACTTAATAAGGACCCAATTTACAAGACCATCGAAATTGACGACCCAGCTATACGAGTCATCGCCGTTGTGACAGAGTATCGTCGTCCGTCCAAAAAAGTGAGGTAAACATGCGGCCTATACTGCTTCTGAGTACCCTGCTCTCCCTTAATGCCTATGCCCTTGACCGGTGTTATGTAGAGGCTATCAGCGGGGGTAAATCTACTTGTTACCTACCAGCCAACAACGCGACCTTTGTCTGTGATGGCCAAGACAAAACCCGATCGGACGTTTGTTTCACCAAAGACGGCCAACGGGCTTACTGTGAACTGAGAACGACGAGCTCGAGCGTAAGCGACATTTGGTGCCAGGTGCCGATTCCGGCGCCAGTGACGGCTGTGCAGGATGTTCCTACGGTCGTCGGCACGCCTTACCGAATCGTTAGACCGGCCAGCATCTATCAATCCGCAGCCGAAGAACGAAGAAAGAATGACCCGCTTGCACGCAAACTTGCCGCAGTAGACGCAAAGGTTGCCGCAGCTCATGAGCAATGCCAAGCGTATGGGAAAAGTCTTTTTTACACCTCTTGTATGGCTGGCCGGTTAGCCGGGCCGCCAAAGTCTCGAACGAGTTGCAAACCTACGTTTTCCGGTGGCATGGATTGCGAAACTAGGTAGTCTAAATACCCGGCACTTTCGGTAAACCCGCTTCGGCGGGTATTTTTTTGTCCTAATCACTAGCAACGCTATTGACAAAGCTATTAGCCCTGCTATTATTCAGTCCATCGCCTCGCAATCCACGGCGATCTACTGAGGGGCAAACCATGACGTTTCTAGTCCGCATCTGCAAACCCGGCTGTGTGCCGTTTCGCTACGAGGTCGAAGCTGACCATTCCGTTGATGTCGTCAAGGCAATGATGTCGGAGCATGGGCTTGGGGCAAGTGTGACGGTGAGGGCGGTATGAGTGCGCCAAAGCTAGACAGCGGCCTAACCATCACCGCCGACCTGCTGAAAAGCTGGTCAGCTTGTGCCGATGGGTATCAGTGGTTTCTCAAAAACTACCAGCAGGGCGCGACCTTCGGCGAAATCAATGACGCCTTACGCGCTGACAAGCGATACAGCGATTCTTCTTGGCTTGTGAATAGAGTGTTCGCAGCGGCAGTGCAAGACGTTTCAATCGTCGCCGCGTCGGTCAAGCAAATGGGCGCTGACGCTGCTGCGATTGAAAAACAAGTCGCAGAAACGCCAGTCGGTGAGACTTCCGCGTCAGGCTATGGCAGCAAGTTAGCCGCGTCAGGCAATGGCAGCCAGTTAGCCGCGTCAGGCTATGGCAGCCAGTTAGCCGCGTCAGGCAATGGCAGCCAGTTAGCCGCGTCAGGCAATGGCAGCCAGTTAGCCGCGTCAGGCAATTACAGCCAGTTAGCCGCGTCAGGCAATTACAGCAAGTTAGCCGCGTCAGGCAGCAAGTCGATTGTTCTTGGCGTCTATAGCTGCACGGCAAGCGCTGGCAAAGACGGCGCAATCGCTCTCTGTTGGTTCGACGGCAAACGCCCACGCATTGCCGTCGCCTATGTAGGCGAAAACGGCATCAAGGCAAACACGATTTATCGCGTGTCCGATTCTGGCGAGTTTGTCGAGGTAACGGCGTGACGCTCGATCAACAAGCCAATGAAGCCCGTGCGCGCCTACACGCAATGATTGACACACGGGCAGAGCAAATAAGACGGCTGATGCGCGCCGTTTCCATTAGAGACAACCGATCGCTGGTGCAGCGGATTCGCTGGATGAAAGCGGGGAACAAATGAGCCAAATCGCCTTTGAAGTCGAACAGATGGAAAAAGCGTTATTCCGTGGCGATGTCGCACAGACACCGGTGGTCAACATTGATGTTGCCGCAACGCTGGCCATTAAACACATGCCGCTAAATGACTTGATGTTTCTGGTGGCACAAGAGATCGAGCGCCGTGCCCGTGACCCCGGCACACATTGCCCGGAAGGGGTGTACGGCTGGGATGACTGGTCGGCTGATGCTGGCCGCACCGCAAACGAAATCAAAGACATCGCTCGCCGGTTGGAGCGGGAAGGGTTGGTATGAGTTGCCAACAATACACACAGACAGTCACAACAAAGGAGCAGCAATGAGCATGTTAAAACCAGCAAGAAACCGCATGGCGTTTGCCAAAGTGGGGCTATACGGAACAGCAGGCTCCGGTAAAACCTACACGGCAGCAAAGATCGCTATCGGCCTTCACCAGTACACCAAATCAACAAAGCCGGTTGGCATGTTTGACACCGAACCTGCTGCGTCTTACATCATTCCGCTATTTGAGCAAGCGGGTGTTCCGTTCCTCGTGTACGACGAAAGCCGCGCCCTGAAAGACCTTATGGCGTTCATGGATGAAGCTGAGAAGGAATGCTCAGTTGTCATCATAGATTCAATTACGCACGTATGGCGCGACACGCAGGAGTCATATCTTGCCAAGATCAACGAGGGGCTTCGTAAGCGCGGCAAGCGGGACATTTACAAGCTGGAGTTCCACCATTGGGGACCGATTAAGGCGGCATGGGCGGAGTTTACCGACCGCTTCTTGTCTTCAAAACTTCACGCCATTGTTTGCGGTCGCGCTGGGTCAATTTATGAGTACCAGACCAATGAGGAATCAGGGAAAAAGGAACTGATTACTAGCGGTACGCGCATGGCGACTGAAAAGGAAATGGGGTACGAGCCGTCACTGTTGATTGAACTCGCGCCGGTGCGCGAGGACGGCAAGATTGTAAACATGGCCTTTGTCCAGAAAGACCGCACCGACACATTAAACGGTCAAGAGATTGCTTCCCCTGACTTTGAAAAACTCAAGTCGCATTTTGCTTTCTTGAATATCGGCGGTGAGCATCATGGGTCAATGAATACCCGCGATTCTAAAGACCTGTTCAGCGAGGACGGTTCCGATAGTTGGTCGGCAGAACAACGCAGCCGCAAGATCGTGTCCGAAGAAATCGAAGAGTTGCTGAAAAAGCACTATCCAGCACAAAGCGTTGAGCACAAACAAAAGCGCCAAGAACTTCTAGAAGAGGCATTTAACACGAGAAGCTGGACAAAGATTAGCGAGTCTACTTCTAGCGACATTCTTCGTAATGGCCTGAACACACTACGGGCTGCGTTGGAACCGGATGTCGGTGACGAGGATTTGAAGCGCCTTGAACAAGATATGACGCTTGCTAAAGCCGCATGACCACCATCACCCTAAACCCTCGCGAGTTTTGGTCGCTGGCAATCGGCGGCGCGGTACTGTGCTTCACGGCCGGCGTGATCCTAGCCTGCCTTGTCGTGGCCGTAGTGGTTATGCCGCTACGTG
>Ga0315907_10004961_pt1 | contig 14727 bp, 12 predicted proteins | sample LakEriMetagenome_3_FD_203525 | JGI IMG/M metagenome (GOLD analysis project Ga0315907, IMG submission 203525) | Freshwater fungal communities from buoy surface, Lake Erie, Ohio, United States - Buoy 12 MA123 | ecosystem: Environmental > Aquatic > Freshwater > Lake > Lake biofilm | place: USA...
TTCTTGGTCCTAAGCACCTCAATCTGAGCCAAGGTCATCATGCAGGACACGTAGTAGGTGCCTCCAGTAATCCTCGCCCCAAGTTCTGATTTTGTGATTTCATTGGTGCTGGGGGATGGGCTGGAAACGCCATTGCTGTCCAAGACATTTCTTACAACGTTGGCTTTGATCCCAAAGTTTGTGTTCTCAGGGATAGTGCCGAAGTTGTCATACATGTACTTGGCATCTAGCTTCGACACAGCCACACCAACCACGTTTCCCATCTCATCAAGGATTGGTCCACCACTGTTCCCAACTTGCAGGGCTGCATCAATCTGGATGTTTGAGAAGTTGTTTCCGATGCCCGTCAACGAGCTGATGATGCCTTTGGTAACCTTGATAGAAGAACTGATCTCATTGCCGAAAGGGTATCCTGCTACATACACATCCTGAAGAAGTTCTGGTTGGTCATCACTCAAGGCAAACACTGTTTTCGGGGTGAAGTCACCTTTCAGCAGGGCTAGATCGTTCTGTAGGTCATAAGTGACGACTGTCGCGGGGACTGCTCTGCCACCTTCATAAACTGCGACTTCTTGGCAGCCCTCAATGACGTGATTGTTGGTTATCACATAGCCATCTGACGAGACTGCAAAACCACTTCCTGATGAGGCTTCTAGGACTTCATCGTTTTGAGGTTTCACGTCAGTTGTTAAAGGTGGTTCAGGGGCTTTACCGTGCTTAAGTTGCCCATTTTCCCAAAATCCTTCACGAATAGTACCGTCATAATGGGTATATTTTCCTTCACCATGGCGCGAGCCCTTCCTAAACAAGCCGGCATAGCGATCACCATTTGAATAACTGTAAATTCCGTAGCCGTCGAACTTGTTGTTTTGCCAACTACCGACGTACTTACCACCGTTTACATCTGTAAATGTTCCAAAGCAATTAGACCATACCGCACTTGCACACTTCGGCAAAGCCCAAGCCCCAGCAGCACTCAACATCAGTGCCGTAAACGTCAGGATCATCTTGGTGGTCAGGTATCTCATAAGAGAAGGCTAACATGCGGTCTTGAGCCTGTGGAGTCAGTTTTCTGGATCACGGCTCTAGGGCCGACGCACACAAATGGTTAGCTCCAATGACGTCCGTTGCGCTTGTTTTCTAATCGTTTCTAGCCCAAGAAATGAATTTCTCAGTTAAGGTTGATTGCACTCGTTCCGGACGAAAGGCATCAAGATGCGAGAGATTCTAGGGGTGGCGATTGCGGTGCTGCTCTCGGTGGGTTCGGCCGGGGCGCAGGATTTTGAGGCTGAGGTCACAGCTGTTAATCGGGGTGACTACGTCGTTGAGTTTGGCCATGCTGTGCGCTCCGCTGTATTGCACAGTATGGTTGGCGTGTTGGAATGTCAGCCGTTATCTAGCAGTTCAAAAAAACACACAAAATAACAATTACAGGAGGTCTATAAACTAGTTGCGCCGAGTGGCTCTTAGCTTCTATAGCCAAAAGCATCAAATTGGCTATACTTCTGTTTTTTTATATTTATTGATGCTAGCGCACTGTTGCAGAGAACTCCACCCCATTTAAGAAATATGAAACATAACCTTCACTAGGATCAGAATGCTCTGTGTCCTCGATACCCATCATATCGGTCAACCGCATATCAGCACGAATCTCCTGAGACGCTGGAGTAATCTGCACCGGCGTTGAGAATTCTTGTACAACAAATATGTAGTTTGCCGCGTCACCCTCTGCCGATTCTGTCGTTGGTGTTTCAAGCATACAGATATTGACTTGTCCGCTCGGATTTGGGTCATATCCCCCACAGGCGGGTGACCCGATTCGGCGAGCAGCAATTTCAACAAAATACTCTGCAGGCAAAGAATTGTTGCTACAGCTAACATAGCTTGCCCCATCACTTTCGGTCGCTCGTCCGCTGCGAGTGCTGCAATATTCTCCCGATACGCCACCAAAACCTTTCAAGGGCGAGTCAAAACGATCAGAGTGCTTAACTGCATACTCGCCCGCAAATAGTAGAACTGCGTGTGAATAGGTACCTTCGGAGAAGGAAGCGTCTTCAAGGAGTGATGCAGGACCCGCCGAAACACTTGCTTCGATCATCCGACCAGAGGCGTCAGAAAAGATTGCATCGCACACACTTTCATAGTTTGAGAGGCTTGGACTCTCGGTACAGAGTCTAATACTATAAATATCTACCTGAACGCTATCAGGTGTTACCACGCAGGCGCGAACAACTCCGTTATCCGTCATATCTGATACAACGATGGCGCCGTTATTGTCACGAATATCACTACACGATACGGCACCTTGAACCTGTGCGTGTGTAGGAAACACCAGTAGAGAAAAGAAAACAGTAAACAGAAGATTTTTCATTTTCAATAAGCTCCCATTGTAACGCCTAGGCTCACCCGTTTTTTGACAATGCGGTTTTCGCGCTGGACCGGTTGGTAGAGCATATGCCGCACTGGCTCGAGGGCGAACCGGAAGACACCATCTCGTTTAACGCGAGTGTCAGGTTCTGCACCGAGCGCGATGCGATAAGTGATGGAAGCACTTGCGTCTTTTGCGCCTGCGTCCGTGCGGCTTCCAGCAAGCTTCACCATAAGATTGGATGCAACTTCTGCCGTCACACCGATTTCATCTGTTGAGCTTCGATAGCCACTGCCATCGTACCAGTGAGACGACATGAAGTAGACGTCAGAGTCGTAGAAATACGGCAGTTCATAGGTGAACTTGATGTCGTGCCCGTCCAATGCCGTCTCATAAATCCCCTCGTAGTTTTTCTCGCCACTAAGAGCTCTGTAGTAATTGGCTCTCAGTTGGAACAGCGACGTCAGGACTTCGGCGCCGATACTGGCGCGACGGTGATCCGATCCAAACTCATAGTCATGGAAGGCGTTGAGCCCGAGAATAACGGTGTCGCTGTCGTTGATGTGGCGAGCGCCTAGCCCAAAGTTCAGCGTTGTGCGACCATCGTAGTTGCCCAGCGATGTTTGGTTGAAGACGAACATGTTCTTCGTCTCGTGCAAGCCATAAACGGACATACCCTCAAGCTGGATCTCGTCGTTGTTGTAGCCCAACGACAAAGACAGGTACTTCAAACGTTCGCCGAGCACGCCGGACGATAAGCTGTTGAGCTCACTGTTCGCAGTGCTCAAAACAAAGCCCGTCAGCGCATCTTCCGCCGCAGCAGCCCGAAAAAAGAAAGACGCAAACCATGCCTTGACCCCAACATGACCCAAAATCCATAGTTAGAAGTGGCTCACTTCTCGATGGAAAACCCGGCTCAGTTCTGGGTGGAAATCAACAGCTTCACGCCATTTTGCGTCGCGGCATGCTCGACCGGCGTCACCATGGCGCCGATCAGGGCTTCCAGCCGCAGCGTTCCCAGGGTGCCGCCGGACTGGCCGGTGACACGGGCCGCCGTGGCTCCGGCGGCGTTCATGATGCGGGCGGCGTCCTCGAGGTGGGTTCCCGCCGGGACCGCGACGAAGTCGGACGACGCCGGCAGTGCGGCATCCATCACGCTCTCGACATTGATGACGCGGCCGCGGTTCACCTCGCGCACGAAGCGCGCGATGTAGTCGTCGGCCGGCTGCAGCACGATCTCCTGCCCGGTGCCCTGCTGGACCACCTCGCCGTCGCGCAGCACCGCGATCCGGTCGCCGAGGCGCAGCGCCTCGTCGAGGTCGTGGGTGATGAAGACGATGGTCTTGCGGATCTCGCTCTGGAGGTCGAGCAGCACGCTCTGCATGTCCATGCGGATCAGCGGGTCGAGCGCCGAGAACGCCTCGTCCATCAGCAGGATCGGGGCGTCGTTGGTCAGCGCGCGGGCGAGCCCGACGCGCTGTTGCATCCCGCCCGAAAGCTGGTTCGGGTAGCGGTCCTCGAACCCCTTCAGGCCGACGCGCTCGATCCAGCGCATCGCGGTCTCGACCTGGCGCGCGCGCGGGATGCCCTGCACCTCGAGCCCGTAGACGGTGTTCTCCAGAACGTTGCGGTGCGGCAGCAGCGCGAACTTCTGGAACACCATCGCCGTCTCGTGGCGGCGGAACTCGCGCAGTGCCGCCCTGTCCATCTTCACCACGTCGGTGCCGTCCACCAGCACCTCGCCGGCGGTGGGGTCGATCAGCCGGTTGATGTGGCGGATCAGGGTCGACTTGCCCGACCCCGACAGCCCCATGATGACCTGGATCGAGCCGCCCGGCATCGTGATGTTGATGTCGCGCAGGCCCAGCACATGGCCATGCGCCTCGTTCAGTTCGGCCTTGGTCATCCCCGAGCGGACGCGGTCGATGTAGGCCGAGGCGTTCGGGCCGAAGATCTTGTAGAGGTTGCGGATCTCGATGCAGCCCTTGTGCGCGGTGTCAGCCATGGACGACCTCCAGGTGCTTCTGCAGCCGCTTGCCATAGGCCTGGCTGACGCGGTCGAAGATGATGGCGATGCCGACGATGGCCATGCCGTTGAACATTCCCAGCGTGAAATACTGGTTCGAGATCGCCTTGAGCACCGGCTGCCCCAGACCCTGCACCCCGATCATCGAGGCGATCACGACCATGGCGAGCGCCATCATGATGGTCTGGTTGATCCCCGCCATGATCGTCGGCAGGGCCAGCGGCATCTGCACGTTCTTCAGGCGCTGCCAGCCGGACGAGCCGAAGGCGTCGGCGGCCTCCAGCATGTCGCTGTCCACCAGCCGGATGCCGAGGTTGGTGAGCCGGATGATCGGCGGAATCGCGTAGATCACCACGGCGATCAGCCCCGGCACCTTGCCGATGCCCAAGAGCATGACGACCGGGATCAGGTAGACGAAGCTCGGCATCGTCTGCATCACGTCGAGCACCGGGTTGATCAGTCTCTGAACCCAGTCCGATTTCGCCATCAGGATGCCGATGGGAATGCCGAGGACGATGGAAAGGACGGTGCAGACGAAGATCATCGAGATCGTCTTCATCGTGTCGTCCCACATGTCGAAGAAGCCGATCAGCAGCAGCGTGGCCACCGTGCCCGCGACGATCTTCCAGTTGCGGCTGGCGACCCAGGCGATGCCGGAGACCAGGATCAGGATGACCGGCCAGGGCATCTCGGTCATGAACCGCTCGGACTGGATCAGGAAGAACTGGAGCGGGTCGAAGAAGCTCTCGATCGCATCGCCATAGGCGCGGGTAAAGCTGCGGAATCCGTCGTCGATGGCCTTCTTCAGGGCCCTCAGAAGGTCGTCGTCCAGATGCGGGAAGGAGGTGAGCCAGTCCATGCGGTCTCCGGCGGTTGGTTCAGGATGCAGGGCGGCGGGTGTGTCCCACCGCCCCCGATCGGTTCTGCGTCAGTTGACGGCCGCCCGGACCTTCTCGGCCACCTCGGGCGAGACCCACTGCGTCCACAGATCCTCGTTGTTCTGGAGGAAGTGCCGCGCGCCTTCCTCGCCGGTGGCCTGGTTGTCGGTCATCCAGGCGAGCAGCTTGTTGGCGGTCGCGTTCGACCAGGAGCGCTCGCGGAGATACTGCATCACGTCGGAATCTGCCCGGTCGGCAAACTTCCGGGTGACGAGAGTCTGCACCCGGTCCTTCGGCCATGCGTTCGGGACTGGATCCGGACAGTCCGCGATTGTATTGCAGCGCGTCCACTCCGCAGTATCGTGGGGTGCGCCAAAGTCAAGCTTGGTCATGTCGTACTTGCCGAGGATCGGCGTCGGCGCCCAGTAGAATCCCAACCAGGGTTCCTTGCGTTCGAATGCCTTGGCGATGGCGCCATCCAGTCCCGCGGCCGAGCCCGGATCGATCAGGACGAATCCATTCTCCTCGCCCTTGTAAGCCTTGAAGTACTGGGCCGTGACGATGGTCGCGCCCCAGCCCTGCGGTCCGTTGTAAACCGCCCCCTTGCCCGGGTCCTCCGGCGCAGGGAACAGTTCGGGATGCGCCAGCGCATCGGCGATCGACCTGATCTCGGGATGCTCATCGGCGAAGTAGGTGGGCACCCACCAGCCGTTTTCGCCACCGTCCGACAGGATATCGCCGGTCACCACCAGCTTGCGGCTCTCGATGCCGCTCTCGATGAGTTCGGGCTGAAGATCGACCCAGCCTTCCGGAGCAATATCGGGCTGCTGTTTCTCGATCATGGACGTGATCGTCGGAACAGTGTCGCCGACGATGACATCGACGTTGCAGCCATATCCTTCCGCCAGGATGAAGGCGTCGATACTGGCAGCGACCTCGGCGCTCGTCCAGTTCATGCTGGAGATGGTGACATCACCGCAGTCGGCAAGCGCCGCGCTGGCGGCGGTTACGCCAACGGCCACTCCGACCACGGAAAGCAGATGCTGTTTCATTCCTTGCTCCTTGTTGGTTCAGGTTTCTTCGTGATGTAACGCGCCCCGGTCGTGGGCGCTGCGGCGATGATGTGGCGGCTCTAGGCGCAGGCAGATCCGAAGCGCATCATGCAGTGCGGCATGCAAGTTTCTGGAGGATACGGCGTCGCCCACGCGAAAGAGAACGAAACGTCCCTCGGGATTGCATACCGGATAGGTCGGACTCGCGCTTGCCACGGAAGCGATGTCGAGTTCTCCGCCGTTCACCGAATGATGGCGCAGATCATCGAAGAGCTTGTCATTCGGTTCGATTCCTCCCTCGTGAAAGATCCGGTTGAACACGCGCGTCTCTATCGCGCCGGAAAGGGTGTTTCGCAGTCGTGCAGCCAGGCCGGCGTCGGTCCTGTGAATGGCCACGAGGTCACGATCGCCAATGAACTCTGTACCAGCCCGATAGAGGCTGCGCATGACCACGGCGTAGTTGGTTGGACCGAGTTCAAGGAAGTGAGAACGGTCGGGCGTCGCGATCGTGACCTTCGCCCCCAGCCGTGCCGCCACCTCGGCGGCGACGGCTGCCTGATGGTCGCCGCGATCGTCGAAAATGAGGACTTCGCCAGACAGAGCGCTGCTCTCGAACACCTCCCAGATCGACGCGGAATGCTGCGCGCCCTCGATGCAAAGCTCACGAGGGGTTCCGCCGGTGGCCACGACAACGATGTCGGGCCGCTCGGCCAGAACATCGTCAACTTCAGCCAGAACGTTGTAGCGGATCTTGACGCCAAGAAGGGTGATCTCGCGCGCCAGCCAGTCGGAAACGCCAAGCAACTGCCTGCGCGTCGTCCCTGCGGCCGCCATGAGGATCTGGCCGCCGAGGGCGCCGGAGGCTTCCAAAAGAACGACGCGATGACCGCGTTCGGCGAGGACGCGGGCGGCCTCCATGCCGCCTGGGCCGCCGCCTATGACGACGGCTTTGCCGGGGTGCCGCTCCGCATCGCGGCTGACCCGGTGGCGCAGAGTGCTTTCGCGTCCGGTGGCGGGGTTCTGGCCACACAACGCGTCCTTGCCCTGGTTGACCCGATCGACGCAGTAGTTCATGCCGACACAGACCCTCACGCGCTCTTCCTGCCCGGATCGCAGCTTGGTCACGAGCCAAGGGTCCGCGATATGCGCGCGGGTCATGCCGACCATATCGACAATGCCTTCGCGCAGCACATGGCGCGCGGTGGCTAGATCCGCGATGCCACCCGCATGGATCACCGGAAGCGACACGCTTTGCCGGACGCGCTTCACGATATCGAGATGCGGCGCCGCGGGATTTCCCATGGGAGAGACCCAGTCCGCCAGACCCAGATCGTCGTAGGGGCTTCCCGCGAGGATGTTGAGGAAGTCGACATGACCGGTTTCTTCGAGGCGCTGGACGATCTCGATGCACTCGTTGAGACCGAGCCCATCCGCGCTGAGTTCGTCGCCGGTCACGCGCATCCCCACAAGAATGTCTGATCCGACCTGTGCACGGATTTCCGAGAGGACCTCCAGCACCAGCCTCAGGCGGTTCGGCAGTGGGCCGCCATACGCATCGGTGCGCTGGTTGGTCGCGGGTGACAGGACCTGCCCCAGCAGGTGGCCGTGGGTCAGCACTTCGATTCCGTCGAAGCCGCCGTCGCGGCAGCGCCGGGCCGCTGCGGCGAAATCCTTCGCTACGCGGCGGAAATCGCTGGCGTCCATCACCTTGGGATAGGCCCTGTGTGCCCGTTCGCGCAGGTTCGACGGCGCGATGACCGGCAGCCAGTCCGCGACGTCCGAAGCGGTTCTCCGGCCCATGTGCGTCAGTTGGCACATGATGGCGGCGCCATGCGACTTCACGCCGGCGGTCAGCTTCTCGAACCAAGGAAGAACCGTATCGTCTCCTGCGTAGATCTGTCCGAAGGCCGAAGGGCTGTCTGGCGACACGTTGGTAGAGCCGCCGACCATGGTCAGCGCCAGACCGCCCCTCGCCTTTTCCTCGTGATAGAGCCGGTAGCGGTCCGTCGGGCACCCGTCTTCGACATATGCGGGTGCATGTGATGTGCTCATGATCCGGTTGCGCAGGAGAAGGGAGCCGATGCGAAACGGTGCAAGCAGCGGATCTCGGTTGGTGGTGTCGCTGTCCAGCATGTCATCCTCCTCATCATTGCGCCGAAGCTAAATGAATTGATTGACCGCTGTCGCCGGAAGATTTATTGCCGTCTAAGGTAAATAATTCTTACGGCACGCATGCATGGCTCGGTCCCTTCCCCCGATGACTGCCCTGCTGGCGTTCGAGGCTGCTGGCTCGACAGGTAGCTTCACGGGGGCCGCGCGCGAACTCGGTGTCACCCGGGAAGCTATCAGCATGCAGATCCGGCAACTCGAATGCGCGCTGGGCCATGCCCTGTTCAACCGGCAACGTCGAGGGGTCGAACTGACGGCGGCGGGGCATGCCTTGCACAAGGCCGTGTCAACTGGCTTGCACGAGATCGGCGCCAGCATTGAAAAACTGCGCGGAAAGCCAACGACGAAGGTGCGGGTCTCCACTACGGTTGCTTTCGCGGGACGCTGGCTGCTGCCGAGACTGCTCGAGTTTCAGTCTCTCCACCCGGAAATCGACATCGAGATGATCGAGACGGACGAGTGCCTGGACCTGCACAAAAGCGGGATAGATTTCGCGATCCGCTACGGAAAGGGCAAGTGGAAGCATCACAGGAGCACGCTCTTGTTCGAGGAACGCTTCTTTCCGGTGTGCAGCCCGGGCTATCTCGAAGCAGTGGGGCACCGGCGGGTTCAGGATTTCGACGACGTCACGGTCTTCCACTTGGCAGGAGCCGCGCATGCTTGGGAGGACTGGCCGACCTGGTTCGATCTTTCTGAACGCAGTCCGGCCGGCAAGGTTCGAGGAGTCTGGATGCAGAGTTTCGAAAACATCCTGCGGGCAGCGGTTGCCGGCAAGGGACTCGCGCTTGGCTGGACCCATCTGGTCGAGAGAGAACTGCACGACGGCGATCTCGTCCGCCCCTTTGCCGAAAGCCTATCGACCGGCAACGGCTACTACATCGTGCAGCCTGAAGCGCCGACATCGGAGGCAGCAGTCAGCGGGGCCTTGAGGAATTGGATCGTCGACCGCGCGCGTATGAACTGGCGAATTGCGCCTGAAATCTCCATTAGGCAGAGCCCGTGACCTGCCCCCTCAGCCTCCAGTTCAACGGTACGCGCGCTTGGACATAGGTGCACCAGCCGCCGCGAGGCGTAGTGCCCTGCAATGCTACAGAAGACGATCGCGAAATCGGCGGTCGAGCTATAGCTGAAAATGGGTGATGGGGCCTGAGAGGGCGGCGTATCGTGGCGGGTGCTGAAGCCTGCCAGAACCTCCCGAAGGAGCGATACGCCATGAAGGACGATACCACGATCACCCAGCTTCACCAGCCCGGAACGATCCTCGATCCGCTGACCGAGATCGCCCGCGAGGGCGCGCGCCAGATGCTGGCCGCGGCGCTCAGGGCAGAAGCGGCGAGCTTCGTCGCCAGCTTCACCGACGAGCGTCTGGCTGATGGCCGCCAGCGCGTCGTCCATCACGGCACCGGCCCCGCGCGGATGATCCAGACCGGGATCGGACCCGTGCCGGTGCAGCGGCACAAGGTGCGCGACCGCGCCACCGACGTGCCAGCCGAGACGAGGATCCGCTTCACCTCGACCATCCTGCCGCGGTGGGCGCGGCGGTCACGCAGCCTGGATGCGCTGCTGCCGGTGCTTTACCTGCGGGGCGTCTCGACCGGGGATTTCCAGGAGGCGTTGACGGCGCTGCTGGGAGCGGACGCGCCGAACCTGTCGCCGGGCGCGATTTCACGCCTCACGGCGGGCTGGCAGGAAGACTACGACCGCTGGCAGCGCCGCGACCTCGCTGCGCGCAGCTACGTCTACATCTGGGCCGACGGCGTCTACCTCCAGGCCCGGATGGAGCCGAGCGCCGAATGCATGCTGGTCGTGATCGGGGCCACGCCCGAGGGCCGCAAGGAGCTGCTCGGCTTCCAGGTCGGCGTGCGCGAGAGCGCCCAGAGCTGGCGCGAGTTACTTGTCGACCTCAAGGCCCGCGGGCTCGGGGTTCCACCGAAGCTGGCCGTGGGTGACGGCGCCCTGGGGTTCTGGAAGGCGCTGGAAGAGGTCTTCCCCGGCACCCGTCACCAGCGCTGTTGGTTTCACAAGATGTCGAACGTCCTCAACCACTTCCCCAAGTCCATGCAGCCCGCCGTCGCCGCCGACCTGCGCGAGAACTCGCACGCCGTCACCCGCGCCGCGGCGCTGGCTGCCATCGAGACCTTCAAGGAGAAATACGGCGCAAAATACGCCCGCGGCGTGGCCTGCCTGACGAAGGACACAGAGGCTCTGCTGGCCTTCTACGACTTCCCGGCCGAGCACTGGGACCACCTGCGGACATCGAATCCCATCGAGAGCGTGTTTGCCACCGTCCGCCATCGGACCGTGGCCGACCCTGTTCGGCGACGCCAAGATGACCACGGCACTCCGCGATACGTGCAGTTCCCGCACGATCTTCTTCACTGACCAGCCCTGGACATAGAAGGCCCGCCGGACCCGCGCGATCGTATCCACCCGCTTCAACTCCCCCTCCGTCCGCTGCCTCGCAACGGACGGTCCGACAGAACATAAGGGGGGTCAAAATTGGACGCCGATACCCCGCCTTAGGGGGTCAAAATTGCACGTCGAAACACATTCAAGGCGCGGAGATGCCGACTGCGGGGAACTCAAGATCAGCCAGACCCAAATAATCCAGGCTGAAAAGTGGAAAGGCACAGACTTTTTCAGGAAAGAGTTGCGATGACTCATGCCTCGGTTTGGTATACAGTGCCACGTTCAAGTACATACAGAGAGCCTTTGCCCGCCCGCATACCCGCCTACTGTTTCCGCAACTAGGGGGAGAAATATGTTGAAGATTATCAAGAGGAGATTAGTCCTCTGGTTGCACAGCCTTCTCAAGGGTCAGGACTTTGTGGTTCACGGAGTGAAGGTTACGCTTCCACGGACGGTAAGTGAAGAACTTCGATACCTGCTTCTCCGTAATGGTCCTTATGAAGACGGGGAGGTTGCCCTTTGCAGGAAGATGCTCAGCTCCGGCATTAATGTGCTCGAACTAGGGGGGTCGTTGGGGGTGGTCTCGGCTGTCGTCAGATCAATCATCGGATCTGAGGCAGTTCATGTCGTCGTAGAAGCGAACAATAAGCTGGCCGACGTGTGCCTTGAAAATGCGAGCCGTAGTGCGGTGCCGGGTAAAACAGTTCTGATCAACGCCGCAATTGATTATTCCGGGGTTGACTTTGTCCACTTTGAGGAAGGAGGCAGCAGCTTTGATGGAAGAGTCTCGGCCCACTCCAAAGGAGTTCCCATACCGACCATTACTGCCTCTGAATGCGAAGGGCATTTCGGCGGTATGCCATTTGCACTTGTGTGCGATATCGAGGGCGCCGAGAAGGACCTCGTTTGTCACGATCGAGATTTTCTGTCGAATTGCAGATCTATTGTAATGGAAATGCATCCGACCATGTATGAGGCCGGACAAAGAGATCTGGATGCCGTTCTGTCCACCCTGGAACACTGCGGTTTCCAAATAACCGACCAGGTCGGTGACGTCTTCCTTTTCACGCGAGAAGATAACAAGCAATCCTGATAATCGTCACCGAAAGCACTGGGCCAGAGTTGTTGCAGTCAAGTGGAGGCCTGTTGGGAATTCGACTGGTGTACGAAAGGGTTGGGACCCGTAACTCGATGCACACCTAGTAGCCTCTCGCTCTATGGAGAGTGCCGCGCCGCGAGCTGCCATTCGATCCACAGCGGAGGCACTGCCTGGCTGGTGCGTTACGACTGACGCAGGGGCAAGGCCAAGTCGCCGCGCCGTTCTAATTAATAAAATGATTTCAATGGTTTAAATTGGAGGTGGGGTGGATGCCGCTCTCACCCCAACGGCATCGCGATGTGCCATACTCGTGGTGTCGAAGCACAAGCTGAAGGAGAGGGCATCCATGGGAGAGGTTAGCATCATCGGCGTGGATCTGGCAAAGAACGTGTTCCAGGTTCATGGGGCTGCGGCGGACGGGTCCGTCCTGTTCCGCAAGAAGCTGTCGCGGCCGCAGTTCGCGCGGTTCATGGCGGATCAGCCGCCGTGCCTTGTGGCGATGGAAGCCTGCGCCAGCGCGCATCATTGGGCGCGGGAAATGTCCCGCTACGGGCACGAGGTTCGACTGATCGCCCCGCATTACGTCAAGCCGTTCCTGAAACGCCAGAAGAATGATGCGGCCGATGCTGAGGCGATCGTCGAGGCGGCGCTGCGGCCGACCATGCGCTTCGTCGAACCGAAATCTGCCGACCAGCAGGCGCGGGCCGTCGCGTTCCGCACGCGCGAGCAGCTCGTGAAGCAGCGCACCGAGGCGGTGAACGCGCTGCGGTCGCATCTCTACGAGTTCGGACATGTTGCCCCGGAGGGGATCGGCTACCTGCCGCGCCTCGCCAAGGTCATCGACGAACCCGGCACCGACGTACCGGAACTCGCCCGGGAAATCTGCCGCATGCTCCTTGAGCAGATCGCCCAGCTCACCGCCCGGATCGATGCGCTGAAGGCGCGGATCGCGGCGATGTCGCAGGAAGCGGACCTGCCGCGCCAGTTGCAGACGATGCCCGGCGTCGGTCCGATCACCGCACTCGCGGTCGAGACCTTCGCCCCGCCGATGAATCAGTTCCGCCGCGGACGTGACTTCGCCGCCTGGCTCGGCTTGGTCCCGCGGCAGCATTCCAGCGGCGGCAAGCAGAAGCTCGGGAAAACCTCGAAGATGGGGCAGCGCGATATCCGGCGACTGCTTGTGATCGGGGCGACTGCGGTGATCCGCTGGGCATCGCGCCGGGGAGCGCCAAAGGGCTCGTGGCTCGCACGGATGCTGGATCGCAAGCCAGTCCCGATCGTGGCCATCGCATTGGCGAACAAGATGGCGCGCGGCATCTGGGCGATGCTGACGCGCGGCGAAAGCTATCGCGGCCCGGTGCTGATCGGCGCCTGATCGGGCGTCGAACGGGCAACCGGGCTACCGAGTTGTGAGGAAGGCATGAACTGTATGGGCGCATGATCGACATGATCCGGATCGGGCAAACCAGAAACCTTCTCCGAGCCTCGAGCTCGCTGTTGGAGATGTGGCCCCGCTCCGCGCATCACCATCTCGGCCAGCGGCATCTATCGGGCCGCGCTAACAGGCCTGACAAGAGTCCGCACTCGATCACATGTCTAAGGTTCAGAAATTCCTTGCAAATGAGAGCGGCATCCACAAGAGAAGGTTCGACGTCAGGCCCATCCCCTCCGCCATTTGCCAACATGAAGCATCTGACATCAAAGTGAACGCTGCTTTCACTTACCCCAACCATTCCCCCGCATAAATATAGTTTCGATTGGAAGGCATTGGCTCGTCATTGGCGCCCAGATCCTTGTTCTCCTGTGAATAATCGGACTGTACTTTGGCATCCATTTTGACGGCGGCCTGCTGACCTGCATTACGGTGGATATCTTAAATCGGAGGTTCTGGTTCCGCGCCACGATGGGCTTGCCGGATGCATGGAGGACGTGCATCCTCGTTTTGATCTAGCCTCAGTCTTGGCGAGGTCATCATGGCATCTAGGGGCACATTAAGATCTCGGACCGTCCAAATCTCGCACTCACTTGCTCTGCGCCAATCAGCATGAATGCAACCGACAGCCTTTGAGACATACACGTTGGAATCAGGTTGAACGCCTCCGCGCATTTTGCGACGGACAACCTAAGCCCTGTTTGCTTGTGACCTGAGTTGCTGTGGTCTGACACTTGCGAGCAGGACCCCGATCAGCACGGCTGTTTTGATCCGTTTAATCAGGTTGACCTTCGCCCGGATAGAGCCGCTTGACTTCGCAGTAGGCTGCCGCGGCACCCATGCCCGCCTTGTCATAGTACAGATCAAAGAATTCAGTATCGTAAAACACCCACACATGCTCTGTTTGAAAATGAAATTGTTGGGTTAAAGAATTGTGCCAGTCATCTCTAGAGAAGCTATGTACAATTGACCCACGCTCCATTGCTTCAAAGCAGCGCGCGAGCGGGGCGAGTTCCCATGCGCTTGCGGGCGATCCGAATCCAATCAAAATTGCCAAAGCGGATATAGACTTTTTCATGCCGAAGAGTTGCATTTTCTGAACAAAACAAATCCCCACATGCCTCTCCAATATCCCCCAGATAGCCCATCATGAATTGACATTTTTGACGTCCAAAGCCCTGAAATCAAGCGTTATCGTCATGGGGCGCTACTGCCAGTCTTTTAACTCTGCCATTTGGTTGCTCGGGCCAGGTCTCACGCCCCGCTGGTTCCGTTTAGCGTCGCGACAGGAACA
>Ga0315907_10004962_pt1 | contig 14725 bp, 15 predicted proteins | sample LakEriMetagenome_3_FD_203525 | JGI IMG/M metagenome (GOLD analysis project Ga0315907, IMG submission 203525) | Freshwater fungal communities from buoy surface, Lake Erie, Ohio, United States - Buoy 12 MA123 | ecosystem: Environmental > Aquatic > Freshwater > Lake > Lake biofilm | place: USA...
CGGCCATGAAGGTGAGCGTGGCCACCAGTGAGCGCGGCGAGAGACGAGAGAGGCCGCAGACGCCGTGACCGCTGGTGCAACCGGAGCCATAGCGCGTGCCGAATCCGACCAGCAGTCCGGCGGCGATCAGGGTGAGGGTGCCCGCGTCGATCCGCGGCGCGCGGATCAGGCCAGGTGCCAATAGGGTGAGGGCTGTCGGCGCCAGCAACAGACCGAGCAGGAAGGACAGTCGCCAGCCGATATCGGCGCGGCGCGGGGTGATCAGGCCACCCACGATGCCGCTGATGCCGAGCACGCGACCGTTGAGCAGGATGAACGCCGCAGAGGCGATGCCGAGCAGGATGCCGCCCGTCAAGGCGGTCCACGGTGTGAAATTGATCCAGTCGAGGGTCATCGTGTCTTCCTCCGGGTACTGCGGGCGCAGAAGTGCTGGTACAGGATGTCGATCACCTTGAGTGCGGGGCCCTCGACGATCGAGTAGTGGACATTCCGGCCTTCTCGGCGTGTGGTGACGAGCTCCGCCTTGCGCAGCACAGTGAGCTGCTGCGAGAGCGTAGGCTGGGTGATGTCAAGGGCCGTCTCCAGTTCGCCCACGCACATCTCCTGCTGTGAAAGCTGGCAGAGTATGAGAAGGCGATCGGGGTGGGCGAGGATCTGCATGAGCCCACAGGCGCGCTCGGCAGAGGCCTGCATCGTTCCAAGGTCAAGCGTATCTGACGCCATCGAGAAGGGCTCCGTAGGGGCTACCGGGAAACAATATATTGCGAGACAGTATATTTGTAAATATAATATTTAAATTATTTCGGATGGAGCACGGTATGACCACTTCCGTCTCGGCACCGCAGATCCAGAGCGTCTTCGATGCGACCACATCGACCGTGACCTACATCGTCCACGACGGGCCCGGCACGGTCTGTGCCATCATCGATCCGGTGCTGGACTACGACCCGAAGTCGGGCCGCACACGCAGCATCTCTGCCGACAAGGTGGTGGACTTCGTCACGGCGAACGAGCTTCGCGTGGAATGGATTCTCGAGACTCACGCGCACGCCGATCACCTTACCGCTGCGCCCTACTTGAAGGGCAAGCTCGGTGGGAAGATCGCGATCGGTCACAAGATCACGGCCGTACAGCAGGTGTTCAAGCAGGTCTTCAACCTAGAGCCCGGATTCCGGGTCGACGGCTCGCAGTTCGATGTGTTGTTCGAGGATGATGAGGTGTTCCACATCGGTCGCTTGGAGGCGAGGGCGATGGCGGTGCCAGGCCATACGCCGGCGTGCGTCGCTTATCAGGTCGGCGATGCGGTGTTCGTCGGTGACACGCTCTTCATGCCCGATGTCGGTACCGCGCGTTGCGACTTCCCGGGGGGCGACGCAAAGGCGCTCTACGCTTCCGTGCACCGGATCCTTGGCTTGCCGCCCGAGACGCGGCTCTTCATGTGCCACGACTATCCGCCGCAGAACCGGTCTGTCGCCTTCGAGACCACGGTCGCCGCGCAGCGCGCCGCCAATATCCATGTGCGCGATGGCATCACCGAGGCCCAATTCGTCGAGATGCGCACCCGACGCGATGCGACGTTGGAGATGCCCGTGCTCATCCTGCCTTCGGTGCAGATCAACATCCGCGCAGGCGAGCGCCCGCCGTCGGAGTCCAACGGCATCTCGTACCTCAAGATCCCGATGGATGCTCTCTGAGGGCGTCACGCCGGCCACGCGCCGGCGACGCGCTATCATGTCACGATGACCTCCGACGCCGACGATCTGCCGCGACTCTCCAAGCGCATGGGTGAGCTCGGACTCTGCTCGCGCCGCGAGGCGGAGGCGTGGATCGTCGCGGGATGGGTGAAGGTCGATGGGCAGACCGTCGATGTGCTCGGCACGCGGGTGAGCCGCGAGGCGCGCATCGAGGTCGATCGTCGCGCGCGTGCGCAGCAGGCGGAGCTCGTCACCGTCCTCCTCAACAAGCCGATCGGCTATGTCTCCGGACAGGCGGAGGATGGCTACGAACCGGCGTCGGTGTTGATCCGGCCGGAGAACCGCTGGAGCGGCGATACCTCAGGCCGGCGCTTCGAACCGCGGCACCTCGACGGCCTCGCGCCGGCTGGACGGCTCGACATCGACTCGACCGGCCTCATGGTCTACACCCAAGACGGGCGCGTCGCGAAGCAGCTGATCGGTGGAAACGATGTCGAGAAGGAATATCTCGTGCGCGTCCAAGGCGAGATGGCCCCGGATGGCATGGCGCGGTTGCGGCTCGGATTGACGCTGGATGGTGTGACCTTGAAGGCTGCGCAGGTGTCCTGGCAGAACGAGGATCAGTTGCGTTTCGGCCTGCGCGAGGGCCGTAAGCGCCAGATCCGTCGCATGTGCGAGATCGTAGGGCTCACGGTCACGGGTCTGAAGCGCATCCGCACCGGTCGGGTGATGCTCGGCTCGCTACCCGTCGGGCAATGGCGCTATCTCAGAGCGGACGAGGGGTTTTAAACGCGGGTGGATCGGGTGTCGACCCATCGGCGCAAGCCCGAAGCGCCGAACCCGAACTTCGTGTCGAACAGCTGGGCATGGGTCAGACCCGATCCCAGGCAGTGCAGCACCCGCAACGGACCGTGATGTGAGACCACGAGCGCATGACGGTCTGCGGCCTCTGCGAACGGCCGTAACGCCTCGTCGCTGAACTCGGCGACGCGTTGCCAAAGATCACGGAAGGACTCGCCGCCACCGGGTGGGTGGTCCCAAAGCTGCGCGTCCCAGCGCGCGATATCGGCCACGGGAATGTCATCCCAACGGCGCCCTTCCCAGCCGCCGAAATCGATCTCTTGAAGTCTGGGGTCGGTCCGGTGATCGATACCCTGTGCAGCGGCGACCGCCTCTGCGAGGCGCAGACAACGCTGCGCGGGACTCGAGTAGACGATCGCAAGGTCCGGGATGGCGTCGAGCGCCGCGGCGATCTCGTCAGGCGCCGTGTCGGCCAGAGCGATGTCCGAGCGTCCGTAGCAGACGCCGGCTTCGATGGCCGGGGTGGTGTGACGGATCAGATAGACCATGCGGCGAGCAGACCCACTCCGAGGCTCACCTCGGTGATCTGTTGTGCGGCGCCCAGGCAATCGCCGGTGTAGCCCTGCAGGTTGCGTCGGAGCACGCGGTACCAGTAGAGCTGCACTACCAAGGCGAGCGGCAGTCCGCCGAGGAGCGTCGGCTCGTAGGCGACGCCGAGCGCGAACGCGACGAGTGCGGTGGACGAAGCGACCAGCATGGCGTTCAGGCTCAGGCTACGCGATAAGGGCTTCGCGCGAGATTCGTCCTCTCTGACATAGGGCAGCAGCCACATCAGGACGATCCCGGCATGACGGCTGCAGGTGTGCCCGACGATCAATAAGAGGCAGCCGAGATCGACAGGCAGTGCCGCCAGTATCGACACCCGCAGTCCGATGCTGAGCAGCAACGCCACCGCGCCGTAGGTCCCGATGCGGGAGTCACGCATGATCTCGAGGATGCGTTGCCGTTCGTAACCGCCACCGATCCCGTCGATGGCGTCGGCGAGCCCATCCTCGTGGAAGGCGCCAGTGATCCACACGGCGACACCGACGGCGAGCAGTGCGGCGACCGTCGGTGGCAGCAGCAGGCTACCCACGAAGAACGTCGCTGCTGACGCAACCCCGACCAGAGTGCCGACGGCCGGGAAATAGCGCGCGGCGTCATCCAGCAACTGCTGTGAGTGTCCGACCGAAGCAGGCACGGGAAGCCGGGTGAAATACTGAACCGCCGCCAGGAACACCCGCCACTGCGCGCTCATGGTCCATCTTCCTTCGGACGATCGCTGACCCCGGCATCGTCGAAGCTCGCCATCTGCTCGTAGAAGGCGACGCTGCTACGCAACAAGGGCAATGCGAGCAGGGCGCCGCTGCCCTCGCCGAGCCGCAGCCCCAAGGACAGCAAGGGTTCCACGCCGATGCGGCGCAGCAGGTGCGCGTGAGCAGGTTCGGCGGAGGAGTGACTGAAGACACAGCGTCGCAGTACGCCCGGGGCGAGGCGGTCGGCGATGAGGGCGGCCACGCTGACCGAGAAACCGTCGATCAACGGCACGGCCCTCGCGGCGACCGTGGCGCCGATCGCGCCGACCAAGGCTGCGATCTCGAAGCCTCCCCATCGTTGCAGCATCGCGTGGGCCGCTGCCACGGGGTCCGAGGGCAGCGGTGATGCGGCGCTGCGACCACGGACCTGCTCGAGGATCGCGAGTTTGCGCGCGACACCGGCCGTATCGAGTCCGGTGCCCGGTCCGACGCATTCGGCCAAGGACGATCCGCTGAAACCCGCCAACAACAGCGAGCTCGCAGAGGTGTTGCCGATCCCCATCTCGCCGAAGAGCAGGACACGATTGCCGCGGTCGATGGCTTCGATCGCCGTGTCACGTCCGATCTGCAGCGCTTGCTGCAGCTGCGCCGTCGACATCGCGTCAGCGTGCAGCATGTTGGCCGTGCCGCGGGCGATCTTTGACTGTTGCAGCAACGGATGTGGATCGAGATCGGCATCCACGCCGACATCGATCACCCGCAACCCGCAGCCATGGAGTCTTGAGAGGACGCTCGCCGCTGCGCCGCCGCGAAGGAAATTACCGACCATCTGTGCGGTGACGACGCGGGGGAAGGCGCTCACTCCCTCGTCGCTGATCCCGTGGTCTGCTGCGAACAACAACAGCTCGGCCTGCGAGACTTGGGGGTGCAGATCGCCCTGGATCACGCACAACTCGACGACCAGGTCCTCGAGACGACCGAGTGAGCCTTGCGGCTTGGTCAGCCGATCGAGTCGCGCCCGGGCCGACCGACGCAGCGTTTCCTCTGTCTCGAGGGGTGTCATGTCGGGCTCAGCGCGCGGCATACCGGATGCCGACATGCCACTCTCGCCCCGGTTGCGGATAGAAGCTTGCCGATTCGTAGGTCTCGTCAGACAGGTTGTCGAGCCGCGCCTGGAGGAGCAATGCCGAAGATATCCGCCATTCGGCGCGAAGGTCGACGGTCAGGTAGGCGTCGAGCGCCCGGGTGTTGGCGAGGTTGTCGAAGCGACCTCCTTGATATTGGGCGCGGACCCCGACACTGCCACGCTGCCACCGCCGTTCGACATCGGCACGGACGATGTTGCGGGCGCGACGCGGCAGGACCTTGCCTTGATCGACACCTGCGGAGCGGTTGATGGGCGACAGCCACTCGGCCGAACCGTCGAGCCGCCACGGGCCGATCGTTGTCTGCGCCGTCAGTTCGACGCCTTCGATGCGGGTCTTGTCGATGTTCGCGGGCTTGAAGCTCGCATCGAAGCCGATCAGGTCGTCGATGGAGTTCCGATACACCGAGATCGCTGCCGTCGCATTCTGGGCTTTCCAGCGCAGGCTCGTCTCCAAGCTGGTCGAACGCTCCGGCCGCAGCGCGGGGTTGCTGAAGCCGGGGAAGTAGAGTTCGTTGAAACTCGGCGCCTTGAATCCATCGCCAGCGGTCGCCACCCACCGCCATTGCGGCGAGAGATCCCAGCCCCAGCCGAGCGAGCCGGTCGTCTTGCTGCCGTAGCGTTGGTTGTCGTCGTACCGCACGCCGGCCTGCACGGAATGACTGCCGAGCGAGCCCTGCAAAGCGGTGAACGCCGCGAGGTTGCGGCGCGCGGTCTCCGTGTACGCGGTGGTGCTCTCGACGGTGTCCCGCAGATAGTCGGTGCCGAGCGTCAGGATGATCTCGGGCCGCAGCGTGAGATCGGCCTGCAGCGATGCCGAATCGCGGGCGGTGTCGAAACGCGAGACGAACGCGCCCTCCGAATAATTGTCGCTGTCGTCGCTGGTCCGGCCGAACTGCGCGACGATGCGGGTCTTGTCGGCGGTCTCTTGGGTGTAGGCGCCCCCGAGGACGCTGTGGCGGAACTCCGCGACGTTCTGGAATGAACCGTCGAATTCCACGCGCCCTTCGGTCAGCGATCCCGACACTTCGAGCAGTCCATTCGATCCGAGTTGTGCGCCGGCACGCGCGGTGAGCGACGCGTTCCGGTAGCCGTCGGCGTCCGGTTCGTCGGTGAAGCAACCGACGAACTGCGGTGCGCCGAATCCACGACAGGCGTTGGTGCCGTCGGATCCGGTCCAAGCTCCGCCGAGCTGCCAGAAGCCGCGATCGGTCGTGGCACCTAAGTTGAGCGCGGCACGCTCGGTCCCGGAAGAGCCGACACCGACAGAGGCCTCACGCTGCAGCCGCTCATCGGCAGCGGGGCGACGGGTGAAGATCTGGATGACCCCGCCGAGTGCATCGGCGCCATACAGGGCCGAGCGCGGTCCGCGCACGACTTCTACCCGCTCGATGAGTTCGAGCGGCAGATCTTGCAATGAAGAGGTACCGAGGGTGGTGGAGCCCCAGCGAAGGCCGTTGACCAGCACCAAGCTGTGATCGGACTCGGCGCCGCGGATGAAGATCGAGCTCGCTTTGCCGATGCCCCCGTTGTTGGTGATCGAGATCCCGGGCAGGTCGGACAACAGCCGCTCGAAGCTTGCGTACTGGCGACCTTCGATCGCCGCGCGATCGACCACGCTGACCGATGCGAGGGCTTTGTCGATCGGTTCAGCACGGCGGCTGGCGGTGACGATGACCTCTTCGAGCTCGGCGGCAGTCCGATCGGTCGCTGCCCTGGCCGCGGTCGACGCGCCGAGGATTGAAAGGAGCAGGCAGCACTGGGCGATGAGCACCCGGCTCAGATGGAACATGCATAGTCTCCTGAGGGCGCTTCCCGCACCCCATGGTCTTGACGACCGGGTGCGAAAGGGACAGGAAACAAGCGGACCCATGACGGGCCGACCCGCTCCTGTCTGCCCACCGCAGTCCGGGATGATGTCTAGGCCGGTCTCCGGACTCATGGGGTAGGCTTTATGAAGGCCCGCGGTCCCGATCGCCTTCCCGCAGCGCGGCTATGACACCGGACTGCAGTGGCGGGTTGATCGGTACCACCCATTCACCGTTGCGGGGGCAGTGCCGGACTGGAGCTTACAAGCTCGCACCGGCTTCCCGTTTCACTCCGTCACCGACGCTTGCGCGCCGATACGGAACACCTCGACGCATCCATGATGGATGAGCGTGGGCTTCTTGGCAAGCGTATTCAGCCCTCGTCGCGGCGGACCGCGCTGGCGGCGGCCTGCGCGAGCCGCGCGGCTTCTGCAGCCGCATCGATCGCCTTTCGCGTCGCAGCCGTGGCTTCGGCCGCAGCGTGCAGGCTGGCGGTCTCGGCGTGTTCCGCTGTGGCGGCGGTTGCGGCCGCGGCGGCTGCGGCGGCTGCGGCAGCGGCCTCCATGGCAGCCCGCGCCGCGCTCTCCGCTGCCTTGGCGGCCGACATCGCTGCATCGGTCACCGGTGACGCAGCATGCTTCAGCGCGAGATCAGCGCATTGGCGCGTCGTTTCCTTCGCATGCTCAGCAGCCTCAGCGGCTCTCTTCGCCGCCTCGGCAGCATGAAGGGTGAGCACGTTGAGCGACTCGATATTCTTGGTGTAGCGTTCATTGACTACAAGGAATCGTTCCTTCATCAGAACAAACTCGGACTTGATCATGGCCAGCTCGGTGATCACGTCTTGAAGGTTTTGCGGCATTTCTGTGCTCTGAGGGGGGTGATGGTTATCGACGGGGATTCAGCGGCCTCGAGTAGAGGTCTTCGAAGACTCCGAGGCAGCCGCAGGATAACGCATGGAGCTCGTCAGCCTTGAGGATCTCGATGCTGCCATGATTCTGTTTGAGCACGCCCTTGTTGGCAAGGCGCATCGTTGCCACAGAAATTGTTTCGCGACGCAACCCCAACAGGCTCGCAAGCGTCGCATGGGTCAGAGGTATACAGTCGGTCTGTAGACGCCGCGCCGCCATCACCAGCGTCCTCGCCACTTGCTGGTGAGGGTCATGACGCCGATAGCAGGCGGCGGTCTGGATGGCGTAATCCAGCATTGAATTGCTGTACCGGAAGACCAGCTTTCGGAACTCGGACGAGGTCTCGAATTCGCTCCTCAAAATCTCCATATCGATCTGAAGCGCGGATCCGGGGAACTGTACAACACTTCGTTGCGGCGTGGTGTGCGTGTCGGCGAACGCCCAGACACCGAGCATGCCCTCTTGCCCGATCAAAACCGCCTCTAGTGGGCGGTCCTCCGCCAGCGTGCCATGCAGCGTCAGTACTGCGGTGATCGGGAACAAAGCATGTGTGAAGTCTTGATCGGGTGCGCTCGTGACATCTCCGGCGTGGAGATCGACTAAAGAGATGTGGGGGGACAAGACCGACCACCGGTCGCTCGACATTTCCTTCGTGACAGCGTTCAAAGGCTGCCATCGGAGGGTATTTTTGATGACCATGTTGAACCATAGCAGCAAAGACGCGGAGGATGCCCCCCCCTTAATAGAAATTTGACTAAAAATGAATCTGCGATCGCAGAGGACGATGTGATCCGGCCTAGGTCGCCGGTTTTGAGTGGGTCATCGTCCGACAATTAGACAAAAAGTCCAGTTCCGGGCGCCGCGCTTTGGTCTCGATCGACAGCAGGCCCAGAAGAGAATGGAAGAGATGATCGTGCGAAAGTATGTGGCTCGACTTTTGTCGCAGGCACTCGATATCGATGTCGAAACGGGAGCGGAAGCCTGCGGAAGCCCAGAACATCATCGGTACTTGGGTCTGGACGCGCGGTGCGAGGGCATAGGGTAGGGCGTGCAGGAACACGCCATTCTCGCCCAGCGATTCGCCGTGGTCCGAGACATACACGAGTGCGGTATCCACGTTTCTGCTCAAGGCCCTGAGGCGGTCGATGGTCTGCGCAAGAAGATGGTCGGTGTAGAGCAGCGTGTTGTCGTAGGCGTTGACGATCTGTGCAGGGGTGCATCGGTCGAAGTCCACCTCATGGCAGGCCGGTTTGAAGTGATCGAACGCGACCGGATAACGCAGGTGGTAGCCGGGGCCGTGGCTGCCAAGGATGTGTATCACCGTGAAACGGTCTTCATCGATGGTGCTAAGCGTGTCGAAGAAGTCCTCGAACAGCGCGCCGTCGAGGCAAGGTCTGTCGCCTATGCAGGCGTCACGGTGCCGTGCGCGGTCCACCCGCTGCTCCAACACACTGCGGCACACGCCTTTGCAGTCGGTGTTGTTGCCAAACCAGTCCACTTCAAGACCAGTCCGCAGGGCGATATCGATGAGATTGTCACGATGTCTTGCCTCGTGGACATCGAACCCTGATCGCCCCATGTCCGAGAACAGGCAAGGCACGGAGATCGCGGTGGAGGTTCCGCAAGAGGAGACATTGTCGAAGTACACGAGATCGGCGATCTTGGCCAGTGCGGGGTTGGTCAGCCTCGGATATCCGCCGAGCGAGAAGTTCGCAGCGCGCGCGGTCTCTCCGACGACGAAGACCACGAGCACGGGTTTGTCCAAGGACGTGCGCTGGGAGGCGCGCGGCCGGATCGCATCTTCGCCGATCTTGAGATAAGGCAGCTCTGGTCTGAGTTGCGCGGCAACATGGCTGCCGAGTCCAGCGATGAAGTTCACCGGCACCAACATGTGACGGAGCTCCCGATGGTTGCGAAGCAGCGAGGCATGATCCTGATAGAACGCTGCGGCCACAGCGACCAGTGACGACAGCGTGATCGCCGCCACCACGCTCCGGTCGCGGAGCTCGCGCCGCCATCCCTGTTGTCTCAGCGGAGTGATCAGCACCCACACGGCCGGGAGGATCCCGAGCAGTGTGACCTGCAGCAGCATGCGCAAGCTGACGAGCTCGGTGCTCTCCGCGGCATTGGTCTCGAGCGCATTGCGGATCATCACCTTGTCGATGACGGTGCCGTAGACGCTCAGCAGATAGTGCGCCGTTGCCGCCGACACCAATACAATGGCCAGCATCGGTTTGGCGAGCGGACGGAGCAGCGTCAGCGGCGTCAAAAACAGGTTGATCGCGAGGCCGGAGAGCAGGATGAAACTGCCTAGGAACGCTGCGGTGTGCGTCCCGTCGATCGGCCTCAGTTCCAGCAGGTGTGACCAGAGCGGCAGGTTGAGCAGTATCAAGCACCATAGCGACACGATGGCGGTGAGTGCAGTGACGCTGAGGGTGGGTCTGGTCATCGCAAGATGATCAAGCGTGACAATGCGAGGCATATCAACCAAGCGATGAGCGCCGATACGATGTCATGTGACAGGAAGTGCGCGCCGCGCGCCTGCTGAGCCAGAGAGAACAGTGCGCCGACGAGCACAGTGCTGACCAAGGCGAGCGTCGCCAGGCGCGGGTGGTCGTCTCGCCACAGGAAGTACAGGCTGAACAACGCAAACGCGGACGAGGAATGCGCCCCGGGGAAGCACGCCGCGTCGGGCAGACCCGCCGGCCGCGCAACCAGCCAGCCCAACACCGGACGATGTCCGCCGAAGCCTTCAAGATCCCATGGGCAGTCGATGTGTGTCAGATGTTTCAAGACACCCACTGTGAGCGGTACAACGACCATGCAGGCAGCGACATAGCCCGAGGCGCGGCGGTACGGTGCAAGCCTGGCGCTGCGAAAAGTCCCTATCCAAGCGACTATGGCGAGGATGCCGACGAGCCGCATGAGGTTTCGGCCTCCCGTATGCAATAGTTCGTTGGCCCACCATTCATGTCTGCCGAGCCATCCGCCTCGCGCCTCGTCGAAGAAGAACTGCCGCGCTATCGCCGGGTCCGCGTCGGCGAGATGCAGCGCTGCGACCATGGCAGATAGGGCCATGATGACCCCGGCCGGCCCGCGCCAACTCCGCCGCGTGTCATGTTCCATCATCGATTCTTTGGTCTACCGTAGCACATCGACGGCCTCGGCCCGCAAGGCCGCGACCTCTTTCCGACGACCGGCGTCGGCTATTTCGCGGCCCGGGCGCGCGGGGGCGTTCTGCGCGCGCTGCAGGTGCTCGAGCGCCAGCGCCTTATCGCCCTCGTCGAGCAGGAACTGCGCGTAGAAATAGTTGGGATCGATGCCGGTCGGGTTGATCTTGAGCGCGGCCTGCAGGTGCTTTCGCGCCTTATGATCATCACCGAAACCGATCGGGAAACCCGGTACCTTGTAATAGAGCGTCCCCACGCTAGTATGGGCCGAGCCCCCGAGTGCCGCTGGATCGATCTTCAGCGAGGCCTCGAGGATCTTGCGCGCTTCTTTGGCGAGCGACAGCGCCCCGAGACCGCCTTGGGCGCCGGCTTGGCTCGACAGCACGATGCCTTGCCACACCATCGGTTCGGCGCGTCCCGGATGGGTCGAGCACAGGGCAGCCGTCTGGTCGGCAAGACGGCCGAACTCGGCGGCCTTGCGTTCGCTGGAGACCGCGGAATAGTTGATGCGCGCCCACGATTGCTGGATGTCGAGCAACTGGTCGTCCATCGAGGCGGCCTGCGCCGGCAGGGTGGTCGACAGGGCGAGGATCGCGATGAAGATCGCGGCCCACAGGCCGCGGCGGGAGTGGGTCATCATGATCGGAGATCTCCTTGGGTGAATCGCCGGATCACCGGCAGTTGTTTGATGAGAGCGCCATCGACGAGCGACGGGAAGACACCGTTGAGGCGCGTGAAGAACCTTTCGGGCCAACCGATGACCGATTCGTTGCGGCCTCGTGCCATGGCGTGCAGCACGGCGTCTGCGACACGTTCCGGCGCATCCACTTGGTTGCCGAGTTCGGCGTTCAACCGGTCCATCGTGCCGGCGTTCATCGGCGTGCGGGTCGCGCGCGGAGCGACGTGATGGACGTGGACAGAAGATCCCGCGAGTTCCCGGCGCAGCGCCTCGGTGAAACCGCGGATCCCGAATTTGCTGGCGGAATAGACCGTCTGCGACGGGTAGCCGATGAAGCCGAAGGCCGAGCCGAGGTTGACGAGATGGGCGCGTGGTCGCGACTGGAGGTGCGGCAGCAACGCCTGGGTCAGCAGGATGGGTGCGAGCAGGTTCGACGACAGGATCGCCGCGACCGTTCCGGCGTCGAGATCCTCGAAGAAACCGTGCTGGCTGACGCCGGCGTTGTTGACGAGGGCGTCGATCCCGATCCCGTCCCAGGCCTTCGCTTGGTCGACCACCCGCCGGCGGTCTGAATCGACGGTGAGATCGGCGATGAGCGTGCTGATCCGCTGCGGCGCCCGGGCGGCGACGGCCTGCAACTTCGCGGCATCACGTCCGACGATCAGCACTGCGCTGCCCTGTGCCGCCAAGCGCAGCGCGATGGCCTCGCCGATCCCGCTGCCGCCGCCGGTCACCAAGACCTGCCCGGGAAGGTTCATGCCGCAGCCCGGTGTGCGGTACGGTCGAGGCTGCGGAACACGTTGCCGTAGAGCCAGAACATCGCGTTGGCGCAGTCCGTGATGGCGCTGCGGTCCGCAGGCGCCTCGAGCCGTCGGACGATGCCGGCCAGATGCTCTGTGTGCTCTTGGTCGAGCGTGCCGTGGCTGCGCAGGTAGCTGAAAGCGCGATCTGGCAGGGCGAGTGTGCGCTGGATTCGGCTCGCGGCATCGAGGGCGAGCGCCACGCTGGTGCCTTCGAGGACGAACACCATCCCGAAGAAGCCGACCGGGTTGCGGCGCATCGCGACATCGTAGGCGTAGGCCACCATCGCATCGGTCTCGACATGCGGGTGCGAGCGGCGGACGGCGTCGGCGTCGCCGCCCGCTTCGGCGATGTCATTGAGGATCCACTGCTCGTGGCCGTGCTCTTCTTCGATGTAGTGCACCAGTTCGCCGCGCAGCCATTCTTTGGAGTCGTCGAGTCGGCTGCCGACCGCCATCAACAGCGGTACGGTGTGTTTGACATGGTGATAGGCCTGCGAGAGGAACGCGACATAGAGGTCGCGGGTCACCTCGCCGCGCAGCGCTTGACCGATGACGGGTGCGCAGAGCAGGTAGCGCCGGGCCTCCTCGGTGTCGGCGGCGAGTCGGGCGTAGGCGTCAGCTTGCGATGGCATCATCATGAAGTCCCTCGATCAGTTGGGTGTATCGATCGAGCACCCGTTCGCGGCGCGTACGACCGTTCGTCGTCAGCGTCCCGTCGCGGAGGCTCAGTGGTTCCGGGAGCAGCGCCCAGCGGCGTACTCGGGCATAGTCGGGCAGAGCGGCATTGGCCGCCTCGACCGCGGCGGCGAGTTCGGCGGTGGTGGTCTCGGCTCGTGTCGGCCACAGCAGGGCCGAGAGGTACGGGCGCCCTTCGCCGATCACCACGGCCTGGGCGATCGGGTTCCGCGCCAACAGTTCTCGCTCCACCCATTCGGGTGAGACATTGCGGCCGAGGCTGGTGATCAGCAGGTTCTTGCGACGGCCGCGCACATACAGATAGCCGTCGTCGTCGAGTGCACCGAGGTCACCGGTCGCGATCTCGCCGCCCGGTGCCGCGGCGTCGCCGAGATACCCGAGCATGGTGGTGCCGCGGACATGGATCTCGCCGGCTGCATCGATACGTACCGCCGCATGGGGCAGGATGCGACCGACGCTGCCCCGACGCTCGGCGCCCGGCGAGTTCAGCGCGACCACCGAGGCACATTCGCTCAGGCCGTAGCCTTCGTAGACGGGCAGCCCCGCGCGATGCGCCGCGGCGAGCAGTTCCGGTGCGACCGACGCGCCGCCGACCGCGATGAACTTCAGGCTGGACGGGGCGCGCCAACCGCGGGCCACGGCGGCCACCAGTACGCGCAGCAGTTCCGGCACCAGCAGCAGGCTGTCCGGCGAGTGGCGCGTGAGGACGCCCAGCAACCGCTCGAGATCGAGCCCGCCGTAGCCGATGCCGGTCTCGCGCAGCGACGGCAGCACGACGCTGGCGCCGAGCAAGGGCGCCACATGGACGCTCACGAGTTCATCGAGCAGCGTGGACAACGGCAACAGGCTGAGGTGACGGTCGACGCCGAGTGGGCGCAGCACCGCCGCAAGCGATGCTGCGACGGTGTCGAGGGCCTCGGCCGACAGACACACCCCCTTGGGGTGACCGGTGCTGCCGGAGGTGTAGGTGATCTTGCAGGTGCCGGGTGGCAGCGGGCGCTGCGCCTCGGCCTCCAAGACCCGCGACCAGCGCTGCAGACCGAAAGGGCCGCGGTCCTCTTCTCGCCATGCACCGGGCAGTTGCGCAAGCGCCGCCGGGTCATCCGTGATGATGCGGTCGATGCCGGCGTCATCGATGACATGGGCGAGTTGCGATGCGATGAAATGGCGCGGTAAGGGTACGGTGACAGCGCGCAGGCCGTGCAGCGTCCGCGCGACCGCCGCCCAGGGCACGCCGTTGTCGGCGTAGAGCCCGAAGCGACAGCCTGACGCGACATCCCGCTGCAGCCACTCGGTGAGGGCGGCCTGCCGTTCCATGAGCGCGGCGGCGTCGAGCGTGTGGACATGATCTATGAAGGTCTGCATCACGCCGCCACCCGGGCGCAGTGTCCCAACCAGCCGGCCATCACCCGCGGAGTCTCTTCGTAATAGCGGCCCCACTGCCCGGCGTCGCCTTGTAGGCGCGTGGCATCGGCCGGCCCGAGATCCACCAAGGGGGCACCGAAGCCCGCGACCAGCGCACGGACATGGGGCGTGCCTGTGAAGACGAGCCATCGGAAGCCGCGGCGCGCGAGGTGATCCGGCAGCCGCCGCACGAGTGCCGCGGTGGCGCTGCGGTCGCGGCTCGCGAAGTTGCCGACTTCGACGATCTGGTCGCGTCGCAGTCCGGTCACCGGTCCCGCCGCATCGCCGGCCTGGGCGATCGCACCCTCGATCGGCAGATCGAG
>Ga0315907_10004968_pt1 | contig 14713 bp, 9 predicted proteins | sample LakEriMetagenome_3_FD_203525 | JGI IMG/M metagenome (GOLD analysis project Ga0315907, IMG submission 203525) | Freshwater fungal communities from buoy surface, Lake Erie, Ohio, United States - Buoy 12 MA123 | ecosystem: Environmental > Aquatic > Freshwater > Lake > Lake biofilm | place: USA...
TTTAGTTGTAATCCGATATTATTAGGGTTATAATAATAAAGGTCCGTTTGTATCACCGATTCTTTTAGTCCTAATGATGTAATTTTAAATCCACGGGCCTCAACGAATGTTGGTTCTTTAAAAATGAACAAACTACCCGTTAATAAAATAAAAAGTAGATACGTTTTGAACATGACTGAAAATTACATTATAATTTTCATGTCGCTCTTACCAATACGTTAAATATTAATACTCTCCATGGAACTTTATTATTTACCTCCACTTAGTGAATTCAGAAATTTGATTGGCAAAGATGAAATTGAACTATCACTTTCCCAGCCATTTCGGAAAATGAGTTTTTATAACCGTGCGATTATTGTTTCCGCAAATGGGTTGATCAATTTAACTGTACCTGTAAAAGGAGGAAGAGAGGTTAAGGGAAATCTAATGGATATTCGGATCGACAATAGCCAAGCTTGGCAAATACGCCATTGGAGAACGATAACATCAGCTTACGGTCGTTCTCCCTGGTTTGAATTTTTTGAGCCCACATTAAGACCATATTTTAACAGAACGTTTGAAGATTTAGCTGATTGGAATGCAGAACTTCTTAAATGGATCTGTAACATAATGGGGATTCCAGTTAAGCTTAATTTTAAAGAGTGCTCTTCTTCTTCAACCTTTAGCCTTATTCGCACGTCAAACTATACACAAGAAGAATTTATAGGCGCACTAAGACCATACACCCAGGTTTTCCAGGATCGCATTGGATTTCATCCAAATCTTAGCATAATTGATCTGTTATTCAATGAAGGGAGGACTGGTGTAAAACATATTGAGGGTCTATTTTGAATAGTTTCTTGCATATTGTATCTTTAGATTCATTGTAGTTTAAGTTGATGATATGAAAAAAAGGTATTTACCTGTTTTGTTTCTTTTGGCAGCCATCTCTTTAAAGGCTCAACAGCGTCCACATTATACCCAATATATACTGAATAACTATTTAGTAAATCCTGCAATTGCCGGTATTGAAAATTATGTAGATCTTAAAATTGGAGCACGTCAACAATGGGTTGGTATCGATGGAGCCCCTTCTAATTTTTACCTTACCGTACATGGACCAATTGGTAAGAAGGATGAGAAGCAAAACCCCACTTCATTTAGTATGAGAGGGGAGAATCCAAGAGGAAAAAGCTATTGGGAAGAATATACATCGGCAGAACCCCATCATGGAGTTGGGGTCACCATAAACAACTACAAAACTGGATATATTTCCCGTACCTATGCAACGGCAAATTATGCATATCATTTGGGGATTTCAGGGCAAACGAGTTTAGCTGCTGGTTTTGGTATTGGAGTTTCTGGTACAACAATTGACAGATCCAAGATTCAACTGGCTAATCCTATTGATCCGGTTGTAACTACTGGAACTGGAGAATGGAGTAAAATAACACCAGAATTGAATGCAGGATTATGGCTTTATTCTGCTTCATATTTTGCTGGTTTATCAGCACAGCAAATTATTCCTACTAAATTTTTATTGCTGGATTCTTCTATTAACCAATCTACTGCAGTTCCTCATTTATTTTTTACAGCTGGTTATCGTTCATTCTTGAATGATGATTTTTCTTTACTTCCTTCTGTAATGTTCCGATATATTGCATCCATGCCAATATTCAAAGATTTCAACTTGAAGGTTCAATATCAGGATAAATTTTGGATTGGAGGTAGTTATAGATTCCAACAAGGTTTTGCTGGCATGTTGGGTGTGAATGTTTCCCAAAAACTTAATCTTAGTTATTCATATGATTTGAATAATAATCAGTATCTATTGTCTGCTATGCAAAGAGGGACACATGAGATCGTAATTGGCTTCTTGCTCAATAATAGCTATGGAGATTGGTGTCCAAGAAATGTATGGTAAATACTATAAAAAAAGCGAGACATTGTCTCGCTTTTTTTATTTGATCTGCTGATCGTTATTTTTTCACTAACACCACAGAGTTGGTAGTGGTTTTAGTCTGACTCAATGTTACTTTTTTCTCTACTTTGGTAGTTGATCCATGAGTTGGAGTACGACCCTCTAATTGAGCAAGAGTAGGGGCGATTACCAAAGAAACTATGGACATCAATTTGATTAGGATATTCATAGAAGGACCAGAAGTATCTTTGAAAGGATCACCTACGGTATCACCAGTTACAGAAGCTTTATGAGGTTCTGATTTTTTATAGAAAATCTCACCATTAATCTCAACTCCTTTTTCAAATGATTTTTTTGCATTATCCCAAGCACCTCCGGCATTGTTTTGGAACATTCCCATTAAAACACCACTTACTGTAGCACCAGCCAAAAATCCACCTAAGGCTTCAGCTCCAAATGCAAATCCTATGATTAATGGAGACACTATGGTAATGGCCCCCGGCAATAACATTTTCTTAATAGAAGCTTCAGTAGAGATGGCAACACATTTATCATATTCAGGGCGACCAGTACCTTCCATAATTCCAGGAATGCTTCGGAACTGGCGTCTAACCTCCTCTACCATTGACATGGCTGCTTCTCCAACGGCCCGAATAGCGAGAGAAGAGAAGATGAAGGGGATCATGGCTCCAACAAACAAAGCCGACAATACATCTGCTTTATAAATATCAATACCCTCGATACCGGCAACGCCTACGAAAGCGGCAAATAAGGCTAGGGCAGTGAGAGCCGCAGAGGCGATCGCAAAACCCTTCCCAGTTGCAGCAGTAGTGTTACCAACAGCATCCAGTACATCTGTTTTCTCTCGAACTTCTTTTGGAAGTTCACTCATCTCTGCAATACCACCAGCGTTGTCAGCAATAGGTCCGAATGCATCGATGGCCAATTGCATGGCTGTTGTAGCCATCATACCGGCAGCGGCGATGGCCACACCATATAAACCAGCACATAGAAAGGAACCATAAATACCCGCAGCTAATACAAGAATAGGAAGGAACGTAGATTCCATTCCAATAGCTAAACCACCAATTACATTAGTAGCGTGACCAGTAGAAGATTGACGGATGATAGACATTACGGGACGCTTTCCCATGGCAGTGTAATATTCGGTAATAATACTCATTAACGTACCTACTACAAGCCCTACTCCAATAGCTCCAAGAACACCCCATTTCGTGAATTCATGGCCGCGAAGGGTCATGGTTTCAGGAAGTAAATATTGAACTAATCCAACTGAAGCAATAGCTGTTAAAATAATGGAACCCCAATTTCCAAGATTCAATGCTTTTTGTACAACAGCAGTATGGATACCTGATGCGTCACTAATTTTAACAAAGAAAGTACCAATTATAGAGAAGATAATTCCAACACCTGCAATCAACATGGGCAGCAGGATTGGAGATAGCCCATCGAAATTATCGACTGCTGATGTTTCCTGACCTAAAACCATAGTCGCCAAAACTGTAGCTACATAAGAACCGAAAAGGTCTGCACCCATACCTGCCACATCACCCACATTATCCCCTACGTTATCGGCAATAGTAGCCGGGTTTCTAGGATCGTCTTCAGGGATACCTGCTTCAACTTTACCCACCAAATCAGCACCAACGTCGGCAGCTTTAGTATAAATACCACCGCCAACACGAGCAAATAAGGCAATAGATTCAGCTCCTAAAGAGAAACCGGTTAATACCTCAATCGTACGTAGCATTTCTGAAGAATTTACGGCAGCATCAGGAGCAAAAATCATCTTTAAAATGATGAATAAACCTCCTAAACCAAGAACAGCAAGCCCAGCCACACCAAGTCCCATAACAGCTCCACCGGTAAAAGATACGTTCAGCGCTTTTGACAAACTTGTTCTTGCTGCTTGTGCAGTACGAACATTTGCTTTTGTTGCGATACGCATGCCAATATAACCTGCAGTTGCACTCGCAACGGCGCCAATTACAAAGGCTATGGCTATAGACCAATGCGAATTAGGATTTGCTTGTGCCATTACTGCTAACAAAATGGCTACCACCACCACAAAATATCCAAGAATCTTCCATTCCGCCTTTAAGAAAGCCATGGCTCCTTCAGCAATATAATTGCTGATTTCTTTCATGCGATCTGAACCAGCATCCTGGTTTGATACCCACTTAAACTTTACAAGTGTGTAAAGAAGTCCGATTATTCCCATCAGGGGAACGAGGTAAAACAAGTAATTCATAAGTAAAAAAGGTTAAAAGAGCTGAGCATTCTATTGCAGCAACTCGGGGCGGCAAAGTTAAGGCTTTAACAATAAAATTTATAGATAAAACCCTATAATTTACTGATTCCAATGTACTTCACTATGTCTGAGGCCAAAATACTGGCCTCATCCCGTTCTAGGGTAAGAGCATCGGCCGCTAAACCGTGCATAAAAATCGCTCTTTTTACCCCCTCAGTCACCTGATACCCCTGGGCAAGGATCCCGGTGATCATACCTGTCAAAACATCTCCTGTACCTGCCTTGGCCAAACCAGGATTGCCTGTTGTGTTGAAGCTCACCTGACCATCTGGACTAATAATAGCTGTATGGGCACCTTTGATTACGATCACGATTTTAAGTTCTATAGCCTTATTTCGGGCTAACATCAGTCGTTGAAAGTGATTTTCTGAGATTCCCCACAACCGTTCAAATTCCCTTACATGAGGAGTTATGACAGCTCCGGGGGGTATTTGGGACTGCCATCCTTCTTCTGAGATAATATTCAAAGCATCTGCATCCAAAACCAAATTGGGCACCCCATTTCGCAATAATTTCCAAATAAGGGCTTTGGTCAAAGGACTCCTTCCAATTCCAGGACCAATTCCTACAGACTGATACTGGGTGAGGTCTGAAGGGAATGTACTTAAAACTTCTTCATTTGGGTCTGGATCACAAATAGCTTCAGGTATAGCTGATTGTAAGATAGATAAACATGCCTTAGGCGTTCTTATGATCAACTTGCCAGCTCCACTCCTTAAGCAGGCTTCAGAAGCCAAAATAGCGGCACCAGCCATTCCAACTTGTCCTGCAAATAAATAGGCCGAGCCAAAAGTGCCTTTATGAGAATACTTCCTTCTTTTTTTCTTAGAATGTTGAATCTCTTCGGGTGTCAGATAACTAAAAATGCCATCTGCTTGCAGCGCAAATTCAGGATCACTGCCAATGGTTAAAATTTCCCATTCTCCAATGTACCTATCATTCTCGGGAAAGAAAAAAGATAATTTAGGTATTTCAAAACACAACGTTTTATCAGCCTCAATAGCGGTATTTTCTTTTTTATGGCACACCTCATAAATTCCGGTTGGAATATCAATTGACAGTACTTCTATTGAAGTTTGATTTATCCACTCTACTGCTTTTTTATAAATTCCATCCAAGGGTCTATTTTGACCATTCCCGAGAATAGCATCTATAATTATGGTTTCAGCTGCATGAAAGGGGATAGAAAAGTTGCTATCAAATTTCAAGACAGATATTTTCTTTGGCAGCCTTTTCTGATTGGAAATATTTTCGGTTGAAAAATTGGTTCCATCATTCCAAACCGTAATTACTTGAACATTTATTTTTTCTTCATATAAAAGTCTGGCAAGAGCTAGACCATCCCCACCATTATTTCCTGGGCCACAAAAAATGATATAGTTTTGTTTTAAATGCTTTTTTAAAAGATAATTTTTACAAGATAAAGCTGCTCTTTCCATTAAGTCAAGAGAAGTAATACCTTGTTTGGAAATGGTCATGTTATCCCATTCTCGAATCTGGTCTGCATCTAAAATCTTCATAAAACGTCAAATATTATTCTTCCTCTGTACCTGTATCATATAAGCCGAAAATAGAATACATTTTTTGTGACTCATAGATATTCTTGTTGAATTTATTCCCTAGAATAATGATGGTAGCTGAATCATTTACCAATCTTGCAAAAACGGTATTATTGCCATGCCACCAACCATTATGATAGATGATCTTGCGATTGTTTGGATATAAATAAAGTCTCCATCCAATTCCATAATTTTTTACACCTTTTTTTTCAAAACTATAACCAGAATAAGCAGCAGCCAGTGTTTCAGGCTTAAATAAACTGCCATTACTCAGCGCGATATCCCATTTAAGAAGATCTCGCGGAGTACTGTAAATGTTTTTATCACCATATACTAAATCCAAATAGGTAAATGCCTCTCTGTATCCATTGACATTATAGGATGGATTTTCATCTTGATCCATTTTTGATGTGCATACAAACGTATTGTTCATACCCAGTGGTTCAAAAAAAGTTTTTTTAAGATAATCAGGATAACTAAGATTAGTGACCTTTTCGATCACAAGTGCTAGCAAGGCATAATTCGTATTACAATAAACAAAATTTTTATTAGGGGTGCCTATTGTCAGGGTTGCTTTGTTTTTATTCAGAAACTCAAGTATATCTGTATTGCTAATCGGTATTTTCTTACCCCTATATGTTTCAGGTAATACATATACATAATTAGGTAATCCGCTTCTATGTGAGGCCAGATTTCGAATGGTAATGCCTGGAAAATTAAAATTCGGAAGATATTTTTTCACCTCATCATCAAGTTGTAGTTTACCTTCCTCCCACAATTTACAAATGGCCATTCCGGTGAAAGTCTTTGAGATAGAAGCCAGGTGAAATGGAGAGTTTTGATCATTAGTTTTTTTAGATTCAAAAGAGTGAAGTCCGTCATATTTTTCAAAAACTATCAGACCATTTTTAGCCACTATCATACCCCCATTAAATTGAGTATTCTGTAAATACATTTCGTAAAATGCTCTGGTCTGATTCATGATCTCCAAAATTTTAGGGTCTTTAACCTTTCCAGAAATCGATTGAACATTTACTTTAATATTATCACGTTTATCTCCATTGCTATCATTGGATGGGGAAATACAGCTTGTCCATATGAATAGTGTGAGTAATATCAGTGTACGCTTTTTATCTATCACCGTATCTAGTTATTAATGGTAAGCGAATAGTTAGTAATTTAGTGCAAAATACAGGATTTAACCTTCTATGCCCGACTACAAACCAACATCTTATCCCAAAAGCAAGATCAATATCTTATTCCTGGAAAATATTAGCGATACTGCTGTAAAACAGTTCAAGGATTCAGGATATGTTAATGTCCGTAAATTAAATGGAGCATTAAGTGAAGAAGACCTGATAAAGGAAATAAAAAATGTTCATTTGCTAGGGATTCGATCAAAAACTCAGATCACCAAGAAAATATTGTCGCATGCCAATAAACTACAGGCGATCGGTTGCTTTTGTATTGGTGTGAATCAAGTTGATATCGCTTCCGCTACAAAAAAGGGTATAGCCGTTTTCAATGCTCCCTATAGTAATACACGATCAGTAGCAGAATTGGTTATTGGTGCGGCCATTATGCTTATTAGGCGGATACCGGATAAAAATAAATTTGCCCATGAGGGAATTTGGTATAAAGAGGCTAAAGGAAGTTTTGAATTAAGAGGAAAGACATTAGGTATTATCGGTTATGGGAATATCGGCACCCAGGTTAGTATTTTAGCAGAAGCAATGGGAATGAAGGTTAAATTTTATGATATCATAACTAAGCTTCCTTTAGGTAATGCTGAAGCCGCCGATTCTTTGAAGTCAATCGTTAGTCAATCTGATATTATTTCCTTACATGTACCTGAAACAGCATCTACAAAAAATCTAATCAATAAAAATATTTTAAAACAATTCAAAAAAGGAAGTATTTTAATAAATTATGCAAGGGGAGAAGTAGTTGATATAGAAGCGTTGAGTCAAGCCTTAGAATCTGGCCATCTTAGCGGAGCAGGGATTGATGTATTACCCTGGGAACCAGAAAAAAATGGCGACTCGTTTAATTCCCCTTTACAAGGTTTATCTAATGTTTTATTGACTCCACATATTGGTGGTTCAACTGAAGAGGCTCAGCAGAATATTGGAGTAGATGTAAGTCAAAAACTTTTTCAATACCTTGAAATGGGTATTAGTACAGGTTCACATTCAATTCCAGAATTAAGTCTTCCTCCACAAGAGGGTACACATCGAATTCTTCATATCCATAATAATGTTCCTGGGGTTTTATCTTCCATAAATAACAGTTTATCCAGTAAAAATATCAATATCGTTGCTCAATATCTGAAAACAAATGAGGAAATAGGATATGTAGTATTAGACGTGGATAAGAAAATTTCAAGTAACGCCTTTCAGTTATTAAAAGACGTCAAAGAAACTATTAAAGTACGTATGCTTTATTAATCATGAATATACCCAAACAGGTTATAGAGAACTTTAATCTTGTTTCTAATGAATATAGTATCTATCAACATGGTAACGGGCTGATTCACCAAACCTATGTGGTGGTTAAAAAAGATAGTCCCATATTCATTTTGCAAAAAGTAAATCATCACGTCTTTAAAAAACCTGAGGATATTGCCTTTAACCTTAATTATATTGGGGATTTTATAAACGAACACCATCCTGAATATCCATTTGCGAAACCTTTGCAAACGATACATGGGGATGATTATGCGAGAGTTGATGAATGCTACTTTAGGTTACTTCCCTTTATAAAAGGCTCGCATACCGTTGATGTATGTAACACAGAAGATCAAGCCTATACTGCAGCTAGAGCATTCGGAAAGTTTACATCTTTATTATCAAAACTGGAAATTCAACAACTTCGTTCTACTATACCTGGATTTCATGATCTAATCCATAGATACCAGCAGTTTGATCAGGCATTGAAAACTGGCAATACGAAACGACTAGCTTCCTCAACTAATATAGCTCAGTTTCTTATCGAAAGAAAGAATATTGTAGATTTGTTTTCTGCCATTAGCCAAAGTAGATCTTTTACGTTAAGAGTAACTCATCATGATACTAAGATCAATAATGTTTTGTTTGATCAGTATGATAATGATTTATCTGTCATCGATCTAGATACGGTCATGCCTGGATATTTTATAAGTGATATTGGTGATATGATGCGTACGTATCTTTCGCCCTCAAATGAAGAAGAGTCTGATTTGGAAAAAGTAATTGTCCGAAAAAACTTCATACAGGCAATTATTGAAGGGTATTCTTCTGCGATGGGGGATGAATTAGATCAATTGGAAAAGCAGGCCTTCCTTTATGGAGGTAAATGTATAATTTACATGCAAGCTTTACGTTTTTACACAGATTATTTGAATAATGATTATTATTACGGAGCACGATATGAAAATCATAATCTGATACGGGCAAAAAATCAAATTAAACTTCTCTCTGAATTGGAGTCCCTAGAAAACGAATTTCCGAAACTTTTACTTTGATTCTTTAACAGTTATGGTATCAGTGTTTAGTGTAGGAACATCAAATGCTTTATCAATGATGTCAACATTTGCTAAATTTAGTTTTTCAGTGGAATCAAGAATGTTAAGAATGTAGAGGAATCTCAAATGTTTATTATTTTTTAATTGTGATAATCCAGTTAATGTCACTTTGGTATTGGATACATTTAGGGATTGTAAAGCTGAAAATAATTGTATTGTTTTAAATATAGTGTCATCTACGTTTGATCCTTTTAAACTAAGTTTCCGTAATTGATTTGCGTTTACTAAATATTGTATATGTTCTGTTTTGATGAATGGCAGATCCGCTTTTAATGTAAATAACTGAGGGGCTACTTTAGCTAGATTGACCCATAATCTTGTAGTGCTATCTTTTACATTGACTAGATTTACATGTAACAAATTACTTTCACTGGAAATTGCTGTAATTGTAGCACCTGCAGCTTTTAATTGTTGTATAATTTGCGCATCGGCTGGTGCAACCTCTGGTAATTGTTCAAACTCATTAATAGACTCTTTAGGGTTGGTTTTTTTATTTAAAATAGCCAATATAGTAGCGTTTTTATGTAATTGCTTAACACTGACTTTAAAATTTGCACCCTCTTTAATCCACCAAGTGATCAATTGAATCTCTTCATTGGTTAATTGTCCTTTCTCCTTGGGTGGCATATGTTCATCATCATCAGGAGGTAAAAGAATTCTTTTTAACAATAACGCGTCTGATGAAATAGGTGTACCATTTTTCCCCCCTTTTAGAATATGTTCTTCACTATCTAGTCGTAGATTCCCTTTAGTTTTTTCTGATCCATGGCACGCAATACATTTCTTTTTTAAAATGGGTTGTATGAGGTCTTTATAAACTAATGCATCATTAATGTTTACAATTACAGGGTCCTTCTCATATTTTTCAGTTGTCTTAACACTTAAAAATCCAGCTCCATGCGTTAATGTTCCTCCATAATGGCCGGTAATAATAATAAGAATCAGTAGGATGATAGAAAAAAAATGTATTATTTTTTTTCCCTTATTTTTTTTGTGTAAATACCAAACATAAAAGGATATACAAGCAAGACTAATACCCAAATTTCGGTGTCTTTCTACTATTATACTATTATATTCACTGCTATTCATTAATTGAAATCCCGTTATGCAGGAAAGGGTAGCCGCAATAAATCCCAAAAGGAAAATGGGAGCGATTACATTTGAGAATTGTTTTCTTGTATCAAATGTTTCCCACCCATATAGTATCAGTCCTATCAGTAAAAAACCGATCGGTAGATGAACCAATAAAGGATGAAATTTTCCTACCAAGAACATTATGCAATAATTTGATTGATTACGGATCCATGAACATCGGTTAATCGAAAAGGACGTCCCTGAAATTCATACGTTAATTTCTCATGGTCAAATCCCAATTGCTGTAAAATAGTAGCTTGAATATCATAAACCGATACTTTTCCATCTACCGCATGATAACCAATTTCATCAGTAGTGCCATGTGAAACACCTTTCTTAATTCCGCCCCCGGCCATCCATATTGTGAAAGCATCCGAATGATGATCTCTACCTGTAAACGCATTTTGTTTTCCTTCACGGTTTTCCTGCATAGGTGTTCTGCCAAATTCTCCACCCCATATTACAAGGGTTTCTTCTAAAAGGCCTCTTTGCTTCAAATCCAATAGTAATGCGGTAATAGCTTTGTCAACTGACCGGCATTTATTTATAAAACCAATATTCAAAGAACCATCCGGACCAGTTCCATGGGTATCCCAGCCCCAATCGAAAAGTTGTACAAAGCGAACGCCTTTTTCAACCAATTTTCGTGCTAATAAAGCATTATTTGCAAAAGCGGTTTGTCCGGGTTTTGTTCCATACATTTCATGTATATAGGTAGGTTCGTCTTTAATATTCATAACTTCCGGAACGGTGGTCTGCATATTGAAGGCCATTTCATACTGAGCAATTCTGGCTAGTGTTTCAGGATCTCCAAATGTTTCATAGGATTGTTGATTAATATCGTTTATTGCATCCAGTGATGCTCTTTTTAGATCACGTTCCATTCCTTTTGGATCATTGATAAACAATACAGGGTCACCTGCAGATCTGCATTGTACGCCCTGATAAACGGATGGAAGAAACCCACTTCCCCAAATACTTTTTCCCGCATCTGGATTTGCGCCACCGGATGTTAGGACAACGTAACCTGGCAGGTTACTATTTTCGGATCCTAGACCATAGGTAACCCAAGATCCCATTGAAGGTCTTCCTAAACGTGCAGAACCTGTATGCATAAGCAATTGAGCGGGTGCATGATTGAACTGATCTGTATTTACTGCTTTTAAAAAAGCTACTTCGTCCACAACGGTTGAAAAATGGGGTAGATGATCTGAAACCCAAGCTCCACTTTTACCATGTTGCTTGAAGTTTGCCTGAGGCCCCAATAAAGTAGGTACTCCTCTAATGAATGCAAATTTTTTACCCTCTATGAAAGACTGAGGACAATTTTCTCCATGTAACTTATATAAATCTGGTTTATAATCAAAAAGCTCAAGCTGAGAAGGTGCACCAGCCATGTGCAGATAAATCACCGATTTAACTTTTGCTGCGAAATGTGGTGATTTAGGAGACATCGGATTGGCTAAATCAATGGTAGTTTTAAACTGAGATTTAGAGCTAAAAAGATCACATCCACTTAGTAATGAACCGAATGCCATCATGCCTAAGCCTGTTCTGCATTCTCTTAAAAAATGCCTGCGGGTAGTCAACTCCATCTGACGATATTGCCATTCTTGTGTCAGATTATCGCTTCGTTTACTCATGTTTATGATTTGGTAATGACATCATCGAGATTCATAATGCTGTGTATGACCATGATTAAAGCTGCTGTTTCAGGTTTATTATTAGGATCATTTACAAAGCCGGTACTCATTTCACAAGTAGCATCAATATCATTTGAATATTTATTCAATGCCTTAAAGTAAAGGTTGATCAATGGTTTTATGACTTGATCACTTGCAGTCTTTCCTGTTGCTTTTTTATAGGCTTTTCTAATCAAACTGAATGGGTCTGATGATTCTTTCAATAGATTCAATGTCCATTGTCTGGATATATCAACATATGCCGGATCATTCAGTATGGTGAGCGCCTGAAGCGGAGTATTGGTTCGTATTCGTCTGGAAACACAGACTTCACGTTGCATGGCATCAAATGTCAATAATGACGGATAGGCCGAAGTTCTTTTCCAATAGGTATATATTGCTCTTCGGTATTTATCATCGCCATTACTGGTTTTCCATTGATTTCCATTATAGGGTGAATTCCAAATACCTTCTGGCTGCCAGGGCATTTTACTTGGACCATATAATTCCGTATTCATGACACCACTCACCGCTAATGCCTGATCCCTTATCTGTTCAGCAGTCAATCGGAAACGCGGACCTCTGGCATACCATTTATTGAAACGGTCTTTATCCATTTGTTGAGGAGTTGCTTTGGATGTTTGTCTGTACGTCGCAGAAAAAACTATTTCCCGCATAAGAGATTTTAGACTCCAGTTCCATTTGTGCATGAGGTTCCAGGAAAGATAATCAAGAAGCTCGGGATGAGTGGGGGCAATTCCTTGAGATCCCATATCTTCTAAAGTTTCCACTAATCCTTGTCCGAATAGTTGTTCCCAAATTCGATTGGTTATGGTTCTTGAAGTAAGTGGATTTACTTTATCCGTCATCCACCTGGCTAATCCTAATCTGTTTTGTGGTGCATTGTTGGGCATAGGATTCAAGGATGCAGGAACACCTGGTTTTACAAATGCCCCTTTTTGAGTCCAATTTCCTCTATCAAAAATTTGGGTTGGACGGAACATTTGATCGGGATTTTCCATCATTATGGGTGTAGTTGTTGACTGCCCATATGCAATCAAATAATTAAAGGCTTTTTTGATTGAATCGTAATCAGGTTTTGTAGCACCTGGAAATTCATTAGTAAAATAAAGCCAGTCGAGCATTAATCCATTTCTATCTTTTTCTAAAGTCTTGGATCGATATTTAAAAAAGATATCATGCTTTCCAGTAACACGCTTAATTGGAAATTGATCAATAACCCAACCTTTATTCGCATTTGTGATGTTGACGATTGATAATAACGGACCATTTAAAGAGTCAATGTGTATTTCTAATTTTCCATCAGGTATCCAGGCAACATATCTACTAATAAGTTTAGTGCTCGAATTTAGATCGACCTTTTTTAAACGAGCACTGGAATAATTCCGAAATGCTAACCATTTGGTATCTGAAAGTTCACTGTTCACAAATTGATCTGCGTTCAAGCTGTTTATGGAGGGTTGTCGAGTGCGTAAAAATTGGATAATGGTTTCAGCTTCGTTTGGATCTACATTCTGCTTAAGCCATTTGTTGACCTGTATAAATCTAAGGCTATCCTCATTTTTAAATTCATAAAGTAATGGATATTCACTGTAACTATCTTCATCTCTTGTATTATTAAAGAAAGCCATGAATTTGTAATAATCTTCATATTTGAATGGATCGTAGGGATGACTGTGGCATTGAACACAAGCAAATGTAGTACCCATCAATACTTCCCAGGTAGTATTCACTCGATCCATCACGGCTGCTGTTCTGAACTCTTCGTTATCTGTACCACCTTCATCGTTTGTCATAGTATTGCGATGAAAAGCTGTGGCTAAATATTGTGCATCTGTAGGGGAGGGAAGTAAATCACCTGCCAGTTGTTCTGTAATAAATTGATCATAAGGTTTGTCATCATTGAAAGATTTGATCAACCAATCGCGGTATCTCCATATTTGTCTATGATCGTCTCGTTCATATCCCTTGGTATCGGCATATCGGGAAAGATCCATCCACATGGCAGTCCAGCGTTCTCCAAATTGTGGGAGAGCGAGTAGGCTCTCAACTAGTTCTGGATACGCCTGGTCACTTGGATTGTTTAAAAAACGAATAGCTATGGAATCTGGAGCAGGCATACCGATTATATCCAGACTTACCCTTCTTAACAGAGTTAATTTATCCGCCTCGGCAGATGGGGTTAGTTCTTTTTCTTCTAGCTTTTCTAAAATAAAATGATCGATTGGGTTACGAACCCAATTTGTATATAAAGAAGGTAATAATCCCAAAAATCTTTTAGAAAGAGAGGGAACTTTTTGTTCTTTTACCGATTCATAAGCCCAATGCTTTCCCCATTTAGCACCTTGTTTAACCCAATTCGTTAGTATGTCGATCTCCTCTTCAGATAGCGAAGGTTCTTTATACGGCATTCGTTCTTCAGGATCAGCATTCGTTAGCCTGATGATCATTTCTGATGCATGAGGATCTCCTGGTATTATAGCCGGTTTGCCTGATTCTGTTTTGGCTAAAGCTTCTTCTTCA
>Ga0315907_10004969_pt1 | contig 14704 bp, 12 predicted proteins | sample LakEriMetagenome_3_FD_203525 | JGI IMG/M metagenome (GOLD analysis project Ga0315907, IMG submission 203525) | Freshwater fungal communities from buoy surface, Lake Erie, Ohio, United States - Buoy 12 MA123 | ecosystem: Environmental > Aquatic > Freshwater > Lake > Lake biofilm | place: USA...
GGTTCTCGATATCCTCGCGCGAGATGACTGCGACCGGCTGTGCGGTCTCGGCTTCGGCGCGACGGATGCGCGAGCCGGTGACGACCACGGTCTCGAGTGCATCCGCTGCGTCTCCGGCCGACTGAGCCACCGCCATTCCTGGCGCCGCGACCAAAACCGCAGAGCCCGCGATCAACGCGAGTCTCACAGCACGAACAACAGACATACTCTTCATGAGTTTGAATCTCCCAAACGATTTATGACGAAGCATGGCGGGCAAACCGACCGTCACCCGAATGTAACGAACGCAACGTCGTTTGGTCAATTCCGGCCGTTGCACCGACATCGATGTTGTTTCGGCGCGACGACGGGGGCTCAAGACCTGCCGAACGCCAACTGCGAGTCAGGGCTCATGCTTCATGACCCACCGGTGCGATAAACCCGCGCAGCCCCGGGCACGCATTTATCATGGCGGCCCGATGTCCTCCCCCCCCCTCGATCCACGCGACCGATCAACCGCTGAGCGCACCCCGCTAGGCCTCTGGCTGTGGCGGGCGCTCGGGCTCATCAGCGTCACCGTCGGGATCATCAACGCCTTCATCCCGCTCTTGCCCTCGACCGTGTTCCTGCTGATCGGGGCGTGGGCGTTCAGCCGCGGGGCGCCGCACTGGCGTGAGCGTCTGATCGCGCACCCGCGCGTGGGCGCACCGCTGCGCAACTGGGAAGATGGCGGTCGGGTCTCGAGGCGCGGCAAGTGGCTCGCGGCGATCGGCATGGCGGCGAGCGTCGCGATCTCGTTGTGGTTCTTCGGACCGACCGTGCCGGTGCTGGCGGTCGCTGCGGGTCTCGCCGGGCTCGCCACTTGGCTCTGGACCCGACCGGAACCCCGCGACGACTGACGACGGGCGGCGCAAACCGGCCTACACTGAATCGCATGACCGGCACCCCCCGAGATCCGAACCCCGGCCTGCCGCGCGCAGCGATCGCCCTCGCACTGCTGCAAGGCCTCCTCCTCTGGTCGCTCTTCTGGTCGGTCGACGCAGAGCGATGGCCCGGGACCGACCCTCGCGCGTTGCTGCCGCTGACGCTGCTCGCACTGCTGCTGCCGATCACCGTGCATCTCTTCTGGCCGTTCCTGCGCCATCGGCTGCTGCAGGCAGTGCTGATCGGGGGCGCGGTGTTCATCGCTGTGAGCGCAGCGCTGTACGCCGCGGCCCATGTCGCAGCGGGTGACGCCGCGGGGGATGTGATCGCTGGCTTCATCCTCCCGCTGATCCTCGCCTGGGCGCTGGCGATGCCGCTGCTCAAGCTGCGGCTCACCGAGGGCCGCTGGAGCGGCCCCTACCCGGTGCTCTTCGATCTTACTTGGCGCGGCGCGCTCACCCTCGCAGAGGCCGCGCTCTTCACCGGCGTGTTCTGGTTGTTGATGGGCCTCGCCGGGGTGTTGTTCGGCTTGCTGGGCATCGAAGCGGTCGGCGAGTTCATCAGCGACCCACGCTTCGTCTTCCCGGCGACAGCGCTTGTCGGCACGATCGCAATCCACCTCATCGGTGCCTCGGCCGGGATGATCGACGGCCTGCTGCGGCAGGTGCTGAACCTCTTGAAGTGGCTGGCGCCGCTCGCGGGTCTCATCGTCATCGCCTTCACGCTCGCGCTGTTTCCCAAACTCCCGGCGCTGCTCGCCGAGGGGCAAAAAGTGATGGAGGCGACGTGGCTGCTGTGGCTGGTGGCGATCACCGTGCTGCTGCTCAACGCCGCCTACCAATCCGGACAGGAGCCGCCGGGTTATGGCCGCGTCATCGAGCTAGCGCTGCGTGTCGTGCCGCCGCTGCTGATCGTGATCGCGCTGACCGCCCTCTATTCGCTCGCCGTGCGGACCACGACCTTCGGACTCACACCGACGCGCTATTGGGGTTTCATCACGGCAGCCGCCGCGCTCACCTACGCCATCGGCTACAGCATCGCCGCCTGGTCGCCGGGTGCATGGTTCGCGCGGATGGGACGGGTGAACATCGTGATCGCGCTCGTGTTGCTCGCGGCGCTGCTCTCGAGCCTCACGCCGCTCGCCGATCCGCTTCGGCTCTCGATCGACAGCCAAGCGCGTCGCGCACTCAGCGCTGCGGACGACAAGGCGCGGGATGCGGCGCTGCGATTCCTGGGCAGGGAAGCGGGCGCATCGGGACGCATGCGCCTCGACCAGATCGCCCGGTTGACGGGCGCCCAAGGCGGCTCCACGGCGCTGCGCACCGCAGCCCTCGCAGCACAGCAGCCCACGGACCCCCGCGGCGACGACTTCGACGACTGGCTCTCGCGCATCGAACGACAGCCCGCCTCAGCGGCCTTGGAACCGGGTCTGCAGACCGCGCTGCGCGCCGCCCGCGGCACGGACAAGATTCTCGGCGCCGTACGACGCATGATGCTGCTGCGGACAGATCTCGACGCCGATGGCGTGCCCGATGCGCTTTTGGTGAACGATGACGTCAACCATTACTGGCTGTTCACCGTCGGCGCGGGCGATGCGTGGACGCTGCGCTCGAGCGGTCGTCTGCTCTACGACAGCGTGAGCAACGAGGATCTGCGCGCGGCACTGCGACGGGGTGACTTCGGCGCGCTCGCGCCGAAGCAGCAGGATCTGCGGATCGGCGACCGACGCCTGCTGCTCTGGCCATCGACACCTGCCGACGACTGACGACGGGCGTCCGTCATCGCCCGTCCACCCACGCGACCACGAGGTCCGCGACATTCGTTCCGGTCGGCCCCGTGATGAAAAGATCATCGGCGGCGGCGAGCGCCCGGTTCGAATCGTTATCGGCGAGCGCAGCGAGCGGATCGCACCCGGTCGCCCGCACACGCGCCAGCGTACCGCCATCGGCGAAGCCGCCTGCGGCCTCGGTGGGGCCGTCGCGGCCGTCCGTCCCCGCGACCAGCACCGTGATACCCGGTACGCCTTCGAGCGCGACCGCAAGCCGCAGCGCCAGTTCCTGCGCGCGTCCGCCGCGACCGTCGCCCTGCACCCGCAACACCGGCTCGCCGCCCGCCACGATCAACTGCGGACCCTCGCCGCGATGCCGTCGCAGCACACTTGCGATCTCGGTGGCATGCGCGGGGACCTCGCCGTAGAGGCTGCGCCCGAGGCTCAGCACCCGCGGCGCGCCGGACGATTCGGTGGTGGCAGCGGCGGCGACGGCCTCCAGGGCATCATCGAGCGTCGCGAGGGTCGCAAAGGCCGTGTCTTGCCCCAAGTCCTGCGCCGATTTCGGCGTCTCGTCGAGGCGGCCCGCCGTGCCCTCTTCGAGGTGTCTTCGCAGCGCACCGGACATGCCCTCGTAAAGGTCATATCGCTGCAGGATGTCGCAGGCCTGTCGATAGGTGCTCGGATCCGCCACGGTCGGCCCGGAACCGATGACGGTCGGATCGTCGCCCGCCACATCGGAGAGCGCGAGCGTCAGCAAGGTCGGCCAACCCGCGCCTTTCGGCATCGGCGGCTCTGCGGTGCGCGCCAGTGCGACGGCGAGCCGGCCACCCTTGAGCGCGGAGAGATGCTTGCGCACCACATTCAGCTCCGCGATCGATGCACCACTTCGCATCAGGCGCCGCAGCGCAAAATCTTTGTCCGCCAAGGTGAGATCGCCGGCGGGCGCCGCGCAGAGCGCCGACGCGCCGCCCGAGAGCAGCACGAGATGCCGATCGGCGGGTCGTGCCGCAGCGGCGAACTGCATCACCGAGCGCCCAGCCGAGAGGCTGCGCTCCCCGGGCCAAGGATGATCGCCCGCCAGACACCGCCAGGCCGCGGGCCATTCGTCGGGCTGCGGCAGATCCGGTGTGACGATCAGCCCCTCATCGAGCGCCGCGTCCATCCCCGGCACCGCCCGCAGCCCTGCGGCCGAGCTGACCGCCGCCTTGCCCATCGCGAGCACGCGCAAGCGCCCCCCGGCGCGTCGATCCGGCATCGACAACGATGCGGACCCATCGCCCGGAACACGATGCCGCTCGAACACGAACCGATCCGACTCGAGCCGCGCGTATCGGGGCAACACCCGACGCGGATCGACCGCGGCGATCGCAGCCGCGAACAACGAGGCGAGCCGCGCGCGAGCGGCTGGTGAGCCCTGCGGCGCGCCTAGCGGCGACATGCCCTCAACCAAAGATCGTCCCAGGCCTGCGGATGCCAAGGCTCGCCGGGCGCCAACTGAACCTCGATCCGGTTGTCGCGGCGCCAAGCGGTCGGCGCGAGCGTCACAGCCTCGCCGGCGCGTTGCGCCAGCACCCATTCATCCTCGCCGACCCGCAACACGGCCTTCACACGCTCCGGTCGACCGATGCCCGGCAGCCCGCCGGGCAGCGCGCCGAGCAGTGCCATGACGCGTGCCTCGCTGAACGCGACCTCGACCGGGAAACGCCAACGCGCCCCGGCCCGCCCGAGATGCTGGACATCACGGCGCTCGCCGCGCATCGAGGGAGGCCCGACCGGCGTCACGACGACGGCCGTCGGCAACCGGGCGCGCTCGAGGCCGTGCGCAAGCGGCCGCGTCGACCCGACCGCGGGCGCCGACTCGCCGACGATAGAAGACTCGGCGCCGATCGAAGACTCGCCGACGATCGAGGACTCGGCGACGAGCGCGGCGAGTACATCCAGCGACAGCCGCCCGTGATCGACGAACCCTGCCGCACGCTTGCTCGGAAACAGCGAGGCGCTGTACCGCTCGAACGCGGCGCGCTCGGCGGGGGTCGCGAGATCCGCCTTAGCGAGCGCCAACACATCGGCGATCTCCGCGCTCGCCCGCGCGAGTTCCGCACGCTCATCGAGGGCGCTCGTCGGCGATGAAGGGGTCTCCGGCGGCAGCGCCGCTGCGTCCACCAACCCCAGCACGCCCTCGAGCACGAGGCGTCCGGCGGCTTGGTGTGCGAGCAGTTCCTCGACGATGCCTGCGGGGTGACCGATACCCGAGGGTTCCACCAGGATGCGCGCCGGTGGATTGCCCTCGGGCGCGAGCAGTTCCTGCAGCGTGCGGCGGAAATCCGCCTCACCCGCGCAGCAGAGACATCCGCCCGGCACCAGCCGCACATCGTAGGCGCCCTGCGCCGCAGCGGCGACCGTCAGGGCGTCGATGCCAGCATCGGTGAATTCATTGAGCAGCACGACCCACCGCTCGTCGGGCGGCTTGTCGGCCATCAGATGCGCGAGGATCGTCGTCTTGCCGCAACCGAGCGGGCCGGTGACGACCCAGACGGGGACCGGACCGCTCACCGGTCGCTCACCGGGTCGGTGCGCTGCCGTCGTAGCCGACGAGCGCACCGTAGAGCTCGGGACGGCGGTCGCGGAACAGCCCCCAACTCGCGCGCTGCAGCGCGAGCGCATCGAGATCGAAGGTCGCCGTGAGCACGGCATCGCCCTCGTCGCCGGCCTCGGCCACCTTGGCACCGGTGGCATCGGCGATGAACGACGAACCGTAGAAGCGGATGAAGAGACCGTCCGGGTCCTGCAACGAGCGCTCGAGCCCCCAACGGTTCGAGGCGACCAAGGGCATCATGTTCGCCGCGGCGTGACCTTGCTGCACGCGTTGCCAGTGACCGCGGGAATCGACGGGCGGCGCCGGGGGCGGCTCGCTGCCGATCGCCGTCGGATAGAGCAAGATCTCTGCGCCCATCAGCGCCATCGCACGCGCGCACTCCGGGAACCATTGGTCCCAACAGATGCCCACACCGATGCGGCCGAATCGCGTATCCCAAACCCGGAAACCCGTGTCGCCCGGGCTGAAGTAGTGCTTCTCCTGATAGCCGGGGCCGTTCGGGATGTGCGCCTTCCGATAGAGGCCGAGCACCGCACCGTCGGCGTCCACCATCGCGACGCTATTGAAGTACGCGTGGCCCGCACGCTCGTAGAAACTGACCGGCAGCACCACGCCGAGCTCGCGCGCGAGATCACGGAAACGCTGCAGCGCCGGGTTCGTCTCGACGGGGGTCGCGAGCGCCGTGTGCCGCGCGTCCTGCTCCACGCAGAAATACGGGGTCTCGAAGAGTTCCTGTACCAGCACCACCTGTGCGCCCCGCGCGGCCGCCTCGCGCACCAGGCGTTCGGCGACGGCGATGTTGGCGGCGGCATCCCAGCCGCAGGCGAACTGCGTCGCGGCGACGGTCACCTCGCGCGGCCGTCGCCCAAGATGGGTCGGCGTCGGCGATGCGGCGCTCATGGTCGGTCTCCCTGCAGCAGGCGGGTGATGCGGATCGCGGTCTCGAGCGCGCGCAGGCCGTCCTCGCCGCTCACCACCGGCGCACGGCCCGTGGCGATGCAATCGAGGAACGATCGGATCTCGGCGCGCAGCGCGTCGCCCTGCTCGAAGCTGCGCTCGTCGATCGCGACCGGCAGTCCACCGGGCGCAGGCGGAGTCGCCTGCTTACGGATCACCGTCAGGATGCGCTGCTGCAGGTCGATGGACAGATAAGCGTCGTCGCGGAACACGCGCAGCTTGCGCTCCATCTTCAGGCTGACTCGGCTCGCGGTGACGTTGGCGACACAGCCGCCCTCGAACCGCAGGCGGGCGTTGGCGATGTCCACCGCGCCCGAGAACACCGGCGTGCCGACCGCGTCGATCGACTCGATGGGGCGACCGACGATGCTCTGTACGATGTCGATGTCGTGGATCATGAGATCGAGCACCACGTTGACATCGGTGCCGCGCTCTTTGAACGGCGCGAGGCGCTGGCACTCGATGAAGCGTGCACCGGCGAGTTCGGACTCGGCGGCGACGATCGCCGGGTTGAAGCGCTCGAGATGCCCGACCTGCAGGATCCGCCCGCAGCGAGCCGCGACCGCGATCAGCTCACGCGCCTGCTCGACGGTCTCGGTGATGGGCTTCTCGACCAGCACATGCGCGCCCGCCTCGAGGAAATCCCGCGCGATGGCGAAGTGCGCCGGGGTGGTGGTGACCACGCTGACCGCGTCCACCTTGCCGAGGAGCTCCCGATGGTCGGCGACCGCCGTGGTGCCGAGTTCGCGGGCCAAGGCATCGCGCGCTTCGGGCCGGGGATCTGCCACGGCGACCAAGCGACAACCTGCCTCGGATGCATATTTCTGCGCGTGGAACCGGCCGAGGTATCCCGCGCCGACCACTGCTGCCCGGATGTCTTCCATGGCTTATTATGCACCGATGCCCGACACGAACACCGATGCTGCCCCCACCCGCGGCCTGCCTGGCGGCGTGAAGCTCTATGCCGCCGCGATCCTCGTCGGCCTGTTCGTCGTACCCCCGCTCATCTGGCTCACCGGCCGCGCCTTGTTCGGCCCCTATGCCAACGGCGGCCTGTTCTCGCTGTGGGCCGATTTCTTCGGCGAGATGGCCCGCGGCGCACGCTCGGCGTGGATCGTCGCCCTCGCCCCCTGCGCGCTGGTCGCCCTGCTGCAAGGCGCCGTCGCGCTGTCGCGCAGGTTGCGCTGACCGGCGAGCGGAGCCCGGGCGGTCAGGCCCGCCCCGCTCAGGGCGCCGCGAAAGTCCTATCGCGCGCCGCGCGGAACTCGCTCGTCGGGTACCACTGCGGGAACCGCTTCTCGCGCGCGAGGCGGGCACCCACCGCGTAGAGCAGCTCGAGGTCCTCGAGGCTGCCACGCAGATCGGTCCCCGGCCGCCACTCATCCGAGGGCTTGTGATAATCGCGCAGCGTGAACTCGGCCTGCTTGGCCCGCGCCCACTCCACGCCGTTCTCGCGGTCCTCGACGCCCATCTTGAAGTAGAGCGCCGGGACGCCGACCTTGGCGAAGTTGAAATTATCCGATCGGTAGAAGAACCCCTTCTCCGGCGTCGGCTCCTCGCGCAGGACGCGGTCCTGGGTCTTGGCGGCCGCGGCCAGATACTCCTCGAGCTCGGAGGCTCCGAGGCCGATCACCGACACATCGCGCGTCGGCCCACCCCAGGACAACGCGTCCATGTTGAGGGCAGCAACCGTCTGGCGCAGCGGGAACACCGGGTTGGCGGCGTAATAGGCCGATCCAAGCAGCCCGCTCTCCTCGAGGGTGAGCCCGAGGAACACCACCGAGCGTTCCGGCCGACGCGGTGACTCTGCGAAGGCTTTCGCGATCGCCAACAACCCCGCCGTACCGCTCGCATTGTCGAGCGCGCCGTTGAAGATGTTGTCGCCGCTGCGGCCCAGGGAGCGTCCGAGGTGGTCCCAATGCGCCATGTAGACGACGACCTCCTTGGGGCGCTTGCTGCCGGGGATCATCGCCAACACATTGGATGAGGACGCACGCCGGATCGCATTGCGCAAGCGGCCACCCGCGTGTTGGCGCAGTTCGATGGGCTTGAAGCCCGGCCGGCTCGCCGCCTGCACGAGATCCGTGTAGTTCAGCCCGTTCGCCTGCAGCAGCGCCTCGCCCGCGGCGCGGGTGACCCAACCCTCGATGGCGATGCGCCCGGCGTTGCCGTCCGGTGAGGCGGTGTCGAGTTGCGGCCCCATCCAACTGTTCTGCACGGTGTCCCAGGGATACGCGGCAGGCTCGTTGTCGTGGATGATGATCGCCGCGGCGGCCCCCTGACGAGCAGCCTCCTCGAACTTGTAGGTCCAGCGCCCGTAGTAGGTCATGGCGCGGCCGCGGAACAGTTTCTCATCGCCGGTCGCGAAGCCTGGGTCGTTGATGAGGATCACCGCGGTCTTGCCGCGCATGTCGACGCCGGCGTAATCGTTCCAGCCTGCCTCGGGCGCGACCACACCGTGCCCCACGAACACCAAGGGGCTCTCCGTCAGCGAGACCTCCGTCGCCACCCGCTTGGTCCAGATGACCATGTCCTTGCCGTAGGCGAGCGACGCCTCGCCGAGGCGCAGTTCCGCGTCGGAGCCGGCCGTGATCTCGACGATCGGGACCTCTTGTGTCCACGCCCCGCGGTTGCCAGGCTTCAGGCCGAGCTTCTTGAACTCGGCGACCAGGTAATCGACGGTCTTGCGCTCCCCGGCCGTACCGGGCTTACGGCCCTCGAACTCGTCGCTCGCGAGCGTGACGATGTGCCGCTGATACTCGGTGGCCGAGATCGCGACGGGTGGCGCGGCAGTCGGCGCTGCGGCGCATCCGACCAACAACGCCGGAACCCAGAACACCCACAGACGGTCAGAATATTTCATGGTCATTTCCCATCAGGCCAATACCACCAGATGAACACAGCGATGAGCGCGAACAGCAGCCCTTGGACGGGGCGCCGCCAACGGGCAGCGCGCAACTCGCCGACGAAGGCCGCCCCACCGAGCGCGGCCATGAACGCCGACCCTGCCAAGGCACTGAGCAAGGGCGGGAATTCCTCGCCGATGCGGTCGGCGTACTCGGGCAGGAACATGAATACGACGAGCGTGAGCACGAGCGCCACGGTGATCGACACCGCGGAACCCATCACGATACCGAGCAGCATGGCAAGCGGATGCATCTGTTCTGGCGCCCCTGTAAGGAGTCATGAGACGGGGGCGGCACTTGTGGGCGCCCCCTCATCCCACTAGTCTGTACCGAGTCTACCCGAATGAAGAACCGCATGACCGATTCGACCCGTCCCGCCCTGCTCGTCAGCGCCGTCGCCCTCGTCGCGTTCGTCACGATCGCCGGGGGATCCGCCCGCCTGACCGCCAGCACCTCGCCGCTGCCGCCCGGGGCGATCGCGCCGGGCGATCGCGAGCGGATGATCGCGCGGCAGGTCGGGGCGCTGCTGCAGGACGCGCACTACAGCCGCATCCGCATCGACGATGCCCTCTCGCCCCGGGTCATGGACAAATTCCTCGAGAGCATGGATGGGCAGCGGGCCTACTTCCTCGCGAGCGACGTCGAAGAGTTCGCGCCGCTGCGCATGCGCTTCGACGACATGATCCGCACCGGCGACATCGAACCCGCCTACGCGATGTTCGCACGCTACCAACAGCGCAACCGTGAGCGCGTACAGCATGCGCTCGCGCTGCTCGGCACCGAGCCCGACTTCACCCTGCGCGAGAGCTACGCCTTCGACCGCGAAGGCGCCGCTTGGCCGACCACGACCGCCGAGCTCGACGAGATCTGGCGCCAGCGCGTCAAGAACGATGCGCTCTCGCTTTTGCTCGCCGGCAAGACCTGGACGGAAGCGCGTGACACGCTGCGCACGCGCTACGAGCGCGTGCTCAAGCGGGTCGACCAGATCAAGCCCGAAGAGGTGTTCGAGACCTACCTCAACGCCTACGCCCGGGCCTTCGACCCGCACTCCAACTACTTCTCGCCGCGCAACAGCGAGGAGTACAAGATCCAGATGAGCCTCAACTACGAAGGCATCGGCGCCTCGTTGCAGCTCATCGACGACCACGTGACGATCATGAACCTGATCGAAGGCGGCCCCGCGGCCGCCGACGGCAAACTCAAGGCGAGCGACCGGATCACCGCGGTCGGGCAAGGCACCGAGGGCAGCTTCACCGATGTCGTCGGTTGGCGCATCGACGATGTCGTGCAACTGATCCGCGGCAAGGGCGACACCACGGTGCGTCTGCAGATCCTGCCCGCCGGCGCAGCGCCGGGGACCGCCGAGACGGTCATCTCACTGGTGCGCGGCAAGGTGACCCTCGAAGCCCAGGCCGCGCAGCGCGAACTGAAGACCATCAAGCGCGGCGATCGCGATTACCGTGTCGGCGTCATCAACGTCCCGGGCTTCTACTCGGACTACGACGGTCAGCGCGCCGGCAATGCCGACTATCGCAGCACCACCCGCGATGTGCGCCGCCTCATCGAAGAGCTCAAGGTCGAGAAGATCGACGGTCTCGTCATCGACCTGCGCGGCAACGGCGGCGGCTTCCTGCCGGAAGCCCAGTCGCTCACGGGATTGTTCGTCGACCAAGGGCCGGTGGTCCAAGTCCAGTTCGCCAACGGCGCGAAAGAGGTCCTCGACGACATCGAACAAGGCACCGTCTATGACGGTCCGTTGGTCGTGCTCATCGACCGCTTCAGCGCCTCGGCCTCGGAGATCTTCGCCGGCGCCATCCAGGACTACCGCCGCGGCGTGGTGGTCGGTCAGCGCAGCTTCGGCAAGGGCACGGTGCAGAACCTGGTCCCGCTGCAACGCTGGAGCAGCAAGCCCGTCAACGGCCAGCTCACCGTGACCATCGCCAAGTTCTACCGCGTCACCGGCGAGAGCACGCAGCACCGCGGCGTCGAGCCCGATGTCGCCCTCGCCTCACCGATCAGTCTGGAGGATGTCGGGGAGAGCGCGCTGCCCGACGCGCTGCCCTGGGATCGCATCGCCGCAGCGCCCTTCAAGGGTCTCGAGCCCCGCCCGCCGTCGGTGGCCCAGCTCGCCAACGAAGAGCGCGCACGCCAAGAGCGCGATGCCGACTATCGCTGGCTGGTGGAGGACATCGACGTCCTCGACCAGCAACGCAGCCTGAAGACGGTCTCGCTGAACCTCGAGGAGCGCCGCGCGGAACGCACCCGCCTCGAGACCGATCGTCTGGCGCGCGAGAACGCGCGTCGCGCATCACGCTCCGAGCCGCCCCTCGCAGCCTACAGCGACATCGATGGCGCCAAGTTCCCCGATGTGCAGCTCGATCAATCCGCGCAGGTGATGGTCGACATGCTCGAGAAGGGCAGCTCGGCGATCGCCCCGCCGAAACCCGCACCGGGTAAGCCCGCGCGCAACGGCGCGACGCGGACGATCGCCGACCAGCGCTGAGGCCGGCGAGCGTCGAGGGTCAGGGGGCTGCGTCAGCCCCGAAGAGACGGTGGCCGCGCTCAAGACAATACTCGAGCCATTTGTTCAGCATCATGTTGCGGGCCCAACGCTCATCGAGCGCCGGGCCTGCGGCGGCTCGCCAATCACGCAGGACCGGGTGATCGTGGCGCGGCGCCCAGCCGCGGACTTCGACCAGCCGCGCATCGTGGTAGACGCACAGCAGCATGTCCGGCGCGCTCGGCATGTCGTGCTCGGCGCCGAAGACATAGGTGAGTTCCAGCTGCGTGGTGTACGGCGAGCGCTCGAGCACGCGCAGCTCGAGATCGCAATCGTCGACCACCCGCGATCGTCGCTGACCGGCGAGAGCGCGCAGATCGCCCGCCAGCCGCGCGAGGCGCAGGTGGTTGCTGTCATAAAGGGCCATGAGCGCTGCAAAGCTTCGGGGTCTGCCGCGCCAACTCGCCGGCAGACGTGCATCGTCCGCCGCCAGTCCCGACAGCGCCTCCCAAGGCGACCTCTCGCGCATATCGATCATCGGCCGACTATACCCGAGCCTCAAGGTCGTACGCGACGCTCGATCCCGGTCGCCTCGAGGATGCGCGCCGAGATCTCCTCGATGGAGCACTCGGTGGTGTCGAGGCTCGCGATACCGTGGCGCTGGAACAGCGACTCGGCCGCCCGGGTCTCGAACTGCACCTGCGCGGTCGATGCGTAGCGGCTGCCCGGCCGCCGCTCCTGGCGGATCTGCTGCAGGCGTCCTGGTGCGATGCGCAGGCCGTAGAGCTTCTGACGGTGCGCCTGTAGCGCCTGGGGGAGCCGATTCGACTCGATGTCCTCGTCGGTCAACGGATAGTTGGCGGCGAACACCCCATATTGCATCGCAAGATAGAGACAGGTCGGTGTCTTGCCCGAGCGCGACACCCCCACCAGCACCACATCGGCGCGTCCGTAGTCGCGGTTCGAACCGTCGTCGTTGGCGAGCGCGTAGTTCGTCGCATCGATGCGCGTCGCATAGGCCGCCGAGTCGGCCATGCCGTGGGCGCGCCCCGCGCTGTGGGTCGACCGCGTGCCGAGTTCACGCTCGATGGGCCCGACGAAAGCATCGAAGAAATCGAGGAACAGCGCATCGCTGCGCTTGAGGACCTCACGGACCTCGTCCTGCACCAGCGTGCCGAAGATGATCGGCCGCAGACCGCTCTCCTCGCCCGCCGCGTGGATCTTGCGAAGGGCCTCTTCCGCCTTGTCAATGCTGGAGACAAATGGCAAAGTCGCGGCCCTGATGTCGAGGCCCTCGAACTGAGTCAGGAGGCTGTGCCCCATGGTCTCTGCCGTCACGCCGGTCTGGTCAGACACGAAGAACACCGCCCTGGTTGTCACCTTCCCTCTCCTTTGCCGGGGCCGAGCGCCCTGCGATGAGTCTTCCACCCACTTCCGCTGACGGCAAGCCCCGGCCTCCGCATCCGCCATCCGTCGCATCAGCCACCCTGAGGATCCGCCCTTGATCGAACTCGTCCTTCCCTTCGAGCAGGTCTCCATGCGCGATGTCGAGACGGTCGGCGGCAAGAACGCCTCGCTCGGTGAATTGATCGGCGCCCTGACGCGGCTCGGTGTGAAGGTGCCGGGCGGCTTCGCCACCACGGCAGCGGCCTACCGGGCGCTGCTCGCGCGCGACGGCCTCGACCTGCGCATCCGCGACGAACTCGCCACGCTCGACATCGACGACATCGCCCGCCTCACGGAGACCGGCGCACGCATCCGCGGGTGGATCATGGACGCCCCGCTCCCGCCGGGCCTCGAACAGGCGGTGCTCGAGTGCTACGGCAGCTTGGGCGCCGATGTCGCGGTCGCGATCCGTTCCTCGGCGACCGCCGAAGACCTACCGGATGCCTCGTTCGCCGGTCAGCAAGAGACCTTCCTGAACGTCCAGGGCGGGCCCGCGGTGATCGAGGCGATGAAGAAGGTCTTCGCCTCGCTCTTCAACGACCGCGCGATCGCCTACCGCGTCCACCAAGGCTACGACCACTCCCAAGTCGCGTTGTCCGCGGGCATCCAACGCATGGTGCGCTCCGATCTCGGCGCGAGCGGCGTGATGTTCACGCTCGACACCGACTCCGGCTTCCGCGACGCCGTGTTCATCACGGCCTCTTGGGGGCTCGGCGAGACCGTGGTGCAAGGCGCCGTGAACCCGGACGAGTTCTACCTCTACAAGCCCGCCCTGCGCGCCGGTCGTCGCGCGGTGCTGCGGCGCAACCTCGGCGCCAAGGCCATCAAGATGGTCTACGGCGAACCGGGCGCCGCGGAACGCGTCCGTACGGTCGAAGTGCCGAGCGCCGAACGCGACCGTTTCTGCCTCACAGACGGCGATCTCGTCGAGCTCGCCCGCCAAGCGCTCGTCATCGAGGACCATTACGGGCGTCCCATGGACATCGAATGGGGCAAAGACGGCACGACGGGTGAACTTTTCATCCTGCAAGCGCGTCCCGAGACCGTCCAGAGCCGCGCAGGTCGGACGCTGCAGCGCTACACCCTGCAGCAACGCTCCACGGTGCTCGTCGAAGGCCGCAGCATCGGTCAGCGGATCGGTGCCGGTCCCTGCCGCATCATCACCGACCCGTCGCAGATGGCGCGCGTCCAACCCGGCGATGTGTTGGTCGCCGACATGACCGATCCGGACTGGGAGCCGGTGATGAAGCGCGCAGCAGCGATCGTCACCAACCGCGGTGGCCGCACCTGCCACGCGGCGATCATCGCGCGCGAGCTCGGCATCCCCGCGGTGGTCGGATGCGGCGATGCCACGCGCGTGCTGCGCGAGGGACAGCCGGTCACGGTGTCCTGCGCCGAGGGCGACACCGGTTTCGTCTACGACGGCGCGCTCGATTTCGATCGTCAGCAGGTCGAGCTCGATGCGCTGCCGCCGGCACCGGTGAAGATCATGATGAATGTGGGCAACCCGGACCGTGCCTTCGATTTCGCGGCGCTGCCGCACTGCGGCGTCGGTCTCGCCCGGCTCGAGTTCATCATCAACCGCATGATCGGCGTGCACCCGCGTGCGGTGCTCGACTTCGACA
>Ga0315907_10004970_pt1 | contig 14703 bp, 6 predicted proteins | sample LakEriMetagenome_3_FD_203525 | JGI IMG/M metagenome (GOLD analysis project Ga0315907, IMG submission 203525) | Freshwater fungal communities from buoy surface, Lake Erie, Ohio, United States - Buoy 12 MA123 | ecosystem: Environmental > Aquatic > Freshwater > Lake > Lake biofilm | place: USA...
TTGCTTTTGCAGCATTAGCCGTTGAAATATCAAACATATCATTTAAGATGGTTAATTTATTTGAGCTACTTGCTTTTAAGTTATTAACATTATTTGAAAATTGGGTATCAGTCGTATCATTGAAGTTTGCTCTATTTGTTTCATCTATATAAAATATAGGCTTGTCTGATTTCAAATAGATATTACCTTCTATATTTTCTTTAATAGTTATTGAATAAGTTAAAAGATAAATTTTGTTTGTAACAACTTCTTCATCTACTGTACTTGCTATATAATCTGTCCCGTTTGTTAGCAATGTAGTGTCAGCATACAAGGTGATACTATGAGTTATATCACGGCGATTATAGATATATACTTCATATTTTGTAGTCATATCTAATGTCTTGTCTCCTAAAAAATATCTTTTATCCTCGACAATTGTATCTACTGTTCCTGAAAAAGGAGTTTCTAAATTATGTAGTTGTTGCAATGATCTACTTGTAGCATATTTGAATATAAATTTATTACCATCTGTATGAGTGTATTTTCCAATTTCAATATCAATATTATGTTTTTTAATCACAGTATTTAAAGGACCCATTGTAATATTATATATTCCAGCGTCTAATGTTTTAGTCTCTCCGTTTAGATCGACATTTGTTTGTATTGGTAATGTTGCTCTATAAATATTTGAAGGAAGAGTGCGTGTTTTATTATAAAGTTGCGCTACTTCAGAAGCAGACAATGATGTCTTATATATGCGGAAATCGTCCATTTGACCTTTCCATTGTCCGTCCCAATGATAAACCGATCTATTTATATATCTGAGATTATATGGTATATTAGGAACCGGAGCTACTTCTGCATTATTAATTCTTACATTATTTAAATATATATCCCATCTACCATTTTTATCTATGCTAAATACAATATGATGCCAAATACCTAATTTTGTAAAAATATCATTATTATAATAATAAAATACTGAGCCGTTGCAAAAGAACGAAAGAGCAGGGCCACTCCCAATAGCTCCATGAGTTGAATTCGCAGAAATTAATATCCCATTATATACATATCCTCCGCTTTGTATATCAATTATTCTTGCCCAATTACCATGAGCTGTAAATCTAACCCAAAAACTAAATGTTATTCCATTGCCATACCATATAGTGTACGGATTCATTGTAGCAGGAAACTCTAAATAATCTGTATTATCAAACTCAATCGCCTTACCATCTATTTTTTGCGCTGTTATAATTGATGTACCGTGATTGGTTAAATTATTACCATTTCCGCTCGCATCATTATAATTATTATCAAAGTTATACCAAGCAAATAAATTATCATTATCGTATTTTAATGTTATTTTCTTATGATTATCGCCATCCTGTGCTTGAAGAACTCTATATTTAATTATAACAACACCCGAACCGCCATTACCTCCTTTTATTGCATTTCCTGTGTTCCATTTTCCACCACCTCCTCCGCCACCAGTTCCATTGACACCGTCTGTTGCAGGTAATCCTGGATCATATCCTCCATTTCCTCCTCCTCCGAATAATCCATTCCCTCCATTTCCATATCCTGGATTACCTGCGCCATAATATGTATTTCCTCCGCCACCGCCAGCAAACCACCCATTATGTCCAACAGATGATCCAAATGTTGTAATAAACTCTTTTCCTCTTCCTCCATGTCCTCCTCCTCTTGAATTAACAGCGTCTTCGCCAGCACTTCCTGCACCACCACCTCCACCTGATGCGTGCGATGGTTCTCCTCCGCCGGTGCCTGATCTCCCTTTACCACCAATATGTCCAAAATCTTGCCAACCGACATATGTATTTTTATTGCTAACGCCACCTTGTCCGCGGTAGTTTGGATCATTTGAATGCGAACCACCGCCACCGCTACCGCCCGAATTTCCGTTAACACCGCACCAACAACAACCTGTATCACACCAGTGTCTTGTTCCGCCTCCTCCTCCACCCTTAGCAATATATGTCTCACTTGCTACATTTTCTTTTTGAAACGAACTTTGTTCACCGTTGTCTCCGTTTATACCAAAACGACCCCAATCTTGTCCTTTGCCTCCTTTACCTACCTTTATAATATATTTTCCATTTAATATCAAATTATCCTTAAATAATATAGCTCCTCCTCCGCCTCCACCACCAAATTGACCACCACCACCTCCTCCTCCAACTATCAATATTTTACAGTCAGTATTTGGCGGAAATGTAATATCATATTCACTAAAATTACCAATACCATTATAACGATACACTATTGTTTCGTATATATTAACCGGGGTATTATTTATAATTTTTTGAAATGATGGTTCTTCGCTTGAATTTAGTATTGTTTCATCTGATGATATATCTTCTACCTTATATGCCAATGTATTTAATTTTAAACCATTTATTAAACCGCTGGTTGAAACTAAAAAGTTTCTTCTTGAAACTGCTATTGTATTATCAAATATTTTATCCAAAAATTTATCCCGCGTATTAATGCTCGTTAAAAATGTGTCTCTTGCTGTTGTATATGTTGTTATATTAGTATTAGCTGCTGTTTCTTTTGAAATAGCATCGGCATTTGCGGTTGCTATCTCTGCTATAATTTTATTCTCAATAGCTTGTTTAAGAGCATCCTTTGAAGCATATGAACTTGCTGCGTCTGGAAAATTTGTATTGTCTATTGGTACAGAAACATTCCCGGCTGATATATCTACTATTTTATTAGCATCTATTCGTTTGTTATCAACAATTGTATAAGATTTTATATTTTTTTGAATATCAGAACATAATAATTCTCGATTAAAATTATATATTTTTATATTAATATAATTTCTATCTGTTGATAAAGTGCTATTGCTCTGGAATATAAATTTATCACCACTATACACATAACTTGTGTTTCTATCAGAAGATGATAATAAATCAGAAAAGCTCGTTGTTGGACTAACGGTAAATATGTGATTATTAGCACTATTTATAGTTATTTGATTTATAGCTGTAATAATATTATTAGCATCTAATGTTAATCTATATAATCCTAAATTATCCAAGCTTGTGCCACCCAACTTATCCGTATATATTAAGGAGCATATTGAATTTTTTAAATTTGTAAAATAACTGTTTCTTTCTTCTTGCGAAGTACCCAAGTTAAACTTCATTTCCATATAGTTTTCGTTAACACCGCTCGGACCTACCTTTAATTGCGAATGAATACCAGTACTATAATTTATTAAATTATTCCCTTCATATCTATATTTATTATCTGTAGCAGACATTTTTCTAAAACATTTAGAGCGTTCGCTATAATTAGTTATAGCATCTTGATTTGTTTCGTTGCTCCTTGAAATAATCTTTATTGGTACATCGTTAAAAGTTGAATTAACACCAGGTTCTTTAAGTGTCGCTATTTCTTGCCAATCATCTTGATAAACATATCTAACAGTATCATTTGGATTATCATCAAACTTATTGTTAAATTGTACCTGACAAGCCCTTAGCGTAACTTCGGTTCCGCTCGTTGGAAACTCGCTATTTATAAGGGAATTAGCTATAGCATTATGTGTATTATAGCTTTCGTCGGATTTTATATCTGTAGGAGTCGTATATTTCTCAATCAATTCATCATGTTTTGTACTGCTATTCTTGAGATAATATATGATTACTATGATTAATATTAATATTAAAATTATTAATGTTATATTTTGAATATTATAACTCATATTACCAATAGAACATTTTTCTATCATATTGAAATTTTTTTCCTAATCTATTATATTTAAGTATTATAATTATTTATTTTTTAGCTTATTGCGAAACTTTACTTAATAAGTTCTTAATAAGCTATAAAGTATCTTGTCGCTTTGTATATCCGGTATTTCCTTTGTTTCCTTTGTTTTTTATAGCTATAATTATTTATAATTATTATTATAGAGCATCTAAGCATATCTTGAATATCTATGCCTATTACTTTGAATCACAGTAATATAGGTGTTCAATACAGCACAGGCAGTAATTATATCATAGAGACTGTCAAGAGTGATTTGTATCGTAGAAATGATAATTACGACAATATAGTTAGGAATAATCTCCAAACGGCTCCTGTAACTCCTAGTATATATATTGAAAATGGCACAAATAATGTATATGCTGTAGAATCCTATACATACTCAGGGTCTGCAAATACTGCTGATTATACTCGCGTTTTTCCTAAGAGCACTACTTGCGATATCTTGGTTGTTGGTGGAGGTGGTGGTGGCTCTGCGGGAGGAGGTGGCGGTGGCGGATATGTTTATAATACTGGTATTTCTTTGAATGGTACATATGCTATTAAAACAGGAAAAGGAGGAGCTGGAGCTACAGGTTCTACAAATGGAAATCAGGGAGCAAACTCTAGTATAATAGGTGGTGCTATAAGTTATACAGCATATGGTGGTGGAGGAGGAGGAGGAAATAGTGTTATAGCACCAGCTCATACAACAGGACAAGTTGGCTCATACGGAGGAAATGGACACGATTTTACAACAGCACAAACATATACATCAACACAAGGTAATATAGGCGGTAGGGCTATTGTAGGGGCAAATGGAAGTGGAGGTGGTGGTGGAGGAGCGGGTGTTATTGGCGGAAATGCTGTATATATATCGGGTCTTTTTGCTGATCCAGGAAAGACAGTCCAGTATAATAAAGGCGGGCAAGGTGGTAATGGACTTACTAATAATATAACAGGGTCTGCTGTATATTATGCAGGTGGAGGAACAGCTGGAGCAAATACTAACTTTGATAAAGATACAAGTGCTCACGAAATAGTATTGGGAGGTGGAGGATTTGGTGCGAGAGGTAATAATGAAAATGGAGGTAATGGAACAGATGGGATAGGAGGAGGTGGTGGCGGTGGTGATTGGGAAAGAACAGCCGGAACTACAGGAGGTTCAGGTATAGTAATTATAAGATATTTATTAGGTACTATTCCTGCTACTAATATTTTGACTACAGTTCCTATTGTATCTCCAAATATATATCCTTTTAAAACTAATGTTTTTACGCATAGCGGAGGAACAGAAGAGCAAACAAGTTATACAATCAATTTCCCCAATAATACCGTTTGCGATATCTTGGTTGTAGGCGGTGGAGGAGGTGGTGGAGGTGGACTTGGCGGAGGCGGAGGCGGTGGTGGTGTTGTATATAAAACAGCATATACAATTAATGCTGGTAGTTATATAGTTAAAGTTGGTAATGGTGGTAGCGGAGGTACTACACTATCTCAAAGAGGAACTAACGGTGCTGAGTCAACTCTTGGTAATCTACTAACAGCAATAGGAGGTGGTGGTGGTGGTTCTGATAATGGAATATTAAATGGTTTAAGCGGTGGTTCAGGTGGTGGTGGTAGTGAACAAGGTTCTATAGGTTCAGTTGGTACCGCAACGCAACCAACGAGTGCTTCTGGTGGTTTTGGTAATAACGGAGGTTTAGCAAGCGGAGTACATCCTTATGGGACAGGTGGAGGTGGAGGAGCAGGTGGTGTAGGAGGTAATGGTGGGTCATTAGGTGGTTCTGGAGGTATTGGTATATCTATAAATATATTAGGGAGTTCTACTTATTATGCTGGAGGAGGTGCTGGTGGAAACTTAAATGGTTCTGTTTCTTCTGGTGGATTAGGAGGTGGTGGTAATACATTTCAAAATGGTTCAAATAATACAGGAGGTGGCGGTGGTTCTGCGTATGGTGTAAATCCGGTTGCTGGCAAAGGCGGTTCAGGTATAGTAGTAATAAGAGTTAATGAGGGATATTTTACTGAGAGTACTAGAATGTTCGTACATAATGGTTCTTCTGATAGTCAATCATCGTATAATATTAATATACCAGAGGATACTATATGTGATATGCTTATTGTTGCCGGTGGTGGTGGTGGAGGTATGGATATGGGTGGAGGCGGAGGAGGTGGAGGTGTTATTGAATTGAATAATGTTCTCGTTACGGCTGGAACATATACTGTAAAAGTTGGTAAGGGAGGCGATGGAGCACCTGCTCCAGGAACAAACGGACAAAGAAGCGTTCATCCGTATACAATTAACGGCAAACAAGGCAGCAACTCTTCGTTTGATAATTATATTGCTATTGGAGGTGGTTATGGAGGTTCAAGTCATCAACCGTATATATTACAGGGACAGGGAGGTGATGGAGGTTCAGGTGGTGGTAGTTCTGGATATGACCCTGTAAATAATGTTTCAAAAGCAGGGAAAGCCGTAGAAGGTCAAGGATTTCGCGGAGGTTATGGGGGGCAAAGTTATTATAGTGGAGGTGGCGGAGGTGCTGGAGAAGTAGGTGGAGGACCTTCAACGGCAGCAGGAGGAGCATATGGTGGAAGAGGAAAATTATCAAATATTCTCGGAACACCTTATTATTGGGGAGGCGGAGGCGGAGGAGCAGGATATTCTACAACAGGAGGAAATGGTGGTTTAGGAGGCGGAGGTGGTGGTGCTGTGGGAACAACAACCGGAGGAGCTGGATATTTTAATGGATTTGCTGGTGGTGGAGGAGCAACAAACGCACAACCAAATACACCAGGAGGAAATGGAGCTCCTCATACAGGAGGCGGAGGTGGAGGGGGTGCGCATACAGGCGGTGGAGCCGGCAAAGGAGGAAATGGAGGTTCTGGTATTGTTATAATTAAGCTAAAATCACTTTCAAAAACTGGAAAAATACCCGATGTAAAATCATTAAACTTTTCTTATGACCCTGTAATTTCTTTTGATCCGGGAAAAAGAGCAGAATATCAAGCACAACTTAAAACAGGCGTAGGTGGTTGGCGAATTGTTAGATTTTTACCTCCAACATCAACAACTGCGTGGTATCCTATAAGTGATAATTTAATAGGTACTACACTATCGGGAATATCATATTCTTATACGAACTATTGGACTGTTCCTTTTGGGACATTTGATGAGTTTGTGTTTGGCACTTTGAATATGAATTATTGGCTACATTGTACTAAGACGACAGCATATGCTTCATATAATAATACAGCTGCTAATATAATAAAATCGTCTTTCTCATCAACACCATATACAGCATTGTGGTTTAATAGAGGTTCAGGACAACCCGAAGACCCCCTAATTTCAATACAAAATTATGGAACACAAGTTGTATATGCAGAAAATGGTGCAAATTTAAATCCAAAAGATATGATACCATTAGATGGTGGTATGTGTGTATTAGTTAGAGATAGTACAGCAAGTACATTAATACCTAGTACTACATATACATTAAACTTTCCGGTTCCTACATTAACAAATATCAATACTATTAATAATGTTGTATTAGAAGGTGAATACGATATTACTATAAATAATAATTCTTCTTCAATTGTTTCAAAGACAGGAAAACATGTTCCTAAGTTAGCATCGCCTATTACTGCTTCTACAATTGGAATAAATTATAATGTTTTAAAACCAGTAATAGACCCAGTAGGCGCTCAATGGACTTATAGCTCTTCTAATACTAATGTGTATCATATGGGAAGTGTTGGGATTGGTACTACGAGCCCAGAGTATCAGCTTGATGTCAGGGGTACTATCTATTCATCTTCTGGCGGATATACATCGAGCACTTTGACTAAATGGTCTGTTCTGTCAGACAGAAGAATAAAGGAGAATATTGTCAAAGCATCATACGATAAATGTTTAGAGAATGTTAAAAACATTGAGCTCTATAATTTTAACTTCAAGGATAATTGCGTTAATACGAATGACAGGCATCAATTAGGCTTCATAGCTCAAGAAGTACAACAAGTATATCCAAAAGCAGTTGAAGTCGGGAAGATGATAGTGAATCTGGAACAAAAGATAGATGATTTACTAACATTAAATATAACCCAGATAGACTATACGCTCTATGGAGCTGTAAAAAGCCTGATAGAAAAAATAGAAAATATCAAGATAAAAATGGAACACATAAAAACAACCTACGACATTCCATAAACATATCAAAACATCCTTTGTTTTTTATAGCTATAATTATTTATAATTATTATTATAGAGCATCTAAGCATATCTTGAATATCTATGCCTATTACTTTGAATCACAGTAATATAGGTGTCCAATACAGCAGTGACAAAAGTTATATCATAGAAACTGTAAAGAGCGATTTATATCTTAAAAATGATAATTACGACAATATAGTAAGGAATAATCTCCAAACGGCTCCTGTAACTCCTAGTATGTATATTGAAAATGGCACAAATAATGTATATGCTGTTGAATCCTATACATACTCAGGGTCTGCAAATACTGCAGATTTTACTCGCGTATTTACAAAGAGCACTACTTGTGATATATTGGTTGTTGGCGGTGGTGGAGCTGGCGGTGGGAATGGACAAGGTGGTGGCGGTGGTGCTGGCGCAGTTATTTATTATGAAGGATTAACTTTAAATGGTACCTATAATATTAAAACTGGAAAAGGAGCAAATGCTACACTTACACAAAATGTAGGCGATAATGGCGTAGATAGTGAGTTTTTAAAAATAGATAATACACAAAGGTTTTTAGCAAAAGGAGGAGGAGGTGGTGGTACTTATAATAATGCTTCTGGGTATTTACCAAGAGCAGGAGGAAGTGGAGGGGGTGGTGCTGGTAATTCAGTTGGTGCTACAATAGTATCTGGAAATATAATTAATGGTGTTAGTGTAAGTGTTCTTAATGATAATTATGTTAATACTAATTTTACGGGTAATAGAGGAATCAATAGTTTAAATGATACAGGTTGTTTTGGTAATAAAGGTGGTAATGAAACTTCAGGGGGTGATGATAGTATAGGAGCTGGTGGTGGAGGAGCAGGAGAAGTGGGTACTTCAACTCTTGAAAATCAAACTGGAAATAAGGATATAGCAGGAAATGGTGGAAGTGGAAAAAAATATAATATTAGTGGTGTTGAGAAATACTATGGAGGCGGAGGAGGTGGAGGTTTGAGACCATATCCTGCTGATAGTTCAGCACACGGAGCTACATCAGTTGTAGGTTCAGGAGGTAATGGCGGAGGAGGCGGTGGAGGCGGTGGGTTTAGTGTATCTTCAAATGGGTTTGATGCTGAAAATGGAACTGGTGGAGGAGGTGGAGGAGTAGGTGGATATACTAGTGCTAATTTTAGAGGCGGAGCAGGCGGCTCAGGCATAGTAATAATAAGATATTTATTGGGTACTATACCTGGCAATAATCTTTTGACTACTGAACCTACGGTTAATCCATCTGTTCTCGTAGCAGATGCTTATTATCCAAGAACGCCAGCAACTACATCACCATCTTGGGCGGATAATGGTTATACAGTTCGTGTAAAAGTATCTGATGCTGTATTAGGTGGTTCATTTGTTTATTTCTTATTTAATAATATAATAACTTCCCAAGACCATTATCATTCTCTACCATCATATACAGCAACAGGTAATACTTACGCAGGTGCTACAAGATTTAAAACATTTGCTGGTATAGCGATAAGTGTAGATTTTGGTAGGTCTATATATCCAAAGAGAATGAGAATTGCCCCTCGCCCTCTTCAAGCAGGATTTACAGGCGATGCTTTTATACTTGGCGCACCAAAAGCATTTAAGATATTTGCCTCTGATGATGCTTCTTGTTGGAACGATAATAATCATTCTTCTTGGACACAGATACACGACCAAACAACATCTCTTTCATATGTGAATGAACAATATACAATAGTCAATTTTACAGCAAATCTTCCAAAGTATCGTTATTATACGATGGTAGTATTATCAACAATAGGAAATTATGCTGGAGGATATATGATGTTTTCAGAGTGGAATGTTGGCGGTGATGAGAAGATGGTTTTTGAGCTTGATGGTGGGACGCATAAAAAATTGGTTTTTGATTATCCAAAACAAGATGCTATTAGTGAAATGACTGGAATGACTAATTGGGTTAAAATAAAACATAAGCCTGCTAATAAAGTTAATGCTTATTTAGGAAATACTTTTAATAGCACAAGTATATCTGGAACATTTACAGTAGGAAATAAAAATGATAATAATAATGAATGGGCTATTGAATTTAATGAACCAGAAGTTAAATATTATTTATTTGTACTTCATGTAAGTGAGATAAATTCCAATTATAAAGATTTATGGATGGTTTTTGAATCAAGTGAAATGAAAAAAGCAAGTACATTTACAACAAATTATAATTATCAATCAGCATATCCTCATGCTTATAAAACAACAATAAAACCGTTGGGATTTGCAGCTAAAAATTCTACAAATTATCAAGGTCCTGGCTACGATCAATTTATTTATAATCGTACATCAACAATTGGCGTAGATCCAGATCCCAATATTTATATGTATTATATTAATATTGATGGTACTTTGCTTAGTGCGTCTACCCAATTATATGCTGAGGAAAATAATCATGGAGGGTATATATTTCAACCAGTAACAGGCGGTGTATATGTTAAATATGACGTCGATGTGCCTTTTGTATATCCCGCTAACACCTCATATACATTAAACTTCCCCGTTCCTACATTAGCCGACATTAATAACCATAGTAATATTGTATTGCGGGGAACATATAATATTAATGTAAATAATTCAAATATATTAATAACTCCTAAACCGGCGACATTTATTAATACTATTAATAATTATAAAATTGAAAGAATGTACCCGCCCGTTAGAAACTTTTCGGCAGCCACAACAACAGTATCGGGACAAGTTTATGGTAACGGAACTTATGTAGTTACATTTTCTTCTACATATGGAAGCAGTTTTGACCCGTTTAAGTGTTTTAATACAAGTGATACAACAGGAGGTGCTTGGGCGCTGAGATATACTAATGGTATCTATAATGGTTCTGACTTTATAGTATCAGGATACTTGGGAGATTGGATAAAAATACAATTGCCAGTTGCTATAAAACTTACTAGATTTGATTTTTTAATGAGACCAGATAATACACAACAAATCCGCGAAAGATCACCAAAAGATTTCAAAATCTATGGCTCTAACGATAATATTACTTGGGTTGAACTTGTAAATAAAACAGATGCTATATATAATGCTTCTTATAAATATGAACAGACAACTCCCGAAATAACAAATACATATACTTATTATGGTCTTGTTGTTAATAAATTATTAGGTAGTACAGCAGATATATTAAACTTTAACGAATGGTATATATACGGACAGGAACTTTTACCAAGTCCGTTATCAATCCGTTATAATCTCTTAAATCCCATATTAGACCCAATAGGCGCTCAATGGACTTACAACTCTTCTAATACTAATGTGTATCATATGGGAAGTGTAGGGATTGGTACTACGAGCCCAGAGTATTCTCTTGATGTCCGCGGGTTTATCTTTACATCTGTAGGTGGATATACACAGACTGGTTCAGAAAATTGGGTAGTTCAATCGGATAGAAGAATAAAAGAGAATATTGTCAAAGCATCATATGAAAAATGTTTAGATAATGTAAAAAAAATAGAGCTATATAATTTTAACTTCAAGGATAATTGCGTTAATACGAATGATAAGAATCAATTAGGATTCATAGCTCAAGAAGTGCAACAGGTATATCCAAAAGCCGTTGAAGTTGGTAGAATGACACTAGATAATAACCAAGGGATAAATGATTTACTTACATTAAATACGACGCAAATTAAATATACACTATATGGTGCTGTTAAAAACCTAATAGAACGAGTAGAAAATATAGAATCGCGCGTAGAACAAATATACAATATGACATTATCTTCCAACATCAAGAGTTCCTCATCCAATATATCTATTACCTTCATTACACCATTAACTCCTAACATAACCACGAATACATCTAATGTATCAGCGAATACATCTAACATAACCACAAATACATCTAACATAACCACAAATACATCTAACATAACCACAAATACATCTAACATATAAATAATTACTCGGGATTAAAATGTTCCAATTTAAAACCTTTTAGATAAAAATTGACACCAAAACTAACCAATAATATTACTATCGCAGTCAAAGCAGCTAAAGCCTTACAAGTCTCGCAAGTCTTACAGTCTCAGCCTATCAAACTTCAAAAAGCCTTTTCTAAGTTTTACCCAGAACAGTTTTAGAAGAATGTCCGCTGCTCAGACATTCGCTGTCATTTTCAAGGAGCGTATGATGGATATGCCTGACGAGCTCAACGCTAAGAAGGATATTGATGAGTATTCCAAGAAGATTACCAAGGAAATCAAGGAAGAAGCCAAGAATAACAAGGCTGAGAAAGCCGAAAAGAAGAAGGATGAAAAGAAAAAGAAGAAGAACAATCTGGACGAGGATGGAAATGAGAAGCCTAAGAAGCCTCTTACCAAGTATCAGCAGTATATCAAGGACAATCAGCAAAGGATTCGCGATGAGTTTCCCGAGCTTTCAAATACCGAAAGGTTCTCTAAGCTTGCCGAAGAGTGGAAGGCTTACAAGGCTACTCTTGAGGATGCGGAAGACGCTGGCGAGACTGCTGGCGAAGCTGGCGATACTACCGGAGACGCTACCGGCAACGGCGACGCCGACACAGAGGCTACGGATATGGAGATTACTAATGTGTCCGAAGATGAAGAAGAGAAGCCTAAGAAAGCGGCGAAAGCGGCTAAGAAGCCCAAGAAGGAGATAAAGCCCAAGGCTAAGGCCGAGGCCGATGAGTAAAAGATAGGTATATGAGTAATGTATATATATTATGTATTTTTATATTTTTTATTTTTATTATATAATATGTTCTTTTTTATATTACATAAGATAAAAATTGACTGTGGCGTTATGGGACAATTTTATAAACAAATAGTGCGTGATGACGAAGTTTGCTTATGAGTATGAGAAGTACTTGTGTGATGCTGAGAATATCAAGGAGACTGTGATTAAATATGGTGTAGCAATATGTCCTATATTAGACACAGAAGAATGCGAGAATATGATAGAAAATAAATGGGCAGTATTGGAAAAATTAACGGCAGAATTTGAAGTACCTATTGATAGGAATAATAAGGCGACTTACAAGCAGATTACGGAATTATTTCCAAATCACAAGATGTTGATACAGCATTGGAAAATAGGACATTCTAAATTGGCGTGGGAAGTAAGGCAAAATAAGAAGGTCATAGAGGCTTTTGCGAAAATATGGGAAACGGAGGATTTAATTGTGAGCTTTGATGGTGCGAGTATTTACATTTTGGATAAACCGAATCGCGAATCTAATTCGTGGTTTCACGTAGATCAGAGTTATACGAGAAATAATTTTGAATGTATTCAGAGTTGGGTAAATGCGTATGATACGAATGAGGGAGATGCGACGCTGGTAATATTAGAGAATAGCAACAGTTTTCACGAAGAATTTCAGAAGGAGTTTAAAATTACTGATAAAAAGGATTGGTATAAATTGGCGAACAAAGAGCAGTACGATTTCTATATAAATAAAGGGTGTAGAGAGGTTGCTATAAAATGTCCTAGGGGATATGGAGTATTTTGGGATAGCAGAACATTACATTACGGAAATCCTGTGCAAAAAACTGCGGCAGATAATTATAATTATAGATGCGTGGTATATGTTTGTATGGTTCCACGAGCATTTGCGAAAAAGAAGGATTTGGAAAAGAGAGTAAGGATATTTAATGAGTTGAGAATGACATCACATTGGCCTAATAAAGCTACGCTATTTCCCAAGCTTCCTAGGACATATGGAAAACCCATTAAAAAAATCTGCGATATCACGATGAACGAAGTAAGCACATACATAACGAGCGACGGAATGCGCCTAATTTAATATATAGTTCTATTACATTTCTAAAAGCTATATGGGTATAACGATGAACTAAGTAATGCGCCTATTGAATATTTTTTAACTTTATTATAGTAATTATAGTAGTATGAGTAGTTCTAGAGATGTCAGTAGAAGAAGAGCATTATTTTGAAGTTTTCAAAGATTATTTGGTATTAGCAAAAACATAATATCGGTATGCATAGAAGAAACTGGTAAGCAATTTAATAGTATGATAGACTTTGAGAAGAATAAGATATATATAGCGATTCCGCAAATATGCTAAGTGTAAATACGACGGAAGTGGAGGCTCTAATAAGTAATAATATATTGAAGATAAATCTTGACAATACTAGTGCCGCCAAAAAAATAATGGGATATCTAAAAGTTAAAGGTACAAAATACTTGCTAGAATAATTTAAATATATTAAAGTATAAAAATTATATATTTTCTTATAATAGAAAAGAATAGAAAAGAATAGAAAAGATAAATGGCTAGAAGATATGATGCTGATAATAAAGTTGATCACTATAATGATGTTGATCACTATAAAAGTTTGTTGGATGCGAAGTTGAAGGGCGACGCTGTGCAGAAGAAGTATATACAGAAGAAGTATATACAGCAGGAGCATTATGAAGATGATACTGACGAAGATGAAGCTTCCCTTTCTGAGCAAGAGCAGCAGCGGCTGCAGGAGGAGAAGAAGGAGCGTTTGGCAGCTGTACTTAGTAAACAAGCCCTTGGTTTTCATCCTCCTAATAAACAGGAGGATGAAAATAAAGGAGGTGGAAAAAGGAAATCAAAAGGCAATAGCAAAAAGGTCTCTAAAAAACCTGTCGTATCTCAAAAGAAGCAAAGTATATATAAGGAGATTCTTGGGAAACAAATGAAAATCTATAAAATGCC
>Ga0315907_10004971_pt1 | contig 14703 bp, 22 predicted proteins | sample LakEriMetagenome_3_FD_203525 | JGI IMG/M metagenome (GOLD analysis project Ga0315907, IMG submission 203525) | Freshwater fungal communities from buoy surface, Lake Erie, Ohio, United States - Buoy 12 MA123 | ecosystem: Environmental > Aquatic > Freshwater > Lake > Lake biofilm | place: USA...
ACCCCATCGCAAACATTATAATAATCTACGCTATAGCATTATAACACTTTGATCCTATCAACACATTATAAGAAATAGAATTAAGAAAGAGAGTTAAATAGGAATAAGAAGAAGAAAAGATTAGGAAGATGAAATAAAATATAAAGTATTTTAAAATAAAGGGAAGATCACTTCTTTTCGGTCTTGGCAGCTCCTAAGTTCTCTCCAACTCCTTCGACATCCAGAATAAGGGAACATCCGCTGAGAATCCACTTTCTGGGTGAGTATCTGGTCTTCAACTGGGCAGTGAACACATAAGTGCTTCCTCTGTCCTCGGTCTTGTAACAAGGGCACTGATACAAACTCTTGTCTTCCTTGCCTTCAGTGGGAATCAACAATGCCTTACAGTACACAACTGGCAAGACACTGTACATTTCCTTGGGTCTAGCTTCCTCAAGTTGTCCCAAAGCCAGGTCCCATCTAGCACCGTCCAGAATGAAACCAATGACATAGGCTCCATCCTTACCCACAGTCTCGATATCGTCCACCGACTTCTTAGTCACTTCGGTGCAGATATAGAGCTTGTTCAGTTCCTGTTCCTTGCTTCTACCGACGACTTGCTTGATGGCAGTCAAGAAGGATTGAGGGTTGAAGAAACGGGAAATCATAGCCACTTTGGGAATGGTAGTGGGTTCGTCCTTGAACTGGTTCAATTGTTCGATTCTCTTAAGTAGATTGTTCAACCATGAAGCAAGTCCTCTCTTGGAAGGATAAGCCAAGGCATTCCAGACTACTGGCACTCTGTTAAGAGACAGGGCGTCGATGATACGTTCCATGGACTCGGAAATGGTCAAGAGACCTTGGATACCTTGGGAGATTTCTTCCAAGGAGATCACGATGGCTTCCACCAAGGCATTCATGTACTCCATTTCTTACATGAACACGTTCTGGTAAGGAGTCTTGTTGTCAATGTCGATTCTGGTCTTCACGTCATCGAGGTTGAAGATCAACTGTTTAAGGTTCATATCTTCCAGGATGAACTTGATTTGCTCGGCAGCAATTTCAAGAGGAGACTTAATTTCAGCTCCAGCAGCGGCGTCGTCTTCCTTGGGAGTTAACTCAAGTAGATTGGCGAAGAGCTGGGTACATTGTGTGGTTCTGAACCCGATTTCAGTGTTGGGATGCAGACCGTAGGCCAAAGGAGTCTCGGAACCGAGGGAAGTCTCAATGTGCTCAAGATATCTGTCGAAAGGACAGGCAATGGGCACCTTGAAACTGAGGTTCTTGCCTTCGATGAAAGGGAAAAGTTCGAGTTCGTCGAACAAAGTCTCGTTCATGACGTGTTGCAAGTAGGCGTTACACAATCTTCTGTCCCAGTCGTCAACAATATGTCCACCGTACATGATCTCACCGAAAATGTAGATCAAATCCTCGAAGGGCACTTTAGCGCCCTAGTTGGACTCCATGTACTTGTTCAGTACGAGGTATGAATCTCTCAGATCTCCGATCGAGAAAGGATACATCATGTTCCATCCCTTAGGTCCGAATCTTCTACGTTCGATCATAGTGGAGTGGAAGAAGCACAGGGCGAACAAGATACTCTTCACCTTGGGGTCCTTATCGTCGATTTCCTCTCTGGGGAAGTAAGTCCAGGCTCTCTTCATGTTAGCCTTCAACCCTTGTGGAGGCTCGTTGGTCAATTTGATCGATCTGTCCATAATTCCGATGGGAATGTTGGGAGAAGGGTCAGCTGACAAGAACAACTTGAAGTGCTGGTTACCGGCACCGGCTTCAGCTTGGTAAGCATCCAGAATCTTCTCGAGTTCGAGGAGCCAAGTAGGCATAAGATGGATGTTTTCAAGCATGATCCAGTGACCTTCCTTGTTACCCTCTTCGATTCTGCGCTTGGCGATCTCGTCCATACCTTGTCCGAGCGCCATGGAGAAGAAACCTTTACCAGGCTCGATCTTCTGTTTCTTGCAGATTTTTTCGACTTCCTTCACGGGGTCGGCACCGGGCGAAAGGATGAAGAAGATAGGGGTGTTGGGGTCCGAATCTTCAATAGCTTTTTCAAGAACATCAGTGAAGGTGTTCTTGGAGTCCATATCCATGTAGGAGTCACCGAAAGGTAGCACCTATCGGATGAAGTTGCTCAAAGCCACTGTAATACGGTCAGGTCTCAAACATCTAATGACCAACAATTTCTAGAAGGGCATGTTGTCCAGTTTCTTCCAGTCAAGAGGCAATTTGACATCTTCGGGAGTAAGCTCATTGTACCAATCCTTGAATCTATTGGGAGCGTCCTTCTCCATGTTCTGGGCGAAGAGCTTGAATTCGTCAAGAAGGATCAAAGATTGCACGGTGTCCCAAGCAATCTGGGGCAACCATTCAAGTGGGTTCTCCACACCGGGTTTCGGCACACCCTTCAATAGGAAGTCCATTTGGGCAGCTTCATAGGCAATCTCGATGTTCTTCTTCTACATAAGTCTGAAGGTGAGTAGAGAGAGGAAGATAAGTTTATGGCGTTCGAAAAGTCCTCTCATGACCCATTGGCAGATGTTATATCTGATGGATCTGATAAGTTCCTCGATTCTGGTCTCGTCCTGCACTTGCACCTTGGTGATGGCCTTACGGAAGAAGATGTAGAACGAGTCCAAAGAGTACTGATACATGTGGTCCACGATATTCAGGGTAATGATCAGGAAATAGAGCATGGCGCCTTCGGCAGCTACTCCTCTGTAGATTTCTCTCTGAGTGTTGATCTCGACTTCGGTCTTTCTGGCGATTTCAGACTGAGTTTCAATGTCCTAAGAAGTTTTCTTGGTGACGTCGAGCTTGTCGATCAGTTGCTTGTTTTCGAGGATGGTGCTGGGGTCAGCTTCGGAAAGGGTCTAGAGGAGTTCTTCCTCCAGTCTGTCCATAGTGACCTGGAAATCGTTCAACTGTTTGACCAACTCTTGTTTGGTGTACTCAAGTTCAGCCTTTTCGTTGTTCACGACTGAAGCCAACAATTGTTCTTCGAGCCCGCTTTCCGTGACGATGAAGTTAATTAAGGTACATTGGGCAGCGATTTCGGGTCTGAAGTGAGGGTTAAACAATTTGGTGACCAAGAACAACTTGAAGTTGATGTCGTAGTCAATGGGGTCTCCACCCATCTCCAAAATGTAGTTCTTGCCTTTCTTCTTGATGGCTCTAGACAAAAGGGGGTCCAAAGTGGCGTCCAACTCTTGTTAGATACCCTCGATGAGCACGAATTTACCCATTTGAATAGCGTTCACCAGTTGATTCAACCATCTGTTTTGATTAGGGCTGATCACAATGAGATTCTCACCCAAACCTCCTCTGATCCAAATAGATCCCTGCAATTAGGGGTCAATGATCAAAGGCCATCTAGAGCAACTGCTGATAATGGCAGCGTTCTCAATAGACATGGAATCGGCAGGCAGTCCTTCGTTGCACCATTGGGCCTTCTTTGACTCAGTGGTCAGGATCTTCATAGGAGTCACTCCTTCAGTGATCGGGATGTTACGGGTCACGATATCGGGTAACCAAGTGCTCTACCAGAGTTCAAGTCTGAACTTGGAGGTAAAAGCGCCGATGTAAGACACGAAGGCGGAAGCCAAAAGAGCATCACCAATGATGGTCTAGGTCTGTCCTTTCAACACCTTCACAGTGTGTAACCAACGTTTGTTCTCGCCCGAAAGTCCGTTCACCAACTTGATAGCAGCAGACAGTTTGTTCTCGCAATTAAGTGCGTCAGCCTCGACAGCTTCCTTCTAGGCCACAGCTTCAGCCAAAAGTCTCTTAAGACCGTCGACCTTCTCATTCAGAACTCTCACTCTCTCCTTGACTATGGCCAAGTCCTTTCTCTTTTGTTCGAGATCCTCAGTGGCTTTGTCCTTACGTTCGACAATAGGCTTTACTTCTTTGAAGATCTTATTGTAGGTCACGATAGAAATAGACCAGAGACACAAGCAAGCGGCAGCGTAATTCTTGGTCTTCATGTTTTCTTCATTGTAGGCGGGATCGTCGAGGATCTTCTAGCATTGGTCCAAAATAGATTGGTCGATGGTGTCACCATTGTAAGTCTTTACGGTTTGTAAGAACTTGTCAGGGTTGTTCATCATCTGCACAGCTTTCTTCCACACCTTGTCCTCGGCGTCATTGGCAGAGACCTTCTCGCCCAATAGGATCATAATCACCTTGGCGGTGACGACGACCATGGCGGGTGGGGAACCCATGGACTTCATCTCGGTAATATGACCTTTCTTGATGCAATCAATAGCGTTCTTGGCTCTCTCCAAAGCGGGGATAGCGTTGGCCAAAGACTTCTCGGCCTGTTCCTTCAAGTCACCAGCTTCCTTGGCAGCGACATTGGTCTTCTCTTCTTCTTCATCGGCACCGGTCTTTTCGATCTCGGCAGCCTATGACTCTTCAGACACTTTCTGAATAAGCACGTTGGTCTCGCCTTTCTTCTTCTCGACTTCAACCATCTTCACCTTCAATTCTTCCTACAGTCCTTCGACCTTGGATTGGGTCTCGGCTAGAATTTGGAGACCTTGTTCATATCTGGCGATCTGTCTGATGATCTGACCCTGTTTGTCTTCGAGCACGCTCTTGTAGAAAGAGATGAGCTCGAGGAAAGACTTGGGAGTGGTGTAATTGTAACGTCTGTTTTGCTTCAAGAAACGCAAGTTGGCGTCATCGATGGAAGCATGGACATGGGCCATGTTCAAGGAGATGGGCTCGAGGAGTGCCGCGGGCATCTCGATGTCTTGGATGAATCTGTTAGCGACGTCAATCAAGGCATCTTTGGGCCAGGGGTGGAAGAAATCGATCGAAGTAGAGGCGACAAGTCCGGGGAACTTTCTCGACTTCACTCTGAAGTTATCACCCACGGGTGAGAAACACAGAATCATCTTCATGTTCTGTCTCACCTTGTCCAGGAAGTACTGGCTCATGGCGTCGGCAGTGTCGGGGACACCCGCTCCTTTGGCCTCGTTTCTGAGTCCGGAGATCATACCGTCCACATCCTCCTTAGGGAACAAATCTTAGATCCAACCGTTGGACAAAACATCGTTCATGGGCACCAAGAAACTTTCGTTTTTGATCTGAGAATCAGTGATCATGAAAGCAATGGGAGTGGCTCCGGGCTTGGCGATTTTCTTGTAGAGTTCCTAGAGATAGGTTCTCAAATCGTTGATTCCGAAGTTACTGGTCACGGTCAATTAGTCGATATCGATACCGGAAATGAAGGCAGCCAACTTGGAAAGAGACTGTTTTCCGGATCCTCCCACACCGATGAGTAAGGCATTACCCACGGGGAAGTCAAGAATACGGGAGATCTTGCACACATGGCAGATAGCGTCAGTGAACAGCACCAGGTTCATTTGGGACTTGGTTTCGTTGTACTCGGCGAGTTTGTCTTCCAGCACTTTCTTCAAGTCGGCCATGGACTCCACACAGATGTAGGTCTTGTCGAAGCCTTTGGCTACTGAGACGAATCCGGTGTGCACGGCGGCGTCGTCGAAGGCGATTTCTCCGTTGTCGTCACCCATGGACTTGCAAATAGCGTCCTTGAGGTAGTTTCTGAAGACGGTGATGTCTTCGACGTTGATAAGTCTGTCTTCGATGACTCTCTTGGACTCGTGGGCCCACAACTTGTAGATCTTGGTCAGTTGTCCTCTGTAGTTGGCAGCTTGAGCTTGCATGACACCTTCGGTGATCTTGGACAAGTCTCTCAGGTTGAACTGATAGAAGAACTTCTTGGCAGAAGGAGAGAACCTGGTGTCTCTCTGGATCTTGTTGAACAAGAAGATAGTGGCTTCGATCAATTGGTCGGTCACCTTGTCAAAAGCGGGGTCTTGGAAGGTGGTCAAGTGTCCCTAGAGGATTTGGCCGTAGATGTATTTGATGGTCAAAGCGTCGGGAGTGAACATGGTGAAAGTAGTGAAATGTCTCTACAATCTAAGGTCAATGTAGAAAGAACCAGCCTTGGGGTTCATGGCACCCATGAACAACAAATCTTAGAGATACTTTCTCTCTTCGAGTTGTTCTCTGTTGAAAATACTTCCGTAGTCGACAATATAGTTCAATAAGGCGATGGGAGATTGAGTGAAATACACATCGACGAAAGGCATGTTCATGTCATCGATGAAGTAGATCAAAGTCTTATTGGTGGCGGAACCGAAAGTCTTACCACTCTTCTTCTCAACCATGGTCTCGATGCTCTTTTGTAGGGAGAAAGAGGTGGTGAAAGAGTTGAAGGAGATGGTTCTGTGAGAGATCTTCTCGGGCTTGGTGGAAGCGAGATAATCTTTGAGCACGGCGGTCTTACCGGTACCGGAGTTACCGATGAAGAGCACGGGCTTGCATCTCAACACGTGACGATCCAACAAGTATCTAAGTCTAGTGGTGTGCAGAGTGCCCACGTTGATCTTAGAGAAGGAAGTGTCCTCGTTGTGAGTGTAAGGGATGACCATAGATTGCCATTGTTGCCAGGAGGACTTGGAAGGTTCGCAGAAGTAATCGAAGGCGTAGCCAGCTTCTGGGAATTTGATCTTGGTGACGGATCTCCAGAAAGAGTTGAACTCCTTTTGGTCTTTCTCGTCATCTTGTCCACCACCGATCGAACCTCCGAAAGCCCACATGCAAGCGAACACGAACAAAGTCTCGTAAGCAGTTTTCTTGGGTTCTTCCTCAAGGTTGTTCAGGGCAACGTTGTGTTCGATCAAGAGAGCGTCCAAAATGGTACACAAAGTCTGCACCATCATGATATCGTTCACGGGCGAGATATGTTTCAACTTGTTAAGGTCGGTGTTCAATTCCACATATTGTTGGAAACATCTGTAGAAGACGTTCTTTCCGACATCGTCGATGTCTTCCATGACGAGTCTTTCTTCCTAGGCGCTCATGCCGCTCTTGTTGAGCTTGTACTCAGAACGTTCGAGCCAGGAGTTCATGTAAGGGATCCATCCGATATCCCCGTCGTTAATGAAGAGCACACCGGCACGGGACACCGTAGCGGGAGTGGCGTTTCTCAAGTTGGAAATTTCGAAACAGAGTCTCATGGAACCGGTCAAGAAGATTCTGTCGTTGGAGACCAGGGTCAAGACCTTGTTGTCGTCCATGACGGTGTTGAGGGACTCGATCCATTCGGGGTCGATGTCACCGTCCAAAACAGACCACTTGTACATCTGGTCCTCTTTGTACTTTTCCTCGCATTTGGCCTGGTTCTTCATGATCATTGACAAGACACCATTCTTCCACTCCTTGGTCTTGGAGTAGCAACCGTACAGTTCGTCAGAAGTGACGGCCTTGGGGTTCAAGGTGCAATAATCAGTCACTTCGCCAATGTTGTTCTGCAGTTGGATGAGGGTCTTCCACACAGTGGACTTTCCGCAGCCGGGAGGTCCTACCACGAAGACGCAATGTCTGACGGACAGAATTTCCTTCAACTGGATGACCTTCAAACAGAAGATGTCTTCGGGCACGAGTCCCATATCTTGCTTGGCAGTCTTCATGACCAGTCTCTTCATCTCGAGGTCACTCTTCTACACGTACTTGATACCGGGGAAAAGATCCTCAATCAGCTTGATGAAAATGTTCTTGTCATCGGTGACGATCTTGGGCATGTTGAAATCTCTCAGAGCCTTCATCAGAAGTTCGTCTTCGGACATGGTAGGGTTTTCTCTCTTCATGCCACCGGCCTGTCTCAGCACGGACTTCACGGCACGTAGACCCCAATCGTAATGCTTTTGTTTGGAAAGGAGATCTCTGGACAACATGTAGAGGGTCACGAACTTACGGGAAAGAGGCTTGGAGAGCTGGAAACCCTCGGACATAAGCATATTCTCGCAAATGAGGACCAAGTCGGGCACCACCATGGCGCAGGATCTGAACTGGGCCTTGAGATTCTCGGGGAGCTCGGTTCTTCCGGCGTAACCGGGGTTCATGGTAATGAAGAAACCCACGGTGTCTTCAATGGCCAAGTCGCCTTCTTCCATAAAAGTGAAAGTGGGCTTTCTCTCCTTCAAGGCATCGAGCACGCACTTCACCTGAGTGGACACGACGGAAAGCACTTCGACGGTGATTCTGTTGAACTCGTCGAAACAACCCCAGGCACCAGTTTGGGAAAGTCCCATGAAAATCTGGGCCATGGAGTCTTTGTTCATCTGATCGGAACAGTTGAACACCATGACGGGGATACCCACACCTCTTCCGAGATCCTTGGTGGTCTCCGTCTTACCAGTACCGGCAGGTCCGGCTGGGGCACCTCCCATGGTCAAGTTAAGAGCCTGGGTCAAAGTGATGTAACATCTATCGGTCAAAGGGGTGACCACCAGTCTGATGGCGTTACCGGTGTATTCGAACGTGTAGAATCTGTACCAATCAACGATCTTGATGATACATTTAGATTTGTTTCTGTCGATTTCCCAAGGGAATCTGAGCTTCTGTCTGGAAGCCATGTCGGTTTCCTTGCCTTCCCAGTAGAACTTAAGCTGGGACAGCCAGTTGAAAGACTCGGGTTCCTAGACTTTCTGGATGACGAACTTCTCAACGACGTCTCTTGAATGCACATCGATGGTAATGATGTTGATGATCTTGTTTCTCTCCAAAGTGGTGAGTTCTCCTCTAACCTTCTTAATGAGGTTGTCGATTCTGATCTCGATCAATCTGAAAGTCTCCTTCATGGCGGTTTCGGAACCTCCCTACAATTCTTCAAAAGCTCTGGTCACGTCTTCGGTCCACACCATCTGGGTAGTTAAAAGGGCGCATTGGGCGGGGTAGTCCGCGCACCACTCTTCTCTGGGCTTGTAGTCAGGGTTGTCCCAGAACTCCGAAGTAGCCTTACTCTGTTCGAGCACTTCGTACAAAGTACTTCTCATCTTCTGTTCCAGTCTGGAAAGCCAGTTCTCGACAGCTCCCTCACAGATAAAGTCTTCGCTACCGTAAGGCACGATTTCACCGTCCTTGGACTCAAGCGCGTTGGAGACCTTGGCGATCTCGCTGGAAGTGGGTGGGGGGATGAACTTGATGGTCTTCAAACCGTCGAAACAATCTCCGATGAACTCGCACACTTTGGGTGGGTTGGTTCCGTTAGACAAAATAGTCAACAAGGACTGATTGGAGAGGAAATAGAATCTGGGGAAGGATTTCTTCTTCTATTCCAGATATTCGTTAAGAGACTTCTCGCATCTTTTGATGGTGGCGGATTAATTCTTGAGGACGTCGTACTTCTCGGCGGTACAAGCTTCAACCACGAGAGGGTTGATGCTGACGTCAATCATCATTTCTCTGAATTCTCTGTCCAAAGCTTCGAACATCTTGGTTTCTTCGGAAAGTTGAGCCTTGATATCTTCGGAGGCCAGGAAAATGTTGACAAGCATCTTCCAGTTCTTTTGCACCTTGAGCCACTCGTTGACCACGGAGTCGACTTTTCCGAGCTTCTCTCTCCATTCCTCCACATTGTTGATGAAGAATTCCACGTATTTACCCTGGGATTTCATTCCCATAAGGTCCATGGAGTGTTGATCCAAAAGTTCCATCATGTTGTCTAGAGGGATAAACACTTTGGTTCCATTGTACTCTTCGAACTCGAACTGGATCTTGGTCCAGGCCTGTTCGATATTCTTCAATTTCTTCTCGATCTTGGCTTCTTTCTAGGCAACATCGACAAGTTCGTTCACCTAGGTTTCGAACAAGTGCAATTGCAGATTAAGGACATCCTCGAAGGCGAAACTGGGGGAAGTTTAATCGAACTTCTTCTCAGTGAGGTCTTGGAGTTGTTTCCAATGACGTTTCTCCATGAACTCGGAGTGCAGGGAACTGACTAAGGGGAGCACGACACCCATGTTTTTCACTTGGTCGATGATGCTGTTGTAGCCCTTGAAGTTCTTGATGTCTCTGGGCAGGTTCTTCAACTGGAGTTGGAGGACCTTGTTCTGCTCGATCAAAGAGTCAGCCTTCATTCTTCTCCAGGATTGGGACTTCCAGTCCTTGTATTGATGGTTGATCATTCCGATAGAATCCCACATGATTTTGAGGTTTTTCAAATCGGATTGGCAGTCTCTAAGTTCCTTGTACTCGGATTGTTCCAATTCGAACAGTTTTTCGAGATTGTTGAAGTCGTTGGCTTCCTTCTTGATGTTGGACAATTTCAGGTGGTATTCGTCAATAAGTCCATAAGCCATGTTGATCACTTCGAAGCTCTGTTGGCCGTTGTAGTCAAAAGGCAAAGTGGACAAGAATTCTTGTCTGAAAGCTTTCACTTACTTGCTGAACTTGACCAAATCCTTCTTGATATTGGCAGCTTCCTGAGTTTGCAGGGGCAGAATATCAGCTTTGATCTTGAACACCTTTTAGGTAGTCTCGTTGAAGAGAGCCTGGGTGTTGTCAATAGCTTACAAGGGCTCTTCGTCTCCCTTGTCTTGGATCAAGTAACCGTGGAGTTTCAAGACATTGACCATCTCTTTGATTCTTCTGATGATTCCGTCAGTCTTGGGCTCAACATCCTTCACGTCGGAAATAACTTTCATGACGTTCATCAAGAGGTTCTTGTCGGCGTTGTTGTTTCCTCCCTCGGCAGGGTTCTTTCTGATTCCCTCAGCAGTAGCTTGAATAAAGTTTCTGAGGTTTTTAAGAGTGGTCTTGAACTGATTGGACAAGAATTGGGTGAACACGTTGATCCAGGCCAACACTTTGGCGTTCAAAGAGTTCTTCAATGGTTGTAAAGAAATCTTGAGCCAGGCAATCTCGATAGGAGTGTTGATACGGTTAATCTCGTTCTAAATGTTCTTAAGGTCTTTGATCTTCTTGTCGAACAAGTGGAGTGGTGGGATTTTAGCCTTGGCTCCAGCCAACAAAGGGTTCTCCTTGCGAGGCTTGGAGTTCTGCTCATCTTCTTCCTACTCGTCGTTCTTAAGGTACTGGTCTTCCACGGGCTCGTTGTCGATCAGGAACTGTTCGAACGATTACACGGGGTCCTCCAACCACAAGTACTTGTAGTCCTGGAATCTGTTCAAATACTCAACAGTCTCCTTTTGGATGTATTAAAGGTTGATGCTGATCATGCTCATCACCTCTTTGATGTCGAAGTAGTCTCTCAACTCGGTGAGGAAATCACTCTTCTCGGTAGTGTCCAATCTCTAGATGAAAATCGAGTATTGGAAGAAGTCGTTGATCCATCCGTTCACGGCATTGTACACAGAAATTTAACTCTAGCCAGCGGGGGCCTAAGTGATCGGTGGGTCGAAACTCACGCTGGAACCGTTCAACTCGAGCTTAATCTCAAAAATAGGGATGATCTCGTGTTTCTTGATGAAGACGGGGTCGATCTGCTCATTCAAATGCTTAAGGGCAGTGATGACGGCCTAGGCGATTCCTTCAAGGACGATCTCGTTCACGTAGTCGACATAAGCTTTCCAAATGGGGCTCTTCTTGTCGATGTTGATCTTAGCGTGCACTTCTCTGACCAACTTGTGGATCTAGTTACCGTTCTCCTTGACGTTCTGCATCTTCTGGGCGAACACTCCTTGTTGTTGGGTGTTGTAGTCGTCCACAGTCATGGTTCTGTTCTTGCGTTCGAGGACCTTGACGTTGATGTTTTCCAAACAGAGTTTGATTCTGCTGATAGCTTCCTTCATGATCTGGACCACTTCGAAAGTGAAGTCCACATGTTCCTTGGCGCTCTTGATGAAATCGGCGATCGCCTCGCTGTCCCACTTGAGTTAATCCAGGGCAGGGGTCAAAGCGGAGTCCATCTTCTCGATTCTGTCCTTGATCAAGGGTTCTTCCACGGGGTGAAGACAAGTGATGATCTCGTTGTAGGATCCGGCCAACAAGTCCAAAGAGACGATCTGGGTGCGGTAGAACTCGTCCTTGGAGTAGATCACGGCGGCGGATTCGGGCACGGATAGATCGAGGAGTTTGAAGTAGCGAACTTCTCTGAGGAGACGGGTGAGGGCAGGGTCGAAGTTGACTCTAAGGATACCCATTTCGTCCTTGGTGAGGAGAGGCTGCTTGAGCTTTTCCTGACTGGAAGCCTCGACCTCTTTTTCCCATTGTAAAATTTTACTTTATTCATATTCGTTAATCGCTTTGGTGATGGAATTATATAATTTCTATACATCTTTATATTCTTCTCTTTCGGTGATGCTTGGGCCGAGCTCCTAGATCTTCTACAATGGCTCTTTCATACGTTCGTGCAGTCCCTTGCACCAGGTCAAAGTACCCGAAATCGGAGGCATGTTGTTGAAAATGGGCGCGTGCATGAAGTCGGAATTCTCAATGCAGTTCTTTCCGTCAAGGAAAATAGCCTAAACTTGCTTCAAATCTTGCTTGTAGAAATCGAGTAGCACGATGTGCTTCTTCTCGAGCTCGTCCTAAATGATAGGTCTGTTGAGTAGTCCCTCGAAAGAATCCAGTAGTTTGAATCTGCCGTGGATGGTGTCGCAGTCGTCGAACCCCTGGGTGATCACCGAGGCGAGTCTACGTTCAAGTTCTTTGATCTTGCTTCTGAACTCGTAGAAATCGTCGTCGAACTGCTTGTTCTCAATATCCATGATATCGTAGTTAAGAGTCTGGAATTAATCCACAGTCTTCTTGAACTCCACGAAAATCTACTGAAGGGTTTCAGTAAGGGCTTTTCCCTTGGTGCCTCCGAGCTCGATCTTGGCCAACTTGTTGAATTACACAATGGTGTTGGTCAAATGGAGGATGTCGTGGCAACGTTCGAGGAAAGAGTCGAGTCTTACGAACAGGGCGTTGGTGGTGAGTTTCCAGGTGTTCTCGGCCTTGGCCTTGTACTCGAAATAGGCATCTTTGAACTTGGTGCAGACGTCGATGGTGGTGGCGAGTTTTTCACAGGCTTCGTAGGTCTCTTCGGATGAGATGAGCTGGAAAATGGCGGGGCCGGGCATGTACTCCTTGGCCTTGGTGATAATGGCATTGCAGATCTCGCGGATCAGCACCACCAGTCTGGGAGGGGTGTTGTAGAACTTGCTCTTCTTCCAGATGAGCAGGATCAGATGCATGATGGGGATGTAGAGGTCGTGGGTGATGTTGAACTCTTTGGAGTTGTCGCAGAGCTTCTCGAACCAGGGACACAGGGTGTTCAGGAACTTGAAGTTGTCGTTGGCCTCGATCCTCGCGTTCATCACTTCCTTCTGCAACTTGGAGAAGGGGTTGGTGTAGGTGCTCTTGTTGCCCTCCAGGAAACGCAGGATATTCTGCACCTCGTGGCTCTCGAGCTGCTCGTAGATGGAGTTCAGGTTGTTGGCCTTATTCTCCCAGAACTCGAGCTCGGTCAGGGGACCTGGGTCGTTGCCCTGTTTCAGTGCCTGCTCGGGCTCCAACTTCAAAATATTTTTGATTTGTTTGGTCCAGGTGATGATGGAACTCTCGAAGATGTGTGCTTTGTCTTTGTCCGGAGTCGACTCAGAAGCCACCAACTTCGCACTGGGCATCGGCAACATCGTCTGTCCGTTGATCAGCCCGATCATCACGAAGGTCTAAGCGATAAAGTTGTTATATCTAAAAATAAGGCAAGTACTTTTCCATAAGGTCCTTGGTGATGAGGTCGGTCCAGCCGACCTGGTTGTTCGCGTTCTGGAACACGGGTCCCAAAACTTCTTAAAACATTAAATAACAATGTTAGTGGACGTTGCGGGTCATCTCGAAGAAGACGAGGGAAGTCTGCACGGACTCCTAGGTCAGCACCTCGTTGGTCAGCTTCAGGCACACGATGCCTTTCTTCTTGAATTTTTCTGGGTCCGGGCACTCGATCTTGATTATGCAGGTCTCTGCTCCAGTGAGGATACAGAACACTGCCTCGATGTCGTCTTTATTCAACAGGATCTCCATATTATTTTTAGTCTCTTCCATCTCGAAGGACTTCTTGAATTTGTCGAATTTCGCCTTTTCTTTAAGGCCGAAGCAGTTAGCGAGGCGGTTGATAAAATACTCCTCTTTCGACTGATCCATATATATATTTAAATTACAAAATCTTACAATATCCCAAATTTATACCCCTCGCAACCGTTACACAAAATATACAAATACCCCCTTTCTAACCAAAACTACTCTTCAAAATGGGTCTCTAGGGCTCGGAGAGGCCGTCCCTTCAAGCTCTTCCAATCAAACCGCCGGAAACCGGGATATACCTAGTTTAAGAGGGTCTAACGATATAAGCCTTCTAAACAAATTTTTCAAATTAAGATCGAGATTCAAATACGCAATACTTATCCAAAGAAATCGATAAATAAATTTAATTATTTTTAATTACTGATATTCACTAGATTCTCTTAAGAATCTGAAAAAATAATTATATTTGATGAGTGAAACCTATTGATGCTTTAAATATTTCTATTTTTTCCATTAGATAACTTGACATTTTTCATATTTTCTTAAAATATTCATTTAAATATAGATAGATTTATTTTCAAAAATAGACTAGATATGTATCAGAAAAAAGGTAAGTGCTCATTTTTTTTCAGGTAAGGCTTGAAAAAGGTTCTCTTACTTAGCTATTATAGGATTCTAGAAGTTTAATGGAGTATAAGTGGTGAATGTGAACTTTTGGTGTAAATTCTTCTTTGTCAATATTATAATGATTCGGATAATGGATACCGTATTATAATGCCTGAATCAATATAGCTATCTTTTAGGTCGGGGTTGGGGTTGGGGGTGGGGGTTGGGGGGGGGGGGGGGGGGGGGGGGGCCCCG
>Ga0315907_10004972_pt1 | contig 14702 bp, 12 predicted proteins | sample LakEriMetagenome_3_FD_203525 | JGI IMG/M metagenome (GOLD analysis project Ga0315907, IMG submission 203525) | Freshwater fungal communities from buoy surface, Lake Erie, Ohio, United States - Buoy 12 MA123 | ecosystem: Environmental > Aquatic > Freshwater > Lake > Lake biofilm | place: USA...
CTTGAATTACTGTTGCCGCTTTTTTACAATCTGGTTTTGTGAATATCCGAAACATCAAAGCATCTTCCAATTTCATTTTTAATGCATTGAGAATGACTTGTGATATGCGATACTTCGGTTTGGGCATGGTTATAAAAACAATACGTGTGTTGTACTTTTATGCAAAATAATAAATTTCATCAGACAAATGGGGTCACAAAAGATTAAATTTGAAGAAAATAAGTGCGTAATTCGTTTTTTTTAAGTGAGAAGACTACGTATGACAATACAAACGTATAAGAAATGTTACTGATTTCGTTTTATTTGCTTGTTGTTCTTTTACTCACATACCGACAATGGAAGGGTGCGCGTGGGTCTGTTTTTGAACCCCAAAAAAAAGTCCCATGGTGGATTTCAGGATTGTCTTTGTATATGTTATTTCTTTCAGTAGATCAAGGACAGTTAGTTTCTGGCATTATCGCGAAACATGGAATGCAAGGCATGTGGATGATTTGGGCCGGGAACCTGGGAGTTTTTGTGGTTCCTGTCGTATTTGCTCCACTGTGGCATAAACTCAACTTAGCTACGGACAATCAGTTCATTTTATTCAGATTTCCGGGAAAAGCGGGTGCTTGGCTGCATCGATTTCGCGCGCTGTATGTGGGAGGATTGGTGGTTACCTTAGCCCTTAGTTTTCATTTAATGGGGTTTGCTCGAGTGATTCAAGTTTTTTACGCTGTTTCTCCACTGCAAAGTATATTAATTGCAGGCGGCCTGATGACCTTGTTTGCGCTTAAAAACATACTCGATATTAAATTGAGGTTTGATGTACTTCATACCCTTCTGTTTCTAATCAGTTTTATTCTGATCGTTTTCTTTGTGGGCAAGGCATTTATTTTTGAAAAGGATTGGATGAGATTTTTTCTAGAAAATCCGAGTAAACGGGGCTTATTCCCATCGGATTCATCCACTTGGTTTTCGATGTTCGTATACCTTGGGGTGCAATGGTGGAGTTGCTATTTATTCGATGGAGGAGGAGCTGAAACCTCCCGATTCACCGCGGTAAAAACGTCTAAAGATGCTGTAAAGGCTGCACTTACCCCGATACTTTTATCGTCAATCATTAGTTTTTTCATGGGAATACATGTAATTGCCTTATTGGGGTTTATACCCGCAGATCAGGGAGGAGAATTATCCTATGTGAGCAGTTTATTCCAAATACTGCCCTCTTTTGTTACAGATTTAGTGTTCCTGGGATTCTTCGCCATGTTCATTACAACGGCTGAATCACTCCTGAATTGGGGGGCATCCTTTTTGGTGATTGATGCTTGGGTCGGTTGGTTTAAAAAACAGAGCTCCACGGAAATTTCCATGCTTACGATGGTCTTGTTGAGCGGATTCTCGATCGCAGTTGCCTTAAATGTCAAAGATCTCCAACAGTTAATAAAAATCACCTTTTCCATTTCTGCTGGAGTAGCTCCCGTTTTTATCCTGCGTTGGGTCTGGTTTCGAATCAATGCTTGGTCACAATTGAGTGCGATGCTCAGCTCAGGTGTATACACGCTATTATATCCTTGGATTCATTCAAGAGGTCCTTGGAGTGTTTATCCGATGGAGGAAGCGCGCATTGTTTGGGTTACCTTGCTTACATCCATCACGTGGATAGGTGTTACGCTCCTGACCAAAAATCAATCCGATACAATCAAAGCAAAAATGATTTCTTTAATTCACCCAGCCCACTTCATTAAGCGCTTGGCCTTATCGTTGATGCTTGGAGTATTATTTACAACGTTAATTTTTATTGGGTGGTGGTTTATACTGAATTAATCCTCCTTCCAGGCTAATCCGCGGGACTTTGTGTATGGAATAGGCACTTGTGCAAGGTTCTCTTCCAAGAGGTAGAACACACTCAATAATCGTTTAATTTGCGCAGATACCACAGAATACTCCCCCTTTACAGTTTCCAGATTCGCACGATGCGTATTTGTTACCCCTGCAGTATTATCGTACAACATATACTCCACCATTCCCAAACGACCCGTCATGCTCGGTGCTGATTCAAATTCATGTTTAGTTAACAACTCATCGCCGTACATAATAAGCTTACAAGAATCTATACCTAGCCTTAAGGATTTAACTTTCCGCAACATGCTAATATCGGTATTTGGATAATTCAATAAAGCCGTTTCAACCAAGCCAAGCTGCGTGGTGAATTCCTCTATGATTTCACCAACCCCACTTACTTTTCTATTTACTTCAGCGACTTCTTTTCTGAAAGCATTCAGTTCTTCAGGATTTTTCGAAACCAACGTTTGATTATTCAAAGCCTTAACTTTAAAGCTATGCTGCTTCACCAAGGTATCTATTCCTTGATTGCTCACCAAATAAACCTCAAGTACATAGTTACCAGCAGGCACTAAAAACCCGTTATTCCCACCATTTACCGAGGTGCTCGGATTACTTCTCAAATTCCACGTCACACGAGAAATGCCTTTAGAAGGCGTTGTTGTAAACCGCTTAATCTCTTTACCTGCTTCATTAGAAATAGCCCAAATACAGGTGGCCTTTGTTTCTTGAACCTCAGCGCGCAATTCATCCATCGATGGGTAAGTCACTTCTTTTTTATCCTTTTCAAGGGCTTTCTCTTTCTCTTGACGTTTGCTTTTCAAGGATGAAATGCCCTCTTTTAGATACAGATTGAATACTGCCCCAAATGACGGATTCTCTGAAGCCCACATGTTATGGCCCTGAAATCCTGTTCCTTCCAATCCGAGGGGATCCGCCGGAACATACAATAAGGCATCTTCCGTTTCAAACAGGTGCGCTTTTTTATTCAGAACTTCTGACGTTAACCCGCGTAGTGGACTATAGTTGTCCAATACATAAAATCCCCGACCAAAGGTTGCCGCTACCAAATCACACTCCCGCTCTTGTATATCTAGATCATACACGGCAATGGTCGGCAAGCCACTGAGTTTCGTCCAATGTTGTCCATCGTCGGTGGTGAAATATGCCCCAAACTCCGTTCCAACAAACAACAAATTGGGTGTTTTAAAATCTTGCTTAATGCAGTACACAGTTCCGCGATCTGGTAAATTACTGGAAATAGAAGTCCAAGTAGTTCCACAATCAGACGACTTAAATAAATAAGGTTTAAAATCGCCGTTACGCTGGTTATTAAAGGCCGCATACACCACTTGATCATTAAATCGTGATGCCGTCAACATGTTCACCCGAGTTTGAGCCGGAACACCGGGAATGGCATCGATTTTCTTCCAATCCTTACCCTCATTTTGTGATACTTGAATTAAGCCATCGTCTGTACCTGCAAAGAGCACTCCTTTCTTAAGCGGCGATTCATCCAAGGCCACTACATTACCATAAACGGTAGTAGAAGCATTCTTCATCACTGCATCAATAGTCCAAACCTGTCCCATAACAGGGAGTTTGTTGCGGTCCAATTGTCGCGTTAAATCTGGTGAGATTTCCGTCCAATCATCTCCTTTGTTGGTAGACCTAAACACCTTATTCGCAGCGAAATACAAGGTAGAAGCATCATGTTTAGAAACCAACAAGGGGGCATCCCAATTCCAACGATATCCTGGCTGACCTTTTGCTGGCATCGGTTGAATCGGAACTTTTTCTCCACTTTGCTTATCGTAACGCACCAACCATCCATATTGCGCCTGAGCATAGGTAATGTTCGGATTACTCCAATCGGTTGCCGACTCAAATCCATCTCCTCCATTCGTTATAAACCAATCCGTATTTAATATTCCACTTACATTCGTTGTAGCGGAAGGACCACCCATGGAATTGTTATCTTGAGTTCCCCCGTAAATGTTATAAAATGGATAATCGTTGTCTGTAGTTACTTTATAAAATTGCGTAATGGGTAGGTTGTCAAAAAACCGCCATTCTTTGGCATGACTATAGGTTTCATAAACTCCACCGTCACAACCTACCAACCAATGGTCTGTATTCGAAGGGTCTATCCAAATGACGTGATTGTCGACATGCTTGTGGGATTCACCCGTTGGTTTAAAAGTAACCCCTGCATCTTCGGTGTGATGCATGTACGTATCCATGGCAAATACTTTACGTTTATTCAATGGATCACAAAAGATTTCCTGATAATAGTTCCCGCTGGTTGAGAACCCACCTTGTTTGTTCCAAGATTCCCCTTTATTAGTGCTCAGATAAACTCCACCCTTGTCGTAACGTCCTTCAACAATCGCATATACCCAATTGGGATCCGCTGGAGATACGGCCAGTCCGATGCGGCCCATGTCTGATTTTGGTAATCCGGAGGCAATTTCACGCCAAGTTTCTCCACCATCGGTAGATTTATAGAGCGTGGATTCTGGTCCGCCACCGATGTAGGTCCATTCGTGGCGACGGCGTTGATGTGCAGACGCATATAGAATGTCGGGATTGCTTGGATCAATAACTACCTCTGCAACGCCCGTATCGTCCGAAATAAATAAGGTCCGTTTCCAAGTTTTACCGCCATCAACCGATTTATAAACGCCGCGTTCTCCGCCTTTGCTCCAGAGGGGTCCATAAGCAGCAACCCATAAAACTTGTTCATTTGTTGGGTGAATAACAATGCTTCCGATGTGTTCTGATTGTTTAAGCCCCATGTTCGTAAAGGACTTTCCGCCATCTACAGATTTATATACCCCATCACCATAGCTTATGGAACGCTGGTTATTGTTTTCACCAGTCCCCACCCAAACGGTATTTGGATTCGATGGCGACAGTTCCACGCAACCGATAGAATAACTTCCATATCCATCGAAAATCGGCTGAAAGGTGATGCCGTGATTCTTGGTAAGCCATACCCCACCGCTGGCAGCAGCGATATACCACAAATCCTTATTCGTTGGATGAACGGCAATGTCGGCGACCCTCCCGGAAGTGAGTGCAGGACCAACCATACGGAAACTCAATGAGGAAACCGTACCCTCATCAAAAGGCAAGGTTGGAGATTCTTTGGGTGATGATTTTTTTTGAGCAAACAGACTGGCCTGAACCAATACACACAAGATGAGAATATGCTTCATAGGGTATTTATTAAAAAGCCATTCAATTTGAATGGCTTTAGGTGTTATTTCACTTTCATTCCTCGAACAAAGCGATCTTTGCGCTTCACCTTCTCGAGTTTCTTTTTCGCAACCTTAATGTATGCAGAACGTGGACTTCCTCTCATGACATCAATTTTATAGGTTACATCTCCATATTGGATTTTAGGTCCGCCGGGTTGATTCCATTCTACATCAAAATAATACCTGCGATTGGCTTCATTTTTCGAAAAGAATCTCAAGGTTTTCCCTTCACCCGTTTCAAAACGAACAAGAATGTCACCTTTGGTTCCGTAAGAATCAAAAACACAAGGAGTTCCGGCTTGAATAATCACGGATTCCTTTTTGGTGCTTGAACTGTTGATGAGCGTTCCGTTAGATGTGGTGGTTGAATTTTCATTTTTCACTTCTTCATCCATAACTATCGTATGGGAAATATAAAATTGCACTTTAGCCAATTTCTCTTCTGAATCAAGCGCAAATTCATCTCGAATTAAATTTGTGTACGGTACTTGTGTAGCGCATGCAGAGAGCAACAAGACCAAAGAAACATACATACCTAATTTTTTCATCATGGCTTTTTTTACAAAAATAACAAAAGTGACCTTAAGATATCTTAGAAATCGTTAAAATTGTGGGACTATGTTCAAGCCCTTACGAACCCGTAAATTTATATGGAGTATTGCCCTTGGTGCAATGACGCTCTTGGCTTGTTCAAGTAAATCAGAGGAAAATAAACAGCGCTTTGAAGATATTCAACCCAAACGAACCCAGACACACCAAAAGCAACTCGCCAAACAAGACACCCTTGCTCCTTATCTCTTGAAGTACACCAACGATAGTGTTGGACTCAACGTTGAAGCCATCGAAGCAGATGCAAGGGCACACTTTCTGGATCGATTTCCACATCCAAAAGGACAATATCCCACTCATTTTGTACTTCGAGAAGGAAAAAAATCCACCTATGTTGGCGAATGGAAATTCAAAGACAGTAATACGCGAATCAATGCCTTATTCAACTGGCTAGACCATTACGGACCTAATGCCCAACAATTGGAGTGGTTTGAAAGGCAAAAAATATCCAAAGAAAATGTGCTCATATTGATCAATAGCACCTCAATCCTTGAAATTAACTCAGCGGGGAGCATTAATCGAAAACTATGGGAACGATACCAGCGATATTCCTATCCAAGCGATTCCATCCGAATCATAATAGAACAAAGAGCCGGACAATCATGCCGATGGACAAAACCAAAAATGCCTAAACAATGACCATAAAAACCATCAACAGAGCCTACATAAAAATCACTCCAACTCAGAAATTTTGGAACATTCTAGAACCATACATTGAGGACAAGGAATTCATCCCCTTTCATGAACCTACTTTATATTTAATCGAAGAGGACGTTTGGGATGAAGATCAAGTACTCATGAAATACATGAAAAAAATCACCCTAAACGAAATCCATCAACTCACCGAACAACAGGTTTCGCTTGAGGAGATGGAACACATCGCGGATTTTAGTGATTTTTTCAGCTTCGAAATCGGAGGTAACGTGGTAGATTGCATCTCAGCGCCCATTGAAAGGCTATAATCGTTGAATCAAATTTACGTTTAAATAAGATTTATCTTCAGTAACTTCCTCCCCTACCCAATTGGGAAGCACAAAGGATTCGTCTTCATGAGTTAATTCAATTTCAGCTACAACAATTCCTTCAAGTTTTCCACGAAAAACATCAATTTCCCAAACATGGGAATCAACGATAACCTCAAATCGCGTTTTCGAAAGTACTTTTGAACATTGACGAAGTAAGGCCTCTGCCTCAAGCAGCGGGATTTCATATTCAAATTCCGATCGAATAAACGCGGATTCACCGAATTTGAAGGTAATAAAGCCCCTATCTCCTTTCAAGCGAATCCTGCATGATTTATCCGGCGTTGCAAACAAATAACCTTGTTCAATCGTTCGCCCATTCAACAGCAATGGAGCCAACAAATTCATGTTTCCGATTAAATATTTGCGTTCTATTTCAATCATTTTTTCAAGTTTCAAAAATATTGAATAATTTTAAGCGTTCAAAGCAACAATTCTTGGAGATTTGTCGTCTTAGACTTGTATAAATTTAATAAAAACCACCGCTTATGTTACGTATTGCTTTTTTTGGATTTTTAGCTTCGATTTCACTGACTTCATTCGGTCAAAAAATGACAAGTACCGCTGTAGGTTCTCCCGAAGTTTTATACAGCGAAAACGGCGTAAGTATTACTTCACAATTAACAACATGTACCAATGAAGAGCGCCATGAAACCATGACGTTTAAAATATTAAGCATTACCAATTCGAATGGAGTTGCAGCATCGCTCAAAGTAAGAGAAGACATGTACTATGATTTGGATGGCGGAAATTGCAGAACGTGTGATAATCCAGAATATACATTTACCTTTAATCTTGAAGCCGGTGAAACGAAAGCAGGAAATTGCTACGGAGATTCGAATCCAGCACTCGCGGTATTCGTTTCTATGAAAGATGGATACATTAAAGAAGTCTTGACTGATTTAAAAATGAACATCGTTCGATTGAACTAAAACGATACTAATTTAAGTAAAAGACCGCAATCGCGGTCTTTTTTTTTACCTTTGATTTCATGATTAAATTAAGAACGGCAACTCCACGTTGGATAATAATCGTAATTGATTTAGTCATTTCTGTCTTTTCATTAGTTCTTGCCTATTTTATTCGCTTCGATTTAAATACCAATCTATATGCGATGAAAAACGAATGGCTCCAACATTGGCCGGAGTTCATCATGTATTTATGCATCAAAGGGGTTATTTTTTTTCTATTTGGAATTCACAAAGGCTTAGTCCGTTACACCTCCACTCAAGATTCACAACGCATTCTCAAAGCCAACCTAAGTGCTACCTTAATATTTATTATCATCAGCGCCTTACGCGCCACCATTTGGGACACTACCTACTTGTTTCCCAGCTCTATAATTCTAATGGAGTTTATGATCAGTCTCATGTTTCTTATTGGAAGTAGGTTTGCTATTAAACTGTGGTACATAGAAACGGTAAAGTCCGCTGAGATCGCTGAACGTGTATTAATATTCGGGGCGGGGGCCATGGGACTAATTGCCAAACGCACCATAGAAAACGACAATCGCATTCAACAAAAAATAATAGGGTTTATAGACAACAACACCGCACTCGTAGGAAATAGAATCGATGGAATCAACGTATTCGACGCGAATCAAATGGAATCCTTGCTTTCTTCCATGCGCATCGAAAAAGTAATTGTTGCCATTCGTAAGCCGAACTCAGAATTATTGAGAAATCTCGTGGAAATTTGTCTTTCAAAACAAGTAAAAATTCAACGGGTACAAGACCCAAATACTTGGGTTAATGGGGAACTAACCCCAAAAAAGATAGGTCAAATAGATATTTCAGAGTTGCTAGGTAGGGCACATATTCAACTAACTCAAAGCAGCTTAGCAGCTGAGATGGTAGGTAAAACAATAATTATCACCGGGGCTGCAGGATCGATCGGTAGTGGTATCGCGAAGGAAGTGATTAAGTATAAGGTAGCGAACCTCATACTCTTGGACCAAGCAGAATCTCCCTTATATGAACTGCAACAAGAATTAATCGAATACCAAGATGCACTGCGCATCCATTTCCGAATTGGAGATATTCGAAACTTTGAATCGATGCGAAGCATTTTTGAAGAATTTTCTCCACAGATTGTTTTTCATGCGGCCGCTTACAAGCATGTCCCACTCATGGAAGAAAATCCATATGAGGCAATCACCACGAATATTTTAGGAACGAGGAATTTAACCGAATGTGCTGTGGCATACAACCTGGAAAAGTTTATTTTTATTTCAACAGACAAAGCCGTTAATCCAACGAATATTATGGGTGCCAGTAAGCGCATCGCTGAAATGATTGTACAGCATAAAAATCACCTGGGAATTACCAAATTCATCACTACACGCTTTGGAAATGTCCTGGGATCCAATGGGTCCGTTATACCCCTTTTTCAACGACAAATTGCACTCGGTGGACCCATTACAGTAACTGATGAGCGCATCACCCGATATTTCATGACAATACCCGAGGCTTGTCAATTAGTGTTAGAGGCTTTTTCCATGGGTAATGGCGGAGAAATCTATGTCTTTGATATGGGTGAATCTGTTCCAATTATCGAATTAGCAAGAAAAATGATCTTACTTCATGGCTTGGAACCCGGCAAGGACATCGAAATTAAAATCTCCGGTTTACGTCCGGGAGAGAAACTCTACGAGGAATTATTAGCAGATGCAGAAACCACATTAACCACCCATCATCCCAAAATACTGATTGCGAAAACTCGTGAAATCACCTCGGAATTGAATCAACAGATTGAATTACTCCTTGAATCCGAAACCTCGCTTATGCAACGGGTAGGAATCATGAAACAAATTGTACCAGAATATAAAAGCAATAATTCCCAATTCCAGCAATTAGATGAACAATAGCCCTTTTGAAGTTCAAGTACGCTTTTCAGACATCGATTTACTCGGTCACGTGAACAACGTAGCCTATTTCAACTATTTTGAAATGGCTCGAATTCATTATTTCCACCCCCTGCTTGGAAAGGACTGGGATTGGATGACTCAAGGCGTGGTTCTGGTTAAAAATGAAGCTACCTATTTATCGTCGATTAGGCTTCACGACCTACCCCAGGTTACCGTTTTTGTAACCGAAATTGGAACCAAGAGTTTTAGCTTGGGGTATCAGGTTCATGTAGGCGCCACCTTATGTGCCACAGGAACCAGCACATTGGTTTGTTATAATAACCACACCAAGCAAACGATTGAAATTCCTGAACCCATGAAGGTAGCATTAAATTCTTTACTCGTATGAAACACGTAACCGTCATTTTTCTCCTCCTCGCAATCAACTCGGTATTGAGCCAGGAAAAAAGCCCATGTGGAAATAATCGTAAAAAGTCCTCACCAAGAATGTGCTTAAATTGTTACGATCAAGTAGCGTTTGATGAAGAAATTAATACCTACGTTCTTACGAAAGATGGATTTACTCCATTTAATGGAACATGTCAAACATGGAATAGAGCTGGGTATGTGTTAGAGGAACTAACGTGTGTGAATGGAAAAAGGGATGGTGTAGACACCTCCTATTATAGCTCAGGCTGTGTTCAATCCACTCAAGGATATATATTAGGAATAAAAAACGGAAAACATCAAGTATATTTCGACAGTACAAATCAACTAAGAAAAGAAGAAAATTATCTACGTGGTAAGCTACATGGCTTAGTTCATGAATACAATCGATCCGGGGATACACTTTTGTACCTTAACTATGCCAATGATATTCCTCACGGTACACAACGAACCTATTATCCAAATGGAAAATGCTTTAAAATAATCTCCTATAAAAATGGGTTATTGGACGGCCCTCATTTAACGTATAGTGAAGCAGGGAAAATTGAGCTCAAGCTGAATTATAAGGATGGAAAAAAAGATGGTGTTTTTATCTTTTATCACGATAATGAGTTAAAAGCAGGAGAAGAAACGTGGAGCTTAGACCAAAAAAACGGTTCATTTATAACATATAACGAAGAAGGAAAAATCCTGAAAGAAGGCTACTATAAAAAAAACTTACCTGTTGGTGATCATAAAACCTTTGATAGCAAAGGCAAAATAATACACCAAACGATTTACGATAAAAAAGGCATCAAACAATACGAAATGGAAATTGATGAATACGGCGATAAAAAAGTGCTTTATGATGTGAATAAAACAGAAAAATCTACAGAAATCACAGCGGATGATGATCCAAAAGACATAACGCCGGGTGATCAAAAGAAAAACAAGCGAAAAAAACGCAAAGAGCGGAGGGCCAAAGAGAAATCTTAAAGTAGTCCCAGGAGCATGGAAGAACCTAGGGAAAAGATACCAAGGGTAATCAAGCGCTGAAGGAATTGAATAGAGACCTTCTTCAACATTCGAGTACCAACCAATACGCCAAGGGTCGCGGCGATTCCCGTGATCAAGAGTTGAAATACATCAACCTTTTCCCAAGGTAAGGCATTTAAATACACCGCATTACGTGCCACATCGGTCAGTAAGCCAATCAAGGCCAAGGTAGAAACTAAGGTGCGGACATCCGGAATTTTACGCAATAAAAATAAACTTCGCAAGGCGCCTTGATGGCCACTCAGACCGCCCATAAACCCGGAGACAATTCCTCCAATCCACAAGGGTGCACTAACGGATTTTCCTTTTATCCCCCACTCAGCAATACTGAAAATCATTAAAAATAAACCAATGAGGAACGACAAAAAACTCACAGGATGAGTGAAGGCGGAGTACGTTAAATCATACAACAGCACGGGCTGCTCGCTTAACATACTTAAGAGCCTTGCCCCAAAAAATGCCGCGATCATCGACGGGATTCCGAAAAACCAAACAATCCGCCATTGCACGTGGCGATTCATCATGGATTTAACTGCTGAATTCAACAAATGAACCAAAGCTGTTAACGCGATGGCTAATTCTGGAGGATAATACCAAAGCATGGCAGCCATCAACAGGGTACCCAAACCAAATCCTGAGAAAAAGGTTAGAATCGATGCCAAGAAAGCAACCAAGGGAATAATCCAAAACATTACTTTTACACTTTTAATCAAAGATACCCAGAATGATCGATTTAAGAAGCGATACGGTAACCATTCCAACTCAAGCCATGCGAGAATACATGGCCGCTGCACCTGTAGGAGACGATGTTTTTAATGAAGATCCCAGTGTTAATCAACTGGAACAATATACTGCGGATTTGTTCAAGAAAGAAGCCGCCTTGTTTTGTGCATCCGGAACGCAGACCAACCAGATTGCAATAATGGTTCATACCTCGCCCGGGGGCGAAGTGATTTGCCATCAAGAGAGTCACATCTACAAATACGAAGGGGGCGGAATTGCAAGAAACAGTCAATGTTCCATGAAATTACTGAGTGGGAATCACGGAAAAATAAACGCCAGGGATCTTCCCTACGCAGTAAACAACCCACAAGACATTCACTTACCACTGACACAACTCGTTTCCATTGAAGATACTGCTAATCGTGGTGGAGGAGCGGTTTATGAGTTCGAAGAAATCCAGCGTATTGCTGCGTTTTGTAAGCATCAAAACCTACCCTTACACTTAGATGGAGCCAGACTGTTTAACGCGCTCACGGTGAATAAACAAAACCCTGCTACCTACGCCCAATCGTTCGACAGCATTTCGTTGTGCCTTTCCAAAGGGCTTGGAGCTCCGGTTGGCTCACTGTTGATTGGTTCCTTTGACTTTATTCAAAAAGCACGCAGAATTAGAAAAGTCCTAGGCGGTGGCATGCGCCAAGCGGGAATCATCGCTGCCGGTGGGTATTATGCATTGACGCAGCACGTTTCTCGGTTAAACGACGATCACGCACACGCGAAACTCCTTGAATCCTGTTTAATGACCCTTCCTTGGGTAAAAGAAATCTACCCGGTAGAAACAAACATCGTGGTTATCACCCTTACCCAAGCAGAACGTCGCGACCTGATAATTCAAGGCTTGAAAGAAAAAGGGATTTTGTGCATGGCTTTTGGTCCGGGCATGATCAGGTTTGTGACCCACTTGAATATACAAACATCAGACATTGAAGTTTGCATAGCAGCATTAAAAAAGGTATAATTATTGTAACCTTTTCAGCGAAATATACTTACAAGGTATTGACTAATTTTTCGCCTATGCCTCGATGGATACTGTGTTACTTTTTATTGTCTCTCTCCTTCCTTAGTTTTGGTCAAAACGACCCCTGCACAAGCAGCGACAAAAAACTAATCAAGGCCTTACAGCCCTTTCGTGATGAAATGGATATCAATAAAGCCAGCTTGATGTTTCAAGAACTCAATGCCAGCTTTCCTGATAATGCAGAAATCCCCTTTATCATGGCCCAAAAAGCCTATGATTACGCTGGAAAGTTAGGTAAGGATCCGAAAAAAGAGGCTGAAGCGGCTCGATATGAAGTTCAGGCCTTCATACTATATTCCTCCGCCTATAAAAAATGTCCCACCTTTCATGAAGAAATGTTGTATAACCTTGCAGTAATGCTCGTAACTAAGGGAGAAACTGAAAAGGCCATCCCTTACCTTACAGAATTAGTCGCATTACCTGAAGATGATTTCACCCGATTAGCCACGGATCACGCCGAAAAGAAGAAAACCGCGAGTGATTTCGTCGAACGGCACCTTCGGGCAAAAGCCTTTATCGATAACCCCGTTCCTTTTGTGCCGAAATTGATTGCACAGGTCAGCTCCGAACTTGACGAGTACTTTCCAATGATTTCACCCGACAACGACCTCATGTTTTTTACGCGCAAAGTAAACCGCAAAAATCTCGGTGATATTTCTGATCATATTATAGAGGAGTTTACGGTATCCGAACGCTTGTCGCCCACTGAAAATGTATTTAATTACGGAGTTCCAGTTCCTGCCCCATTGAACGATGGATCTTTTTACAACTATGGTACCGCTACCTTATCTGCGGATAATAAAGAAATGATCATCTGTGCATGTAAAAAGGAAACCGTCTATTCGCAAACTTACCTGAACTGTGATTTATTTACTACCTCGTACAAACGAACGGGTAAGGGAGGAAACGATTACCAATGGACACCCCTGGTCAATATGGGCCCTGGAATCAACACCAATGACGGCTGGGAAGCACAGCCATCCCTTTCGGCCGATGGCAAGACACTTTTCTATGCAACCTTAAGAAAGGGTTCGAGGAACAACGACATTTATATCGCCAGCAAAAAAGATGACGGTACGTGGTCGGAAGGGAAACCCTTTAATGAGATAAATACGGCAGGTAAGGATAAAAGCCCATTCTTTCATCAAGATGGCGAAACCCTTTATTTTGTATCGGAATCATCAGATGAACGACCCGGCGTTGGGGGTCTAGATATTTATTACATCCGAAAAACAGAAGAAGGATGGAGTAAACCCGAGAATATTGGATATCCGATTAATACCACCGGTGATGAATTAGGGGTATTCGTCTCTACTAAGGGAGATTTTGCCTATTATTCGAGTCAACAAGGGGGAAATTGGAATATTTATGGGTTTGAGTTATACCTCAAAGCACAACCGAAATCGGTAGTGATATTAAAGGGACAACTCACCGACGAGAAGAACCAAGCGGTGGTAGATGGTAAAATCGAGGTCGCCTATGGAGCGAATGGAGAGAAAATGGTGTTGGATGTAAACAATGAAGACGGGAAATATGCTGCCGTGTTAAAAATGAACACCGATGAACCAATCACGGTTACCCTTAAAAAGGAAGGAAGCGCATTCAATTCCACGGTAATTACAAAAGATCAACTTAATGCCAACAGCGTGACCGTATCTATGAAATCCGAAGCATTGAAGGCAGGAAACACCTATAACATTAAAGATATTTTGTTTGGTACAGATTCCTATGAATTAGCAGAAAATTCGACCCTTATTTTAAAGCGATTTGCCGAATACTTGAACGAAAATGCATCACTAAGCATCGCTATCCATGGACACACGGATGATCTTGGGGATGATGAGAAAAACTTAGCC
>Ga0315907_10004973_pt1 | contig 14698 bp, 18 predicted proteins | sample LakEriMetagenome_3_FD_203525 | JGI IMG/M metagenome (GOLD analysis project Ga0315907, IMG submission 203525) | Freshwater fungal communities from buoy surface, Lake Erie, Ohio, United States - Buoy 12 MA123 | ecosystem: Environmental > Aquatic > Freshwater > Lake > Lake biofilm | place: USA...
AATTGAACTGATTGCTACTTGCGAACAGGGTGATCCCAAGGCAGCTTGGGTAAAATTGGAAGAGCAGAACCTAGACGGGGAACAAAAAATCGCCCTCTGGACACTTCTGCCAAGCAAAGTGCGTACATCATTAAAAAAGGCTAAGGAGCTGTAAATGGAAAAAAGAGATAACTCAGGGGTACTTTTTCGATCTGACAAGAAAGAAAACGAAAGGTCTCCTGACTACAAGGGAAATATCACTGTAGGCGGTCAGGATTACTGGCTATCAGCATGGATTAAAGAAGGAAAGTCAGGCAAATTCATGGGGTTAGCGGTATCTCCTAAAGAAGAATATAAGCCCAAGACTTCTGAGAGGTCTAAAGCTACTGGCTTTGATGACGAATCTATGCCCTTTTAAGTTAATATAAACCCGAGGGGAGAGCTGTGCAAAGGATTTTCCTAGCTTGCAGACGAGCAGTTTTCCCCTCAACCAATAGGAGTGAATAATGACATTAGATAAAACATGGTTTGGTGGTGCAGTAGAGAAATTCTTTGGTTCACCAGCCTTTAAGTTGGTTAGAAAAGAAGACCCTACAACGAGCCATCAGGCTGCTCAGAAGGTTGATACAACCAAGCTAGAAAGTCTTGTCTACGAGGCTATAAAGGGCTTTCCTGACGGGTGTATCTCAGACGAGATACTAGAGATGTATCCAAACTACCCATATTCCTCAATAACAGCACGATACAAGTCTCTGTTAGACAAGGGATTTATTGAAGTTACTGGTGTCAAACGTGGCAAATTTGGCAGAAATCAGAGGGTTATGAGGGCAGCAAAATGACGCCCAACATAATGAAAGCTGTTAAGGATGTCTACACTCAAGGCGACCCAATGGACTACACATGGGTTGACCTTGGTGAGTTCGACTATATGGCAGATGCTAAATACGACAAGGTAATGAACGCTATTCCTGATTTATTTAACTCTGACCCCAAAGACCTTATGTTGCCCTTTGAGCAGATGGGGATAGTTCGGGTGTCATCTGCTGTTGGTAAGCCGATTAGTATCACTCTTGATCGCACGGATAGTGAGTTGATAGCGAGATTGCGTGGTGTTTCTGGCGATTGCGGTGCAATACGAAGTACAGGTAAAGAGCATTTTGTTTCTTTGCCACCAAACCAAACTGCCGAAAACGTAATTCAACTCATACGGGATGGAGGCATGGAATGTTCCACAGAAGGCATGACTGCTGAGCGTTATGTGTTTGAAATATGGAGTTCAATGGTCAGCCATCAGTATGCGGAATATATGCGTAAGGCAATGGATATGCACGAGAGAACCCGTGTTTACAAAGCATTGCCATCGACATCCAATAGTAAGCGCATCCGCAGAAACAAGCAGCCATTGTTTGAGTGGAAAGTTATTGACGTTACTGCTAAACCAGCCACACACGACATCGTAGCAACAGGCAATGGTCGCAACAGTCCTAGACAACACAAAAGACGGGGACACTTCAGGCAATATAAGGATGGGCGAAGAAGTTGGATACCAGAAGCCTTGGTTGGCAAGATTGAGTTTGGATATATTTACCACAGTTACACAACGGAGAAACAATGATAGAAAAACCACCGCATTCAAAGATTAGTTACCCATCAACTCCCACCAGAATGGGCAAAAATGGCTTTGTGGAATTTAAATGGGAGTCTGGCTCAAATGTGCAGGAGCTTTGGCGCAAGCATGGTTGGACTCCACCATCAGAGAATATGACTCCACCACCACCACCAACAAAAACACTTGAAGAATACAAAGAGCCTTTAAGGAGAGTTAGATAAATGGGAATCATCAGAACATGGCTCAATGACCATGATTTCATTGATAGACCAGACCGAAACGAGGTGCTTGAAGAGGTCGCCAAGGAGTTCGACAAGATGAAAGCCTTTGGTGACACAGCACAGAGTTTTGCTAGTTTTGTAAGGGATATGAAAAGGTGTCCACCCTGTTTAAACACTTGTAATCAGGGTAGAGACTGCCCTACAAGGGTACAAGCATGACTAAAGACTTGCGTGAAGAAGCTATGTTTCAAGTGCAAATGTTAGGCGAGGAGATTCAACCTGATTGGATTAGTGTGACAGATGAGGAGTGGATCAAAGCACTTGAACTATGCGACTTTGACAAAGTAGCTGCCTTTGAATTCTTTGAAGCCAAACTAAAGGAAAAGAACTCTTAGGTCAGAACTGCTAGTGCATGATTGATCTCTTTTTCCCGATCTGCAAGACCGATATATGCGCCGTTAATTTTTTTTGTCATGGTCTTGTAGTCACGGGCATCTGCATACTGGTTTAGTTTGTGTGTAGACCAGAACCAGCCTGCGGTTAAAGCAGCGAATCTGGGAGTCTTAACCAACTCTGGTTGCATAACAAAATCTTCGCCCAATGCTTGACCAGCATGGTAGAAATTCGCATGACCAGTTAGCTGGAAGAGTCCAGCGCCAGCAAAACGAAAACCATCCCCAGAGGCTTCATCTCTGTTTCCCATACGATTTGCGTATGTAAAGTTTGCCAAGGCTTTAGGGTTACGAGCATACTTCTGTGCAATCTCCATATTTGGGAAACGCTTAGGCCAGATAACCATTAGTCGTTCAGCAGAATAGCTCAATCCTTCTGACAAACGAGTAAATCTAGCACTCTCATGCCCTGCTTGACCAATGAAAGCCGCTTGGCGAAATGGATTGGAAATGTCAAAACGATCAAAAGTTTCGTTTAGCGGGTCAACCCATTGTTCAGCAATATGAAGTTTCTTTAGTTGTTCAGCGTTTATCATTCAACAAGTCTCTCATCTGGTTATACGAGTCCACACACGCATTTAAAGCCGCAGTATTCTTATCCCCTTGGGCGACTATTTCTGCGATGGCTTCGATTGTTGCTCTTTCGGCATCAGAAGGTTGGTCAGTCTGTCTGTCAGGTTCACGGGTTGCTTCTGTATTTGTGGTGGCAATGGGGGTATTTGTGGGGGTTGATACGTTACTTGAGGGGCAGAGGCGCAACTTGCCAGCACGATTGGCAGCACTAAGGGCAGAAGTCTTTTGATTGATAGCATTGTTTGCCTCCAATAATTTAGTAGCATTTAGGTTCAGTTCTTCAGTCAGTTTCTGTTCTGTTTTACGAGATTCTTCGTTTTTCTTAGCAATGGCGATCTTCATGTCGCCATCACGTTCTAGCCACCCATAGTGGTGTCCTACCCTGTAAGACCCAAATAGAGACACTAGAACACCCACAATCAGCCACGGGAGAGGGATTGGTAACATTATTCAGCCTCTTTTCTTGCTTGAGCCAGTTCTTCACGCTCTTGGTCGTCTTCTAGGTGGTCAGGAGGAGTAGTCGGAGGAGGGCCAGGTGTCCAAGATTCATCCAACTCAGGATTAGTCCAAACAGGCATAGCACCGAAAGGTTGACTAGGCAAACCATACGCAGATTGCGGAGGGGCATAGGAAGGGTTAAAACCGCCCATAGAGCCTTGATAGCCCATTGGTTGACACATTGGTTGCATCGGAGGTTGAGGCGCTCCAAAAGCCTTAGAAACTGCTCCAGCGGCTCTTTTAGTCATCACACCACCGATACCGCCAACAATCAAAAGAACAATGTCGTTCAGCATCTTGGTATAGGCTTGGTCAATCGGGGCCATACTTTTGATAGGCTGAGTCACAAAAGTGACAGAATAGAGCAAGGCAATCACAATAAAGCACAGGATACAGGTCACCACAATGACCACAAATCCCCACACACGAACCTCAAATTCTTCAGTTGTTAGGTTTGGTTTCTGGTTGGATGTCATTGATTTTCTTTTCCAAAATAGGGGCTACTAAGTATTCAGGACATTGTTGGGTAAACAAACATTTAGGTTTCTGGCATTGTTCAGCATGAAAGTTATCAGGGTTTTGGCAAAAGTACCTGTAGCGGTCTTCGCATCCTGTTAACAAAAGTAGTAAGATTAGATATCTCATACCTTAACATCCACTTTAGCCCATTGAGTCTTAATCTCTTGGGCTTTCTGTTGTTGTTGAGCTTGTTGGTTTAACTCTGCCAGACGCTTCATGTTCTGTTGGTGGATCACTCGGTGAGCCTCTGACAACATTTGAGCATTCTGTTGGTAAGTGGTGATTCTCATTTGCCCAATCCAACCTTTCCAAGTAAAAGATTAACAATTCTGTCTGACAGATCATTAGGTAAGAACTTCAGAAAACCCAAGAAATAAAGTGCCACTACCCCGTAAACGAAGATTTTTAAGCACAAGTCAAAGGTCTTCTGGTACTCATTCATCTGCCACATCTACGAGTCGTTGCACAAAATTCCATCAACTCATTTACACCAACAAATACCAAGAACAGCACAAACGCACAACCGCCAATAATCATGGCTAACTCATTCATCTCTTGCTCTTTTTCTTTGGCTGCTTTCTCTGCCCTCTTAAGCGCACTTATCTCTTTTGCGTCTGCCAAGTCCATCTCTGCTTGACGGGCTTTAATCTTGTTCCAGACATCAATCTTGCCTGTCTGCATGAAGAGCATCTTAAGTTCTTCTTCAAACGCCCTAGCTTGCTCTAAAGCCATCTCAATCTGTAGAGCCGTACCCATGTTTGAGCCTTTGCCAGACTGTTTAGCCTGAAGCATGGCTTTTGTAGCTACAGACTTAGCGTCAAATAGCTTACCAATCATGGGCGCAAGTGAACCTAGGTCTTGGGCAACTCCTGCTGCCTTCTTGACCATGCTAATTGCTGACTGTATGCCAGCTAGAGCCGTTATCGGATCAATCATTTCTTTCTCTCCCACTTAATGCACACAACTCTTCGGTTGTAAACATCACCACTCCAAGTCCATTTAATACATCGGTACTCTATGGTTGCCGCCAAGAGAAAGGCGATCACGGAAATGCCCAAACAATAACAATACTACAAAATATCACAAATACTATGACAACGGCTGCCGCAAATAATGCAAACAGCCAGTCTTTCACGGCTCTACAGTCCAATCAATTGCACTTGGTTCAACAGTTGGTTGCTGTGCTTGTTTTCCATAGATAACTTGATTAACTTCATTTAGATAATCGTTATCTATAATTCCTGATTGATTCAGCATATTGGCAATCTTTGCTCCTGCCGCGCCTGCAAATTTAGGATTATTTTGTGCTTTAGCCAGCATAGCCAATGCATCCATCTCTTTTTTGCTTGTCAACGCTCTGGAGATTAGCTTAGGCGTCAAATATAAAGCACCTAAATTAGCCAATGTAGGTATTAAGTTGTTTTGCACATCTTCAGGAAATGCCAAGTAAGCGCCACCGCCTGCAAGTGCAGTAGCTCCAGCACCAATCATCTTTGATCGCAAAACAGTTGAGCCAGTTGTCTCTTCTAAACCATATTTAGCAGCATTTGCAATGTCTAATAATTTGTTTCTTGTTGAAGCATCTCTAAACAAATAATTGAAACCTTCTTTAAAAGTTTCATCTTGTAAGTTTTTGGAGAATGTCAAGACTCCATCAGGAGTGCCAAACATCTTCTTTAAATAGCCATACTGAAGTTCACCAAGCAATCCTTTGCTTTGCTCTTTAGGAAGATACTTTTCCATTTCCACAACAGCATTTGCAACGGCACGCAACCTAGAAGGAAACTCAGTGTTAAACAAATACTTGCCAACCTCTTCTGGCTCGCTTTTAAGCATTGTTTGCATAGTCCCACTATAAAAGCCGTCCATAGCATTTTTATAGCCTTTTTGGGCATTGAAATAGTCTCTTAGCAACTGATTGTTGGCTGCATTTGCTTGAGTTGTAGGAAGATTCAGCTTCTCTAAAGAATCAATGTTGTAGTCTTTAAATTGACCTTCACGAAGACCTGCTGGTTGATCAATGCCACCACTAAGACCTAATTTGCGAGCCAAATCTTTTTGTTCTTTGCTACCAAACGTAACAACAGCAATATCTGTCATATTGTTTTGCAAACCTTGAGCATACTTTTTGTAATATGCCTCTAATGTGTTGGCGGCTTGACCTTCTTTAGTTGCATCTCGTGCGCTAGCTAAGAAATCACTACGTAAATCATGCGCAGTACTAAAAGTAATTTGATCTTCTTGCGCAAGAATTTGGTTTAAAACTTTTCTCTTATCTTCTGCCGCAGAAGACATAGCTTTATTCTTGTTAAGACGATCTAACTCGTCTTTAGCAGCTTTCTTCAATGGAGTCATGTTAACAAGCAAGCCATCGCCTTGTTGTTCCATTTGCTCATAAACAGGACGATATTTGGCTTTCATCGCTTTGTCTGCCTCAGCAATAGCATCTTTCCATCTATCGCCAACAGCCATTTGCGTTGGATCGCCTTGTTTTAATGCCGTCTCAAATGCTTCAGATTTTTCTAAAGTTTGCTTAACTTCATCAACGCCTTGTGCAAGAGCCTTGCGTACACCTTCTTGTTGTTTTGCAAACTCTTCTCCACCACTAACAAATTTTAGTGTGCCTTCGGTAGATTGTGTCCCCAAATTACCAGTTAGCTGTCCTCGGGTTAATGTGCCTTCTCTAGAAGACAACCATTCTTGAGCCGCCTTGCGTGCCGCACCTTCTTCTGTTTCAAATAAACCTTTTTTAACTCCAGCCTTCTCAAGTTGGTCTTTGGTAATTTGTACAGCTTTGCCGCCAAAACTAAAAACTAAATTACCACCAACGTCAAATAAAGCGTTTTGAATGTTATTTGCAAGCAGTTTTTGTCCTGTTTCGCTACTAAAAATATCTTTACCAGTTATTGCTTGTTCAAGTAAAGTACCAAGAGATGTACCCGCTGATGAGCCAGCCAATGATGGAATAAATGGTCTTGTAACAGTAGGCGCTGCTTGCGTTAGTCTTGAAATAGGAGCCATTACTCGTGATTGTGGGAAAGATAAAGCAGCCAAGCCACCCAATAGACCACCAGTTTGAGGCAAATTGCTAGCTTGCTCAACAGGCAATGGAGATAGCGCACCCGCTAAAGCCATTCGAGTTCTGTTTAATTCCTGCTGACGTTTTGCCTCCTCTTCACGAGAAAGACCAGGCTTCATCTCTGTGGGGTCAACATTCCAATCAATTTGCGCCATGCTAACTCCTTACAGATCAAGTTCTTGTTTCAATTTTGCGGCTTCTGTGCGCTCTTCTGGAGTAATTGTCTTTGACAAATACTTTTTCTCGTATTCACGATACTTCTTAATTTTCTGATAATTCTTACCTTGTGCCAACTTAGCATTGAAATTGGTGCGTTCGCTATCAGGAAGATTTGCCATTTGCTCATACGTTTTAGTTTGTGCAAGCATTTCATCTTTGATTTGCCCAACTAAACGCAAAATTGTTGGTAATTCTTGTTGAAGATTAAACTTACTCTTAAGCAATTGCTCCAATTCTTTATTGGATTGGCTACCTGGAAACACTTTGGCAATTTGCTGAACAACTTGAGCAGAAACAGCGTCTGCAATTTCAGTATCAGTTGCACGATCACTAATTTTGACTCCAAGCGCAGACAATCCTTTGCTCAAAGCCAATTTTGCATTTGATCCAGCTCCTGTAAAGGCATTGTTTACAGTGTTCTCTACAGTTTCCAACTTTTTAATCATTGGAACTGTAATTGTATAAGCCTCTCCTGCTTGGCTATATGCTTTTGCTGAGTCTTCTTTTTCTTTTGATTGGAAGACCTTTTGCAAAACATCACCAAGTGGTATCTCGTTTTTAATCGTTGTACCTTTACCAAAGGCTTCAGCCTTGATTGCAGCTTGTACCTCAGCTCTTTCTGGTGAACCAACTGGCAAAGTTTTTGCGTATTCTTGTAGCTTTTGAATATTAGGTTTAGCTTCAGCTTTTTCAGCAGGAGTCATTTGTTTTTCTAAAGACTCGTTATAGGCTTTTATATATTCTGGAGAACCTTCCTCTCCTTTTGTGGCTGCTACTGCTCTGGCTAATCTAACCTTTTCAGGATCAGCTTGGAATCGCTCACGAGTAGCCTGAGCTTCAGAAGCTCTAGCTGCCGCCAAACGTTGTTGTGTTTGAGCCACATCACCTTGTGCTTGACGAGCATATTGAGCCAAAGCCATAGCGCCTTGTTGGTCGCCAGCTTGAGCAAGCATCTGAGCGCCTTTTAAGATTGATTCAGGATTAGATTGGTCTATCTGTTGAGCAATAGAGTTTCTAGCACTGATTAGCTTCAACTGAGGGTCTTCTACACCCATAGCACCCGCAATAGCACCACCAAGCCCTCTAGCGCCACCATAGGTCAATGCCGCACCACGAGAAGCAGGGTCTAGATTAGCAAGGGCAATGCCTTCGTTTAAAGCACTTACACGCTGTTGCTCACCATACATTTGTGGGTTTAGTCCAAAAAGACTACCTACGATATTGTCTGCCATGATGAATCCTTAAGAAAATAAACTGCTAAATAGACCGCCAGCAGCCGTACCAAATACATTTGAAGCACCCAAACCACTTAATGCTGTTGAATAAGGGTTGGTTGTTGCCGCAGGACTTGTAGCCAAAGCAGTACTTAATTTAGCACCAGTTAAACCTAATTGACCAACATTAGAACCCGCTTGAGCCGCTTGTTGACCAAGAGCCGCACCCATTGTGAATGGTTGTTGTCCCAATTGTTCTAAGCCCTGAATCTGACCTAAAGCAGTTGTATATGGGGCATAGGAGGCTTGCTGACCACCATAGTATTGACCCATAGCTTGAGAGCCTTGACCCAATAGACTTGACCCAAACAAAACATCCCTCTGACCTAATTGTTGAGCATTAGCCGCCAACTCAGCCTCTTGTCTAGCACGAGCGTTATACAAAGCCTGTAGTTCAGGAGTAGTAGCACCCAAAGTACCACCTTGAGCAACAGATAAACCACCACGGCCTTGTTGTTGTAGTCTGTTTTGCAGATTAGCTAACTCTAACTCTCTGCCTGGTTGCAATAACGCCATTTGAGAAGCAAGATAGTTCTTAGCAACATCTTCAGGTTTCTCAGCAAGATAACCTGCACCAAGTTTAAACAAGCTCTGAGCGCCTGTTTGGAGTGGTTCAAAGGCTTCCTGAGCGCCTTCAGCTTGAGTTAAACCTTGACCCGCTAAAGTAATAAATCGGTCTTGAGCGTTCTTGGCTTCAGGACTCAGTGTGTACCCTGCGCTTGTCAATTGACCTGTTACTGGATCAATTGCAAACTGTGAAGTACCAAACCTAGTGGTCATACCAATAGGTCTAAAAGCCGCTGCTTGTTTAGCAGAAGCAGTCTCAGCCTCAATCATTGCTCTTGCTTTATCAGCCGCTTCTTTGGAAGTCTGCTGTTGTAGAAGACCCGCACCAGTAGTTAAACCAGTAGAGATTAGATTGCCTAAAGCAGTATTGGTCAACCCTGTGCCAATGCTAGTCAAGCCTGTGCCAAGACCTGTACCTAAACCAGTACCTAATCCTGTCAAACCTGTACTTAAACCCTCTAAACCAGTAGTTAAAGCACCTGCACCAAGGTTTGCAACAGTATTACCCAGCCCACCAACAGTAGCGGCTGTTCCTGTTCCTGTTCCAAGCAAAGATGTACCAAGACCTGAACCAGTCAAAACACCAGTTCCAGTTAAAGCACCTGTTCCTGTAGTGCCAAGAAGACTTGTTCCTAAACCTGATCCTGACAAAATGCCAGTACCAGTTAAACCCGCCAAACCTGCGCCTGTACCCAATAAGGCAGTGCCAAGACCAGAACCAGCTAAAACACCAGTTCCTAAACCTGTTCCCGCAGTAATTCCAGCACCAGTGCCTAAAGCACCAAGACCTGCTCCAGTAGTAGATAAGCCAAGACCACTAGCACCCGCTGTCAAACCTGTACCTAATGATGTGCCTAAACCTGTTCCTGCCGTAGTACCTGCAGCAGTTCCCGCAGTTCCTGCTACACCCGCACCACCTAACAATCCACCTGCTGCCGCACCGCCTAGAGCCGCTAAAACTACAGGATCTTTGAGCATATCTACGATGCCACCAACAAATGAAAGTTCTTTTTTAGTCTTTAGTGTTTGTTGAAATCCACCATCAGCACCATATTGCTTCATTTCTGTGCCAACAGGAGCTTTGTAATTAGGATCTCCATTGGTTTTAGATGTGAAGAAAGTCTCAAGCTCACCAATTTGCTGATCTTCCCCAGAACCAATTATTCGATATTGGGGAACAATAACCATGTCGCCAAGAGTTAATGATGAACCATTGGGAATAGTTGCAGCAACTCTAGAAAGAATAGCACCCTCAGACAACCCAACAGCACTTGCCAATTGAGCAGGTGTAATTGAGAACTGCTTCATAGCGTCCACAATTTGAGGATCTGTTAACTTAGGATTAGCTAACAAATAATCAATAATCTGTTGATTTGTAAAGGCCATGATATTTATTCCTCTTCTTTAGGCAATTGAGCCTCTGCTTGCTCTTTAATCTTCACAATCAAAGGCCACACACCAGACTTGGCTGGCATCTCACCCAACACATTCAAAATGAATTGGACTTCGTTTGTTTCTAAATTCAGATTCATGCCACGCTCCATGGAGTGCCAGAAGCAGTTACTGGTGCTTTCTGCAAAGCAATGTTAGCTGCCAAAGCCGCTTCAGTCGCAGTCTTATCCACCGATTCCCAGACCCAATCTAATACTTCAGCCATAGTGACAGAGGCATAAGGGATTGTTGGTGTACCAGAAGCCCATGAAGATGTTGAGTAGATAGATGCTGTGTAGTCTCCATCTACTGCTGTGGCTTGCCAATGTGCGGTTGTTACAAAACCATCTGCTGTTTTGCGGTCAAGTTGTGAGATTGTCCAAGTGGTAGTCATGTTAGTCCTTAAAGGTTAGCGGCATCAAGTCGTGCCTTGAGTGATTCAATGATTGCTTGTTGTTCTTGAACTTGCTTTTTAAGTTGTTGAGCATGAACAATCAAGTCAGGAACATATTTGCTGTAATCAATACCCCAAGGATTTTTTAATGAACCATCTTCTGTTAATTCATCATCACCAACAAAAACAGATTCTGGTTTATTTTCATAAGCCTCTTGAGCAAATAATCCTCTTTCTATTTTATTATTTGATTTCCATTGATAGTCGTGAACTATTGCGTTGTCAATTACATTGGTATCTGTTGCAATACCATTATCAATTTTTAAGCGTTTATCTGATGATGTTACATAACTAACTGATGTTGTACCATTTTGATAAATACGGCCAGCTGTAGAACCTGCGGAGTTAATAAATCTAATAAATACTGCATCTAAAGTTGCATTATTTGTTTTTAAACCTACTCCATCTCCGGCTGTGCCATCAAAAACAACTTGTATTTTTCCACCAATGCTACTCGTAGTCCCCACAAGCAAATTCTGAGAAGCGTCAATTCTTACTGCCTCTACTACAGTGCCAGCAGAATTTCTCGTCTTAAACGCCATTTGGGTAGTATTACCAGAAGAGAATGTGTTAAAAAACCAAATTCCAGCAACAGGCGTAGAACCATCGTCCGCGTAAACAAAACCTGCCTCCTCAGCGGGTGAGCCAGTAGTACCGGGAGTTGTATATTTTCTAGCGACAGTTCCAGAAGAATGAATTTTATAGAGTGGGCTTGTAATACCAACCCCAAGGTCACCATCAGCATCTAGCGTCATTGCAGTTGTCCAAGTAATATTGTTCCCTGCTGTGCCTGATGGAGCTATTAGGAAACTCATAGCACCAGAATAATTTATTGCACTTGCAGTATCACTAGCGTCATATTTATAAACTCCAGATGTTGCTGTGCTTCTAAAGTTGTAACCAAATAATGGATAGTTACCACCTGAGAATCCACCAGTTAATGTCATCAACTTAAATGACCTTGCAGCAGCACTTGCAGTAGAACCAGCTTCAAGCATGAAGTTAGCACTCGGTGTAACACCAAGACCTAGATTGCCTGAGTTGTCGAGGGTTGCTTTGACAGTGCTATTAGTTGAAACTTCAAGCCCCCCTGTGTATGCGTACATTCCTGCGCCAGTAGCACCAGCACCAGTAAAGAAACCTGCACCCGCAGAATCTGCATATATATAACCCGATTGACCACCACTTTTAGTAAATTTAGCAACATCACCAGTGCCAGTTCTGACTGCATCAACTTTGTAAGCTGGCGTACTTGTCCCAATACCCAGACCTGTCGAGGTTAGGCGCATACCTTCAAAACCAGAAGCACCAAAAATTACAGGCCCTTCATAGTTGAACATATAGGCATCGCTGTTAATCATCAGCAGACCAAGACCATCACCACTTGCTGTGCCACTTGTTGTGTTTTGAATCCACAGTCTTGTGTCTGTATTGCCAGAACTAATGGCAAGCACACCTGCTGGTGATGAAATACCCACACCTAACGTACTTCCATTAAAGACTAGCGTATTGCTACTTGTCAGAACCTTTGAGCCGTTTAGGTAAGTAACTCCGTTTGCTGTTCCTCCAGAGAGGGTTACAGAACCAGAGGCGGCTAGGGTAGTGAACGCACCAGCAGCAGCCGTAGATGTACCTACAGGGCCATTAAACGAGTCACCAACAGCACCTGTCTGGAAGTCCTTTAACTGAGCCATTAACTCACGGATAGCATCGTTAATGCCAGATGGCGCACAGCCCTCTGCAATGTTAATCGAGTCAATGTCTGTGTTATTAGCAGGGGTTGCGCTAAATTCCGAGATTTTTGTCTTTGCCATGTTAGTCCTCTTGTAAAGTGCTTCCAATCATTCCATAGTCTGCTGCTAATTGCGCCAAACCAGAAATGAATTTAGGGGTTGTTGGTGACATTTTTCTTAATTCTCTCAATCTGTTCATGCCATCCTTACTGGTAATCACATTGGCTAACTGTTCAGCATTTGCAGAGAACGCTCTTTCTGTTGCCCAATTCTTGAAAAACTCTCCATATTTTAATGGAGTCATTGCGCTACCAGTAACTTGTGCAAACGCTGCCAAAGCACTTGGTGCATTATCTTCCATTTCTTTTAACGCTCGTTGGTTGAAAGCAGTATCAGAACCTAACTTCTTAACTCTAGCTGCTGCCTCCAATACTTGCGTTAAGTTGTTTAATGCTTGGAATTGTTGTGGGCCAAGTGCTTCAAGCAAAGCCTTCTGAGACTTTGAATCACCAAGTATCATTGCCTTCCAATCAGCACCAGCATCAATGCGAGGCTCTTTAGAACCAATGCGAGGCTTCATAGCCTTTTCCCATTGCGTCTGCAAATAGGCTCTTGTTACATCGTTCCATGCCGCTGGGCTAACAGCTTGGATTTGCTGTCTTGTGTAACGAATAGTTTGTGGCGAGGCTCTACCGCTATCAAATAAACGATTAGCCAAATCATTTAAGTTGTCTTTTGAGATTTCTGTAAGTGATTGACCTGCTCGGCTTTCAGCAAATTTATTAAGTGGTTTTGATAGTTCCTCAAATCTTGCATTTGCCTCAAGATACATTGGGTTATCTTTACCCATAGACTGAACTAAACGATTTTTGATGTTTGTAACTTCACCTTGAATCACTTTGTCCATAGAAGAAAATGATTCTTCTTTAAACATCTTGTCAATGTCAAACTTTGCTCTCTGCAATGCAGGTAATCTATCCTCAAAAGCCTTAACCATCACTTCATCGCCTTGTGCGTTAAATGATGGCTTCTCTCTATACAGATTGTTTTTAATTCGTTGCAAGGCTTTTAATTCGTCACCCTTGGCAATCTTTAACATTGCATCAATGTCTTTGATAATAGGTGAAACATCTACAGGAACTGAACGCTCGAAAGCAGCACGATACAAAGGTTCAGAGCCTTCTTCTCTAGCTTTCTCTAACTGAACAATCCTATCCTTTAATGCTGATTGACCACGATAGCCAGCAGTCATTGGGTCATCTACTCTGCTAATCTTGCTTAAAAACTTATTAACTTCTGGTTGAATTTGCTCTTTGTATCTCTTTAAATAGAAGTCACCAAGCGTATCAGCACTTTCAACAATGTTTCCTAGAACCTTTTGCTGTGATTTAAGTGATGGTAGGTTTGTTAACTCAGCAGGGGTTAACTGAATACCCAAGTCTTTTGCTTTTTGAGTTAAGTCTGCAACCTCTTTGGTGTTTATTTTCCCAATATCTTTAGCAAGGTTTTTCTCTAAAATCTTACCCACGCCAAATGGTAAAAGTTGCATACCACCAGAAATCAATCCCTGTGTGGCAACATCAGTACCAGAAAACTCTTGGTCACCAAGCAAACCAGCAATAGCCTGACGAACTGCATTAGTACCTGCTGCAACGCCACCTGTAATGGCTGCGCTACCCGCAACGCCCATAGGCCCACCAAGTAACATGGGGCTTGTCGCAATACCAGCAGCTATGTCTGGTGCAGCCTCAAGAACATCGGGCGCATAGTACCCAGCAGCAGTCATTGGCTTGGTAAATACGCTAGGAATCTCTTTGTAATATTGACCATCATTTGCTTGGTAAACAATCTCGTCACCAACCACACGATAACGGCTCTCAGGAATACCACGAGCCTGTGCAAATATCTTGATTGCAGCTTGCTTGTCAGTAGGAACGCCAGCTTTTAATGCTGTTAATGCACCAGCACCACCTGCTGCTGTGCTTTTAGGAATGATGGTTTCATCACGAATAGAAATCTTAGGCGCAGTAGCTGGAGAAAGAATCTCATCTACTACGCTTGTGCTAATAGGAAAACGCTTACGTTCTTCC
>Ga0315907_10004974_pt1 | contig 14698 bp, 13 predicted proteins | sample LakEriMetagenome_3_FD_203525 | JGI IMG/M metagenome (GOLD analysis project Ga0315907, IMG submission 203525) | Freshwater fungal communities from buoy surface, Lake Erie, Ohio, United States - Buoy 12 MA123 | ecosystem: Environmental > Aquatic > Freshwater > Lake > Lake biofilm | place: USA...
CTGCCGCGCAGTCGGACCCAGGCTGCTTGTTCTGGATGGCCGTTGTCCTGCGTCATGAGCGCTGGGGGCTCTCCCGCATCAGAGCCTCGATTTCGTCGGCGCTCACGGGGACCTCCCGGGTCAGCAGTTGACAACCCTCCGGGGTCACTACCGCGTCGTCTTCGATCCGGATACCGATGTCATGAAACGCGCGAGGCAAATCATCCGCCGCCCGCACATAGAGGCCGGGCTCGATGGTCAAAACCATGCCAGGGCGCAGGATCCGCCAGGGCTTTTCAGGGCCCTCGGCAGGCTCGCCAGGCTCGCGGTATTCACCACAATCATGAACATCCATGCCCAGCCAGTGGCTCGTGCGGTGCATGTAAAAGCGCCGATAGCTACCCGACTCCAGCACGCCATCGAGCGAACCCTGCACCAGACCGCAATCGATCATGCCCTGGGCGAGGACGCGCGTTGCTGCATCGTGCGGATCAGTGAAGCGCATGCCCGGGCGCGTGGCCTCAATTGCAGCCGACTGCGCCGCCAGCACGATGTCGTAAAGGGCGCGTTGCGGGCTGCTGAACCGCCCGTTCACCGGGAAGGTACGGGTGATGTCTGAGGCATAGCCTTCGAGTTCGCAGCCGGCATCGATCAGCAGCAGATCTCCGTCGCGCAACCTGGCCCGGTTGTCACGGTAATGCAGCACGCAGGCATTGGCCCCACCCGCCACGATCGATCCATAGGCGGGTGACGTCGACCCATGCCGATGAAACTCGTAGAGCAGTTCGGCCTCGACCTGATATTCGGTCAGACCCGGTTGGCAGGTCTGCATGGCCCGCCGATGTGCCTGTGCCGAGATCGTGCCCGCGCGCTGCATGATTTGGAGCTCATGGTCGTCTTTGAGCAAACGCATCTCGTCGAGCAGCCCGTGCAGATCAAAAGCGGCATGAGGCGCCGAGACACCTGCTCGGGCCTGCGCCCGAACGGCGGCAAGCCAGCGTTGTGCGGCTGCGTCTGTTTCGGGTCGCGCCCCCAGGGGGTGAAACAGGGTTGGCTGATTAGCCAGCAACGAGGCCATGCGGGCATCGAGTTCGCTGATCGAACAGGCTTCATCGATACCGAAGCGCTCGCGGGCCGCGGCTGGACCAAAGCGAAAGCCATCCCAGATTTCGCGTTCCTCGTTCTTGTCGCGACAGAAGAGAATGGATCGCTCCTCCTGCGCATCGACCACCATGACCAGCACCGCCTCGGGCTCAGGAAAGCCAGTCAGGTAATGGAAGTAGCTGTCGCTGCGATAGGGATAGTGCGCATCGCGGTTGCGGATCACCTCGGGAGCGGTGGCCAGGACGGCGACGCCACCGCCGCGCTGGCGCATCTGTTCGGCTAGACGTTTGCGGCGAAGGGCATGAACCTGCACGGGAAGGTCTCCAGGGTCGGAATCAGGATGGGATGAGAGAAAGTCGGCGAAGCGGCTCAGGGGCCCCATTGTGCGCGCAGCTGCGCCAGTCGATCGACGGTACCGACGTCACACCACACGCCTTGATGATGCTCACCCAGCGCTCGTCTCTCAGCCAGGGCCGCCCGCAGTAACGGAGCCAGGGGGGCGGGCCGGCCACCTTGCAGAGCCGCGAAGAGGCTGGGTTGATACACCCCAATGCCGGAGAAGGTCAGTCTTGGCGCCTCCGCGACCAGGTGCCCGCCTCGCAGACCAAAGTCGCCGTCGGGATGATGCTCGGGGTTGGTCACCATGACACAGGCGCACTGGGCATCGAGCGCCCTCAGGCGATCGGCCAGCGTGAAGGCGCGGCGCACATCCCAGTCGCACCAGATGTCGCCATTGATCACAAGAAAAGGCTCTGGCCCGAGGTCAGCCATTGCCTGCACGATCCCGCCAGCCGTCTCGAGGGCTCTTGCTTCATGCGAATGAATGAGTCTCAGCCCCCAGGCCGAGCCGTCACCCAGCCGCTCGACCAGTTGCTCGCCCAGCCAGGCATGGTTGACCACCACACGCTCGAATCCGGCCTGGGCCAGTCGCTCCAGATGCCAGGCGATCAGGGCCTTGCCGCCCACGGTCAGCAAGGGCTTGGGTGTGTGGTCGGTCAGGGGGCGCATGCGTTCGCCGCGACCAGCCGCCAGGATCATCGCGCGCATCAGCAACCCTCGCGCTCAGAAGGTCTGTCCGACCCGACGCTCCACACCCTCGATTCGATCGAGCAGGGCCGCCAGTGGGGCAAGATCGACATAGCGGCGGGCAACCGCCTGGGCATAGCTCATGACCCGCGGGCAATCCTGCAGATAGCGCGGTTTGCCATCGCGATGGCACAGGCGCGCGAAGATGCCCAGCACTTTCAGGTGCCGCTGCAGGCCCATCCATTCGAAGTCGCGATAAAACGCACCAAAGTCGGAACTGACCGGCAACCCGGCCCGTCGGGCGCGCTCCCAGTGGCGGATGCACCAGTCGAGAATCTGTTGTTCATCCCAGGCAATGTAGGCATCACGCAGCAACGACACCAGGTCGTAGGTGATGGGCCCGGCGACGGCATCCTGAAAGTCCAAGACCCCCGGATTGCGATCACCCGGCAGCAGCATGAGGTTGCGGCTGTGGTAGTCCCGGTGGACGGCAACCACTGGTTGCGCCAGCGCACAGTTCACCAGCCCACGACGCGCCTGCGCAAAAGCCTGCTGTTCCGCGGGCGAGAGGGTCAGGCCCAGATGGCGTTCGACATACCAGGGCACGAACAGGTCGATCTCGCGCTCGAGCAAGGCTGCATCGTAGGGGGCAAACTGATCGGCAGCGGCCCCGCATTGCAGGCTGACCAGGGCGGCACTGGCTTCAGCGTAGAGGGCCGGCGCGGTGCGCTCATCCAGCACTTCAAGGTAGGTGACGGATCCGAAGTCCTCGAGCAGCAGGAATCCCTGCCCGGTGTTGGCCGCATGGATGCGAGGCACCGTGACACTGCCCCTGCGCAGAACCTCTGCGGCGTGCAGAAAGGGCTGACAGTCTTCCTTGTCGGGCGGGGCATCCATGAGGATGGCCGTGCCTTGGTCGAGACCCGGGCTCGCGATCCGGAAATAGCGCCGAAAGCTCGCGTCGCCCGAGGCCGGCGCGATCGACGCCGCGTCGAGTTGCCATGCGCCAGGCAAGTCTGACACCCAGCGCTGAAGTTGTTCAATTCGAGCGTCCATCACGCTCCATATAATACGGGATGCCCCGGCTCGATCCGTTCAAAAGCCTGCTTAGCCGTCTGTTTCAGCCGGCGCAACCTGCATTGCACATCCGCGCCCGCAAAGCGGCCTACGGTTCGAGCCTGTCCCGACTCAGTGGTCTCCTCGGGGCGGCGCTTCGTCAGGCCCAAGGGTTCGGGGTGGCGCTGGCGCTGGCCGGAATCATGATGATGCCTTCGGCCCACGGACAATTGCGCCTTGAGACCGAACTTCAGGAGCGCAGCCTCACTGACCCGACCCCCCGGCCAATGTTCATTCGAGGTGGACGGGCCGACGGACGGCTCGAGCGCGAGGTCACCCTGTTGGAGCGTTCGGAGTTGCGTCGCGGGCCGACTGTCATTCGGGCCGATCGACTGACCCGTTACGAGGCGGATGACGAGGTTGTGGCCGTGGGCGATGTCCGCATCCGACACAATGGCCAGGTGGTCACCGGGCCCCGCTTGCAATTGAGCCTGGATGCCATGACGGGTCGCATGGAGGCCCCACGATTCACCATGCCGGCGAGCGGCGCGAGCGGTCGGGGCAGCTTGCTTGAATTCATTGATCGGCATCGCGCTGTTCTGCGCGATGCGGTGTACACCTCGTGTCAACCTGATGACCCGGACTGGATGCTCAAGGCCCGTGAGCTCACCTTTGACGAGACCGCCAACGAGGGCGTGGCACGGGGCGCAACGCTCTACTTCAAGGATGTTCCGGTCCTGGGCTTGCCTTGGCTGGCGTTCGGGCTGACCGATGAACGTCGCAGTGGATTCATGGCCCCCATGTTGGCGCAGTCGAGTCGACTGGGGGCTGAAGTGCGGGTGCCCTACTACTGGAATATCGCCCCCAATCGGGATCTCCTCTGGTCAGCCAATCTGAGTGCCCGACGTAGCCTGCAGATCGCGGGCACGGCACGCACGCTCGACTCCTTCGGGACCACGAACACACAGTTCGAGGTCACGCCTTGGGATCCGCTCGCCCAGGATTCACGATGGATGATCAACAGCGTCGGCGTGGTCAACCATCTGGCCGGCTGGTCCGGCGGCTGGACGCTGCGGGGGGTTTCAGACGATAACTACTATGTCGACTATGCCCGCAGCATCGCCCAGAGCGCGGATCGCAGCCTGCCACGCAGTGCCTTCATGGCGCGAGGCTGGGGCGACTGGACGATGCGCCTGGGGGTGCTCCAGCATCAGAACATTCTCGAGGCCCGTAATGCGCCACCCTATGATCGGTTGCCTCAACTGACGCTGCAGCACGCCCGGCGTGACCTGAGTGGTCTGGACTTTCTAACCACGGTGGATCTCAGCCAGTTTCAGCGCCGCCTGGCTGCAACTGCAGAAGGCTGGCGACTGACCGCCAATCCGTCGGTCTCTTATGGGCTGGGTGGCCCCGCCTGGTTTGTCACGCCCAAGGTGGGCACCCATCTGTCGGCTTATCAACTGAGCACCAATCCCGGAGGGCCGACTGAACTGCAGCGCGCCATTCCGACGGTATCGATTGATTCGGGCCTGGTGTTCGAGCGCACGACGACGCTGGCGGGCCAGGCGATGACCCAGACCCTGGAGCCGCGTCTGCTGTATGTCCGCACCCCCTATCGCGACCAGAGCGCGGTGCCGGTCTTCGATTCTTCGGTGATCAATCTCAACTTTGCTTCGCTGTTCAGCGAAAACCTGTATGTCGGCGGAGATCGGATCGCCGATGCCAATCAGATGACCGTAGGTGCGGTATCGCGCTATATCCAGACCGACACCGGGGCCGAGCGCCTGCGTCTTGCGGTGGGCCAACGGTTTTATTTCACGCCCCAGCGCGTCAGTCTGCCCGGAGTGGCGCTGCGATCCGATACCCGGTCCGACATGCTGTTTGCCGTCGCAGGGGGCCTGGGTTCAGACCAGTACATTGATGCTGCCCTTCAATTTTCGGTGGGTGACGGGGCGGTGCCTCGCGCGGGAATCGGCTGGCGGTGGTGGCCGGCCTATGACCAGTTGCTCAATGTCGCCTTGCGATACCAGTCGAAAGACTATGCGCAGCTCGACACCTCCTGGCGCTGGCCGGTTTCGGGTGGCTGGAGTTCGCTGGGCCGGATCAACTATTCGGTGCTGCGCGAGCAGTTCGATGCAGTCAGCGGGACCGTCAAGCCGGTGTCGCCCCAGTTGCTCGAAGGCCTGCTTGGCTTTGAATATCAGGCGGATTGCTGGAGCGCCCGGTTTGTCGCCCAACGCTTCCTGACGACCAGCGCCCTGCGGACCACCACGGTCTTTCTGCAATTCGAGTTCAATGGATTCGCGCGGCTCGGCATCGACCCCTTGGATATACTCTCCAGAGGCATTCCGGGCTACCGGCCTGCTCCCGCGCGCCCAACAGGTGCGTCACGTTTCCACGGTTACGAATGATGGTCTTGTCTATGTCCTGGATGCCTGCGATTGCCGGGTTGTGTGTTGTTGCTGCACTGGCGGCGGGCGCAACCCCTGCAGCGGCGAGTACGGCACGAGCGGTGGATCGGATCGTGGCCATCATCAATTCCGAAGTGATTACCGAACGCGAACTTGCGGTGCGGACCGAGGCGATCCGCAGACGCATCCAGCGCGACGGGGGCACGCTGCCTTCCGACGAAGTACTTCGTGATCAGGTGCTCGAAAAGCTGGTCAATGATTCCGCCCAGTTGCAGGCTGCTCGCAGCGTTGGGATCAGCATCGATCCGGTCACGATCGATCGCGCGCTTGCCCGTGTTGCAGCCGATTCCGGGCGAAGCCCCGAGGAATATCAGCGCGGTCTCACTGCCGAAGGGATTTCGCCTGAGATCTTGCGCAAGGAGCTGGAGCTCGAACTGGCCATGAGCCGCATCCGTGAGCGCGATGTTGACTCGAGGATCCAGGTTTCTGAGGCCGAAGTCGATGCATGGCTCGAGGAACAAAAGACGGCAGCGCCTCAACTCAATCTGGCGCAGATCCTGATTCCGCTGCCCGAGGGCGCCAGTGCTGAACAGCAGACCCGAGCCGCTGAACTCGCAGCACGCATCGCACGCGGGGCTCGAAGCGGGGCCGATTTCGGCCGGATCATCGCAAGCTATACCTCTGCCGGAGAGCGGATCAGTGGCGGGGTGATGGGCCTGCGCCCCATCGACATGATTCCTGAACTCTTCGTTCAGGCGGTGAGCGGTGTGGCCGCCGGTGAAACCTCCGACGTCGTTCGCAGTCCGGTGGGCTTTCATGTTCTGCGGGTGCTTGAGCGGCGGGGTGCAAGTGCCACGATGGCGGCGCCCGTGCGACAGACCCGCGCTCGCCATATCCTGGGCCGTGTCGATGCGGTCAACCCGGAGCCTGAGGTTCAGCGCCGTCTTGCCGAAGTGCGTGGCCGGATTCAAGCCGGTACGGTCAACTTCGCCGACATGGCCCGCCAGTACTCTGCGGATGGCAGTGCGGCGCAGGGCGGTGAACTCGGCTGGCTCTATGCCGGCGATACGGTGCCCGAATTCGAATCCGCCATGAATGCCCTGGCCCCAGGAGAAATCAGTGAACCGGTCCGCTCACCGTTTGGTTTCCACCTGATCGAGGTGCTCGAGCGCCGAATCGATTCCGCTTCTCCCGATCGGCTGCGCGCGCAGGCGCGGGGCGTCATCCGGACTCGCAAATCGGCTGAGGCGTTTGAGGAATGGATCTCGCTCGCTCGCGACCGCGCCTTTGTGCAGATCCGACTCGATGAGCGCTGAGCGCTGCTCGGGCAACATCCCTTGAAGCATCAGGCCCGCAAGCGATTCGGTCAGCACTTCCTGATCGATCAAGGCGTCCTGGCGGCCATCGTCCGAGCCATCGCGGCGCGCCCCGACGATCATGTGGTCGAGATCGGGCCTGGCCTGGGCGCCCTGACCCAGCATCTGCTCGATGCCATCCCGTGCATTGATGCCGTGGAGATCGATCGCGACCTGGTCGCTGCATTGCAGCGCCGTTGGCCTGCGATGCGCCTTCGCCTGCATGAAGCCGATGCCCTGCAGTTTGATTATTCAACGCTGATCGGCCCGCAGGGCGCCCGACTTCGATTGGTGGGCAATCTGCCCTACAACATTTCGAGCCCTCTGCTCTTTGCCTTGCTGCGCTGGCGAGACCGAATCCACGATCAGCACTTCATGCTGCAAAAGGAAGTCATCGACCGCATCGTTGCCGTACCGGGCACACCCGCCTACGGGCGTCTGTCGGTCATGTTGCAAGCGGCGCACCATGTCGAGTGTCTGTTCGAGGTCGCACCCGAGGCGTTCGATCCGCCCCCCCGGGTGGATTCTGCCGTGGTGCGGATGATTCCACGGACCCAGGCGCTGTGCCGCAACCTCGAGAGCCTCGAGCGCCTGATGGAGCGTGCCTTTGCGCAAAGGCGCAAGATGCTGCGCGGCACGTTGTGGCCCTGGCTCGCTCAGCGGGGAATTGATCCCGATCATCCGGACTGGGCGATCCCGCCGACCGCCCGTCCTGAGGAAATCGACGTCGAGACCTGGTGCCGGCTCGCCGACGGACTCGAGATCAGTCGAACGAACGCTGAATGAGCTCGATCTTGTAGCCGTCCGGGTCTTGCAGGAAGGCGATGACGGTGTTGCCGCCCTTGACCGGACCTGCCTCCCGAGTGACCGTGCCGCCCGCCGCCTTGACCCGCTCACAGGTGGCTACAGCATCTTCAACTGCGATGGCTAGATGCCCGAAGGCGCTGCCGAGCTCATAGCTTGCGACGCCGTAGTTGTAGGTCAGTTCAATCTCGGCATGATCAGGATTGGAGCCGAAACCCACGAATGCCAGCGAGTACTTCTGCTCGGGCCGATCCGTGGTGCGCAGCAGATTCATGCCGAGTACACGGGTATAGAAATCGATGGAACGCTGCATGTCGCCAACGCGCAGCATGGTGTGAAGCAATCGCATGGTTCAGCTCAGGTGAAGGTCATCAGGAAAATCCTTGAGCTGACGACGGGCCACCTCGAACTCGGGCAAGACGGACTGCACCGTGGCCCAGAACTGAGGGCCGTGGTTCAGTTCGCGCAAATGCGCCAGTTCGTGAACGATCACGTAGTCGATGATCTCAAGGGGAAAGTGAATCAGTCGCCAGTTCAGACGCACGGCACCCTCGGCGGTACAACTGCCCCAGCGGGTTCGTGCCGAAGAGAGTTGCCAGCGCGCGGGCTGCACGCCCAGCAGCGGACACCAGTGGGCGAGTCGTTCGCCAAAGATCTGACGGGCCTGCTTTTGCAGCCAGGCCTGAACAGCATCCTGCATCTGGGCAGGACTTGCCCCGGGGGGCAGACCAATACGCAGGCCCTGGTCGGTTTCCAGTCGCACGCCCCGGGCATGCGGCTCAGGGCAGAGCGTGAGCGGGCGACCGAGGTGGGTGACGGTACCGCCCGGCTCCCATCGAACGGCCAGACGCTCGCGACGCTGAGCGTGTTCACGCCACTCGATGAGCTTGCGCACGATCCAGCGGGATTTTTCCTGGACGGCAGATTCGATCTGACCCAGGGTGATCCAGCGTGGGGCACTCACCCGCAGGCCGCGATCATCGATCATGAAGCCGATGCTGCGGCGCCGGGCTCGGATCAGTTCGTATTGAATCCACTGGCCTTCGATCAGAACGCGCCGGGCACTGCTGCCCGCCACTGATGCGAGCGGGGACGGGGCGGATGAATCGAACAGGGGTAGATCGAGCTGCAGGGCAGCGGGTGAGCCCGCCTGTGCGCTCATGCAGACCTCACATAGGCTTGCGGATCAGCGCGCTGCATCTCCGTCTCGATCCAGGTCTCGACCTGCTGCATGAGGCTGTCGGCGTCATGACCGGAGCTCTGAATGACCGGCCCGATCGAGACCGTGATCAGCCCGGGCTGCTTGATCCACGGGCGCTTGGGCCAGCATCGCCCGCTGTCGACCGCAATCGGGACCACCGGAGCCCCTGTGCGTACCGCGAGTCGGGTGCCCCCGGTCTTGTACTTGCCCCGTCGGCCTCGAGGCACGCGCGTGCCTTCTGGAAACATGATGATCCAGCGGCCCTGATCCAGTTTGCGCTGGCCCTGGCCGACAACTGACTCAAAGGCGTCGCGGCCCCGCGAGCGGTTGATATGGATCATGTCGAGCAGCCCGATCCCCCAGCCAAAGAAAGGCAGCCAGAGCAGCTCGCGCTTGAAGACAAAACACAGCTCGCGCGGCATGTGGGCAATGAGAAAGAAGGTCTCCCAGGTGGACTGGTGCTTGGACAGCAGAATGGCCTGACCCTTGGGCAGATTCTCAAGTCCTTTGACCTGCCACCGAATGCCGCACACCCCGCGAGCCACTGCAATCATGGCCCGCGGCCAGCCAATGGCAAACCGGTAGCGCCAGTGCAAGGGGGCAGGCGCAAGCAGCAGGAGCGCGAGCGCATAGGGAATGACGGTTGCGACCTGAATCGCGAGGAACAGGGCAGACCGCAGGGCATTGAGCATGGCTTCAGTGTGCCACTTCGCGGGCCACTGCGCCGAGATCGACCCTCAACAGCGCATCTTCCGGAATCGTGCTGGATCGATCGCTCCCCTTTGTGAGCGGTGTACCCAGATTCAGCAGGCGGATCGCTCGACAGCCCGCCTGAAGCGCGCAGGCCAGGTGATCGGCCGAGCCTGAGACAAAGAGCGTCTGCGCAGCGGTGGCCCGCAGACGGTCCATCAGGTCGATGATGCCTCGGGTGAGCGCATCGGCAAACAGCAGGACATCGACACGGGCTCCCCGCTCAGCGAGGGCATGCAGCAGATCGGCATGCAGTTGGTTCAATCGATCCATGTCGCATACCCCACGATGCAGGGCTTCACAGTCTTGCAGTAGGGCCACCTGATAGCCCGCATGATTGAACCGGGCGATGGCGTCGGCCGCGCCAGGAAGCAGACGAAACCCCTGGGTCGACCAGTGCATGCCTCGCTCGGGTTCACACACCACGCCCTCGCGATCCAGGATGATCAGCTTCACGCGTGAGCGGCCGACAAGCGAGACAGATCGGCGATCTGGTTCATGAGGGCATGCACGCGTGCGAGTAGCGCAATGCGGTTGGCGCGAAGGGCCGGATCTTCTGCATTGACCATGACGTCATCAAAGAAGCCATCGACCGGTGTACGCAGCGCGGCCAGCGCCTGCAGTGCCTCGGTGTAGCGCTGTGCTGCGAGCAGGGGGCCTGCTGCCGCCTCGACCTGCACCAGCGCATCATGCAGCCTGCGTTCGGCCAGCTCGACCAGATGCACAGGATCGAGTGCGCCCGCGGTGGTACCCCCTTCGAGGGCCTTGCGCAGGATATTGCCGATGCGTTTGTTGGCTGCGGCCAAGCTCGCCGCCTCAGGCAGGGTACGGAAGTGGGCCAGCGCCTGAAGCCGGGCCGCAATGTGATCGAGCCGATCGGCATCAACGGCGAGCACGGCATCAATGTCTTCGGGGGCATGGCCTTGTTCGCGCAGATAGCCGCGCAGCCGCTCGGTGAAAAATGCCGCCAGACCCGACGCATCGGCCTTGACGCTCGTGATCCCATCGAAGACGCCAAAAGCCTGTTCGAGCAAAGCGCCCAGACTGACTGGGGCGCCATGAGCGTGAGGACGTTCAAGCAACATGCGCAAGACACCGAGCGCATGACGACGCAAGGCAAACGGATCGCGATCGCCCGTGGGATGGGCGCCGATCCCCCAGATGCCCGCAAGGGTCTCGAGCTTGTCGGCCAGGGCCAGCGCCAGCCCACTCGCACTGACGGGCAGGGCATCGCCTGCGAATCGGGGCTGGTAGTGCTCGGCAATGGCCTGGGCCACTTCGGCGGGTTCGCCGTCATGCAGGGCGTAGTGTCGGCCCATATTGCCTTGAAGCTCCGGAAACTCCCCCACCATGCCAGTGAGCAGATCAGTCTTGGCCAGCAGCGCCGCGCGCTCGACCCACTGAGGGTTGGCGCCCGCCTGTGCTGCAAGGCCTGCTGCGAGTCGGCGCACGCGGTCGGTCCGTTGGGCCTGGGTGCCAAGTTTGGCGTGATAGACCACCTCGCCCAGCGCCCCGACGCGGCTGGCTAGCGTCTGGCGCTTGTCCTGATCGAAGAAAAACCGGGCATCGGCGAGTCGCGGGCGTACCACACGCTCATTGCCATCGATGATCAACGAGGGGTCATCGATCGCCAGATTCGAGACGATCAGAAAACGGGGCAAAAGACCGCCTGCAACATCAAAGAGCGGGAAGTATTTCTGGTTGGTGCGCATCGTGAGGATGAGGCACTCCTGAGGCACTTTCAGGAACTCATCCTCGAAGCCCCCCACATAGACGGCGGGCCACTCCACGAGCGCAGTGACTTCATCGAGCAGGGCCTCGATCACCGGGACGTCGGTTCCGAGCGAGGCGCCAAGCGCACCTGCCTGGGCCTGTAGTTGCTCTGCAATCATGGCGCGGCGTGCCGCAAAGGAGGCGACGACATGGCCCCGCTCCTTGAGCACCGCACCGTAATCGGTCGCCTGATGCAGTGTGATGTGCGACTCGCCCTGGAAACGATGCCCTCGGGTGACGCGGTCTGAGCGGATGCCGAGCACTTCGGCCTGCAGCAGATTCGATCCGTGCAGAACCACCAGGCCATGGGCAGGACGCACGAAATTCACGTGGGTCAGTCCATCGTCGAGTTGGTACTGCATGAGCTTGGGGATGGGCAGTCGAGTCAGGGTGTCCTGAAGCAGACCGTTGATCACCGACGGCAGCGCGGCGCCTGGCGCTGTGCTGCGAAACCAGAAGCTCTCCTGCTTGCCTTCGCCTTCGCGGACGAGTTGCTCGAGCGTGGCGCCCTGCTTCTCGGCCCATTTGCGCAGAGCCAGCGTCGGCGCGCCCTGGGCATCCAGGCCCACTGCGACCGAGGGGCCCTTCAGGGCCACGGGGCGATCTTCGCCCTGATCGACGACCGCATCGAGCAGCACGGCCAGTCGTCGGGGTGTGGCGAACACTTCAGCGGAAGCCTCGGCGGTCATCAGGCCCTGCTGCACCAGGCCTTCGCGCAGGCCCTGCGCGAAGGCCTCGGACAGCCTGCGCAAGGCCTTGGGTGGCAGCTCTTCGGTGAGCAGTTCAATCAGCAGCGGTGCGCGCATGAATCAGGCTCCCTGAGAGGCCGCAGCCAGCATGGGAAAGCCCAGGCGCTCGCGAGCATCGAAATAGGCCTGAGCCACGGCACGGGCCAGCGCCCGGACCCGGCCGATGTAGGCTGCGCGCTCCGTGACGGAGATGGCCCCTCGGGCATCGAGCAGATTGAAGCTGTGCGAGCACTTCATGATCATTTCGTAGGCGGGCAATGCCAGGCCTGCTTCGATCAGACGGCGGGCCTCGGTTTCGTATTCATCGAAATGGCGAAACAGCATCGCCGCATTGGCGTGCTCAAAGTTGTAGGTGGACTGCTCCACCTCGTTCTGGTGAAACACATCGCGGTAAGTGATGCCGTCGGTCCAGACCAGGTCGTACACGCTTCGCACACCCTGCAGGTACATGGCCAGACGCTCCAGGCCATAGGTGATCTCACCGGTAACGGGCTGACACTTGAGTGAACCGACTTCCTGGAAGTAGGTGAACTGGGTAACCTCCATGCCGTTGAGCCAGACCTCCCAGCCCAGACCCCAGGCGCCCAGGGTGGGCGACTCCCAGTCATCTTCAACAAAGCGCACATCGTTGCGGCTGGTGTCGATGCCCAGGGCTCGCAGTGAGCCAAGATAAAGCTCGAGAATCTCGGGCGGCGAGGGTTTGAGAACCACCTGATACTGGTAGTAGTGCTGCAGGCGGTTGGGATTGTCGCCATAACGACCGTCCTTGGGCCGGCGCGAGGGCTGCACATAGGCCGCACGCCAGGGCTCCGGGCCGATGGCCCGCAGGAAGGTCGCGGTGTGGAAAGTGCCCGCACCGACCTCCATGTCGTAAGGCTGAAGCAGGGCGCAACCCTGGCGGTCCCAGTAGTCCTGCAGGCGCAGGATCACTTGCTGGAAGGTGATCATGGATGAGCGTGCCGCAGGGCGGCCGTGGTGCACAGACAATCCGAGATTTTAACGCCAGCCGAAGAACTCGATGACCTGCTCACGCTGACGCCGGGCATCTCCACGACCCAAAGCGATCAGTTCAAGGGTGTAATCGGCCTCAAAGAGCAGATAGCTCGCCATCGCCGCGCCGCGCGCATCACCGGCGTCGACCTGCACCCCAGTGGCGGCCAGCATGGCCCGTACCGGCCGGGGCAAGGCACCCAGATGACGCGCGGCGATGTCATCGAGTCTGCGGCTGGGCGAGATCACGAGCACATTGATCGGGCGCAGGGGAGTTCGCTGACGGGCGCCCTCGTGCAACAGCGCGAGCGTTCGATTGACCCGTTCCAGGCGTTCAATATCCACCGCCAGCGCATCCAGAAAGATGCTCGACATGGCATGACCTGCGATCTGGGCGAGGCTGGGATAGTCAGACTGCACGGCACGACGGGCTTCGGGTTCGTGCATCCGGCCCGCACCCACGATCAGCACGCGCTGCGCGCCCAGATGCACCGCCGGCGAAATCGGAGCGGACTGGCGCATGGAACCATCGCCAAACCACTCTGGCGTGCCTGCGATGGGCAGCCGCACCGCCGGGAAGGCGAATGGAATCGCTGCGGACGCGAGCAGATGGTCGATGGTGAGTTCGGTGTGCTCGGCCAGGCGATGGGAGCGTGACCAGGGGGTGATGGCATCGACCGAGTCATAGAAGGTGACATGGTCGCCGCTGCTGTAACTCGAGGCCGTGACCGCAAGCCCATGCAAATCGCCCCGCGCAATCAGAGCGGGAATGCGGTGCATGGGTAGCATGTCGGTGAGCAGGCTGCGAAGGGGGCTGTTGTCGAGCAGGGAACGAGGCCGCGCGGCGCGCCAGCGCGCCAGCGCCCAGCCCACTGTGAACATTGACAGCCAGCGCGCGCCGGTGCGAGCCACACCGAAGATGTCGGCCCGATAGACCTGATCGGCATGAAAGCCTGACCACACCCGATGCAGGGCTGCAATCGCCTGCCGCGGCTGATCGGCCTGGCAGGCCAGTGCGGCCGCGATGATGGCGCCTGCGGAAGTTCCCGCAATGACCTGGTAGGGATTGCGATCGCCCTGTCCGCACTGATCGGCGATCTCGTGGATCGCATGAAGTACACCGACCTGATAGGCGGCCCGTGCGCCGCCACCCCCCAGAATGAGGCCGTTCATGGCCTGCGCCTGCGATGCGACAACCCGCCGATGCAGGCGAGGAGCAAGGCACAGGCGATCAGTCCGGGCCCCTGACCCCACCGCACATAGGGCGTGAGGCCCGCCATGCCCTGGATGGTGGCATCGAGTGCACCCCGGGCGTGAGGCTCGAGCAGTGCCTGCACCCGACCCTGATGATCAATCACGGCGGTCATGCCGGTGTTGGTTGACCGAAGCATGGGTCGGCCGGTCTCGAGGCTGCGAAAACGCGAAATCGCCAGGTGCTGGTCCAGGGCGCTTGAGCGACCGAACCAGCCCAGGTTGCTCACGTTGGCGAGGATCGTGGCT
>Ga0315907_10004983_pt1 | contig 14677 bp, 9 predicted proteins | sample LakEriMetagenome_3_FD_203525 | JGI IMG/M metagenome (GOLD analysis project Ga0315907, IMG submission 203525) | Freshwater fungal communities from buoy surface, Lake Erie, Ohio, United States - Buoy 12 MA123 | ecosystem: Environmental > Aquatic > Freshwater > Lake > Lake biofilm | place: USA...
TCAATGACGATGCATGCGACTGCAATCAAAACAACGTTGATTTAATTTTCCCAAGCATCAATTTAACCGGTTATACTACCGCTACACTCACTTTTGATAGCTACTACGAAGGCAATACGTACCAAGGTATTACCGAATCAGCTAAAGTGTTCGTCTCTGTAAATAACGGTACTTATGTTCAAATTGGTGTGTTAACGGCCAATGCCACCGCATGGGCACCGCAATCATTTAACCTTACGCCATACGTCGGAAATACCAATGTGAAATTCAAGATCAATTACAGCGATGGTGGAGGTTGGTTGTACGGATGTGCCGTTGATAATATCTCGGTTACTGGAACAACTACCATTTCTATTCAAACCGCTGTAAATACAGGCACCACCGAATCGCTCAACCTAGGTCCTAACCAAACTATTTATGCCTTCAACACAACACCTACGCGTATCATGTTGAGTTTAAACAATCAGACAGGAGCTGACTACGGTTGTATCACTGCAGCAGTAGATCGCAGTGGTGACACTCCATCCGCCGTGGCATTTGCGAGCAATACCAATGCAGAGTTTGTAGCTTCTAAAACATTTGCAGTGAGCTCTGCGAATGCTGTAACAGGAAACTACACGGTATCTCTTTATTACAAAGAAGCCGAGATCGCTGCATGGGAAAGCGCTACTGGTAATTCGCGCACGCAACTAGAAGTTATAAAAGTAACCGGCCTTGCGGCGAGTGCAATTACACCCACTAACTATAGCAATTACCAAATTGATCACGTTCCAGCTACACTTTCAACGTTTAACGGTGATGTGATCGTAAGCGCGACATTCAACAACGGAATAGGTAATTACGCCATTGGTATTTTCAGCGCTGAGCCCACTGCTCCTACAGCGCAATTTTCACCAAGCACATTAGAGGCCTGTGTGGGCGATGTGATTCAGTTTACCAATCAAAGTTTTGGTAACGCCACCTCTTACAGCTGGAACATGGGTGATGGTTCTCCCGTCTTATTGGATGCCAATGTATCCTATGCCTACACTGCAGTTGGCACTTATACGGTGACTTTGCAAGCCACCAACGATTTAGGTTCAGACACTCAACAAATCGATGTAGTGATACACGGCCCCTCAGCTGGCGCGCAGACCATCGAAATCTGTCAAGGCGAATCGATCACAGTGGGCAACAATATTTACAGCGCAGCTGGAATCTATGAAGACCTTCTTATCAACGCTTTCGGATGTGACAGTGTATTAACTACGACCCTAGTAGTGCATGATCTTCCGGCCGTGAGCATTGCTCCCCTTGCACAAACTACTTTTTGCACTACAGATCCTTCCGTAACGCTAAACGGCTTGCCTGCAGGTGGAACATTCAGTGGTACGGGAATGACAGCAAGTAGCTTTAACCCCAACCAATCAGGAGTTGGCAACTTCACCATTACCTATAACTATACGGATGATTTTGGTTGCACTAATTCAGCTACAGAGCAATTGACTGTTCAAATCTGTCAGTCTGTTGATGGCTTGAATGCTTCACAATTGAACGTGTCTCCAAACCCCAGCACAGGAAAAGTAATTCTTTCTGGTGCTAAGCCTGGAAGTACTATTCGAATCTATTCTGAAAGCGGCCAATTAGTGCATCAATCGAAAGCGAATCAGCAACGTTTAGAGCTTGATTTGATTCATTTAGCCGCAGGGAAATACAACATTGTGGATAGCGAAGGTCGCCAAACTAGTTTAGTGATCGTTCAGCATTAATCCTTACTTAAAACAACTTACCCGAAGATATAAGAGCATTTCGCTACTTATCTCTTCGGGTTGTTTTTTCTAGAAAATCTACGAGCACTCGATGAAGTTCATTGAGTTCTATGGGCTTAGTAAGGTAGTCATTCATTCCAGCATCAATGCAGTTCATGCGTGTTTCTGCAGTGACCCTTGCCGTTAAGGCAATAACAGTAGTTTCCTCACGCTCCATTCTTTTTTCCATTTCTCTCATTTGTCCCGCGATTTCAAATCCACTGAGCACTGGAATTTCGAGATCTAAGAAAACCAAGTCAGGTTTTTCGTATTCAAATATGTTCAATGCCGAAGAGTAATTCAACGCCTCGAAAATGGTGCACTTTGGAAGAATACCTTTCAACAAGGTAGCAGCGATGAACATGTTCAATTCATTATCCTCCACAATCAAGACCTTTTTTTGCAACTTCGCGAAATGCTCTGCTTCGAAGGTGTCTTTTACTTGATCTCTTTTTTCCAATACTTCTTCCACTTCAATCTCGAAAGAGAAGGTACTTCCTACTCCTGAGATACTTTCTACTTCGAGCGCTGAATCAAACAAATTCAGGATACGGTTGGAAATCATCAAGCCAAGTCCAGAACCTCCAAAATTACGAGCGGTAGAAGGATCCGCTTGAGTGAATGCTTGAAACAAGCGCGACAATTGATCTTCTTTAATACCAATACCGGTATCCTTCACTTCAAATCTCAAAATTATCTTATCACTTTTTGGAGCAATTTTTCGTGAAGAAACAGACAATTCTACTTTACCTGTTGTAGTAAACTTTATGGCATTCGAAATCAGATTGACGAGCACTTGTTTGATGCGCAATCGGTCCATTTTCACAAAACGAGAGAACTCATTGTGACGAATAATATTGAATGGCAATTGTTTTTTTCTTGCAATGGCAGACATCATGCCTTCTGTTTCCGCGAGCAGATCTTCTACGTCAGCGGCATCCCAATCGAGCTCCATTTTTCCCGCTTCCATTTTCGAGTAATCGAGAATGTTATTGATCAGCTCCATCAGGTGATTAGCCGAACTTGAAACATGACTTGCATACACCGAGATGTTCGAATTTCGATCAACGCCATCCCCGATCAAATTACTGAATCCAATGATAGCATTTAACGGTGTTCTGATTTCATGCGACATGTTAGCCAAAAACTCTGACTTGGTTTTACTTTCCAACTCAGCACTAGCTCGGGCCTTTTCGGTGTTCGTCAACAACTCGTGACGTTCGATTGCACTACTTATGGAATACGTATAAGAACGAAGCAAAGCTACTTCATCTTCTTGCCACAAACGTTCTGTTCTGCATTCATCAAATCCGACGAAGCCCCAGAAATAATCGCCGACAAAAATGGGTAAAACGAGAATGGATAAAATACTTTGCGACTCTAGGATGAGTCGAACATTCTCGTCGGGAATTTTAGAAACAATAGCAACAAATGGTTTTTTTTCTAGCAATGGCTTTATAAAAAAATCCATATCTGAAAAAGGCACATATTGCAAAGCGGGATTATCAATTTGAGCGGACACTCCGAGCGATGTCCATTCATATTTTTGGGAGCAAAAGTGAATCTGATTTTCTTTATCAAAATCGTTTTTGAAGAGATAAACACGATCTACCCCTACACCTTGACCAAGAATTCTCAATCCGCCTGTTATGGCCGTGAGGTAATTGAACTTATCTACTAACAGGCCAGTAGCTGCGGCAATCGCCCCAAGCATTCGCTGTGTTTTATTTACGCGATCTTCCATTTCATGATCGCGGGTTTTATTGCGAATAATGGCACTAAACCCAATGAGCTCTTGTCCTTCGAGGATAGGTGTCATTTTCACGCTAAACCATTTTATGCCCTGGTTAAATTCTAAGCGATAAGTAAATTCATACACTCCAATGCCCGAACATAAGCTTTCGAAAGCAAAATTCAATTCATGCACCAGATGAGCAGGCAATACGTCTGAATACACCTTTCCCAAAAAATCCTCCGGATTCATGAGTAGGTCGTGGCTATCTTGACGAAAAACCTCTAAAAAGCGGCCTTCAGCATCAAAGATGAACATTAAGTCATCCATCGACCGCAAAGCAGCTAATAACAAGGTATCGCGTGTAGTATTTGTCATAATGGCAGTATTAAAAACAACCGTCCATAATGAAGTTTGCTAAAAAAGAAATAGTTCAAGCACTTTATACGCAGCATAGGGCAATTGGTTTCATTTTTTAAATGCCCAAAATTTTGACCACTTTTGTAGTACGTCCTCTTTATGAAAAGTCCAAGCTACGAATCTCGCTGTTTTTTGTCCCTGACCAAAATCAATAATTTTATAGGCTGCAGGATTCTCTCTTTTCAGCTGTCGAACGATGGGTTTTAATGAATCTTTTCGGGAGACCAATGAGGTAAACCACATGACCTGATCAGCGAATTGCACACTCTCTTCAATCATTCGAATCACGTAACCGATTTCCCCGCCGTAACACCACAACTCTTGATTTGTGCCACCGTAGCTAGCCGCTTCCTCGGGAGTTAGCTGTAGATTCTTTTGCTTTCTACCCGTCATCTCTTCCATTTGTTTTTCCGAATTGTAAAACGGTGGATTTGTAATCACCAATTCTACTAATTCGCCTGGAAGCAAAATTCCTCTCAAGTGGTGCATTGGATTCTTTTGAACACGACAATCCACGCGGCCTTTTAAAGCCAAATTGCTATCCACAATGGCTTGCGCATTGGCAAAAGACTGTTTTCCTATATCTGTGGCAATGAATTTCCATTTCCATTCCCCAACCCCAATAATAGGATAGATAAGGCTCGCCCCCGTTCCCAAATCACACACCGTAATGTTTCCACCTGTGGGAACTTTTCCCTTGTTTACTGCAGCCAGTAAGTCGGCGGCATAAAGCAAGTAGTCAGCACGGCCAGGTACAGGTGGGCATAAAGAATCATCGGGTAAAACCCAATTTTCGAGGCCATAAGCATCCATCAAAAGAGCCTTATTCAAGGCTTTTACCGCTTTTGCATCCGTAAATGGCACTGAAAGATTGCCCTTTGGGGTGGTATAAATAAACGGCGCCAAATCAGGATTAACCTTCACTAAATGAGGCATATCGTACGACTGGCTAAAGCGGTTTTTTGGGTGCATATATAGCAAAGCTAAGTCAAGAGCTCTCAAACTCCTCGATTAATACGAATATATCCTTTTATCTTTGCGCCTCAGAATTATCATCTATGTCCGCAAGCCATTTCACCATTATAGTTCCCGTTGATTTTACTGAAGCGAGTAATAAGGCCGTCCATCATGCTATTACGATAAGTAAAACCACGGGCGGCAGTATTGATCTATTCCATGTACTCGATGAGCTTTCGCCGGACACTGTAAACGACAAGCTTGAAGTACTGAGCGACCTAGTGGCGGCTGCAGGAATATCAGTGAAAACAATCATCGGAGAAGGCCCAATACTTTCTACCATTACCGAGACGGCAAAAAAGGGAAACTATAAGTTGATGGTTATCGGCACACACGGACCTAAAGGTGTACGTCAAATATTGTTTGGTGCCGACATCATGCGAGTGCTGCGCCACAATCCCTGTCCTGCTGTAGTAGTGCAGAAAGACGCTGACCCCGAAAAACAGATTCGTAAAATTCTTCTTCCCGTCGGCAATCACGAAAACTATCTCGATCTTGTGCGTGCTACCTGTCTTTGTGCTATTGCACTTGACGCCTCTGTAACAATTTACTGGCAGCAGAAACCCTACGAACAATTGAAAGACGGCATTTTCGAAAACATCCAAGTGACGCGAGACCTAATGGATCAATTCGATGTGAACTACGACGAGGTAAAAGTGGAGCCTGCGGCCAAATCATCTGAACTTGCAAAACAAATTATGGCTTTCGCGAAAAACGGAAACTACGACATGGTGGGGCTTATGCCTAATGCCAATAAAAGCGATGATTACTTCGGCGATAGCGATAAAGAAAAAGTGCTCACCAATGAAGAGAATATTCCTATTCTCTGCTCAAAAGGTTAATTTAGGGGAGTGTATCTAAAATCGCGAATCACTACTTCGTGATTCAACTCATTCGCGGGCCCGTAAGCCACGTGTGGTAATGTCCAAAAATTCATGCGCGCATGCGTAGTATTGCCCGGAGCGGGTATAACCACTGGCTGAGAAGAATTGCCACCTTCATTTTTTACACGACCAGGATGGTCGAGATCAAAATCCCATGAGGCGAAAGGCACATTCCCGCTATCCATATCGCCCACATAACTATACCAAGTGATCAAGGTGTCCGTCCATGTAAAAACGTGCGTTGTTACCCCATTTAAAAGCGCAGGATTAATATCCGCTTTGCGAGAGCGCTCGGGATAGTAAGGTCCAAAATTTACCGGTTGAACGGACATGGTCAATGGCGTAGTGCTTTCAGCATCACCCCATTTGGAAAATTCAATGTCCACCTCACTGTTCGCATCGGTATAAAATGTGTTGTTATCCCACGTAAAAAGCCCTAAGACTACATTACTAGCGAAGTCCATTGGGTTGGCTTGAATAGTAAATTCATAGGTACCATAACCCACGGTGTCTTGAGAAATCACCTCTGTAGAGTACCACACGCCATTGTGCTTTGAAATGGAGAGGTGCAAGTATCCATGTTCATCTACCCAAACGTCATCATACAACTTGGAAAAATTGTTTGGACCTGGTCCTACCGGCGTAGCCGCCGATTTGATGTCCCATTTTTTTCCTGCAAAGTGAACAATATCTCCTTGACGTCCGAGCACATCTTCCGGATTGCTTTGCTTACAAGAAGCAAAAAAAACCGTCAACGATAGAGACAAAAATACAAGGGCAATAGACGAGCGAGAAATAGGAAAACAAATGCGGTGTGACTTCATTTTACTTGTTTATTTCAAATTTTGCAGAAATATTCCCTGCACTTACCACAAACTCACCTGGCTCTACAACCCAATTTCCATCAGGCATACAGAAAGAAAGTTGTTCCTTTGTTAACTGAAAAACCACTTCCTTTTCTTCACCCGGACTCAACGGAATTCGCTTAAAATCGGCTACTCGTTTCACAGAGGGAGTCACCGTTGCTACTAAATCTGAGATGTACAAAATCGCGACTTCTTCAGTAGGTTTCGTTCCGGTGTTTTTCACTTTAAATGAAACCACTCGTTCAGCAGACACTTTCATATCACAATAACTCACGGTTGCATATGATAGTCCATGCCCGAAAGACCATTGCGGATTGTAGCCGTTTTTTCCAAACTGCGTATCGAACTGCTCAGTATACTTGTGATCATAGGTCAATAAATCTTGATTGTGCCGTGGATAAGTAAACGGCAAACGCCCCGAAGGATTTACTTTACCCGAAAGAATATTCACCAAGGCTTCTCCCCCTTGATCACCTGGTAAATAAGCCATCACCACCGCATCTGCCAATGGTACTAGCTCACGAACAATGCGTGGGCGATTTTCTACCAATACTAAAATGATTTTCTTTCCAAGTGCACTTAGTGCTTTGAAATATTCTTGTTGAACGGCTGGTAAATCGAGCTCACTGATATTCCCTGGAATTTCAGTACTCGGCAATTCACCTGCGCAAAAAACAATGTAATCACTTTCTGATGCCGCCATCAACGCATTTTTGTCTATGCTTCCACCTTCTAATTCACATCCTTTTTCATACCGCACGGTCCAACCTTTTTTTGCTTCCATTGCTTCCCGAATGGTCATTCGGCTTTGATCGTCCCATTTTTCATCCACACCTTGCCAAGTTCGTGTCCATGCGCCATTCAGCAAAGTCATTGAATGAGCTGCAGGACCAGTTACAAATATTTTCGCCACTCCGGGTAAGGGAAGTGCATTGTTTTTATTCTCCAACAAGGTGATTGACTGTTCGGCTATTTTGGTAGCCACACTTCTGCTGCTTTCTGATCCAAAATTGGGATAATCCGCCAGGCTCGGCACTTTGATCGCCTTCAACATTCCCATTTGTTCTTTCGTATTCAAAATGCGCAGAACAGATGTATTAATACGCTCTTCAGAAATGCGACCTTCTTTCACCAGCTCTATGAGAAGTTCCGTAAAGCGATAGTCATTTGGTACCATACACATATCAATACCTGCATTAACAGCGATAAACACCGCCTCTTTCAGATCTTTTGCTACGTGGTGATTCAATTCTAACTTCATCACATCTTCCCAATCCGTAACGGCAATACCTTGAAATCCCAATTCGGTACGCAACAAATCGGTCAAAATTTCTTTGCTCGCATGCACCGGAATTCCGTTGATTTCACCGCTGTTGATCATCACCGTTTTTGCACCTTCGCGAATCGCTCGTTTAAAGGGAGGTAGATAAATTTCACGAAGGGTGTTGTTCGGAATAAACGCTGGTGTTCTGTCCTTACCTGTGCGTGCAGCACTATATCCCAAGAAGTGTTTTAAGCAAGCCGCCACATGATAATCATCCATCGTGCTGCTGCCTTGATAGCCGAGAATGGTAGCCGAGCCAAACTCACTTACTACTCTAACATCTTCACCATAGGTTTCAAAACAGCGCGACCATGTAGGATTTCTCATTACATCAAGCACAGGAGAAAAATTCCACGGAATACCGGCAGCCCGCGTTTCATAAGCAGTAATTTCCGCAGCTTGCCGAGCCATGCTTGGGTTAAACGTCGCTGCTTGAGCCAGTGGCTGTGGGAACAAAATAGAACCCATCACATAGTTGGCACCATGAATAGCGTCGATACCATAAAAAACAGGCACTTTTAATTCGTATTGCGCAGAGGCGTCATGAATGCCTTTCATAATGCTCAACCATTGCTCACGAGGATAGGCGTGTCCACCGCAATTAAGAATAGAACCCACATGGTATTTTTCAATAGCGATGCGAAGTTTTTCCTGATCCAATCGATGAGGTTCTTCTAATTGATAAATGCCTCCCACGCACACCACATCGAGGTTCAGCTGAGTCATCTGACCCACTTTTTCTTCCAGTGTCATACTGCGTAAAAGCAATTCTACATCCTTCGACTGGCCGTTTGCTGCAGAATTGAGGAGCATTACAACCAGGATTAAAAAAAGTGAGCGGTAGAGCTTCATACAAAATCTTATTTAGCAGAAAGAGCAATCATTTCAATATTGTCGATGAATACATTTCCATTCGATTCAAACTGAAGCATCAGTTGTTTGATGGAATAAAAATCGACTGTACTATTTTCCAAAGAAAAAGCAGAGAGTGGAATAAGTACTTGACGCCACTCGCTTTGAATGGGGCCATTGACTACCCATTGTTCGGTAACACCAATCCACTTTTGATTTCCTGAAAAATCTTCAAAACCTATAGCCCAAGGCAGACCCTTCATCGGCTTGTCATCTGTGCGGACGTAAAATGATAATGCCGCTTGATTTAAAATTTGAGAAACATCTTTTCCAGTCCAGCCATCCCAACCGATGCCGAGACCAAGCCAAGGACAGCCGCCAGCTTGTTTATTCCATTGTATGTGGAGCGCACCAGAACCCGATTGAACAACAGAATGATCATTGCTAACCTTCAGGCATTTTTGTTCTTTGGTAAACCACACATCTGCGGTAACATCATCCTCAAAAATTGACGTTTGTGCGAAGCCATTAATCTCATTACCGGTGCTTGCAACAAGGCTTGAATCATACAATCCCAAGGTTTGTACGTTAGCGCAACCTGCAAGAAGTAAGGAGATAAAAAGAAGTGCTGCTAGGCGCATATCCTTAAGGAATTAGAGGTCCGTTTTCGGTGAAGATCATATAATCCAAATAACCTTGCGAATAGCCTGATGTAGGATTCGCTAAGAACAGCATAGACACTTGAAGCAATTTATCTGGTTCACGCAATCCATTACCGATAGCCGCAGAAGGAGCTCCATTCACTAATGTTTGAAGATCGGCATACTTGTAATACATATGCTGCCAACCGTCCTGTGAAGGATCTATTTGCACAGAGTACATATCCTCTTCACCTGCCGTATAAACACCATCTCCATCATCATCTTCTCTAAACTGAAAAAGAACAAGAGAATTAGAGATATTTTCTGGTTTAAAAAGAAAAGTATTGAAGTACACGTTATCTGGATTGCTGTTCAATTGGAAATGATCAGCGCCATAAGCCGAAGCTGGGATGTCGAACATACCAATGAGCCAGTCCCAGTTTACGGTACCCCCCATATCATAGTATCTATTGCCTTGAGCTGCATCTGTAGCATCCACCACATTAAACGTCATGTTTGCTCCTGATTGCACGAAAGGCACCCAGTCGGGGTTAAAACCATTTTCAAAATCGCTCAACAAAAGGCCTTCGTAGATTCGGTTAGAAACGACTGATAGGGTATCGCGCAATGTATCCGTCACTCCAGCAATAGTCAACTGCACAGCACAGTCTTCTACTCTAAACATTGGTAGTGAAGTAGTGGTTCCATTCCACAATGCGTTTGCTTCATTCAAGTTGGAATCAAAGCCCGTTATGCGCTTTACTGCTCCAGAAGTCAATCCTTTTACTTGTACTTCCCAATCCACGTTCTTAGAAAACTCTGCGGTAAAAAAAGTAGTTTCACCAGCGGCAAAGTCCACTTCGCGATCTGAGATATCCAAAGGTTGGAGCACACGGAAGCTACCATAGAGATCATTCAAACTCGGCCCAGCAAATTCGTCATCCACTTTGCAAGCGGCCATAAGCCCTACGAGTATAAAACTGGCGATTAATTTATTTTTCATCTCTTTAGAATTTCAAGGAGTATAACAACATCAGTTGATTGATGTGATAATCGACTGACTTGTCAGTGTTATCTATAACATCGTATTTGTTCAATTGTGCACTCAAATGCGATTTTTCGCCGAAGCGATAACGCAATCCGATAGCTTTCATCGTTTCAGAACCATCCACACTGTATTCAGTAAAATTGTATATCTGCGCGTATTGGTCTTTCACCGCGACAAAGTCGAATCCAACGTACTCGACCTTTTGATAGCCCGCGAGTAAATCCAAATTTTCTACTAATTCGATTGTGGCTCCAGCAGCTATACAATTAGTCTTTAAATCTACCCCACGATACATCTCAGCACCAGGACGCGTAGTAGCGTCGGTGCGGTAAGACACTTCCAATTCCATACCTCGTTTCCAAGCGCTCAAAAGTGTATCTGTAGCGTACCTTGCATTCACTTGCATGCGGCTGTATTTGCGGGGTTCAATTGTTCCTTCGCCGCGCATTTCCTGAAGCATCATTTGTTTCGCACTGATCAACCATTTTTTATCTTTTGATTTCCACCCCAACTCAGCCGTAATACCTTGTCTATTGGGTGTGGCATCACCATACGGAGTGATGTTATCATATTTCGGAGAAAAAGTCATGAGATAAGGAGACAGCTGCAAATTATACATGGATGATTCTCGCATGAGATCAATGATGGAAGCATTGCGCAACACCTGATCATTAGTAATGCGGTCAAAGGCCGCAGGCAACTGACCAAAACGAATGCGTTTGGTTTGTGCGCCTGGGCTATTAAAATCGGGACTTACTCTTTTCGCGATTGCGTTCACAAACAAACCCGTATTTTTATTTTCCACATTCAAGTTACCTTCTTGAAAGGTTCCGTTAAGAATAGGCGCTTCATTGTTTCCGTCATAAAAACTAGAAGATTTTCCCGCCTCACCCTTTAGAACAGTTGCCCACTGATTATTGCTCCACTGTGCCTTGACTGTATAGGTGTAAACAGGATTTCGGAAAACAGACGTATTGCGAGATGTGCCTTCTATATCGAACAAATTGGCGTGATTGATTCCCAATTGAAGATACTTGCTTTGTAGCAAGCTTAAAGAATAGCCGGCGAATAAACGATCGTTGACACTATTGTTATCAGAAGCTTTAACTCGTGTGGCCACTGCGCCAAAGTTCAACTCTTGCACCCATTTTTTGAATACAAAACCAAATTCAGTTGCTCCCCCTTGTTGGCGCCATGAATTGCTTTGATCATAAAAATGATCATAGTTCACTACATCCCATTGTTGGCGGAAAATGGCTGGGCTCGATTGAAAAAATTCTTGATCAGCGTTCCATAAAGTATAGGGTGTCATTTTGTAATTGATGTCACCCAGCTGATAACGCACGATGCCACCAATAATACCTTTCACATACATCTGACGAATATCGAATGTAACACCCGATCCCCAGAAACCACCGTAGTCGTTTCTGACACGGACCATACCTTGAATTTCCATCCATTTATTGGGACGAATATTCAAGCCCAAATCGGCTAGTACATGACCACCATTGAGTCTAGGCACAGTGATGGTATCTTCTTGTACGAGATCTTGATCGAGCTGATCGCCGTAGAACATACCGCGGGCTGCACCATTTACGCTGAATTTACGCATTGGCGCTTGAGCCGATCCGGCAATAGATCCAGCACACAGCAAGATCAACAAACCACTTTTTATGTTGGCTATTTTCATTTAGAAAAATGCTTTTATTTCTACCGTTAACTCATGGCCGCTGAAGCGATCCAGAGCAAAATTTTTATCTTCAAACTGATACCAGCGATGACGCACATATAAACGTGCATTTTTACCCATATCAATATCACAACCCACGCCATACCCCTCTCCATACTGGTTGCGAGGGCGTCGACTTTCTTCATCAATATCCGTGAGGTAGTTGGCTATCGTACGTTCTACTCCCACATACGCATTGATCAAGACACCTCTACTTACAGCGAGATATGCCTCGATTTCGCTGGTGTATTGTCTCACATACGCTTTTTCCGAGGTTACTAAAAGAGCTGAAAAATCGCGTTGAGCGGATGACAATTGTGTTAAGCTAAACACATAAAAATCTTTACCTGCAATTTTTGTCGAGTACTTCACTTGCAATTCTGCAACAGAGAAATATTTTTTATTGACTACAACACCCGAACTATCATCACTCAGATGGACAGTTTCGTAAACATCGCGGAAGATGTCGGAATAGCGGTTATAAGGGCCTACATTACTAGGGAAAGCCCATCGCCAAAAACGAGCTCGCGTAAATTGGTTTACGGGATGCGTATAGGTAATCACGGCCGCACCAGGACGAATTTCTGAAGACGTTCCAATACCTCCAGCGAATTTCAATTTTTTCGTACCCCACTCCAAATTCAGGTTTAAGCCTTGACGATTATTGGTCAATTGACCCAAGCGAATCATGGCACTTCCAAAAGGTTGAAGCACTGCTGATGAACCCACGCTACCTGCAGGAATATTATTCACGCTGTACTCAGGTGTTGCGGTGTTCCAATAAATAGCGTTGTTATTTACAACATCTGGGCTGATGCGGTAGGCATGCAATTCAATAGACGGACGTTTTTTTCTACCCTTGAGATTTAGGCGTGTTTGAAAAAGTTCCGACCAACCAGCGTCATTAATTGGGCTCACGTAATTTCCCAACCCTGCTTCACCTTTCCATGTTATTTCTTTATGCGTAATTGACCATTCCAGCGTACTCACGTGCAGTCCGTAATTTTCGCGAGCAAGACTATCCGTGTAAGCGAAGGAGTTGATGGTGTTTAAGCTTACAAAATTTTTCGAGCCAAAATCCTTTTTGATTTTTCCACCATAACTAAAGTTGGGTACCTGTGAAAAACCGCCGTTCAACTCCGTTTTTCCTATCAATGCTGAGAAAGAAATTCGTCCAGGGAAATCAGCTCCTTCGATAACAGCACCAACGAATGCACGATTTCCCCATCGGGTATCTTGATCAATGGAGCCTTGATCGAAATACTGTTTGTAGCGCGAAGAAATATCCGTTCCTGTTGGATCCCATGGGTTGCGTTCGAACAACATGAATCGGTTATAGCCTCTGAAAGAAGCCATGGTTAGATCAGACATAGAGTACCATTGAATACCCCCTAAGTGAGTCGAAAGCGTACCCACTTTTGTTTTAAAACTACCGTGCAAATTCATCCCCAACAGCAGTCCCATACTCGAGCCGAGGCGTGTGCTGCTCAGCGGATTTTGAATAGAGGGGCGTAAAGCTTCAGCTGTTTGTGAGCCATAAGACTGTCCAATATTTCCTTGTAAAAATTGAAACACCATTAGATCGAAACTCCAAGAGGCGCGCTCGTCCGGTCTTCCAGCAATAGTCAAACTCAAATTCGGAAGTTGACTATCGTCACCGATGAACAAGCTTCTATCGAGCACTGTTTCATTGGCGGCAGCATTGAGTAAATAAGGATCATTCTGCTTTGTATATGTGGCAAAAAATCGATAAAACCCAGATACCTGAAGTCCCTTACCAGACGATGGATCTTTCTTTGGAAACATTCCCAAATCGTTCCACAATCGATTGCGGGTAGTATCTTGAATTTGTGCATTGGCGATGCTTGCGCACAATAGCGCGGTTAACATGACCAATACTTTTTTGAAACCATTCATTGAATGCCCTTTCTTTAATTCATCTTGTCAAACCACCGATCACGGATTGATGCTATCAAACTTTTTCATTTGAATCATTCGCGCTTGGCCCATTTCGGCTGAGCGTTTATTGACCCAAAAAGGAATATTCTCGTAAGCATAATGACCGTGACCATCGTACACAAACACGAATAAGCGATAGCCACCTTCTTCGGAAGGGGCGAACATGCTCACCGCGTCTTTTGAACCTTTGGTGACTTTTCTTTTTACAGGAAGTGGAGCGCTTTCGGCGTCACCACCTGATTTGATATCGGTACTTTCCGGTACGATCAACCAATTAACCACTAGACGATCGCCATCCGGGTCGCTCACTTTAAGTAGCGCTTCCATGCGATCGCCGGCCATCACTTTTACATTCTGATTCTTTGAAGCCGCATTGAGCAAACACGATTCTAAAATTGGTGCACGATTCGCCGCTTCC
>Ga0315907_10004986_pt1 | contig 14668 bp, 10 predicted proteins | sample LakEriMetagenome_3_FD_203525 | JGI IMG/M metagenome (GOLD analysis project Ga0315907, IMG submission 203525) | Freshwater fungal communities from buoy surface, Lake Erie, Ohio, United States - Buoy 12 MA123 | ecosystem: Environmental > Aquatic > Freshwater > Lake > Lake biofilm | place: USA...
ACGTCGATGCCGGTCTCGATGATGGTGGAGCACAGCAGCACGTTGTGGCGCTGGGCGACGAAGTCGCGCATCACGCGCTCCAGCTCGCGCTCGGGCATCTGGCCGTGGGCGATGGCGATGCGCGCCTCGGGTAGCAGCTCGGCCAGCTTCTCGGCGCGGTTCTGGATGGTCTCCACCTCGTTGTGCAGGAAGTAGACCTGGCCGCCGCGCTTCAACTCTCGCAGCACGGCCTCGCGGATGACGCCGCTGCCCTCGTTGCGCACGAAGGTTTTGATGGCCAGGCGCCGCTGCGGCGCCGTGGCAATGACGCTCAGGTCCCGCAGGCCCTCGAGTGCCATGCCCAGCGTTCGCGGGATGGGCGTGGCCGTGAGCGTGAGCACGTCCACCTCGGCGCGCAGCGCTTTCATCGCCTCCTTGTGGCGCACGCCGAAGCGGTGCTCCTCGTCGATGATGAGCAGGCCCAGGCGCTTGAACTTCACATCAGGGCTGAGCAGCTTGTGCGTGCCCACCACGATGTCGATGGTGCCGGCCTCCAGGCCCTCCAACGCCGCCTTCACCTCCTTGGGTGAGCGAAAGCGCGACAGCTCGGCCACGCGCACGGGCCACTTGCCAAAGCGGTCCACCAGGGTCTGGTAATGCTGCTCGGCCAGCAGCGTCGTGGGGGCGAGGATGGCCACCTGCTTGCCCCCGTGCACAGCGACGAAGGCGGCACGCAGCGCCACCTCGGTCTTGCCAAAACCCACGTCGCCACAGATCAGGCGGTCCATGGGCTTGGGGCTGACCAGGTCCTGGATCACGGCGTGGATGGCGGCGCGCTGGTCGGCCGTCTCCTCGAAGCCGAAGCTGGCGGCGAACGCCTCGTAGTCGTTGGGCGTGAATCGGTGGGCAAAGCCCTCGCGCGCGACGCGGCGGGCGTAGAGGTTCAGCAGTTCGGCCGCGATATCGCGCACCTGCTCGGCCGCCTTGCGGCGAGCCTTCTCCCATTGGCCCGAACCCAGGCGGTGCAACGGTGCCTCGTCGGCGCTCACCCCTGTGTAGCGGCCAATCAGGTGCAGTTGCGACACCGGCACGTACAGCGTGGCCTTGTCGGCGTACTCCAGGTGAAGGAACTCGCTGGAGCCTTCGCCCGTATCGATGTGCACCAGACCCTTGTAGCGGCCGATGCCGTGGTTCACGTGCACCACCGGATCACCCACCTTCAGCTCTGACAGGTCCTTGATCAGCGCATCGACGTTGCTGGTCTGCTCCTGCTTGCGCCGGCGCCGGGCCTGCGGCGTGGTGGCGAAGAGTTCGGTCTCGGTGATGAACTGCACGCTGAGCGTGGGGGCCGCGTCGTTCGGGGACAGGCGGTCCAGCCAATGGAAGCCCGCGGCCAGGGGGGCAGCGGCGATGGCCACACGCTCGTCGCCAGTGATGAACTCTTCGAGCGAGTCCACGCTGGGCACGTCGATGCGGTGGTCCCGCAACATCTCCAAAAGACTCTCGCGCCGGCCGTCGCTCTCGGCCACCAGCAGCACGCGCGCTGGGGTGGCGCGCAGGTGGGCCTCAAGGGTGTGCAGCGGCTCGGTGGCGCCGCGGTCGACGCTCACGTCGGGCAGCGGGCGGGCCCACTCTACCGGCTCGTTGCCCCGCAGGGACAGCGTGGCGTGGGCCTGGGTGAGGGTGAAGAAGTCTTCGGGCTTGAGGAACAAGGCCTCGGGCGGCAAGATGGGCCGCTCCGGGTCGTGCTGCAAGAAGCGATGGCGCTCGCGCGTGTCCGTCCAGAAGCGCTCCAGCGCCGCATCCACCTCGCCGTGCAACACCAACGCTGCCTCCTGGCGCAGGTAGGAGAAGAAGGTCGCCGTCTCGTCGAAGAACAGGGGCAGGCAGTACTCGATACCGGCGGTGGCGATGCCTTGGCCCACGTCCTTGTAGACGCGTGCTTTGGTCGGGTCGCCCTCCATGCGCTCGCGCCAGCGGGCGCGGAAGGCCGTGCGGGCCGCCTCGTCCATGGGGAACTCGCGGCCTGGCAGCAGGCGCACTTCCGGAACGGGATACAGGCTGCGCTGGGAGTCGGGATCGAAGGTGCGGATGGAGTCCACCTCGTCACCGAACAGGTCCACCCGGTAGGGCACCAGCGAGCCCATGGGAAACAGGTCGATGAGGCCACCTCGCACGGCGTACTCGCCCGGCAACACCACCTGCGTCACATGCTGGTAGCCGGCCAGGGTCAACTGCGACTTTAGCCCTGCCTCGTCCAACCGCGCCTTCTGCTTGAAGTGGAAGGTGGTGCCGGCCAGAAAGGAGGGCGGCGCCAGGCGCGTGAGTGCCGTGGTGGAGGGCAGCAGCACCACGTCCAGGTCGCGCTGCAGCACTTTCCACAACGTGGCCAGGCGCTCGGAGATCAGGTCCTGGTGCGGGCTGAAGGTGTCCCAGGGCAGCGTCTCCCAATCGGGAAAGACGGCCACGCGCAGGCCAGGCGCGAAGAAGGGCAGTTCATCGGCCAGGCGCTGTGCGTCAGCCGGCTCGGCCGTGACCACGGCCAGCAGCCGCTGCTCTGCGGCGCGGGCTTGGGCCAGGCGTGCGATCAACAGCGCGTCAGCCGAGCCCGTGGGGCGGGGCAGGGTGAAGCGCTTGACGGGGGCGATGGAAGGAAGATGCATCGTGCGGGAAAGGCAACACCCGCCCCGGCAGAAAGCTGCGGGGGCGGGCGATGCAGCGCATTGTAGGGAGGGGCTCCCCCGAGGCGTGCTCTCTAGAATCGAATGCATGACGGCCCCAGACGCCCCCGCAGACCTTGCACCGGGCTTCCCCTCAAGCCCCGGCAGCAACGACGTTTCGGGTCTGTCGACCGCAGCGCCTGGGCGGCTGTTTGCCCTCGTGCCTTGTGCCGGGGTGGGCACGCGCTCTGGGGCTGACCGGCCGAAGCAATATGTGGAGCTGGCGGGTCAGCCGTTGGTGGCCCACACGCTCAAGGCGCTGGGCCAGGTCAAGCGACTTTCTGCCACCCTGGTGGTGCTGTCACCCGAGGACACGAACTTCCGCACCCTGATGCCCGATTTCGAAAGCACCACGGGCTGGCTGGCTCACTGCGGTGGCGAGACCCGGGCGGCCTCGGTGGCCGCGGGTTTGGAGGAACTGGTGTCGCGCGGCGCCCAGGCAGACGATTGGGTGCTGGTGCATGACGCCGCCCGCTGTCTGCTGCATCCTGACTGGATCGACCGCCTGGTGGACGCCTGCCAACCCGATGCCGTGGGCGGCCTGCTGGCCCTGCCGCTGGCGGACACACTGAAGTCCGAGTCTTCCGGCCGTGTGGCCGCAACCCTTGAGCGCAGCGGTAAGTGGGCCGCGCAGACGCCGCAGATGTTTCGCATCGGCCTGCTGCGCCGGGCCCTCGCCGCCGCTTCGCGAGCGGAAGGCACCGCGGTCACGGATGAATCCAGCGCGGTGGAGGCGCTGGGCCCGCAGCCGCTGCTGGTGCCCGGGTCTGTGGAGAACTTCAAGGTCACCTATCCCGAAGACTTCGTACTGGCCGCCCGCCTGCTGTCTTCAAGAAGGTGACGGCTTTCAGGCTGCCCTTTTTCCAGACCGTCCGTATGCCATCCCCCACCGCTCCAGACAACCCTTCCAACCCTTCCGATCAGCCGTCCACGGGCGGCGCCACGCCCGGTGCATCGGCCAGCCTGCAGCCTTCAGGGCCGCCCTGGCGCATAGGTGAAGGCTGGGACACCCACGCCCTGGTCGTCGGTCGGCCGCTGGTGCTGGGGGGGATCCGCGTCCCGCACAGCCACGGGCTGATGGGGCATTCCGATGCCGATGCCCTGCTGCACGCCATCACGGACGCCTTGCTGGGAGCGGCCGCGCTGGGCGACATCGGACGGCATTTCCCGGACACAGACCCCACCTTTCGCGGCGCCGACTCCGCGCTTCTTCTGGCCGAGGCGGCTCATCGTGTGCGTGTGCGCGGGTGGTCCATCGCCAACGTGGACGCCACCATCATCGCGCAGGCGCCCAAGATGGCGCCGCACATTCCAGCGATGTGCGAGCGCATCGCAAAGCTGCTGGCCCTGTCGCTGGACCAGGTGAACGTCAAGGCCAAGACGGCAGAGAAGATGGGCCCGGTGGGCGAAGGGCGTGCGATCGAGGCCCGGGCGGTATGCCTGTTGTGGCGGCCGCATCAAGTCGCCAGCTGACACGCTGGAACGGGCGTCTGGCTGACGCTCAGCTGCCCCCGCCGGCACGCGGCAGCCGAATGCAGGCTTCCAGGCCCTGGCCGGGCAGGTTGCGCAAGGTCAAGGAGCCCCGCATGCGCTTGACGGCTCGCTCCACGATGGCCAGACCAAGACCGGCACCCGACGGTTCGGAGCGTGCGGCGTTCCCTCGAAAGAAGGGCTGTGTCAGTCGACCAAGATGCGCATCAGGAACGCCCGGCCCCTTGTCCCGCAGAAGGAGGGCCACCTCCTGAGGCTCCCGGTACGCTGACACGGTCATCTCAGCAGGCCCGCCATCGCGGGCCCGGGCGTAGCGCGCGGCGTTCTCCAGCAGGTTCACCAAGACGCGGTCCAGGTCGACGGGGTCGGCACGCACCAGCAGATGGGTCGGCAACGCCAAGACAATTCGAAGCCGGGTGTCACCGTCGAAACGTCTGCAGCTCACCTTGACTTGCTGGTGCAGATCCACCGTTTGCAGCTTCGGGACGTCCGGTCGCGCGTAGTCGGTGAACTTGTCGATGATGGCATCGAGCTGACCGATGTCGGCGGCCATGTGCGCCAGCGCCTGTGGCTCGCTGACGCTCAACTCGGCCTCCAGGCGCAGCCGCGCCAAGGGCGTACGCAGGTCGTGGCTCAGCCCCGCCAGCATGACCGCCCGGTCATGCTCGGCGCGCGCCAGCTCAGCCGCCATCCGGTTGAAGCCTGCGTTGACCTCGCGGATCTCCTGTACCACGGCTTTCTCGTCCAGTTCGGGCGCCGCATCGCCCTCGCGCAGGCGTTGTGCCGCCTGGGACAAAGCCCGGTAGGGCCAGCTCAGCCACCAGGCGGCCAGTGCTGCCATCGCCAGCGTGACCGTCCCGGCGGCTGCCAGCGCGCCAAAGGCCCTGGCGGCGTCTGTCTGCGCAGCATCCCTGCCAGCCAACCATCCTCCCCATGAGGCCGACAGCACCCAGGTGGCCAGCAGGGTGAGCAGCCACACAGCCATCCCCGTCAGGGTCAGCCAGAAAAGCCTGAACCGGGCCACGGGAACCACACCTGCAGGCGGTCCGGCATGTGCGCCAGGTCCAGCCTCCGCGCCATGTGCGGCTTCTGCCCCATGTGCCCCATGTGCAGAACTTGTGACCTTGGCGGAGCTTGCAGCGCGAAAAGGCATTTGGGCATGATGCCGCGCGCGGCACAGGTTCTGGCGTGAGGAATGTGTATCAGGTCCCTATGTCGGGCACGAAGACGTAACCGACACCCCAGACCGTCTGGATGAAGCGTGGGTGTGCGGGATCGGTCTCCAGCATCTTGCGCAGTCGCGAGATCTGCACATCCAGGCTCCGGTCGAAGGGTTCGAACTCGCGCCCCCGCGCCAGCTGCGCAAGCTTGTCCCGGGTCAGAGGCTGCCTGGGATGCCGCACCAGCGCCTTGAGCATGGAGAACTCGCCTGTGGTCAGCGGCAACGATTCCCCTTCGCGGCTGAGCGTGCGCAAAGCCAGATCGAACTCAAAGGGTCCGAACACCACCTTCTCCCCCAGCGGAGCGGGGGCTCCCGGCGCTTCGCGGGCCGGGCGGCGGCGCAGTACGGCATGAATCCTGGCCAGCAGTTCGCGGGGATTGAAGGGTTTGGACAGGTAGTCATCCGCCCCGATCTCCAGACCCACGATGCGGTCCACCTCGTCGCCTTTGGCAGTGAGCATGATGACCGGGGTCAGGTCCTGCCGCGCACGCATGCGCCGGCACACGGAAAGGCCATCTTCGCCGGGCAGCATCAGGTCCAGCACGACAAGGTCCACCTGCTCGCGCAGCATCAGCCTGTCCAGTGCTCGCGCATCCTCGGCCAGCAGCACATCGAAGCCTTCCTGGCTGAGGTACCGCCGCAGCAGTTCACGGATGCGGCCGTCATCGTCCACGACAATCAATCGGAAGGGCTTGGGCGGGTTCTTGAGCAAAGTCACATCAGCTGTGGAAGTGGCGTGCCGGCATTGTGCTGCTCGCCCAGAGGACAAACGGGCCGCTGTCACCTTGTGTTACATCTGTTGCGGTCAGCCGCGAAGAGCGACACCAGCGGCGCGATCCCGAAGGAGACGACACGACATGACCCCCAGATTCGCAGCCTTGCCCGTGCCCATCATCGCCCTTGCGGCGTGGACCTTTGCGGCGCAGGCTCAACCCTCGGTGATGGCCGCTCCAACGGCTTCCATCAACGTGCTGAGCCTGAGCGCGAGTGCTTCTGTCGAGGTGACGATGGACACGCTGTCCGTCACCCTCGTCGCCACCCGGGAAGGGCCGGATGCCGGCCTTGTGCAGTCGCAGCTTCGGCAGGCGCTGGAAGCGTCGTTGGTCGAGGCGCGCAAAGCAGCCCGCCCGAAGGCGCTGGAAGTCCAGACGGGCGCCTTTTCGCTCAGCCCCCGGTACGCCAACCCCTCAGGTCGCTCTTCCCAGCCGTCCATCACGGGGTGGATCGGGCGCGCTGAACTGGTGATCGAAGGCCGCGATCTGACCGCGGTGGCCCAACTGGTAGGGCGCCTGCCCGCGATGTCTGTGGCAAGGGTGGCCTTCGGCCTCTCGCGCGAAGCGCGTGAGCAGTTCGAGCAGGAGACGACCCGTCAGGCCATCACGCGGTTCCGAACCCAGGCCGAAAGCTACGCCCAGCAGTTCGGGTTTCCCGGCTACCAGATCAGGGAAGTGCAGGTCGGGCTTCAGGAGCCCCCGGTGATGCTGGCCCGCGCCCCCGGGATGCGTGCTGTCGGCATGCAGGCAGTGGAAGAGGCACTGCCCGTCGAGGCGGGCAAGACCACCGTGAGTTCCACCGTCAGTGGGTCCGTGCAGATGCTGCGCTAGAGCCTGCAGGCCGTGAAGGTCGGCCAGGTTCCTTGAAAGCCGATGTCTTACTGCGCCAGCCAGCCGCCGTCGACGTTGATGGCTGCGCCACGGATGTTGTCCCCAGCCGGGGATGACAGGAACACCGCCAGTTCCCCCAGTTGAGCAGGCGTGGTGAACTGAAGCGAAGGCTGCTTCTCGCCCAGCAGGCGGCGCGTGGCTTCGTCGTTGTCCACCCCGTCCAGCACGGCGCGTGCATCCACCTGCTTCTGCACCAGGGGTGTGAGCACCCAGCCCGGACAGATGGCATTGCAGGTGATCGCAGTCGTTGCCGTTTCCAGCGCCACAGCCTTGGTCAAGCCCACCAGGCCGTGTTTGGCCGCCACATATGCCGATTTGTTGGCTGAAGCCACCAAGCCGTGCGCCGAGGCCACGTTGATGATGCGTCCCCAACGGCGTACCTTCATGGCCGGCAAGACCAGGCGCGTGGTGTGAAAGGCCGAGCTGAGATTGATGGCGATCACCGCATCCCAGCGTTCCACCGGGAACTCGTCGACGGGCGCCACATGCTGGATGCCGGCGTTGTTGACGAGGATGTCGATGCCCCCCATCTCCATCTCCGCGTACTTGATCATGGCCGCGATCTCGTCGGGCTTGCTCATGTCGGCATCGTGGTAGCCCACGGTGCAATCGAACTCGGTCAATGTGCGTGTGGCAGCCTTCACGTCGCCAAACCCGTTGAGCACGATGTTGGCGCCGTGCATGGCCATGACCCTGGCGATGCCCAGGCCAATGCCGCTGGTCGAACCCGTGATGAGAGCCGTCTTGCCGGTGAGCATGCGTTGATTCCTCCAGGTACAAGGTTGTATTGAGCTTAGGATCATTATCTGAATTCCCCCTTACCCCTGTTGGTCATGAAGATGTCTGCAAGCTCCGAAAGCACCACCGGCCTCGCGCTGTCCGAGGCGGATGAACACCAAGGATCCACGGCGCCCGAACCTCGCCTGCGGCATGTCCAGTGCCTGGGCAGCCGTGGTCTTCATCGCATGGCTTACTGGGAGTGGGGTGACCCTGCCAACCCCCGCGTCCTCGTGTGCGTGCACGGCCTGACCCGCCAGGGACGCGACTTCGACACCCTGGCTCGCGACCTGTGCGGGTCCTGGCGCGTGGTCTGCCCTGATGTGGTGGGCCGCGGGCGATCCGACTGGCTCGCCGACCCCATGGGCTATGCGATTCCAGCGTACGTGGCCGACATGGTGACCCTGCTGGCCAGGCTGGATGCGCGGACGGTGGACTGGGTGGGCACGTCCATGGGCGGCCTGATCGGTCTGCTGGTGGCGGCCCTTCCCCAGTCGCCGGTGCGGCGCCTGGTACTGAACGACGTGGGGCCGGTGCTGGAAGCATCGGCCCTTGCGCGCATCGGCAGCTACCTGGGCCTGCCGGTGCGCTTCAAGAGCCTGGAAGATGCGGCCGACCAGTTGTGGGTGATCTCCCAGGGCTTCGGACCCCATACCCGCCAGCAGTGGCTGGACCTGACGCGGCCGCAGATCGTGCCCGACGGCCAGGGTGCATTCAAGCCCCACTACGACCCCGCTCTGGCCGTGCCCTTCCGTGCCATCACGCCGGAACTGGCCGCTGCCGGCGAGGCAGGCCTGTGGCAGGCCTTCGATGCCATCACCTGCCCCACACTGCTGCTGCGCGGGGCGCAGTCCGATCTGCTGACGCAGCAGACCGCGCAGGCCATGGCCGCGCGCGGCCCCAGGCCCCGCGTGCACGAGTTCGCGGGCGTCGGCCACGCTCCCATGCTGGTGCAACCCGATCAGCGCGAGGTGGTGCGCGCATTTCTGGCGGCTGAGGAAGGCGGCTGAGGCGCTTTTCGATGACCCTCTAGGCGCCCCCAAGCATGAAGACATCGCAGAGCCCAGCCGCAGACGCTGGTGCCCCGCCGGGGGACCCGCCAGCCGGCGGCCCCTTGCCCATCGTCACCGCCATCGGTGGCACCGATGCGGCAGGGGACGAAGCGCGCGCGCTTGACATGGCACGCGCCTTCGCCGAGCCCCTGCTCAAGGGACGCACCCTGGATTCGGGCGAGGATGCCTGGTCGCACGCTTTGGGGGTGGCGCAGATCCTGAAGTCTCTGGGGGCCGGTCCGGGCATGCAAGCCGCGGCCTTTCTGGTGTACGCAAGTGAGTTCCTGCAGCGCCCGCGCGAGACGGTGACGCAGGCCTTTGGGGAGTCCTACGCCGGGCTGGTGGAGTTGACCCGCAAGTTGGTGCAGGTGCAGCGGGCCGCTCGCGGGGCCCAGGTCGACGCCCAGGGCCACGAACGACAGACCGAGCGCGTACGCAAGATGCTGCTGGCCTTCTCGAAGGACTTGCGGGTGGTGTTGTTGCGTCTAGCCTCACGGCTGCAGACCCTTCGCTGGCATGCGTCGAGCAAGACGCCTTGCGAGCACGCCCTGGCCATGGAGTCCCAGCAGGTGTTCGCGCCCCTGGCCAACCGGCTGGGCATCTGGCAGATCAAGTGGGAACTGGAGGATCTGTCCTTCCGCTTCCTGGAGCCCCAGGCCTACCGCCATATCGCGGAGTTGCTCGACGAACGCCGGCAATCACGCGAACTGGCCGTGGAGTTCGTGCGGCATCAGGTGGCCGGTGTCCTTCGGCAAGCAGGGCTGGACAGCACGGTGCAGGGGCGGCCCAAACATCTGTACAGCATCTGGCGCAAGATGCAGGGCAAGTCCTTGCCTTTCGAAAAAGTCCTGGACATCCAGGCCTTGCGGGTGATCGTGGCGTCGGTGCCCGAGTGCTACGCCGCTCTGTCTGCCCTGCATCAGCGGTACCGGTCCCTGGCCGGCGAGTTCGACGACTACATCGCACGCCCCAAGCCGAACGGCTACCAGTCCTTGCACACCGTGGTGCTGGGGGATGACGATCGCCCGGTGGAAGTGCAGATCCGGACCCAGGCGATGCACGATCACGCTGAGCATGGGGTTGCCGCCCACTGGGCCTACAAGGAGGCGGGCACCAAAGGCTATGCAGGCGTGAGCGCCAGCGCTGATGCTGCCGAACGCATGACCGAGGCCCGCAAGCAGGTGATGCGGCAACTGCTGGCGTGGGAGCGCGAGTTCGCCACGCCATCGCCGCAACCTGCCGGCCACCCCGCAGATGCACGCGGCGACACCATCGCGAGCGAAAGAAAGGTGCCTCTGCAAGGCCCGTCACCAGGGGGCGGTAGTGCAGATCGAGCGCTTGAAGCCGAGGACCGCATCTACGTTCTGACGCCGCAATACACGGTGGTGGAACTCACCGCAGGCGCGACGGCCGTGGACTTCGCCTACGCGCTGCACACCGACCTCGGCCACCGTTGCCGGGGTGCCCGTGTGGATGGCGCCCTGGTGCCGCTGAACACTCCCCTGGTCAACGGACAGATCGTGGAAGTGTTGACGGCCCGAGAGGGTGGGCCGTCGATGGACTGGCTGAACCAAGAGTTGGGCTACCTGCAGAGTCCGCGTGCCCGGGCGAAGGTCCGGGCCTGGTTCAATGCCCAGGCCTTGCAGCACACGATCGCGAAGGGGCGGGAGCTGGTGGAACGTTTGCTGCAACGGGAGGGCAAGACGTCGCAGCGGCTTGACGATCTGGCCGAACGCCTGGGCTTCAAGGAGGCCGGCGCCCTGTTCGAAGTGGTGGGCAAGGACGAGTATTCGCTCAAGCAGATCGAGGCATTGCTGCGGCCAGCGCCCGAACTGCCCACTGGGCAGGACGACACAGTGGCGATCCGCCGCTCGCGTGCCGGTCGCAGCGGCGTCTTGGTGGTCGGGGTGGAATCGCTGATGACCACGCTGTCGCGCTGCTGTCGTCCAGCACCCCCCGACGCCATCGGCGGCTTCGTCACCCGGGGAAAGGGTGTGGCCGTGCACCGCACGGATTGCAGCAACTTCCTGCACATGAGCAGAAGTTCCCCCGACCGCGTGATCCCGGTGGATTGGGGGGCGGCCGAGGGTCTTGCTGCGGGCGCTGAACGCGGAGTGCGCGGGTCCCCGACGGGGCAGGCGCCCCTGTACCCGCTGGATGTGGTGATCGAAGCAGCCGATCGGCAGGGTTTGCTGCGTGACATCTCGGAAGTGCTCACGCGCGAACGTGTGAACGTCACGGGCGTCAACACCCGCAGCGTCAAGGACAGCGGCGGCGGGACGGCCTGGATGACCTTCACGGTGGAGGTGAGTGACACGCGGCGCCTTCAACAGGTGCTGCGCCAGGTGGCGGAGGTTCCGGGGGTGCGCAGTGCCCGTCGGCGATGAAGCTGCAGCCCGCATGGGCCATGCCGGCCAGGACTGCAGACACGCCCTACCAACAGGCGCGGACATTTGAGCGGCGCCGGCGTCGAAGTGAGGCCTTGTCGGGCTGCTACAATTTTTAACTTTAGGCGCGTAGCTCAGCTGGTTAGAGCACCACCTTGACATGGTGGGGGTCGTTGGTTCGAGTCCAATCGCGCCTACCAGATACAAGCCCAAGCAGGTCATCGATTTGCTTGGGCTTTTCGTTTTCTGCGGAACCCACAGGGGGTAGGGCGTAGTTCCCCGAACCGAGCGGCGAAGGAAATGAGGCATCCTTCGCCTCTCGCGCAGTGGCCAAGGGGGCCGAGCGCTGACGCCTCGGGAGCTTCCATGATCACTCCGCACGACCTCGCCCAGAGCCTGGACCTGCCCAAGCGCGCGGTGGCGCTGGTGCTGGCAGGCGGCCGGGGCAGCCGGCTCAAGAGCCTGACGGACAACCGCGCGAAGCCGGCGGTGTACTTCGGGGGGAAGTTCCGCATCGTGGACTTCGCGCTGTCCAACTGCCTGAACAGCGGCATCCGGCGCATCGGCGTGATCACCCAGTACAAGAGCCACAGCCTGCTGCGCCACCTTCAGCGCGGCTGGGCTTTCCTGCGGCCGGAGATGAACGAGTTCGTCGATCTGCTGCCTGCGCAGCAGCGCGTTGACGAAGAATCCTGGTATCGCGGCACGGCTGACGCCGTCTACCAGAACCAGGACATCCTGGCCGCCTACGGCGCGGACTACGTGGTGGTGCTGGCTGGTGATCATGTCTACAAGATGAACTATGCAGTGATGCTGGCCGACCACGTGGCCCTGGGCCGAGAGGTGACCGTGGGCTGCATCGAGGTGGACCGGGACGAGGCCCGCGCCTTCGGCGTGATGGCCATCAACGAGCGCCGCAACATCACGGCCTTCGTGGAGAAGCCCGCAGACCCGCCCGCCATCCCCGGCAAGCCGGACCGCGCCCTCGCCAGCATGGGCATCTACATCTTCAACGCCCGCTACCTGTACCGGGAACTGGAACGCGATATCGCGGACGCCACCTCCAGCCATGACTTCGGCAAGGACATCATTCCGAAGGCCGTGCAGGAGGGCAAGGCGGCGGCGCATCCCTTCGAACTGAGCTGCGTGGGACGGCGCCTGGGCGCCGAGCCCTATTGGCGTGACGTGGGCACCATCGACGCCTACTGGGACGCCAACATCGATCTCACGGCGACGGATCCGCTGCTGAACCTGTACGACACCCGCTGGCCCATCTGGACCTACCAACCCCAGTTGCCGCCGGCGAAGTTTGTCCACAACGTCGAAGACCGACGGGGCGTGGCCATCGAGTCGTTGGTGTCCGGTGGCTGCATCGTGTCGGGTTCGATTTTCCGAAGCATCCTGTTCTCGCAGGTGCGCGTGCATTCTTTCGCCACCGTGAACTGGAGCGTGCTGTTGCCCGGGGTCACGGTGGGGCGGGGTGTCAAGCTGAACCGTGTGGTGGTGGACCGGGGTTGCCAGATACCTGACGGCATGGTCATCGGCGAGGATGCGGTCGAGGACGCGCGCCGCTTCCACCGCACTGACAGCGGCATCACGCTGGTCACGCGGGAGATGCTGCTCGCGGCCATCGGCGGCCACCAGCGGGTGCAATAGCGCATGAACGTGCTGCATCTGGGGGCGGAGGCGCATCCGCTGCTGAAGACGGGTGGTTTGGCCGATGTGCTGGGCGCACTGCCTCAGGCGCTGCAAGCCCAGGGCGGGCTGGATGTCCGCCTGTTGCTGCCGGGATGGCCTGCCGTGCTGCACGGCGTGGTTGACCTGCGCCCCGTGGCCTTGCTGGGCCCGTGTTTCGGCGCGGCGCGCGTGGAGTTGCTGCTGGCACAGATGCCAGGATCCGGCCTGCCGGTCTACGTGATCCAGGCGCCCATGCTTTATGGGAAGGCTGGCAATCCTTACCACGACCCGGCGGGTGAGTCCTGGCCGGACAACCTGCAGCGCTTCGGGCTGCTGGGGTGGGTGGCCGCTCAACTGGCCGCTGGCGGACTGGATCCCGCCTGGAAGCCGGCCCTGGTGCATGCCCATGACTGGCATGCCGGGATGGCCTGCGCCTACCTGAAGGCGCATTCGGCACCCACTTCCACGGTGTTCACCGTCCACAACCTGGCATACCAGGGGCTTTTCCCACACGCCGACGGCGCTTTACTGGGCCTGTCCTCACGCTACATGAGTTCTGCAGGCCTGGAGTACCACGGTCAGCTTTCTTTCATGAAGGCGGGGCTGAAGTTCGCTGATCGGCTGACCACTGTCAGCCCGAGCTACGCACGCGAGATCGCCACGCCAGCCTTCGGGTCCGGGCTGGATGGCGTGCTGCGCAGCCGGGCCGATGCCCTGACCGGCATCCTCAACGGCATTGACGAGCAGCAGTGGAATCCCGTCACCGATCAGGCCCTGGCCCACCGCTACGGCCCGCACGACCTGAAAGGCAAGGCGCTGTGCAAACGTGCGCTGCAGAAGGAGGCAGGCTTGCCCGTGGACGAGAAGGCACCCCTGGTGCTGGCGCTCAGCCGCCTGACGGAGCAAAAAGGCTTGGACCTGCTGCTGGCCGCCTTGCCGACGCTGTTGCGAGACGGTGCGCAACTCGTGGTGCAGGGAACGGGCGACCCCGCGCTTGAAGCAGCCTTCCTGTCGGCCGCGCGAAGCCACCCGGGCCAGGTGTCCGTTTTCATCGGTTACGACGAAGACCGGGCGCACCGCCTCATGGCCGGAGCCGACCTGATCGTCGTGCCCTCGCGCTTTGAGCCCTGCGGGCTCACCCAGCTCTACGGCCTGCGCTACGGTACCTTGCCGGTGGTGTGCGCCACAGGTGGCTTGGCCGACACCGTCGTGCCTCACCATGGGCAAGACACGGCACAAGGCGCCGCCAACGGCTTCACGTTCGAAGGGCCCACCCTGGTGTCGCTGACCGAGGGCCTCGAGAGGGCCTTGGCGGGATGGCGCAACCCCAAGCTGCGCCTGCGCCTGCAGCTTACTGGCATGGCGCAGGACTTTTCCTGGGCCAGGCCTGCGCAGAAGTACCGGGCGATCTACGAGGCCTTGGTCCAGGTTCAAGCCTGACCGCGCTACGCCCCGCAGCGATGCTCAGCCGGGGCGGGCGTACCCGAGCCTGTCCAGACCTCCGGCCAGCCCGGCACAGGCCGGTCCAGCACTGTCCAACCCTGTCTGACGCTGTCAGGCCTGCGCAGCCCATTGCGGCCATGTTGCCAGCACCAGCCCCGCCAGCGCCATGCACAGCGCCACGCCGTGTACCAGCCCGAACGGCTCCCCCAACCACATCACCCCCACCGCAGCCGCGCTCAAGGGCAGGCACACGGTG
>Ga0315907_10004991_pt1 | contig 14658 bp, 23 predicted proteins | sample LakEriMetagenome_3_FD_203525 | JGI IMG/M metagenome (GOLD analysis project Ga0315907, IMG submission 203525) | Freshwater fungal communities from buoy surface, Lake Erie, Ohio, United States - Buoy 12 MA123 | ecosystem: Environmental > Aquatic > Freshwater > Lake > Lake biofilm | place: USA...
GTGAGCTGCTAGTGTGCTTTCTTTTCTAAAGTCGCGCTCACAGTATTTACACTTAAAGTTCAGCTCGGATTCGCTTGTCATCCCATCCATGTTCTTTGGCCAACTGTTTTAAATCTGCTGTGTCGTTAATTTTTGCAAGTAGTTCTAATTCATCCTCACTGTAGGCGGGGTAGATTTGTCTTAGAAATTTTACGGCTTTATTATTTGAGCCTTCGCGTTTCTTCTGCTTGATCCAATCGTGTCTAAATGATCCCATGCCCGGACTCACTGTGGTTGCGCTCAACCATTGCAGTTCGGGATGTCTGCTTAGTTCAAAAAAATGTTTGTTGAGATTTTCATTGCAACTCAACAAATAGTATTGCTGTAGTTCTGTGCTACCTTGTACTGCACTGCCCCAACGAATCATGAGGAAATTACTAAACTTTTTGCGCTCTTCCTCAGTCAAATCACGATAGAACATGCGATCCTTGCTGTCAAAGGCTCGCATTTCGTTGGCAATGTTTAGCTTATCTGTCATACTGGATGATGTGGCACTGTGTCATCTTGTTTACTAAGTGCATGAATTAGTTTAACACGATCCAGTGCATCTTGTAAAGCAGGATTTGTTTTAGCAGCACGATGAATTTCACCCCAAAGTTTTGAATCCATTATGTGGTCGTGCAACGGTCTACCGTCACTGGTTCTAGAATCGTAACTTCTACCTATTTCAAATCGTCGATCAGGAGGGTCTCCTATTCGTCTTGCATATACTACGCCGTCGGCTCGCTCGTATACATAAGTCGCGCCAGGTTCCAGTCTACCAACATTTTCCATAGTCCACCACCTCACTCTGTCTTGAAATATCTTTGACAAAGTATGCACACAACGGTTGTTGCACACCTGTCTCTAAAGGTACTGCCAATAGCTGTCCAGGTTTCAATTTAGGAAAGTACCATTTGACGTCTTGATAGATATCAATGATTTCAATCTGTTGAAACTCAGGTTTGAAACTGCTGATAGGATTAAAACAGAATACACTGAATCCTCTATCATTGATACTGGTCAACGGCACAACTTCTAGGTCACCTAGGTCAGGTTCTCCAATTAACACATGCCAATCAACTGGCATTTTGATTACACTCGTACCAATTCTTAATACCAAGGCCGGGCTGTTAAAACTTTCTAAAAAAATTAAGGGTATATAAAAATAGTCGGGTGTTCTTGCATCTGAGTTATCTAAAACTGCAAATCTCAAATCCTCAACTTCGTCTGGAATTTCATTTAGCTCGTAGGCTGTGTTATCTAGTGTTAATATTCTCATTTGTTGTTTGCCATCTCATTAAAAACATTGTTAGTTCTGATTCGTTTCGAAAACTTATTTGTTTAAAGTTAACCTGTTTACCACAGCCAGTTTCTCTGCACCATTTAGAAATTTGATACATTTGTGTATCAATCTGTACCCACTTTACACCATTGCCTCGATCTTCAATTTGAAAAGTCATTGCCACTCGGCCTTTTCTACAGTGAATGGGTAGTTGGCTTCTTTGTAAAAAGATTTTCTTTTAGTTAAGTGTCTTTTCGCAAACTTGCAGGTACTGGTTATGTCCCAGATCTGAACAAAATCTTTGTCTTCAGCTTTACGAATGCCGCGCCCAATTGATTGAATAACTCTAACAAAAGACTTCCCAGGCTCAAGCAGAACAAGATTAAAAATGCGGGGAATATTAATACCAACAGCAGCAACACCGTAGGTAGCGATAATGATTTTGTCTGAAGCTTCTGCCACTTCGTCATAGTGTTCTTTGCGCTCCCCGGCTTTGGTTGCTCCCGACACAAACACGCTACCAGGTAGTCTTGCTGCTAGTGCTCGTCCGGCGCTTATTCGATCTACCAGTATGAGTGTGTTGCCCGAATCAACAATAGTACTTATCAAACGACTAATATAGTCAAGTCTTTCTTCGGTTTCTATCAGATATTTTAATTCGCTTTGATAATTTGTGTATTCTTTATGGTCTACTAATTGCACTACGTTAACATGACATTGAGCTAGATGACCGGCTTCTTGTAGTTCGCTTGCACTCAATTGCCCTACCACAGGACCAAGCATGCAGTTGATGCTCTGTCGGGCATAATCTTCCTTGGGTATAGTACCTGTGAGTCCCCAACGTATGGGCACTTGTGCAAACGGTCCGCTGAGTAGTGTCTTTAATGCGTCAGCTTTGGCCTGGTGTGTTTCGTCAACTATAACCGCTACGACACCTTCCAAGAATTCACCAATGGTAATTTCAGCCTCAGCATTCTTGGTGGTCTTGAGTAAGTTGTTTAAACTCTGCCAGGTACAAATAGTGTGTGTTCTATTGTATTCTTTTCTGTCACCAAAATATACCCCTGTATCCAATTCAAGATTTACAAAGTCGTCTTCGGTTTGTGTGACTAAACTTTTGTTTGGAACAATAATGATTGTACGACCGTAAGTACTGACTGCATCTGCCAGTGCAGCAGTGATAATTGTTTTACCTGCACCAGTGGCTACTTCTTGTACGCACTGTGGGTTGGATAAAAATCTATTGATAATTTCTGGTTGGTAATCTCTGAGTACAATAGGTTCGCCAGCTCGGGGGTGTCCCTTGGGCCACAACTTGTGTTGATATGTGTTTTCGTTTATTTGTTCAAAATCAAATGTAGTACGATAGTTTCTAGTATCTTCTATCTCAATATCATAGCCTTGTTCATCTAGATAAGGCAATATCTCGGGTAACAGGTTGATGTAAGTGGTGCCGCCAAGATTAAAGAATGGAACTTTACCGTCCCATCGACCAAGTCTGACGCTGGGCTGATATCGAGCACCAGGTATTTCGTACTTGTATCGTTTGACTAGATCTGTACGTGTACCAAGCTCAAGGCCTTCAATCTTGACATTTACTTCATCTCGAATTATTAATTTGGCTGTGCTCATTGTTTACTATTATATAAAAATTAATAAAATTTTGCAATATAACTTATAAATAATCAGGTAATTATTTACTCGTTTGTCCTTCAAATATGGAACTAGATCAATATAAAAATTCTTGTGGTCAAATTGACAATTTCTTCGCTGTTGAACAACTGCAAAATATGGTTGAAGTTTTCCGTCGACTAGATCCTGTTGATGGGAAAAACAATGACTGTTTTGGTATTGATAAAAATCACAGGGCATATCTGTGGCTTGACAAAGTTCTTTTAAAGCCGATAGCCAATCACTTTAACCCAGAACTAAAATTAATTTTTGCAATGTTGTTGGATTGTGTTGACCCGTTTGATATTCATCATGATCTAAAAGATATACCTGATCCAAACGGTAAACATTTTTTAAGTTTCCTTATTCCATATTCAGTCAACAATGATACAACATTGTGCAGTCAAGTGTCAACTGTAATATTTAATGAAAGCTTTCCGCATGACCATGTTGTTGAAAACAATGCCAGTAATATACACGAAAATCTAATAAGTCATACTTCCAAGGATGTCACATTTAATATCACAGTCAAGAAAAATTTGGTTTGGTCACTAGGTAGTTTGTGTTGGTGGGACAGTAGTTTGTTGCATGTGAGCAATAATTTTTTAAAAGATGGCTATACATCCAAACAAGGCATAGTGATACACACTTATGTACTCTAAAAACGATTTGATAACAGATGGTTTACCACCAATATTTGATCATAAGTTGGTAGATTTGAAATCACGTGTGCTGGCCAGCAAACTACAAGTTGACCATGTGCATTCACAATTTATATCCCAAGCAAAACTTTTTTTTGCTTCTTCAAAAAGAAACATATTGGTAGGGTTAGAACAGTTTGAACACGTTGATGCAACCATTGGATGCACACATTTTATTGACAATCTAATTCAAAAACACAGCCTGTCAGGCTTGCAAATATTTGAACACGACTACAAATATTATCAACGATTGAATCCAAATATCAAATACGCAACTGTTGGTAGTCTTGAGCCGTCTAAACCAGTGCTCATTGCAGCACCATTTCCCGGATACTTAGATTTACATATTCATTGGAATCAGATACTGGATGAATGTTTGATCAAAAATATTGATATCCACATTGACGCCTGTTGGATGGGAGCAGCTAATAATGTAGCAATTGATTTAACTCATCCGGCCATCAAAAGCATTGGCTTTAGTTTGAGTAAATCATTAGGCATGCACTGGAATAGAGTGGGTTTACGATTTAGTAAAATTCAAGATCCTGGTGATAGTATAAGCATACAAAACAAATTTAATATGATACCTGAATGTGTTATGTATAACGCACTTATTGCCATGAAGGAATTGGATATTGACTATCTATGGAACACCTACGAAAGCAAACACCTGGATATCTGTAAACAATTGTATTTGCGTCCTAGTAAAATTATCTATGCTGCACACAGCATTGATAGGAAAAAATTATACGGACTTAAAAAACTTATTGAGCAAGGGTAGTTCTCTTTCATACCATTGATCGTATTGTAATTTGGCTAGTTTGATATCAAATTCAAAATACGATGCTAACATATCTATAAATTTTTCTTTGTTATATATTTGATCAACGCTTATTAAATTTGAAGTTTTAATTTTGGGGTGTGTTACTCCAGTTTGATATTTTTTAATCGTTAATTGTTTTACTTGTTCCGGTGCCATTGTGTCGATGTATGCATGCATTTCAACTTGATAATAGGATTTTAAAACTTCTTTTAAATTCAAATTTGGATTGAGTTCAAGTAATCTAGATACTGTAAAAGCAGAAATATCTAGGTCTGTGCAAACCAGTTCGTATTTCTCAACTTCCCAATCTAATGGATATGAAGCACACCCAGTGATAACTTTTAACGGTAATTGATTAACAAAATATTTGAAAGTTGTATCATCACTGCTTGTGTTGTTTTTTAGTTTAACTTGTACCCAATTGGGTAAATGTACCCCGTTGTTGATCAAAGAAAATACCAAGTCGCCGTACTGTCCACCTTTGTAATAGATATAACTATGCATGGCGGTTATTTTTTTGCTTTCATTGTATTATAAACCTCTGTAACGAAGTAGATAACTTTTTCGGCTTTTTGCAGTAACACAGTTTTTTCGCCACCGTGCATCATACCTTGTCCGCTAATCAACAGTGTCACTGGTTGATCCCATACAGCACTAAATTTATTGAAGTAAATTACCTTTTTGTGTACAGTAGGCACAACTGGTTTTAAAGTGTGTACTTTGTGAATATGCTCTGCAGTAAAAAATTTTTCAACAAAGTTTTTGTACAATCTATCACTCATGTCTGGTTCATAAACATAGATAGGATACCTGCCAGTGATATCTGCATATTTTATTACGTCTCTAAATACAGTTTCGTCGCTGGTAGGTGCAAACTTGGTTTCCTGTGCTGTCATTAGGTTAGCTATACGTGGTCCATATTGAACTGCAATGTCTAGCGACAGTAATTCGTCTACTGTGTATCCATATACAGGTGCAGCATCGATTAAAAGATCTAGGTTACTGGAATCAAATCCACACCAATTTTCAATAGCTTCTACTAATGATCGAGCAGCGTTGGTTATAGTCAATTGACCATCATTCTGCACCAACTGTATCTTATGAGGCTGACCTTCGCATGTTTCTACAGCCTTAATGTATTGATCAAATTCAGCAGCAATTTCAAATTGATGATTTTGTGCGAATCCATGTGCCGCCACTACGTTAGTTTCGGTTATAGCCAAACTCCAAGAACGATTACCAGCATCAAAACGCCAACGACCTTGACTGATTTTGGCCAAATCTCTCAAGTCATTGATCAGTGTAGTCTCGTATGGAAACTTTAATACAATTGAATCGTTTTCAATTAACAACAATCTACGTCTATCAATTTGCCTAATGCCTAATCTAAAACTAGGAGTTTCAACTGGACTCACATCTATGTCCAGTTTCTCTAGCTGCCTACGATACTTGAGCACTAGTTTTACTGCCAACTCGGCTTGTCTATCTGTTAGTGAGCGTCCGCTCTGTGTAGTTTGACTCATACTGCTCAAAATTTGAACATCGTAACGAGCCAGGCTCACAATAGGCGGCGTACTACTGAACAAGTCGTAAACGCGACCAGTGTCCGGATTACGGTCACCGTTTATAACTTCGATGTAGTCTTCGACTGACGGGAATCTTTTCATTTTACAAGTATACTACTTATCGAGAGAGAAGTCAAAAAAAAAGCCCCACCTAAGCGGGGCAAAGTACCGGAAGTAAAAGGAGCTATCAAAAACTCCCGGTGGTCTGCTTACGCAGATTTCATACAGGTCGACTGAGCCAGGGCCTGCCACTTGGTAGGGAAGCTCTTGTACAACTGACCAATCTTGATTGCCATACGCAGGCTCATTTCGCGCAAACGATTCTTGTTGGCATCCATGAAGCCAATGATCTCGTCCTGTGCAATCTCGCCGAGTTCGAGATCCGCAAACAGTTCACCACTTCTAGCAATCTGCCGGATACGCAACACCTTGTCACGCATGGTGTCCAAGGTAAGGTCCAGGTAGTGGCAGCGTGACTGCAATGCGTCCAAGTGATCACGCAACTTTTGGCTCTTCATTTTATCGAACTTCAAGTTGGTAATAAAGATTACACTGCCTTTAAACTCGAAGCTGTCGGGAATGCCTTCCGACCGCAGGATACGGCTGTCACTTAACCACGAAATCTTGCGCTTCTTGCCTGAGTCCAGCGCACCTTTCAATAAGTTAAGGCACACATCGTCTAACAAGATACTATCGCAATCATCGAAAACGATCACGCAGTTGGGGTCTGAATACTTGTACAAGGCTTGATACAAACCAATTGCAGTGGCAGAACCTTTAACTACTTCGGCTCGCAGTCGACGACCAGCAATTTGGTCTAGTAAGGTGGCCTTTTCAATCTCAAGTTCGACACCAAAGCTCTTGCCCACACCCGGAGGACCTGACACAATCATAGCACGGATATCGCCGGCTGTAGCAGCCTTGGTCATCTCTGTTAGAATCTCAAAACGCTCGGCAATCTCGGCCATACGCTCTTCGTCACTCTTGGTGTCGTTTACCGCCGCTTGTACATCTGCATCAACGGCCACTACTTCACCGTCAAACTCGTCGGCGCCTACAAATTCGTAATCGCTCATTGCATTGACCTTGACACGGATATCCTCAGGGAAGCCAGGAAATTGGCCTCCGTTCTTTACAGTCACATAACCGCCTTTGGCTCCCGCTTTGTATTGTTCTACAAGTTGGAACACACGATTGGATACATCAGTGGTGCGATATGCACCAGATTTGATTCGCACAAAACTCATAACGGCTCCTTTACGGTTTAAAGTTGTATTGTTATTATTCATGTATTATAGCAAAATGTAGAATTATGGTCTACCTCAAGCCCTAACGGGCTTAAGGTTTTTACTGCTCCTCGTACTCACGGAGGCTTGCAGCCATGTCGCCATAGCCAGGAGTGTCCGTGATATACACGAACTTGTCGCCTTCCAAGGTCTCAAAGACCTCGACCATGTCCCGAGTCACTTCGCTCTCGTACTCCATGTTCATGCCCATACGTACCAGCATGTTCTGAGGCATGGTTTGGAGGATCTGTATCAACTCCGCTACGGTTAGCGGGTTGAAGTTAGTGTTGCTGTTGGCAGTAGCCATGTTTTGCTCCTTTTGCTTGTTTGTTTAATATACCAATATTATAGCAAAATGGGCCATTATGGTCTACCTTTGCAATTTTAGCAACAAAAGTTACAATTATTGCAACAGTTGCAATTCAAGCAATGTTGTTAGTCTTTTAAGGCGTGCCACATTTCTGGATCTGCGCCCAAGTAAATGCGGTATAACAATTTATTACGCCATACACTAAAAGTATTGATACGATTTTCAAACCAAATAAGCAGATCATCTCTAAACCAAAGCGGATTTAGTAAAAAGATTAGGAGCACAGCAAATATAGGCGGAAACAAGATAGCCAATATGGCCCAATGTGTGATACGCATACGCCACCAACGGCCGCCTTCGGGAGTCATTGTAACGGTTTGTTTTTTCATACTGTATTATACAACGATCTAATGATTAGAGCAAGATTGTGTTGCGCCAATATTCACTGGCTGCTGCCACACCACTACCTGGTTGGACAGCTACATCGCAATCCAACATGGCCATTTCGGCTCCGGCAATGGCCGCCATTAGATGCACTTCATTCATGTCACCCAAATGACCAATACGGAATAGTTTGCCAGCAACCTTGCTCAAACCGGCACCTAGCGACAAGTTATATCTAGTATAGGCTCTACGGATAACATCTGCACCATTTACTCCTTCGGGAACCATGATAGCACTTACGGTATCCGAATACCACTTGGCTTCTTGAGCGCACAACTCTAATCCCCAACCCTGTTGAACCGCGGCTCTAACACCACCGGCTAGGTAACGATGACGACGGAAGATATTATCTAGACCTTCTTCATCAATCATCTTTAGTGATTCGATCAAGCCATACAACAAACTCAGTGCTGGTGTGTATGGAAAATATCCTGTAGCATTACTATTAAGCATATCCGTCAAATCAAAATATGCTCGTTTCAGTTGGGCAGTATGGCGCAGTTCCAATGCCTTTGGGCTGGCACACAAAATGCCTAGACCGGCGGGCAGCATGAGACCTTTTTGTGATCCTGACACTGCCATATCAATACCCCATTCATCGAACCTTAGGTCAATTGACGCCAGACTACTTACACAGTCCACAAACAGTAGAGCAGGGTGGTTGGTGTTATCTAATGCAGTTCTGACCGCAGCCACATCTGATGTAACACCAGTGGCAGTTTCATTATGACATACTAGTACAGCCTTGTAGGCGTGTGCCGTGTCTGCTGCCAGTCGTTGTTGATATGTGTCAACAGGAACACCAGTGCCCCATTCACAATCTACTACATCTACTTCTAGTCCTAGCTTGGTACACATTTCAATCCACAGGTGGCTGAACTGGCCAAATCGTGCAGCCAGCACTCGGTCTCCCGGGCTTAGTGTGTTGGTGACGGCTGCTTCCCAACAGCCTGTTCCGGAACTGGGAAAAACAAAAGGTGTTCCGCTTTCTGTGCGAAACACCCGTTTTAGTCCAACAGTGATTTGTTTTGTAATTTCTGGAAAGTCTGGGCTTCTATGGTCCTCCATTGATACCACCATAGCCCGTTGTACTCTATCTGGAACGTTGGTAGGTCCAGGTACAAATAAAAAATTTCGTCCAGCCATATTGCCTCCTTAAATGGACTGGACTCTGTCCAGCTCTTGATAGTATATATTACTGTCAAGGCCGGAGTCAAACTTTTTAATCAAAGTCTTCCAAGAAGTCCAAATCCAAGTCAAGTGGATCGTTGATCCATCTGGCACCATCGGTATGATCTCTCACGTGGTCTATGCCTATGTCTTCGTGTAGCAGAATGCTTAACGGTAGCACTCTAAGTAAGGATTCTACCTGATGCTGTAGGCTGCTGTCATACATGACCTGGTACATGGGCAAGGGATGAGGTCCAATTGGCCTATCGTGTATATGTCCTAACCCACAACCCAGAGCGGCCAAGTCTGACCTTAGTGCAACGGCTCGGGCTCGCTCTTCTGGATTGCGCCAGTATATGTGTGCGTGATAGTTCATCGCAGTATCCACGCTATAAGAACAGCACAAATCATGAACCAAAACATTATTCAACTCCAAAATGTTGTTTTAATCCTGACATCATATTATGATAACACAAATCTCGAGTAATTGTCCATTGATCAGCATTTTCACCATTGGATCGTTGGGACTCAATTTCATTAAGACATTCCCGCACAATCAACTCGGCGAACTTTTTACACTCAGGCATATCCCAGTGTCCAACACCAAATGAGTCCGGTAAATACCCAGCCTGTTCAGCCAGTTCTCGAATTCTTTCGTTCATTCTTCCTTGCTCCATTCAATTCTTACTGTAAACGTGCCTAGTTGAAATCCGTATTCGCCTTGTGGAATATCTTTTACCATGGGATTAAATCTGGCATCAAACGCTTCGATGACATCTCGTTGCACATCATAGATGCTCTCGCCATCATATTCCTTTTCAAAGATGTTCATTCATCAACCCCGAAATGTTTTTCAATTGGTTTATTCCAATCGGGATCGCCCATATGTTTACGCAGGTAATTCACTTCATAGCGATTGTTTGGATAATTTTTATACATAAAATCAGCACATTCCCGAACAATCAACTCGGCGAACTTTTCTACAAAATCTCTTTGCAAGGGATCAGGATCAACAATGGTTGCGTATTTGTTTTCTGCTTTGAATTCCTCTAAAGCCTGCTCGAAAAGTTTTTCAATTCGTTGGTTCATTGTGAGCTATATCCTACCAAGGCAATTGAGAAGTAAAGTCCAAATAAAAAACACAACACGGCAACCACATACAACCTAACAGGATTGGATCTATGCTCCACGCTATTGGTCAGTATGGCACTAGTCAGCATTCCACTCATAAAGAAATGGAATGCTATGAATATTATATAAAATGCCGTCATGTTAGTCAAATAACGCAGCGGCCTCGGCTGCTAGTTTTTTAACGGCACGACCTGCAGCCTCACGACTATTAGTAAAAGCATAATCATCGCTTAGACTGTTAAAACCGTGATACAATTCCCATTTGCCATCTACGAGCCATTCTACTTTTACATCATAGGCTGTATCAAACGGTGAGCCATCGTGTACAATACGGACTGACCCAAAATCTTGTGCTACATACATCGCTATCTCCTTTATTTTACCAATGCATACGGTTGATTCCACTTGCCAATATCCACATCAATATAGTGCGAGCAATGGAAGTAATCTACTTGTGCATCCGATTCGTCAAAGTAATCCGGGCCATACATGGCCGGAATCACTTCACTTAGGAATTCTTTACTGCGACCCACAAAGTGATCTTGATACCAGTAGGGATTGACCTGGATACCAAATTGTCTAGCCTTTTCAGAGTTGCCGTAATCCGCATAAAAGTCAATGGTGCCTTGTTTGACCGTTAGTACCAAGGTGCTGTGATTACGCACACTTAGGCTGGCTTTGACGCCATACTTTTTGCAAATAGCCCGGATAGTGGGTGCTAGTTTAGCCTTGTGCTCTTGTGACATATAAGCCATCGTGTGCTCCTTTTGTTTAACTTAGCCTACAGTATAACAAAACGGTTCTTTTTGAGCAACCGTTTTGCGTGTTGCTAATCAAGCAACCTTTTGATAACTTGCACGGTAGAAACAGTCCGGGTCTCCGGGATCTCTGTTATATTCATCGCAGAAAGCCTTAGCATCCTGCTCGGTGTTAAACCACCGTTCTCCCATTGGGCGCTGCCCGTAACCACGCTCATATTCGGTCATTGTAACTTTAAAAAGAGGACCAGGGTTTTTAACTTGGGGCATATTGTTCTCCTTTCTCTTTTACTACAGTTACAGTATAGCAAAAGGAGCAATTATGGTCAATGGTTGCAATTTTAACAATAATTGTTGCTATCTTTATAATTTTCTTACAAATCGCCAAATTGGAGGATTTTTTTGTCTTGTGCCCGGATCGCCGCCCACTGTAAGTCTAAGTTCTGGATTGACACCTCGGCTGGCTTGGCTAACAAACAGTGCCAGCTGCCGGTCTCTTGTTCTAATTAGACAAAGTCCTGCGTCGTTGCAGGCCATGTATACGGGTATTCCGCACTCGTCCAATCCTGAGATAAGCATACCATATTTATAGCTTGGTCAATTTGGTTGGTGGGTACGGCATTTTGTAGATAACCTTCGCGAACCATTTCTAAATAGCTTCTGCTGGGTTGTTGTATATAGGTTTGATCGTTCATTTGGTATGTGAGTGCATACATAAAATGATCACCTAGATTAACACGTACACGAAATCTAGTATAGTAGTAAGGATATCCTTCTAGTGCGTCGAGCGCCTTTAGATCTTTTTTAGATATATCCCAAAGCACTCCATAACAAATGCTGCCTGCGGATTGAGCGATGTCGGCGTGAGTGCGGAATACAAATTCGTAGTTGTCAATCCAAGCGGCGCCTAGACTCGCAGCCGTTGGACAGCGGCGGCTCATTTCCGCCAAATTGGTGTTCATTCCGTATGCAAAGTATTTCATAGTATGCTATTATATATAACTTAAATATAGTTGTCAACTATGGAATGTAAATTTTTGGATCATGGGTTAGCAATTGCTTACCAAGAAACGGTAAAGCCGTGTTGTACCTGGCAATTTGATGAAAACTATAAGTCAACTCATCAACTTGAACGTGTAAATTTAGTTACATGGCACAAAAATAAAGATATTCAACACGCAAAACATTTACTGAGTCAAGATATCTGGCCCAAGAATTGTTCTTTCTGTCAAGAATCAGAAACACAGGGTAGATCAGACAGCATGAGATTGAATGCAGCAAGTTCTTATGCTGCGTATGGCAACGACGACATCACTCTCGAAATTAGACCTGGGTCTGTCTGTAACTTTGCTTGCCAAACTTGTTGGCCAGCTGCCAGTAGCAGAGTCAGCGAATATTACCGACAGGCACAAATAAAATTAGAAAAAAAAGAATATTCTTCATCAGTAGATACTAATCAAAAATTTAATTTTAACAACTTTGATTTCTTGCAGCCTATATCACATAGGATCAAGTCTGTGGTGCTACTAGGAGGCGAACCATTTTATGATAAAAACTGTTTGGCTTTTTTAGATTGGTGGCACAATAATACCAATTCAGAACTTATGGTATTTACAAATGGATCCAATATCAAATTTGATTTACTTGAAAAAACCAAAAACAAAATTACTTTAGTTTTTAGTTTGGATGCAATAGGTAAACCTGCTGAATACATAAGGTTTGGCACAGAGTGGAATCAAGTTTGTTCTAATTTTAACAAGTCACGTCAACTAGAAAATGTAGATGTAAGAGTTAATATCACTCAGTCTGTTTACAATTATTATTACTTAGACAAACTGATAGAACTATTAATAGACGATTGGCCCAGCTTGGTTACCTTTGGTATGGTTTATGAACCCCACTTCAACGAATCAGTAATACCCAAAACACATAGACAACCAGTTATAGCCAAACTTGAAAAACTTGTTGACAAATTAGATAAGGCAAATATAGAAGAAAATCAAAAACACAATGCCGTTAATGCAATAGCCACAACTATTGGCAATTTAAAACAATTTGAGTTTGACGAAAATAATTGGAAGAAATTCAAAGACTTTGTTACTAAAATGGACCATGTCAAAGGAATAGATATTAGACAGTATTGTCCAGAGGTGGCTACGTATATATATTAGTCAAATTTTCCAGGAAGTTACCGGTATTTTTGTTGGTAGAAAGAGTGTTTAACAAATGAGGAGCGTTTCTCTTTATTAACTCTTTTTGAACAGTACTATCAAAAATTTGATCTATAAGATCTTGTTTGCCCATCGAAGCCACTGTTTCAAATATTTCAAGATCTCTAAAAGGAGTATAAACCATTGTATGGCCCAAATGCCAGTGCTGGTAATCGTTTACAATCATGTTAGAACATTCTTGTATGACCTGGCTCAGTGTTTCATACTTAAGCTTGTTTTGAGACTTGAAAAGATCTATATATCTTGAAAAATACAAGTAGTGTAAACTATTTTTATAGTCAGGTAATAATTCATCAATACCAGTATCATAATACCTCAATAGCATATTTGCAGTAGTAGGACTTCTTGCTGTAAATTCATCACCAGGTGCACCAGACATCAAAATACACGGCTTTGACCAATGGTGTATTTGCCCAAATCCCCAAAAATTAGATAATGTATAATGATTTTTTAAATAAAAGTAATCTAAATCTGTATGGAAATAGTTTACCAATTGGTGGGGTATATTTAATTTTAAAACATATGAATACAATGTGGTTGTATCAATCCCTCCACTAAGAAAGACGTTTAGTGGCAATAAATGATGTTTGAAAAACGTTTCAAGTTTGAGTTTTATAATATGATCAACTTTTGTTACACAGTCATCAAATGATAAATTTTCAAAATGTTTGCTATCAATTAAAACAAACTTAGACTCAATTTTTTCCAAATTGTCTGTTAACATAACAAAGCTGTCTGTGTGTATCAAATCTCCGTCTCCGTGAAGATTTGTCAAACAGACTTTGTTATAATACATTGGAAAACTTCGGTACCTATCAGTCTTGACAGTGACACCTTGATTAAAACATTTGATCAAACAAAAGTTTCCTGTTAGAAAAGGCTCTTCTTGACGAGCTATGTCCAAAATAAAATCTTCTATATTGCCTTTGTCTAAATACCCTTTATAAAATATAGTGTTTCCGTGTTCATCGTAGGCTGTTTTCCAACCGTGATCTAAATTAATGAACAAATTGTTGTGTTGATAATTATAAGGAAAATTATCTAGCTTAGAATTACAAATCTCAAAAAACATTAAGAGTCTCTTTTAATTTTGTCAAATCTGCACAAGTATAAGTTTGGTAACTGTGGCTCAAATGTTCAGGAAATGGTATTTGTTCAATCAATGCCCCATATTGATTGGCAATACCTTCAGCCACTTCTTTAAAACTTCTAGTGGTACCTGTACCAATGTTCCAAATTCCGTTTTCATCTATGTCTTGATTGAT
>Ga0315907_10004993_pt1 | contig 14656 bp, 12 predicted proteins | sample LakEriMetagenome_3_FD_203525 | JGI IMG/M metagenome (GOLD analysis project Ga0315907, IMG submission 203525) | Freshwater fungal communities from buoy surface, Lake Erie, Ohio, United States - Buoy 12 MA123 | ecosystem: Environmental > Aquatic > Freshwater > Lake > Lake biofilm | place: USA...
GATGCGTATTCGGCTTTTGCGCGCGAAGCATTGGCTGCGTTGTTGCCATCGGCTTTGGTGATGAACATGGCATCACACATTTCCATGATTCCCCGCTTGATGCCTTGCAACTGATCTCCGGCGCCGGCGAGCATCAGCAATACAAAGAAATCGGTCATGGCATGCACCGCTGTTTCACTCTGCCCCACTCCCACCGTTTCTACCAGAATCGTATCATAACCTGCGGCTTCACAAAGTAGTATCGTTTCGCGGGTTTTGCGAGCTACACCTCCCAGCGTGTCACTCGAAGGCGAAGGACGAATGAACGCGCGACTATCTGCCGATAAGCGCTCCATGCGTGTCTTATCACCGAGAATGCTGCCTTTGCTGATGGGGCTGCTCGGATCGACTGCCAACACAGCAACCCTTTTGCCGGCTTCAAGAAGCGCCATTCCGAAGGTGTCGATGAAGGTGCTTTTGCCAACACCCGGAACGCCGGTGATACCCATGCGTACGGAATGGCCGGAAGCAGGCAAACACAGGCGTACAATCTCCGAAGCGACCTCCTCAGGTCCGCTTTCAATGCACGTGATAGCCTGCGCCAGAGAGGCTCGGTCGCCTTTCATTAAAGCAGAAGCCAGCACTAGCGCATCACGGCCTTGTGCCTGCAATCGAATGAGAGCAATGGCCTTTTCGGCACTGTCTTTTTTGGCGGATTCCGACATAATGCGAAGATAGGTACGAAGCACTTAGTACTAGGTGCCGCGAGGGGTGATCTTTTATTTCAAGTGCAGTGTGCGAAAGCGGAGGGCTACCATTTCACCATTTCACCATTTCACTATTTCACTATTTCACCACTTCACTGCATTCAATCCCCTTCCCTCCAAAAACGCATTCGCTTGCGAGAAATGCTTGCACCCGAAGAACCCTTGATACGCCGAGAGCGGCGAAGGATGAGGGGCTTGGAGCACCAGGTGCTTGGTGCTATCAATGAGTGTCGTCTTCTTTTGCGCATAGTTGCCCCATAGCATAAAGACCACATGCGGTTGTTGTTGGCTTATCGTGCGAATAACTTCATCGGTGAATGCTTCCCAACCAAAATTGCTGTGAGAGCCGGGTTTCTTTTCCTCAACGGTTAGCACTGCATTTAAAAGAAACACTCCTTGTTCCGCCCAGCGTGTGAGATCAACCCAAGGCATACCTCCTGCATCGTCCCACACTTCCTTTAAAATGTTACGCAGGGATGGTGGCGCCTTTTGTCCGGCATGAACCGAAAAGGCCAGACCATTGGCCTGTCCGGCTCCGTGGTACGGGTCCTGGCCCAGGATTACGACGCGTATATCGCGCAGCTGTGTTAACTCAAACGCGCGAAATACATCTGCCTTTGAAGGATAGCAAACGGAATTTTCATAGCGCTCTTTGACACGCCCCATCAGCGCTCTCCATTCAGAATGCGAAGTGAAATCTATCAAGGCACTCGCCCATGAAGGTTCTGATATGCAAAGAAATGTATCCAACGGTGCAAGGGTAAGTTGATTGGTACTTCTTCCCTGAAGCAATCAAAAGTAAACCCATTTGATTTTACATGGACCGCATGAGCTAACCTTACCCCTTACCCCCTTCTCCCTTATCTTCGCGCTCCAATAAATCCCCACACCATGGTAGGTATCATTATGGGCAGTAAAAGCGATCTGCCAATCATGAATGAAGCGGCTGAGGCTCTTCAGTCACTCGGTGTTCCTTTCGAAATAACGATTGTAAGCGCGCATCGCACACCCGAGCGCATGTTCGAATACGCTCATACTGCCGAGGCTCGTGGCATCAAGGTAATCATTGCCGGTGCCGGCGGGGCTGCTCACTTACCGGGCATGACTGCATCACTCACTCCGCTGCCGGTTATCGGTGTGCCTGTGAAATCATCCAACTCTATTGATGGTTGGGATAGTGTGCTTTCCATATTGCAAATGCCGGCAGGCGTTCCTGTTGCTACCGTTGCCCTCAATGGCGCCCGAAACGCCGGAATTCTGGCCGCACAGATTGTCGGTTGTCACGATGCAACCGTCATGTCGCGACTCAAAGCATTCAAAGAAGAACTCAAAAATAAAGTCATGGAGTCGGTGGCTGAAATGAACAAGAAGTAAAAACGATACGTTGAAACACATGCTCTCGCTCGATCCCAAAGAACTCCCTCAGCCCAAGCTTCACCAATATCTGCTAGGTGCTATTGGACCCCGCCCCATTGCTTTTGCCAGCACGCTCGACGAACATGGACGAGCTAACCTGGCTCCCTACAGCTTCTTTAACGTATTCAGCTCGAATCCACCCATACTCATTTTCTCACCGGCCCGCCGCGGGCGTGACAATACAACCAAGCATACGCTCGAAAATGCGCTTGCCCATCGGGAATGCGTCATTAACATTGTCAACTATGCCATGGTTGAGCAAATGTCATTGGCAAGCACCGAATACCCTGAAGGCGTGAGTGAGTTTGAAAAAACAGGACTCACTCCTATTGCTTCGGAAGTGGTTAAACCGTTTCGGGTAAAGGAAGCCCCTGTGCAGTTCGAATGCAAAATCAACGACGTTGTCGCCCTTGGCAACCAAGGTGGAGCCGGTAACCTTGTTATTTGCGAAGTTGTACGCATCCACGTTTCGGAAGATATTCTGGATGACGACGGACGAATCTCTCCCGTGAAAATTGATCAGGTAGCGCGCATGGGAGGCCATTTCTACACTCGTGCAAACCAGGGGCTATTTCAACTGCCTCAACCCATGACCCAGATAGGGATTGGTTTTGATCAGCTCCCAGCCGACATTCGGACCTCTACTATTTTGACCGGAAATGAGTTGGCTCAACTAGCCGGTGTAGAGGCTCTGCCCAATGAAACAGAGGTGAACGAATACAAGCTTACCGAGTTAGCCGATCTCTTCGTTGAATTGGAGGGTAAAGCTTCCGAACTCGAGCAACGGTTGCACATGCGCGCCAAGTCACTCATCGGTGAAAAGAAAATAACCGAAGCCTGGATGACGCTGCTGGCCTTCAATAATTGATACAGCAGACGTGCAACAATCTACCATCGGCGGCCAAGATTCGCTCAGCATACTCGACAGCCTTCGTGCAGTGGCAGCAATGATGGTTTGCTTGTATCACAGTGCATTCTTGCTAATACCATTCTATCCCGGTATTGCCGGAATACTGGATGTTGGACAAGAAGGTGTATATGTCTTCTTTGTCATCAGCGGAATGGTTATGCCTTGGTCTATGGATAAAATCGGTTACCGCATTTCCGACTTCTTCGTTTTTATGGGCAAACGCATTCTGCGATTACAACCGCCATTGATTGTTTCGGCTTGCATAGTTGCACTTACTTCTTGGGCCATGCTCAATACAGATGCTTACAACGGCTGGCAACTGCTCGCTGCCAGCGCTACGTTAACAGCGCCATTCTTCGATTTACCATGGGTAAACGGCATTTATTGGACGCTATTTGTAGAGATGCAATATTATATATATATCGCACTCGCGTTTCCTATTCTAACCTCTCCATCGGTTTTCAAAAGGAGTTTCACCGTATGCGTTTTACTGGCCATCTCCTTTGCTTCACTTGCAATGCCCGGCAATGAAGCCAAAGCCAACCTTCCCTTTCACCTACCCGTATTCTTAATGGGCTATTACCTCTTCATGAAATATAAAGGTCGCATTTCTGAACTTGAGTTTTGGGTAGGAATTGCGGCCTGCACAGGTGTTTGCGCTTATCTAACAGGCATATTGCATGGACTTGGATTTCGTATCGTTCTGACAGCCACCGCGACTGCACTACTCATCCGTTTCACACGCAGCGGCTGGAAATGGCTTGGAAAAATCGGTGAGGTTTCCTATTCCATCTACCTGATGCATTGGCCAATCATCAGTGCTCTTTGTTTTCTACTGGGAGGTATCTTAAAAACAGCATGGGGAAATGCGCTCGTGTTTGCATGCATTCAGATAGCAGCTGTGCTATTTGCTTTTGTCTTCTTTCGATTAGTGGAAAAACCATCGTTGAATTGGGCGAAAACATTGAAATTCAGATCAAGATAAGAATTATCAACGTTTTGCTTTCTTCTCCATCAAGCCTTCGGCAACTCAAATGAAAAGGTCGATCCTTGATTGAGAACAGATTCAATCCTAAGGGAGGAGTTATGCTTGCGTATGAAATCCTGAACCAACTGCATACCCAGTCCGTGACCCTTTTCTCTGTCTGTACCGCTCGTTGTAAAAGATACACCGCCGGTAATTTTTTGCACTTCCTCTCGGGTCATTCCCTTGCCGTTGTCTGCTATACTGAATTTCCAGCTCGATCCACAGTCTTGAAGCGTAAGCGAAACACTTCCTCCTGGTTTTGTAAACTTAATGGCATTGGATATCAGGTTTCTGAAAATAGCCTCAATCATATCGCGATCACCTTTCACCATGGCCCCGGAAGGCGCATCAAACCGATATGTAAAATGAATGAGCTTCTCATTGGTGAACAAGTAGCTGACGGACTTGACGAATTGCTCAATCTGAGCTATGCTAATCGATTCATCCCGAAAAATAATGGTGCGGGTTTGACTGCGCGACCAAAGCAGCAACTTATCCATCAAGGCCAATGTTTGCCCCGTCCGACTTTTCATTTGAGAAAACAACTTCACTTGCATCTCCGAATCGACAGTTCCTGTCTCGAAAAGCTCCATACCGGCATGTATCGATGCAATGGGTGAACGCAAATCATGTGATAGCATTGACATCATTTTATCGCGGGTATAAAGGGCTGCTACCATTTGTGAATTGCGCTCGTCCAGTTTAGCCGTCTGAGCCACCAGCTGATTCTGAATATCATTACTTATTCGCAATATGTAAATCACTTCCAATCCCGAAATTATTCCCACTCCAATCATATTGGCTATTCGCTCTACCCTAAGAGAATCCTCTGTGGCGATGGTTACATCGAAAATTCGAATATCCGTTGTCAGCGTAAATGCCATTAAGACAAGACTTAATGCCGATAGAGAGTAGCCGGTCGCTCGTTCTTCCCCTTGCAAAGTAACAAGTGTTCCTACTATGATAGGGATGTAAAATGCCGGAATATATGTCTCCGGTCCGGTTGTCAACGCTAAAATCAAAACACTCGCATTAATCTGCAATCCGTTCCACAACTTCGAGTAATAGTAATATCCTCTTTTATAGAGAACCCATGTAACAAAGACCGACGGCACGACACAGGCAGTAATATAAGCCTGCTCCACTTGACCGAAAATCCAGTTGATAAAGAAATAAATTACCGAATATGCGCCAACAAGATAAATGAGCGCTACGTGGAGCTTCTTTCCCTTCTCATCAATCAAGTCAATTGACTTAGTGGAAGGTTGTGCGCTTTCATCCTGGTATAAATAATCCAATTCTCCCATAATGTTGGCGCTAAAAGTACCTGTATTAGTATGTCTTTTTTAAAAATCGTGATTTCTGATTTTCAAAAGAAAAAACAATTTCCTCTGAAAAGTGACGCAAGAAAGCCGCGGCCGTTGTGTTGGGACTGATTTAAGTCAGTCAAATCAGTCTTAAGGGTACGTTGATAAAAACTACCAAGCTAAACCCGATTGCCCGGTTGCTTGCCCCAATTTTGCATTTCAAAAAATCGAAAATATGAAAATTGGGGTTATCGGATCAGGTGCAATGGGTAGTGGAATCGCTCAGGTAGCAGCTCAAGCAGGTCATGCTGTAGTCGTTTATGACCAGCAAAAGATAGCCTTGGAAAAAGCCGAACTCACATTAAAGTCAACTCTCAACAAGTTGACAGAAAAGGGAAAAATAACCGCTGACGAGGCCAACCAAATTGCATCCCGAATCGAATTTTGTGAATCACTTAATTCAATTGCCCCATCGGATTTAGTTATTGAAGCCATTGTAGAGAATCTGGAAGTCAAGAAGTCTTTATTTCAATCAATTGAAAAAATCGTTTCAGAATCTTGCATTCTCGCCACCAATACTTCATCGCTGTCGGTGACAGCCATTGCCGCCTCTTGCAGCAAACCGGAGCGCTTTATCGGTATCCACTTCTTCAATCCTGCACCACTGATGCCTTTGGTGGAAATTATTCCTGCCTTGCAGACCGACGACAAGTGGGCAGGCATTTGCACAGAGCTTATGATTGCCTGGGGGAAAACCCCTGTAATATGCAAAGACACTCCGGGTTTCATCGTGAATCGTGTCGCTCGTCCTTTCTACAGCGAAGCACTACGCATATTCGATGAAGGAATTGCCGATATGGCTACAATAGACGCGGCCATGAGAGAAATGGGTTTCCGTATGGGTCCATTCGAACTGATGGACATGATTGGGCATGATGTGAACTATACCGTTACGGAAAGTGTCTTCAACGCCATGTACTTCGATCCCCGCTACCGCCCTAGCCTTACACAAAAGAAATTGGTTGAAGCAGCCTGGTTCGGACGAAAGTCCGGTCGTGGCTTCTACCAATATGCAGAGGGTGTGGCCGCCCCGGTTCCGTCCAATGATCCAGCTTTGTTGAACCGAATAAGTCAACGCATTTTAGCAATGCTTATTAATGAGGCATACGACGCAGTTTATTACCGCGTTGCATCTGCCGACAGTATTGATTTGGCCATGACTAAAGGGGTAAACTACCCGAAAGGCCTTGTCGCGTGGGGCCGAGAATTGGGACTTGATCATGTGCGAAGTATCATGCTTGGACTATATGAAACGTACCGAGAAGACCGATATCGCTTAAGCGCAGGACTATAACCTACAAATACTCATGAAAAAGAAAATCATTGTGCTCGGAGCCGGCCTCGTGGGTTCGGCTATCGCAGAAGATTTACATAAAAATCACGACGTTACTTCGCTCGATCCATCTCAGGATCGTTTGGATTATATGGCATCCAAGGGCATTCGCACGGTGAAGGGTGATGCGTCCAATGCTCTTGAACTCACAAACCTCATTACCGATTTCGATTTAGTAGTTGGTGCAGTGCCTGGGTTCATGGGGTATCAGGTATGCGAGACGGTAATCAAATCAGGAAAGAATATGGTCGACATTTCCTTCTTTCCGGAAGATCCATTTACGCTTGACGAGCTCGCTCAAAAGCATGGTGTAACGATTGTGACCGATTGCGGAGTTGCCCCGGGAATGGGAAATATTATTCTCGGCTATCACGATAAGCAGATGCAGGTTGAACGTTATGAATGTCTGGTGGGCGGCTTACCGGTTGTGCGCGAATGGCCCTGGGAATACAAAGCTGTCTTTTCACCCATCGATGTTATTGAGGAATACACACGCCCAGCCCGATATGTCCAGAATAGTAAAGAAGTAGTTCGGGAAGCCTTGAGCGACGCTGAACTCGTCGAGTTTCCGGGTCTAGGCACATTGGAAAGCTGGAATAGCGATGGACTTCGCTCTCTCATCAAAACAATGCCGCACATACCGGACATGATAGAAAAAACACTGCGCTATCCCGGGTGTATTGAGTACCTCAAAGTATTGCGTGCCGCCGGTTTTTTTTCTTACGAATCAATTGACATTCAAGGCACTCAAGTTCGCCCTATCGATGTGACGGCCAAGTTGCTGTTTCCGCAATGGAAACTAAAGCCGGGGGAAGAAGACTTTACCATCATGCGTATTGTGATTGACGGACTAGAGGGTGGGGCTCAAAAACGCTACACGTATCATTTACTCGACCGATTTAATCGAGAAACTCAAACCATAAGTATGGCGCGAACAACAGGTTACACCTGCAATGGCGTAGTCGAATTAGTGCTCGACGGAACGTTCCAAAGGCATGGAATAAACCCGCCTGAATATGTAGGACAAACAACCGGATGCTATCATCGCGTGGTGGAATACCTCGCCCAACGCAATGTTGTTTATGCGATAGAATCGACCATAAAAGTTTGATTATGACAGCTAAAGAGATATTATCTCAACTCGAAAAAATGGGTAGTCCAAGCATCAAGAAGGTTTACAAAAACCACGGTGCCGTTGAGCCATTTTTCGGTGTGAAAGTGAGCGACATGAAGACCATTGTAAAGCAGTTGAAGCAGAATCACCGGCTCGCTTTGGAATTGTATGCCAGCGGTAATTCAGATGCGATGTATCTGGCAGGACTTATTTCAGCACCGAAAGAAATGAGCAAGAATGAGTTGCAATCGTGGATGAAAAATGCACGTTGGTATATGCATAGCGAGTATACGGTGCCATGGACAGCGGCGGAGAGTAGCTACGCACGTGAGTTAGCGCTGGAATGGATGGCCTCTGAAAAAGAACTAACGGCTACAGCCGGATGGTCTACATATGCCTCATTTATTCAAATAACACCCAACCATCAACTCGATCGAAAGGAAATTGAAACACTTCTAAAACAAATTGAGAATGGAATTTCAAAGGCTCCGAATCGGGTGCGCTATGCGATGAACGGTTTTCTCATTATGGTCGGAAGCCAATTCGAAGAACTGCACGCGAGAGCTCTTGAAGTAGCCAAAAGGATAGGCAAAGTAGAAGTTGAAATGGCAGGAACTTCATGCGCTGTGCCCGATGCACTTTCTTATATCACCAAGACAGTCGAAAAAAGTGGTTTCGGAAAAAAGAAGAAAACGGCTAAGTGCTGATTATTTCTGAATCTCGAAATTGAGCCGGACTCCTATCCGAATGTCATTCAAAACCAACTAACAGTTGCCCAGCATGCGAAAGCTGCTTCGAGGCAAAATGTACTCGCCATCTTCCGGACGGCGAATCATGGCATAGAACTCCTTGCACATGTAGTTTATCTGACGACGGAATGGGCGCTTTTCCAAATAGCTTTCCCAAGCCTCAAGAGCTAGCTTTTTGGTAACCTCCCATGCATAATTGTTAAAACCCTCGGGACGGGAAAAACTGTCAACATACTTTTTTACTTCCGGTAATGTGTTCATTGCGCTCATGTTTAAAACGATTTAACGTGTTTGATGGCGCAAAGGATGCAAGCCAGATTGTAATGGATTTACAACTTAAAAAAATTACCGGAAATCATTATTTAGGGCCCTCTCAGCCGTTAATCCTTGCACGCTTTATACATTCATTAGAGATTTTCAGATTCAAGATATTAACCGCAAATTCATTCCAATCCCCTGTAAAACTTCTAGTATACAAGTGATTAACTCAATATCACCTAGTCCATTATTGTTTATAAAACCCACTTTATGTTTAACGAAACATGGTAAGTCACGTCACAACCTGATATATATTGCGCTCAACTTGTCGGGAAAATATTTGGTTTTATCTAAGTTTTACCTATTTTTGTAGGACCACTTCGAGCCTTTACCGATGAGCAACCCAAAAGCTAACCCTAAAAAACCTATTTCGACAGTCGGTATGACGTCCATTACAGGTCATAAGCTTGATGCTCTTAAATCGATTTATCACGATTTAATTTCTCGGGTTATAGCTTCCGGTGATAACACGACGCTTCTCTTTTCACATTTCGGTGATTTTGATACTTCCAAAGTCGAGAACACGCTGAAACTAATTGAAAGTGGTGTATTGGAAAGTGGAGATAAAAGATCGACCATGAAGCGTGTGTGCGGAATGCTCATTGAACTCCTCCAGAATATTTCAATACACGGTGCTCGCGACAGCAAAGGACATATGCATGCATTTCTTATTGTTGCCAAAGTGGACAAAGAGTATCTGCTTTATTCGGGTAATCTTATCATGTCGGAAATGGTCAGTACCATTCAAAGCCGCATGAAAGATCTAGTTTCTTTAGATGCAACGGCACTCCGCAAGCTTTACATAGAAATTTTATGCAACGAGGAGTATAGCATGCAAGGAGGTGCGGGTCTCGGACTTGTCACTATTGTGAAGCGTGCAGAAAATAATGTTCGCTACGAAGTAGACTCTCTGGATGAACATTTCGGTTTCTTCCGATTGGAAGTAACAGTGCCTATCGCCTAAGCCTGATTCACTTGAATCAATGATGCCTCTCTATTCTAGCACTTTTCCTTAGGTAGCATCTTCTATTTTTGTTCCGATGAAACAAATTCTCGCCTGCATCTTTGGTGCACTGTGCCTTTCACTTCTGATAACACAATGCAACAAGTCCCATTCATACAATAAGTTTATTGATCCGGAACTGGTTAAGTTGGCTCAATTCACCGATGAAAGAAACACCGACTCGATCGTTCTCTATTTAAAGAGCCGGCAACCATTATTGCGTGTTGAAGCTGCTTATGCATTGGCAAGCATGCGCGATCCAAAGGCCGTGGATGCTCTGCACAAAGCACTCATCGATGCAGTAGCTGAGGTGAGGACGGCATCGGCTTATGCTCTGGGACAAACCCTCCACCCGAGCTCCATTGAGCCGCTTTCCATTCAACTTCGCTACGAATCCAATCCTGCGGCCATCATACAAATGTCAGAAGCCCTTGGGAAAATCGGTGGCGGCTTGCACACTGCTAACTCTGCTCCTGAATTTGTAGAAAATGCAGCCAATGCTATAGTTAATCTCGAGCGCACCGACTCCATTGGAATTCACGCAATTGCCAAAGCGGCGTTTTGGATGCATAATAGTGGCTGGAGCGATTTCAGGTTCATGAATATGCTGACTTCCATTTATGCTACTCAACCTACCATCAACCGACGAATGATTGCCTTCGCAGTTGGGCGTTATCGCGGAGACTGGTTTGCTGATACCCTGCAAGCCAACGCGTTTATTAATCATCTCGCTTTAGAAAAGGATACCCTTGCTCGGGTTGCAGCAATTTCCGTGGCCGGACGAACCAATAGTCAAAGAGCGGTTCAATTCCTCAACGACGTGCTTCGCAATCCTGCTTCAGGAAGCGAGCAGTTAATCGCAGCATCTCGTGCCGGTGGTAAAAACTTGTACGTCGATGGTCAGGCCTTACTCGCATTAATCCGTCATCCGAACTCTTTGGTTGCCGAAGAGGCCTGTTTAAGTCTGCAAAACAAAAAGCTTTCATCCGAACAACTCCAACAAGTGCTTGCCATTCAATCATCCCTTCCCGTTTCATTACAAGCAGCAGTGGCTCGAATGACACACCAACAAGGTGATACGCTGCATCTTGCAGAGTGGCTCACCAAAATCGATGGAACGCTGAAAACCTATGAACGTCTGGCGTGCATTCGAACGCTGGGTGTAACAGGCGCCAGCGCAACCGTTACGCTTGAACGCGCCTTGGGAACTACCGAGATTCTGCAAGCGAATGCCTACACCGAAGCATTTATAGAGTCGCACAAACACTCCAACTTCCCGACATCCATCAACTATTCCCAAGCCTTAAATCAAATTCTGCAGCGAGGTGATATTGGTATTACAGCCTTGTGCGCAGCGGAAATGAGAGCTGAATATTCCTCTGAATCTCCGGCCGCTACATTAAATGAATTGAATGAATCTCTTTTATCTGCCCTCAGCAAACTGCAACTACCCAAGGAAGTTGAAACAGCTAATGAGATTATTCGGACCATGAACGCATGGGGGATTTCCACCCGTGATGAAATCAAAGTCGAATATAATAATCCGATAGACTGGAATCTAGTTAAGTCTATACCGCGCCGTCAGCGTGCTAGCATCTATACCGACAAAGGCATTATCGAGATTGAACTACATGTAGAGGATGCACCCGGCAGTGTTGCGTCGTTCATTAAACTGTGTCGAGAAGGCTTTTACAACGGAAAATCTTTCCACCGTGTGGTGCCCAACTTCGTTATACAAGGAGGTTGTCCGCGTGGCGATGGTATGGGCGGTACCGATTACACCCTGCGCTCTGAGTTTCGTTTGCATGACTACCGTTCCGGGTCTGTCGGCCTGGCTTCCTCCGGACCAGACACGGAAAGCTGCCAATGGTTTATCACACATATTCCCACTCCGCACCTGGAAGGACGCTACACCATTTTTGCGCATGTAACCAAGGGAATGGAGGTTGTTGACCGCATTGTTATAGGCGACACAATTGAACGAATCGAGTTGATTGAAGACTAAGGCCGAGGAAATATTATGAATTCGCCTTATACAATTAGCCTTATATTCGCTTCGAATTTGATTTACGCTTATCAGGCGTGTCCCGAGGGGACCATTTCCGTCACCTGATTGTTCGGATCATTTCACGAACATATTTATACCTTTTATTCTAATGAATTTTGAATCATTGGGTCTCATTGAGCCCATACTTAAGGCCTTGCAAAAAGAAGGCTACGAAAAACCCACGCCCATACAGGAGCAAGCTATTCCGATTGTACTCAACGGACGTGATTTGCTGGGCTGTGCACAAACCGGTACCGGTAAAACGGCAGCCTTCGCACTTCCTGTAATCCAACTTTTACATCAAAAGAACCAACCTCAAAATGGCAAACGTGTTATTCAGGCGTTGGTACTCACTCCTACTCGCGAATTAGCCATTCAAATTGAAGAGAGCTTTAAAGCTTATGGCAATTTCACCAAGCTTCAAAGCCTTGTTATCTTCGGTGGCGTTGGACAGTTTCCACAAACGCAAGCGCTCAAGCGCGGTGTTGACGTTCTCATTGCGACACCCGGTCGTTTGCTCGACCTGATGAACCAAGGATTCATCGATCTGCGTCATCTCGAAATTTTCATCTTAGATGAAGCTGATCGCATGCTCGACATGGGTTTCATTCACGATGTGAAAAAGGTAATTGCCAAGCTTCCACAAAAGCGCCAATCGCTTTTCTTCAGTGCAACGATGCCGCCTGAGATTCAGAGGCTGAGCGCTACCATTCTGACCAACCCATTGAAGGTGGAAGTAACACCACCGGCAACTACGGCAGAAAAGATTAATCAGTCCATCTTCTATCTCGACAAGGCCGATAAGAAGACCATGCTGTTGCATGTGCTCAGCGACCATACCATTGAACGTGCGCTCGTGTTCACACGCACAAAGCATGGGGCTAATAAGGTCGTGAAAGACTTGCAGAGCAAGGGCATTACGGCAGAGGCTATTCACGGCAATAAGTCACAGAATGCGCGTCAGCTGGCACTGAAAAACTTCAAGAACAAAGCAACGCGTGTGCTTGTAGCAACGGATATAGCTGCACGTGGTATCGATGTCGATGACCTTACGCACGTGATCAATTATGAGATTCCGAACGTTCCTGAAACGTATGTGCACCGCATTGGTCGCACAGGCCGAGCAGGTGCATCAGGTATTGCCATTTCCTTCTGTGAAGCGGAGGAAGTATCCTACATCAAGGACATTCAGAAACTCACGGGTGTAATTATTCCACAAGGGGAAGACCGCGGACAATTGCCCCATCCGTCGTTCGACATTACCAAAGGTGTACCTGCGCCTCCGGAGCATAGCGGTCGCGGTCAGCGACAAGGACAACGTCAAGGACAAGGACAACGTCAGGGTCAAGGACAGCGTCAGGGCGCACCCAAATCAGGTGGCGACCGAAGACCCGGTAACAACCGAGGCGCAGAATCACGCGGCACGGCCAATCGCGCTGGCGACAATCGTAATGGCGAGAACCGCAACAACGAAACACGCAACAGCGACAATCGTCGCAATGATAATCGCAACAGTGCCGGTCGCAGCGGCGACAACCGCCGAAGCGACAATCGCAGCAGCAATAGCCGTAGCGCAGACAATCGCAGGAACAATGAACGCTCGGGAAATAAACCAAAGGGTGAACAAGCGAATACATCAACTGCAGCCGGTCAGGGCGAAAACGCTCCAAAACAAAAAGGCTGGGGATCGTTTTTCAAGCGATTCCGCTCTTAGAAAATAAACTAACTGCTGAGTTCGCAGAGTAAACAGAGTAAGTAAATTCCATTCTTCTCTGTGTTGCTTTGCGAACTTTGCTGTTTATACTACTTCACGAACTTACATGAGTAGTTGAATAACGTGAAATGCCCACGTGCTCTATTTTTGAATCCTGAATAGCACTTTGCCCCGTGTCTGATCCATCTGAACTCAACCCTTCCCATTTTCGTCGGTTTCAAACCTCCATTCACGGCATCACGCTTCCGGGGAAGTTTGCTTACCCCATGCATTACGAGCCGCATGAAATCGCGCTAATTGCAGCTCAGGAGCTTCAATACTACTTGAAAACACAGACATCCTGGGAACATGATTTCGGCATGGAGCCCTTTAACGACGGCGAGATCATTGGGAAAATGTTTGGTGTACTAGTCGTGAAAAATGCGAATGGGGAATTGGGTTATCTCTGCGCTGTTTCGGGAAAACTAGCCGGGCAGAACGTCCACGAAAAGTTCGTGCCGCCTGTATTCGACATCCTACCTGAAAACGGATTCTTCCGTAAAGGTGAGGCGGTCATCACGGAAATCAATCAACGCGTAATGGTGTTAGAGAATAGTCCTGATTTTTTGTTGGCACTCGCTCAATTAAATGATGCCACAAATCAAGCCGACAATGAACTAGCCGCAATCAAACAGCGCAATCAACTGCGCAAAGAAGCCCGAAGTGAAAAACGCAAAGCAATTGATGTGGAGAGCCCTGAGGAGGAACTCAATGCGCAACTGCTGATGCTAGGAAACGAAAGCATTACCGATCACTACGAACTGAAGCAACTAAAAAAACACTGGAAAGAACGTTTAGCCGAATTGGAAATGGTCGTTGCAGACTTTCGCGTCGGGATAGACAAACTCAAAGAGGAACGCAAGCAACGCTCAG
>Ga0315907_10004994_pt1 | contig 14653 bp, 14 predicted proteins | sample LakEriMetagenome_3_FD_203525 | JGI IMG/M metagenome (GOLD analysis project Ga0315907, IMG submission 203525) | Freshwater fungal communities from buoy surface, Lake Erie, Ohio, United States - Buoy 12 MA123 | ecosystem: Environmental > Aquatic > Freshwater > Lake > Lake biofilm | place: USA...
TGTCCCGATGTGTGCCCCACCACCATGCAAGAGTTGGCTGAGGTCAAGCGCTTGCTTGGCGCTGATGGCGATAAGTTGCAAGCCGTGTTTGTCACGGTTGACCCTGAGCGCGACACCACCGAATTGTTGAAGGCATATGTCGAGAACTTTGATGCCAGCTTTGTGGCCTTGAGGCCCACCCAAGAGCAACTGCCAGCCATTGCCAAAGAGTTCAAAATTTATTTCAAGCGGGTGGAAGGCAAAACACCGACCAGCTACACCATGGACCATTCTGCTGGCAGCTACACCTTTGACACGCAGGGCAGGGTGCGCTTGTTCAACCGCTATGGCATGGGCGCGCAAGCCCTGGCTGATGACTTCAAGTTGTTGTTGAAGTAGTGAATTGTCAAATGACGATTGTGATTTTCAAAGAACGCTTTCAAATTCTTTGGCGTTCACTCCCGCTTGCCGCAGAAGTCCGTTAACAGTTCCTACTTTGACTTCTTTGTGATTTGGAACTACGCAGCCTTGCCCATTGCGTTTCATCACGACATGACTGCCTGACTGTCTGATCACTGCAAATCCAAGTTTTTCTAACGCTTTGATGATGTCCGCACCAGAGAGGCCCGGAAATTTAGGCATGCGAAACTTCAAATGTGGTTAAGACGGGGCGTGTGTGAATCTTCATTGGAAATTCTTGCAAGTAAAGGCTTGTTGCCTCCTTTAAGTTTTCCATGGCTTCTTCCAAGGTTTCGCCTTGGGTGGTGGTGCCTGTTTCAGGGTTGAGTGCTGTGAAGCCGCCCTCTTCTGCTTCAGTAATGACGGCTGAAAGTAACATAGGACCATCCTAGAAGTTGAAATTTCATTATGCATTCACTTGGTTGAATCATCAACCGATGAACTAGCAAAGTAAGTGAATGAATGAGCCTAAGCTTAAGCCTCAGCGTAAGCCGTCAAAGCTGCTTTCATCTTCTTCATGGCCGCCACTTCAATTTGGCGAATGCGCTCGGCGCTCACGCCAAACTCATCGGCCAAATCGTGCAGGGTCAGGCCGCCTGAGCCGTCGTCGTTCACCTTGAGCCAACGCTCTTCCACAATTCTGCGGCTGCGCTCGTCAAGTGATGCCAAGGCGGTGGCAATGCCATCGCTGGCCATCAGGTCGCGCTGATGCGCCTCAATCATGGCTGTGGGTTCGTGGTGCGCATCGGCCAAGTAGGCGATGGGGCCATAGGCTACTTCACCGTCGTCTGAAGGGGCGGGGTCTAGGAGCACATCGCCGCCCGACATGCGCGTTTCCATTTCCATCACTTCTTCGCGCTTGACGTTCAGGTCTTTGGCCATGCTGTCAATTTGCGCAGAGGTGAGGGTGTCGCGATGCGTGCCTGTGGCTTCGTCAGCTTCGGCTTTGAGGCCTTGCTTCATAGAGCGCAGGTTGAAAAACAATTTGCGTTGTGCTTTGGTGGTGGCCACCTTCACCATGCGCCAGTTCTTCAAGATGTACTCGTGAATTTCGGCCTTGATCCAGTGCATGGCGTAGCTCACCAAGCGCACGCCTTGATCGGGGTCGTAGCGCTTCACGGCTTTCATCAAGCCGATGTTGCCTTCTTGAATGAGGTCGGCGTGGGGCAAGCCGTAGCCTAAGTATTGGCGTGCCACTGACACCACCACGCGCAAGTGCGAGAGCACCAACTTACTGGCTGATTCCAAGTCATTTTCGTTTTTCAGTTTGCGTGCAAACTCCTGCTCTTGCTCTGGGGTGAGCATGGGCATGCGGTTGACCGCAGAAATGTACGCATCGAGGTGACCCAACGAGGGCACAACGGCCCATGGGTTTTTCAGGGTGAGTGCCGTGTCGAGGGATCCAGCGAGGTTTGTCATACCAGAACTCCTTTCCATAATGGATCGGATTTTAGCACTCTCTTATAGGGAGTGCTAAATATGTAAGTTATTGATTTTGTTGATATTTATCAATAAACCGGACTGGAAATGAGGTCTTGCAGTGCTTCTTCAGGGATCAGCGCACCCCTGTATTGAATGACTCTGGCTGCTACGGCATTGCCAAAGGTGGCCGCATTTTGGGCGCTGGCACCGCACAGACGTCGGCTCAAATAGGCTGCTGCAAAGGCATCGCCCGCAGCGGTTGTGTCAATGACCTGTTTTACGCTGAGTGTGGGAATGCTGAGCCATTGCTTGTCCATCTCTGGCCTCACCAAAGTATGTTCAGCCCCTCGTTTGATCACAAGCTCAGGGATGGTCAAACTTTTTGCGTGCACCAAAGCTTCTTCTAAGGATCTGAAATCAAACACAGCTTGATGATCGTCCAATGTGATCATGGCGGTATGACAAGCTGCAAAAGCTTGACGGTAAACCTCTTGCGCCAGTATGCGATCAGGCCAGAGCTTGGGCCTGAAGTTGTTGTCAAACACAACACGGCAGCCATTGAGCTTTGCTTGATTTAGCAATCCAAACAGTCGGGTGCGCGAAGCGGCATCCAAAATGGCCAGTGAAATACCGCTGAAGTAAAGGCAATCGAACTGGTCCAAATTCTTTTCGAGGGCGGTGACAGAGGCTTGAAAATACGCGCGTGCTGCACTGTTTTCTCGCCAAAAATGAAAAGTGCGTTCGCCGTTTGAATCGGTTTCAATCAAATACAAGCCTGGCAATCTGCCTTCAATGTATTCCACGGTGTTCAAGTTCAGTCCCAGTTTTGCCCATTCTTGGCGCAGTGTTTGGCTGAGGTGGTCTGTGCCCAGGCCCGTGGCATAGCTCACTTCAATCTTGTTAGGTGCTGAACAGCGCCGCAAGTACACAGAGGTATTGAAGGTGTCGCCACCATATGAAAGCACTGATGGGCCAAAACCATTGGCCTGCACTTCCAACATGCATTCTCCAATGGCAACAAATTGAAGCGGCTTCAAGGTGGGTTTAGCTTTTGAATCTTTGTGCAAGTGCTGTTGCACTGTCACGCAATACATTTTGATCGGCGCCCACTGCCACAAACAAACAACCTTGCGCCACACAATGTTGGGCCAAGGCTTCATCGCCAGTGAGAATGCCTGGCGCTTTGCCGCAGGCTTTGATGCGGGCAATGGCATCGTCAATTGCTTTCAACACATCGGGGTGCTTGGGATTGGCCAGGTGACCCAGCGCCGCAGACAAATCGCCTGGGCCAATGAACACACCATCAACGCCCTCCACATTGGCAATGGCTTCTAAATTATCCAAGCCCTGCAGCGTCTCCACTTGAAGCAACAAGCACAACTCTTCGGCATTGTGGTGCGCATAGTCTTTGATGCGGCCATAGTTGCTTGCTCTGGGTGCGCCCGCATAGCCGCGTACGCCATGCGGTGGGTAGCGGGTGTAAGCCACTGCATTGCGGGCTTCTTCTGCGGTTTGAATGTAGGGCACCAACAAGTTTTGCACACCAATGTCGAGCAATCGCTTGAAGGTCACCATGTCGTTCCAAGGCGGTCGCACGATGGGGGTGGCGGTTCCGCCTTTCATGGCTTGAAGTTGAGCCAAGATTTCACTTAAATCGTTGGGCGAATGCTCCATGTCAAGCAGCAGCCAGTCGTAGCCGCAGTCTGCCAAAATTTCAATGCTGATAGGGCTGCACAAATGCGACCACAGGCCGATTTGTTTTTGCCCACTGAGAATCGCTTTTTTGAATTTGTTGTGAATGGCTTGCATGATGGTCTAGATTGAAATGTTGATTTTGAATGCGCGTTGAAATTAGCGAACCATGGCGGGCATCTTGGGGTTGAAGGTCCAGCCAGGAATGAGGTATTGCATGGCCATGGCATCGTTGCGAGCGCCTAAGCCGTGTTGCAAATAAAGCTGATGCGCCGCTGCTACCGCATCCATGTTGAGCTTCACACCCAAGCCAGGCTGCGTGGGAACTTCAATCATGCCGCCCTTGATTTGCAACGGCTCTTGTGTGAGGTATTGGCCATCTTGCCAAATCCAATGGGTGTCAATGGCCGTCACTTTGCCAGGGGCTGCTGCAGCGCAATGGGTGAACATGGCCAAAGACACATCAAAGTGGTTGTTGGAATGTGAGCCCCAGGTGAGGTCGTACATTTGGCACAACTGCGCCACTCGCACAGAGCCTTGCAGGGTCCAAAAATGCGGGTCTGCCAAAGGAATGTCGACCGATTGCAATTGAATGCTGTGTGCCATTTCGCGCCAATCGGTAGCCACCATGTTGGTGGCAGTGGGCAAGCCTGTGGCACGTTTGAACTCGGCCATCACCTCTCGGCCGGAGTACACGCCCTCAGCGCCACACGGATCCTCGGCGTAAGCCATGGTGCTTCTGTGATCACGCAGCAAGCGAATGGCATCTTTCAAAAGCCAGCCCCCATTGGGGTCTAGGGTGATGCGGGCATCTGGAAATTTTTCGTGCAAGGCCACAATGGCCTCCACTTCCTCTTCACCCCGCAAGACACCGCCCTTTAGTTTGAAATCCTGGAAGCCATACCGGTCTTGAGCGGCTTTGGCCAAGCGCACAATGGCCTCTGGCGTGAGGGCTTCTTCGTGGCGCAATCGCTGCCAATCGTTGTTGGCGTCGGGTTCGCTGTGATAAGGCAAGTCTGTTTTTTGGCGGTCTGCCAAGTAAAACAAATAACCCAAAACTTGAACGCTGGCGCGCTGCTGTCCCTCGCCTAGCAGCGCAGCCACTGGCACGCCCAAGTGCTGGCCCATGAGGTCGAGGAGGGCGCTTTCAATGGCGGTGACAGCGTGGATGGCAATGCGCAAATCAAAGGTCTGATTGCCACGTCCCCCCGCATCTCGATCTGCAAATTTGTGTTGCAGTGAGTTCAGCAAGTTTTTGTACTGGCCGATGCTTTGGCCTTCAATCCAAGGCTTGGCATCTTCAATGGTTTTTCGAATTTTCTCGCCGCCAGGGACCTCTCCGATGCCTGTGTTGCCACTGGAGTCGGTCAGGATGATCAAGTTGCGTGTGAAAAAAGGGCCATGGGCACCGCTTAAGTTGAGCAGCATGCCGTCGCGGCCTGCAACGGGAATCACTTGCAGACGGGTGATGGTGGGCGTGGTGTTCATGGGCGATTAAAAAGGACGTTAAATCTGAAAAAGGACATGCCAGTAAGACATCGTACAACTGATGTTAAGGTGGCCATCAGTGGAGAAACCCTAGGTGGGCTTGAAGACTCATTGCGCAGCGCTTTCACTTTTCTTCAGTCGATCGCGGCTGTTGGACAAATGAGTGCGCATGGCAGCGCGAGCAGCTTCAGGATCTTGGGCTGCAATGGCATTGAAAATACTTTCGTGCTCTTCGTGCACACGCCTCAAATAGGCGAGTCGTTCTGGGGTGACAGGCAAGGGATTTTCAAGTCGAGCGCGCGGAATGGCGCCAGTGCCCAGCGAGTGCATCAACTCTTGAAAATGTTTATTTTGAGTGGCTCGCGCAATCTCTTGGTGAAACAAAAAATCGGCTTGAACGGCATCTCGGCCTTCAGCTATGGCTTGCTTGAAAGCATTCATGGCATTTTGCAGTTCTTCAAGATTCTCAGAATTTCTCCTCTGAGAAGCCAGTGCTGCCGCCTCAGTTTCAATGCTGATTCGGAATTCAAGGAGCGCAATGATGTCACGCAAAGTGCCTAATTGATGGGCACTGATGCGAAAAGAAGGGCTGAGCTCCTGCGGCAACACAAAGGTGCCAATGCCATGCCGAGTTTCGACCAAAAAAGAAGCTTGCAAGTGAGAAATAGCTTCTCGCACCACGGTTCGACTGACGCCAAAGTTGCGCATGATCTCGGCTTCTGTTGGCAGTTTTTGACCTACCTTGAGTTGACCTGCGCGAATTTGCAAGGACATCTTTTCAACCAATTGCATCGCCAAACTTTTGGATTTGCGAGGTTCTTCGACGATGACAGTGCTTGAGTTCATGGGGTAACTACTAGGGCCCAAAGTGCCTTGGTCTTGGATAATTTAGGTTGTACGACAACATGTCATTTTTTTCAATTCGATCGAAATGTAACAGAAGCCTTTTCAATCTGTGCAGAAAATTTTTCCTGGCCCACTTCGGGATGAATTCAAGCCATCCCAAGTTTTTAAATAAAGTGCTTTATGGATTCTTCTGAATTCCCCGTCATCGCAATGCACAAAGCCGACAACGTGGCCATTGTGGTCACTGCGGGTGGATTGAAAGCGGGCGCCAAGGTCAGAAAGCATCCAGATGCACCTTTGATCACGCTCATCAACGCAGTGCCTCAGGGCCACAAAGTGGCGTTGACCGACATCAAGGCCGGTGAGGCAGTCACGCGTTACAACGTCAGCATTGGCATTGCCAAACAAAACATTCAAGCAGGCACTTGGGTGCACGAGCGATTGCTCGAAATGCCTTCTGCGCGAAATTTTCTCAACTTGCCCATGGCTACTGCCAAGGTACCTGCTGCCGAGGCACTGACGGGCTATACCTTTGAGGGCTATCGCAATTCAGACGGTTCAGTGGGTACCCGCAATATCTTGGCGGTGACCACCACGGTTCAATGCGTAGCCGGTGTGGTCGACTTAGCGGTGCAAAAGATTAAGCAAGACTTGTTACCGCTTTATCCCAATGTCGACGATGTGGTGGGCATTGAGCACACCTACGGATGCGGCGTGGCCATCGATGCGCCCGATGCCATCATTCCCATCAGAACGCTGCGCAACATCAGCCTCAACCCCAACTTTGGCAATGAGGTTTTGGTGGTGAGTTTGGGGTGTGAAAAGTTACCGCCCCTGCGCTTGTTGCCGCCTGGCAGTTTTCCCTTGATGCCCAATCAGGGCGAAAGTGATGGCCCTCACACGGTGTGTTTGCAAGACGATCAGCATGTGGGTTTCATGAGCATGTTGCAACACATTGTCGACAGCGCGCGTCCGCATTTGGCCCGATTGAATGCACGCCAAAGAGAGACTGTCTCTGCCAGCGAGTTGGTGGTGGGCGTGCAATGCGGTGGCAGTGATGCATTTTCGGGTGTCACAGCCAACCCCATTGTGGGTTTTGCCACCGATTTATTGGTGAGAGCCGGTGCCACTGTGATGTTCAGCGAAAACACCGAGGTGCGGGATGCTGTTGAGCAACTCACACATCGCGCACAGAGCGTGGAAGTGGCTCAAAGCATTGTTCGTGAATTGTCGTGGTACGACCAATATCTAGAACGCGGTCAAGCCGATCGAAGCGCCAACACCACGCCCGGCAACAAGGCTGGTGGCTTGTCCAACATTGTTGAAAAAGCCATGGGCTCGATTGTGAAGAGCGGCTCTCTGCCCATCCAACACGTGTTGTCTCCCGGTGAAAAAATCAAGCCACATCAAAAGGGCTTGGTGTTTGCAGCCACACCTGCCAGTGATTTTATTTGCGGCACTTTGCAATTGGCAGCGGGCATGAACCTGCATGTGTTCACCACAGGGCGTGGCACACCTTATGGCTTGCAAGCTTGTCCCGTGGTGAAGGTGGCAACCCGAACTGAATTGGCCCAACGCTGGCACGATCTGATGGACCTCAATGCTGGCCGTGTGGCCGATGGCGAAATTTCCATTGAAGAAGGCGGCTGGGAACTGTTTCAATTATTGCTGGAGGTGGCCAGCGGCCGCCAAACATGGGCGGAGCATTGGAAACTGCACAATGCTTTGGTCTTATTCAACCCCGCACCGATTACTTGAAACACGCATTTAAAAAACGCATTTAAAAATTCACTTGAAATACCAACTTGCAACAACAACCAGGAGACTCTCATGACCCAACGTCGTCAATTTTTGCAAACGTCTGTCGCCCTCGCTTCAGGCTTGCTCACGACCACTGCTTTCAGCCAAGCTGCATGGCCTTCTAAGCCTATCAATTACTTGGTGGCCTTTCCAGCAGGGGGCACCACTGATATCTTGGCGCGCTTGGTGTCCCAAAAATTGGGCGCGGCACTGGGTACAACCATGGTCATTGAAAACAAGGGTGGTGCAGGTGGTAGCGTAGGATCTGAAATTGCAGCGCGTGCACCCGCCGATGGCCATCACTTGCTGGGCGGCACCATCAGCTCACACGCCATCAACATCAGCCTGTATCCCAAACTGGGCTATGACCCGATCAAGTCTTTCACGCCTGTCTATTTGTATGGCACCAACCCTGTGGTTTTGGTGGTTGCAGCCAACAGCCCTTATAAAACGCTGCGCGATTTGATGACAGCGGCCAAAGCCAATCCAGGCAAGTTGTCGGGTGCATCGGCAGGCAATGGCACATCCCAACATTTGGCGCAAGAATTATTGGCCTTCAAGGGCGATGTCAAGTTCACGCATGTGCCTTACAAGGGAAGTGCGCCTGCTATTCAAGACGTGATGAGCGGGCAAGTTGATTTCATGTTTGACACCACGGTGGTGGCAGGCGCGCACATTCAAAGTGGCAAATTGAGAGCGCTGGCCGTCACGTCTGGCAGACGCTTAACAGACTCTTTCACCGATGTGCCCACAGTGGCCGAATCGGGTTGGCCAGGTACGCAAGGTTTTGAAGTGGTGTCTTGGCAAGCTTTGTTTGCTCCCGCTGGTACGCCCAAACCCATCGTTGACAGATTGCATGCTGAAATTCTCAAGATCATCCAAACACCCGAAATGCAAGATCGCATCAAAGGCCTAGGCATGCAGCCTTCAGCTTTGACGCCAGAGCAGGTGCTGAGCTTTCAAAAAGCAGAAATTGAAAAATGGGCCCAAGTGATTAAAGCGGCCAACATCAAACTCGAATAAGGATCATTGTCATGTTCAAAAATTTATCTTTCGCTGTGACTGCTGTGACCGCCGTCACTGCGATGCTGTTGAGCCCTTCTGTTCACGCTCAAACCGCCGCTGCATTTCCCTCTAAGCCCATCAAAATTGTGGTGCCATTTCCTGCAGGCGGTACCTCCGATGTGTTGGCCCGAATCTTTGGTCAAAAGATCACAGAAAACTGGGGCCAGCCCGTGGTGGTCGAAAACCGGCCTGGTGCCAGTGGCAATTTGGGTGCAGACCAAGTGGCCAAGTCAGCGCCCGATGGCTACACCTTGGTACTGATGGACGTGGGCAACTTGGTCATCAGTCCTGCCTTGTTCAAATTACCGTTCAATGTCATGAACGATTTTGCACCCGTGGCCATGGTGGCTTACTCGCCTCACTTGCTGGCGGTTAGCAGCAAAATACCAGCCAACACGCCGGCCGAGTTGGTGGCATACGCCAAAGCCCAAAAAGGCAAGCTTAACTATGCAGTGGCTGCTGGCATGGGGAGTGCTTCACATTTGGCAGGCGTGACTTACGCGCAGCGCAATGGCATTGAATGGGGCTATGTGCCCTACAAGGGCGGCGCACAAGCCATCACCGATTTGGTCGGTGGACAAGTGGATGTGATGTTCAATGGCATGGTGGCCACATACCCGCAAGTGAAGGCCGGCAAGATCAAGCTCATCGCGGTTTCGAGTTCGACTCGCAATCCGCAAATGCCCGATACGCCAACCGTCGCTGAATCCTTGCCTGGCTTTTTAACGGGCAGCTTTCAAGGTTTGTTGGCACCTGCAGGCACACCCAAAGCGGTGGTGGACAAACTGCATGCAGAAATAAAACGCATCGCAGCCATTCCAGAAATCAAAGAACGTTTGACAACATTGGGAGCAGAGCCTTCAGCCATGACCCCCGATCAGTTCTCACAATGGATGCGCACGGAAATACCCGCGATGGCCAAAATTGTGAAAGACGAAAAGATCACCGTGGAATGATCTGATCTTCAAAGCAATATCAGCTGCTGCGGCCCACCAAGCTGTAAGCGCTGGTATTGTTTTGCAGCCATTGCTGTGACAGCACATCGCTCTGTTGAGCAGGGTGGAAATCGGCTTTTTTGTAGGCCTTCCAGTGGCCAAAATTGCTTCTGAGCAAACCGTTTTTGCTTAGCAGTAGCTGATAGCCACTTTTCCAAGTGCTGAGTTGGAACAGGCTGCCATCGCGCCACAGGTTGTGCATGGTTTGAAGCATCACATCGGTGAGGAAGGTGTAGGTCACGTAATGAAAAATACGGATACGCCATTTTTCATTGCCGCCCAAGGCTTTGTAAACGTCAAAGGCCGTGCAGCGGTGCTCGGCTTCTTCAGCAGCGTGCCATTGCCACATGGTTCTGAGGCGGGGCTCTGTGCCTTCAAAAATTTCGGAATGGCTTAAGAGCCAGTCGGCAAAGATATCGGTGAAGTGTTCGGTGGCTGCAGTGGCGGCCAATTGTTGACGCACGTTTTGGTTTGCATTGGCTTTGATGCGCTTGGCAGAACGTTCCGCAATGATGTTTTTAAATCCTTGCAGCTCAATGTGGCCATTGAACAAAGCATGAATACGGCGGTGCGTGGCCTCTTGGCCAATGAAGCCCTGAACTTCAGCTGCAAATTTTTCGCGCATGGCGGGGTCCATCTGCTTGGCACCTTCACGCACGGAGTCAATGAAAAACTGCTCGCCAACCGGAAAGCTCATAGACAGTGCATTAAAGAAAGCTGACTTGAACGCATCACCACCACACCAGCGCTGTTCAAAGGGCGTTGTGAGGTCAACCAATAATTTTCTAACTGCAAGTTCGGACATGAGGCTCTTTCAGGGGGACCGAGGGTTTTGGAGGGCTTCTCGGTGATGGCTTATTTTGCTATATTTTCCATACATTCATGTATGTTTCTTTGACATCCTTGTTTTAAAAGGGTTTTTTATGATTTGGGGCAGTAGCTTGGAAGGGGTAGTATTCAAGCAGCTGAAAACTGCCAACTTACGTTGCTTATGCTAAAAAAAATTGCCATTGCTCTCGGAGTCCTCATCGCCGCGTTTGTCCTGGTGGTAGGCGCACTGTACGCCAAGGGCGGTCGGGCAGAGGTCCTTTTGTGGTTCGTGAAAGTCTTTGTCAGGGTAGAGCACGAGCCCAACAGAGAAGTGACCTGGACCATTCCTTCGGGCAATCCTGCCATCCCTCAAAACAGTTCTGGCGTTAAACCCCCCAATGTGATCCTGATCGTGGCCGACGACTTGGGCTACAACGACATCAGTTTGAATGGTGGTGGCCTGGCCAAGGGCACAGTGCCCACCCCCCATATCAACAGTTTGGCGCAGCAAGGTGCCAATTTTGAAACCAGCTACTCGGGCAATGCCACGTGCGCGCCCTCACGTGCCGCCATGATGACCGGCCGCTATCCCACTCGCTTTGGTTTTGAGTTCACCCCAACGCCCAAGCAGTTCATGAAAGTCATTGGGCACTACAAGGGCCCCAACCAAGTTCATGACGCCGTTTATCACGCCGATCGCGAAAAAGATCTGATCCCTTACGAAACCATGGGACTGCCACGCTCGGAAATCACCATGGCCAAGTTGCTCAAGGGGCAAGGCTATCGAACCCTTCATGTGGGCAAGTGGCATTTGGGAGATGCACCCGAATTTAGAGCCTACGAACATGGCTTTGATGAATCTTTGTCATTCCCACATGCCAGCTCTTTGTACTTGCCAGAGAAAGATGCCAATGTGGTGAACGCGCAGCAATCGTTTGACATCATTGACAGATTTCAATGGGCTGCCGGTAGTTTTGGCATGCGCTTTAACAACAGCGAACTCTTTAAGCCCAAGCGTTATGTCACCGATTACGTCACAGACGAAGCCGAAAAGGCCATTGAGGCCAACCGCAATCAGCCCTTCTTTCTCTACTTGGCTTACACCGCACCCCATACACCTTTGCAAGCCACCAAAGAAGACTACGAGGCACTGTCGCACATTGAAGACCACACACTGCGGGTGTACGCGGCCATGGTTCGCAACCTAGATCGCAACATTGGCCGCTTGATGAAAACACTGAAAGACAAGGGCTTGGACGACAACACACTGGTTATTTTTACCAGTGACAACGGCGGCGCGCATTACGTTGGCCTCGATGGGTTGAACAAACCGTATCGGGGCTGGAAGGCCACGTTCTTTGAAGGCGGTATTCGCGTCCCCATGTTCATGCGTTGGCCAGCTGGCATTCCAAAGGGTGTGAAGCCGCAACTGCCTGTCAACCACATGGACATTTTTTCTACTGTGGCGGCAGCGACTGGCACCAAGCTGCCGACCGATCGACCGATGGACGGCATCAATCTGTTGCCTCAATTGGCCAAGCCCACAGAAAAGGGCCCTGAGAGATCTTTGTTCTGGCGAACTGATTCTTATCGGGTGATACGCAAGGGCGATTGGAAATTGCAAGTGACGCAAAACCCCAGAAAAGATTGGCTCTACAACTTGGCAGCCGATCCTACTGAGCAAACCAATTTGGCGGCCAAGGAGCCCGAGCGAGTGGCCCTCCTGAAAAAAGAGCTAGAGGCTTTCAATGCCACGCAAGTCAAGCCCAGCTGGCCCTCCATGGCTGAGGCGGCCATTGCCATCGACAAACACCTTCGCCAGCCTACCCTGCCGTCTGACGAATACGTTTATTACGGCAACTGAAATCAAGCGCGTACAAACGCTACCAAGGCCTGCGCCACTTCTTCCCCTTTGTCTTCTTGCACAAAGTGGCCAGCGCCGCGAATTTGGGTGTGCTGCTGTCCCGCTGCACCTGGCACTCTTTTTTGCCACATCTTTTCACCGCCTTTGGTCACGGGGTCGCGCGTGCTGAACAAGGTGATGAAGGGTTTGGTCCAAGCCTTGTACATCTCCCAGGCCCGCTCATTGGCTTGGCGAGCGGGGTTGCTGGGATGAATGGGTACCAAGGTGGGAAAGACCCGCGCACCCACTGCGTATTTCGAGCTGGGGTAGGGCGCGTCGTAGGCGGCCACAGCGGCATCGCTGAGGCCTTGTGCACAACCCGCACGCACAATTTTGCCAATGGGAAACCAAGGGCTGTACATGGCAAATGCGCGCCAGATGTGAAATGCCTTGGGTATTTTTTCATTGCCAGTGGGCAAGCCGCCGTTGCTCAAGGCAATGCGGGCAAAACGCTCTGGCATTTCAGCCACCATGCGAAGACCAATGAGCGAGCCCCAGTCTTGGCAAAAAAGGGTGATGTCTTGGACATCCACTGATTCAAGCCAAGCGCTCATCCATTGCACATGGTTTTCGTAGGTGTAGTCTGAGCGCTGCGTGGGTTTGTCGGTGCGACCAAAACCCACTTGGTCGGGTACCAACACACGCATGCCAGCATTGACCAACACAGGAATCATTTTCCGGTAAAGAAATGACCAAGCAGGCTCACCGTGCATGAGCAAGACCACTGGGCCATCCTTGGGGCCTTCATCGATATACGCAATGCGCAAGCCGCCAATTTCGGTGTAATGAGGCGTGAAGGGAAAGTCGGGCAAGTTTTGAAATCTTTCTTCGGGTGTGCGAAGAAAGTTTTTAATCTGAGGCAATTGACGCATGAATCTTTTTCAATCTTTAAGGGTGTTCAAAATTTAAAATTCAAAACTTAAAAGCGATGACTCACGTCGATGCTTTTCTTGCCGGCAGGCAAACTCAGTAAATCGCCATCTTTGGCCACTTGAATCTTGCCCTTGAACACATCCGCTGTGCCCTTCAGAAATGCATCGACCAAGCCTGGCAAAGGCAGTGGTGGTGCAATGTGATTGAGCAACAAATAGGACACCTGAGCTTGCTGCGCGATTTGAGCCGCTTCTACGGGCGAGGTGTGGTAATTGGTGATGTCCTTCATAAGCTGTTCAAGCTTGCTGCGCTTGGCTTCTTTCGCGCCGTCTTGCAGAAGTTTCATCAAGTCCATCGACATGGCTTCGTGAATCAACACATCCACACCTTGGGCCTCCCGAGTGACATGAGGAGAAGGGGAGGTATCGCCGCTGATCACAATGCTGCGGTCTTTGTAAACAATTTTGTATCCCACGGCGGGGTGAATGGGTTCGTGCGAGACGCTGAACGCAAAGACTTTGGTGTCTGCATTCTCAAACACCAAGGTGGCCTTTTCTTCTTGCACTGAAAATGTTTTGGGGCTTGCACCAAAGCCACTTTTGGGAAGGATGTCGTCGCCATGGTGCGCCACCCGATAACCGCGGTCTAGGCTATAGGCTTGCATGAAACCGTTGACCACGGTTTCGACACCTTCAGGGCCATGAACCGGAACGGGCTGTGAGTTTGAATTGGACACCCAACGCTGCAGCAGCAATTCGCCCAAGCCATCGATGTGGTCTGAGTGAAAGTGCGTCAGGAAAATGCCCTGTATCAGGCCCGCATTGAATCCCAATTTATTGATATTGCGAGCGCTGGTATTGCCAGTGTCGAACACAAAAATTTGTTGGCCTGCAATGACCAAGGTACAGGGCCCGCCGCGCTTGTCGTCAGGCATGGGAGAACCTGCACCGCACACCGCGATGTGCAATCCATCGGGTAAATTTTGGAGGGGATCGCTACCCATGCGCTGCGCTGTGACGCGCTTGGCCACGGCCAAGCTCAAAGGTTCTCGAAATGCATACAGACTGCCTGCAAGCAATGCTATGACGATGAGAGCTGACCCCAGTTTTCCAATTCGCATGTTTAAACTCCAAAAATTCTGGCCATTCGAACGCCAAAGCCTTGAATCCAAGGTGACGTGTAACGCAATTTGGGCCGAGTGGCCTCGCAAGCTTTGATGATCTGCTTCACGATGCCGTCGGTACTTTTCGCTTCTAAAAATTGAAACGTAGCGCGCTCTTGTTTTTGCATTTTTTGAGCTTGGTGAGCAAAGTAGGAGGAC
>Ga0315907_10004996_pt1 | contig 14652 bp, 13 predicted proteins | sample LakEriMetagenome_3_FD_203525 | JGI IMG/M metagenome (GOLD analysis project Ga0315907, IMG submission 203525) | Freshwater fungal communities from buoy surface, Lake Erie, Ohio, United States - Buoy 12 MA123 | ecosystem: Environmental > Aquatic > Freshwater > Lake > Lake biofilm | place: USA...
CTATTGGGTCCTGGTAGATTTCCAGCTCCAGGAGCAACCATACTTGAAGGCGAAGGAGAGAAGGAAGAATTCATGGAAACACCCCTTGAAGGAGATGCTTTTGATTTCTCATTAGTAGTGTTCATATTACCTAATTTTTTACTGCGCTCTTCATTTTCGGCCAAATCTTCTGCAAGTTCCTCTTCACTGACGCCAGAACCTTCTTTAGGTAAACTTGATGTCGCAGGAGAATAAGTTTGATTGTTTCTTGGGGCGGAATAAGAATTTTTCCTAACAGGATCATTACTAGCTGAGGCCGGTGCCCGGTTCGAACCTACTTCTCCTTCAGCTGCGGCATTGGCCCGACTTGGTGACTTAAATCGAGGCATCACCTGGCCAGGATTCACACTTTGGGATCCCTGATTAGGATTGAAAGACGCCGGCCCTCTGGTCGGAGAGGATGTTGACGCCACTGAACTCCCCGAGGATTTTGAAGAACTCCGAGGGGCTGGAGTTGAACCCTGGAAACTATGGCCAGTGGATCTGTTATTCAGGTATGAATTCATCCCGAATACACCCATAGGATCTTTATAATAAGTCGGGAGAACAGATTGATTAAACCATTCAACAAATTCTTGATCCTGATTTTCATCTTTAAGTGGATCAGTGATGGTTCCAACGGGATCGCTTCCCAAACCATCATCAGTATTTAAAGGATAACCAGAAGTCACTTCTCTAATAGGAGCGAAAGGGGATTTTTTTAAAAACTCTTCGCGGCAAATCTTTTTATCTTTGGAGGTTGAGCACTTCTTCATGAAACTCTCATAAGACTCTTTCTCAGGTAAGGTATGACAGTTATCCAATAAGAACTTGTTATATTGATCTCGTTCGTTTTTGTCAGCTTCTTTTCTATCCTCATTCCCCAAGTTAAAAACAGGATCCACCTTCAGGGTTGCCAGGGCATTGTTTGGATCTTTTGACATCCCTTGATTTCTTCTACATTTTCTGAGCTCTCTCTTAAGTCTCTTGTCTAGATTAGGGTTATCTTCATTGGAGGTTGGAAGATAGTCAGCAAGAATAATGGCCGTGTAATTTCTCGCCAAGTCGGAGCAAACTTTTAGTTCATTTGTCTTGCCAACATCAGATTTAATAATTGACTGGAGTCCGTCTTTATCTTTAAGAAAATCCAGGTAAATTTTTAATTTTTGAGGATCCGTTTTATTTTTTAAATCACTTGCCAGTTTTTTTAGAAGAGACTCGAGTTTCGCAGTATTACCATTTGGATGCTGGATGGCTTTGGCCAGCATCGGATTCGTTCTAAGAAACTTCATTTTAGCTTTATACAAATCATTATCCGGCTTTACTGGAACCGTACTCAAAAACTTTAAAGGATCATTTTCTAACTCTTTTAAGAATTTCCCACCCGGTGGAATACTATTAAAAGTTCTGAACTCAGCAAAACTCACGCAATCAACATTTTCATCAAATTTATAATCATTGGCCAATTTATTAGCAATTTGATCATTGTATTCCTTAAACTTACATTCTAGCTGAGTTCCACATTCGACAGGTGATTCAGAAATGGATTTCATCTTTTTTTTAAAGTAATCATCTGCTTTTGTTAAAAGCTCAGATTTCTCTAACGAACAATAGTCACCAGATTGTGGTTGTTTTCCTGAAGTCTCAGGTGGCTCCTTTTCATTCAAAGCTTTTTTGAAATTTATGACATTTTCATCTTTTGGATCAAGTTTACTCAAATCCGCAAGCACTTTGTTCATGGAATCTTGGCCGCAATCTAGGCCGTCATTAACAGAATCATGTGTTTTCAGAATAGTTTGTGGCCAATCCTCAAGACGTTTCTTGACCAGAGCTAATTGCTCACTTGAATCATTACAAAATTCTTTGTTTAAAACCCTAAAGTGAAGCATCCACTTGCCCTCGTCACAAGCCCCCACAATACTATTGAGTTCAGTTTGCTTCTTATCCAGAAGGCGATGCTGAGCTTCGAGATGGGCATCTGTGGCGACATTTACTTTCTGATCCATCTCCTCGGGTGTGCAATTAACATGTGAACCAGAGTCTTTCTCATTGAGAATATGTTCTTGGACTGTATCTTCTAAAACCATTTGAGAGTATGAATCAAAGAATTTATTGGTATAATGTTCACGCATTTCTTTCTGATCTTTATCTTTGGACTTCACCAAATCAATGAGCAGAATATTTTGGTTCTTTTTTTCCTCAAGACAGTTGCAATATTTTGCTTTTTCTTTTTCCTCAATGTCGCATCTCTTCGGAATATCTTTACCTAGAAGATCTTCAATGGGAGAAAGAGAACCTTGCGCTTGGCAATTCTCCTCTTCGGGTACTTGCTCACTGAATGAGTCATCATCATAAATATCGATTTGATCCAAGTAAGGATCATAAATACCCAGAGCATGTGCCTGAACACATAAAAAGGATAGGAGGATGGGAAGGAAAAAAAACTTCTTCAAATCAATAATCTCCACTTACCTTATCGGTTTTTCTCCACTCGTCTTGAATGATTTTAGTTGAAGCCCTCCTAAAGGTTTGATAACAATCCTCTACCGACGTCTTTTTAGAGACTTAGACGATCATGCATATGAATTAAAGACAATTATTTTAGGCAGTTACAGTGTGAAGACACCACAGGCCCCTGACAAACATCAATGGATACAAACTGAAGACGGTTCTTACACCCTCTTTTCAGAAGCCTTTCAAGAGGCCTGTCATTCTACTAGTGGAGCGAGGGAAGAAACTCAGCTTCACTACATTAAGGGCTGCCAAATTAAAGAAAAAAGTCTCACCCAAAATACGCTCACCATTCTTGAAGTGGGGTTCGGTCTTGGCATTGGACTGCTTGAAACCCTAAAGGCTTTAGAAAATTTTAAAGGTGCCTGGCACTTTGTTTCTCTTGAAATTGATGAGAATTTATTGGAGTGGTTTCAACATCAACACCACGATCACCCTATCCTCAAAAACTTTGAATGGGTGACTTCTGGGGGTTTTAAAATTCTCACGCTCGATTTTCAAAATATTAAAATATCGATTTTGTGTGGCGATGCTCGAAAGACTCTTCCAGAATTTATCAATCAATCTCCCTTGAAATGGGACGCCATCTATCAAGATGCTTTTTCACCTAAAAAAAATCCCGTTCTTTGGACCAAAGAATGGTTCACTCTGCTAAAAAATTCTTCATCGCAAGAAGTAATTCTTTCCACTTACTCGGCCAGCTCCTCTATTCGAAAAAGCCTTGTAGAGGCCGGATGGAAATTAAGTAAGGGTGATAAGTTTGGCCCTAAAAGAACCAGCACCCGTGCCAAGCTTCAAGGAGAAAGTGATGAGGATATCCTCCTTCAACTCTCCCGCTCCCCGGTCAGTGCATTAACTGATGACAATCTTTCTGAGCTTCTGAGAAAATAGTTTCATGAAAAACATCACAACTTTGCTTCCAATTAAATACCCCATCATTCAGGCCGGGATGGTCTGGGTGTCTGGGGGAAAACTCGCGGCCGCTTCTGCCAATGCGGGCATCCTTGGTGTCATTGGCGCTGGCTCTATGAAGCCTGAGCTTTTAAAAGAACACATCCTTAAAGCGCAATCACTCACTCAGTACCCAGAGCGTCTTGCCGTAAATGTCCCACTCTTATACGAAAAATCCCGTGAGCAGCTTCAAGTCGCTCTTGATTTAGGGATTAAGATTTTTATCACTTCAGCTGGCTCACCTAAAGCCTATACCTCTTGGCTAAAATCATTTGGAGCGATTGTCATGCATGTCACCTCCTCTCCGGAGCTCGCCAAAAAATGTGAAGCGGCCGGATGTGATGCCGTCATTGCTGAAGGATTTGAGGCCGGAGGCCACAATGGCAGAGATGAACTCACAACCATGGTGCTCATTCCCCAAGTTACTGATGCTATTAAAATCCCAGTCATTGCGGCGGGGGGAATTATCGATGGACGTGGCATGGCCGCAGCTTTTTGTTTGGGGGCCCAAGGTGTTCAGATGGGTACTCGTTTTGTAGCAAGTCTTGAATCCAGTGCTCATGAAAATTTTAGAAATGCTGTGATCAACTCAACTCCTGCAAGCACCATGCTTGTCATGAAAAAACATGTCCCCGTGAGACTTCTCAAAAATAAATTTTATGAAGGTATTAAGAAACTAGAAGATGAAGGAGCAGGAGCAGAAAAACTGGTTGAACTCCTTGGCAAGGGCAGAGCACGACTTGGGATGCTCGAAGGAAATCTTGAGGAAGGAGAACTTGAGATTGGCCAGGGCTGCTCAATGATTAGAAAGATTCAATCAGTGGAAGAGATTGTGAAAGAAGTGATGGAAGAATATCAAAAAACAAAAAAGGGAGCTTAAAGCTCCCTTTTTTTATTACATCGACCGCTCAAGAGCGGCAATTCGGTCTTCTAGAGATGGGTGAGTCGAAAGAAACGACATGAAACCTTTGCGAGAAGAAATTTTCATCGCCTTAATCTGATCTTTAGAATCATCAACGAAATCAATTTTCTGCTGAAGCTTCTTCAGAGCACCAATCATTTTGTTTTTACCAGCAAATTGGGCCCCCCCTTTATCCGCACGAAACTCTCTGATACGAGAAAAGTAGGCCACTACAAACATACCTAGGAATGAGAAAGCAATCTCAAACACCATGACTGTAATATGGTAAACAATACCATCACTAAAAGAGCGCTCATCATCATCGCGATCCCCTCTAATAACATTCTGGAGAGCGAAAGCAGCAATTCGCGCAAAGAACATCACAAATGCGTTCACGACACCTTGAACCAGGGCCATGGTCACCATATCACCATTAGCGATGTGAGCAACTTCGTGAGCAAGTACTCCTTCAACTTCATCGGTATTCATCTGCTGAAGAAGACCAGTGGAAACCGCTACAAGAGAATTATTTTTTGATGGGCCTGTGGCAAAAGCATTTACTTCAGGTGATTGATAAACACCCACTTCAGGCATTTTTGAAAGACCAGCGGCACGTGAAAGTAAATGAACTTTACGAACAAGCTCACCGTACTGTCCGCGGTCGTCAACAATCTCAACTCCCATCATAGTCTTTGCCATGAACTTAGATAGCAGTAGGGAAATGCCAGAACCAACAAACCCCCAAACCAAACAAAAGCCCATGAGAGCATTATAATTAAGACCGGTGCTCGTAATATACGAATTTAAGCCAAGAACACTTAGAACAATTGAAACTGTCACCATGACTAGAATATTGGTGAGGACAAAAAGAAAAATTCTTTTAAACATAAAAACTCCATGAGATTAAAAAACCTTACCTATAAGATAATGCGCTTTCTTCTAACGTCAAGTGTTCTCACCCAAAAGACTCAACTAAATCAAAGGTTTATCTACTAAATACCTCTTGGACAATGAGTTTTGTTTTTGATTCAATTAAAGAATTAATCTCATGGAGGAGATATGAAATTGTGGTTCTTATTATTTTGTTTACCCACCCTCGCCTTTTCTTATGTTCCGACCCAAGAAAAAGACTGTCAGGCCGTAGACCTTCGAAATGAGATTTTAAGTCAAGTTCGCAATCAAGGACCGATTGCTTGGTGTTACGCTTTTAGCGCGGCAGATATGCTCAATGAGCATTACCAAATATCTGAAAAAATTTCGGCTGCCGATGTGGCCCTTGGTTATAACAAATCAAATATTGGACTTTTCATGCGATGGTTAGATGCAAACCTTATTAGTCGCAAAGACCCTGACATCAAAAATGAAGCTCACCAAACAGGATTTAATAAAAAGGCCCTGCTCGAGGCGATGGAAGATGGCTGGTGCCCAGAGTCGGTTTTCCCCTCTGAAAAGTGGATAAAAGTTTCTTTCACTCAGTCCGGAAATAAAAAGCAAGAAGTTGATTTAAAAGAAGCGATGAAGGACATCTCTCTTTTATATGAAAAAAGGAAATCTCTCACATTAGAAAATCTTCCCTATTATTATCAATTTAAAAATGTCGATGCCCAAGCATTTCTCAAGCTTCTTGATTCTAAATTTCTTGCAGGATTTTATTTTAAATTAAGAGACCAAGTTTGCTCTCAAGACAGAATCGCCTTTGATCGCCCTTCAAAAGTAAAAATGATTTTTAAGTCTCCTAAAATTTTTACTCATGTTTCAAGACAACTCACCCTAGGCAAAGTAGTAGGCCTTGATTACGATTCCCGAATTTTAAAAGATAGCTCTACTCGGGGCTTTAAAATCAGCCAACTTCACACCTCTATCATTCTAGGACGGCGCTGGAACCCGGAAGCCAAAAGCTGTGAGTACCTAATCCGTAATAGTTGGGGTGAGGATTGTGGAAAATACGATCCTCGTTATGAGTGTCAGGAAGGCCACATATGGCTCAGTGAGTCAAGAATCTACCCCACAATGACAAGCCTTGTTTACATGCCCTAGCATTCCAAACAGAAAGTTTTCAACCATCCCCCTTGTCGTCCCGAACACTTGAGTGTTACGCTTCGTGACTAAAGATGGCTTTCAAAGGGATGAATTATGCTTCAATGGATTGCACTTAGTTTACTTCTTTCAATCACTCAGGGTTTTGCCTCAATTTCAGATACCGTGCTTGAAGAGACTCTTTATGGCCAGTTTCAAGCGGCGATTGAGTCATCATCTAAAATTAAAACTCCTGGCTACCAAGGTTTCACAGAATTTGAGCAAACTGTCTTTGTCGACGCCCTTTGGGACTTAGCTGAAGAAGGTTCTTTCAGGGCCAATAAAGTTTTAAATCAAGAAGCTCCTCTCCATTTTGATTTGTCTCAAAAACTGCGCATAGCGATTCTTAGACTTAAATATAAAAAAGCTTCTTCACTCCCAACAGATCTTGAGGAAGAACTTTTAAATCATCTAAGAAGCCCATCAGTTGAAACTAAAGTTATCTACCTTATAGCTGCCTATGAAGAAGTGCTTCTTCTCGCTGGTGCCTCTGAGGTTGTTTCACTTGCTCGAACTCATGATCAGTTTTTTGATATCGTTCAGATTGAAGACTCCAATAGCGAGATGACTAATGATGAGATTGGGGATCTTTTCCATAACGCTCCAGATGTCACCACTTACATGAATGGTGAGTATGTAAAAAGCGTTAAGATCTTTATGTTCTGTCGAACCAATAGGCTTTATCCTTGCCTCATGGTGATGAAAAATATCCACGGTGATGCTGTAAGAGATGATGAAGGAAAACTCTGGTCAAATCCATCTCTGGCCTCATCTAGCCGAGGGCTACCAAGCTATGTGAGAAATGGTAACACTCCGGCCGGAATTCATACTATCGATTCAGTTATGCCGGTTGCTGACTCACAACTTTCATTCGGAAAATTTCGCCGAATGATTTTAAATTTTGTTCCTAAATCATCTAACGAAGTTTTAATCAAATCACTTCTTCCTGCCTCATCCCACAACTCAGACTGGTGGAAGCCGGCGACCGTTGCAAGAGACATTGGCAGAAATCATCTTCGTATTCACGGTACAGGAAAAATAAATATAGATAAAAATACTCCTTACTACCCTTTCATGAGAACCAGTGGTTGTATTGCTCAAAGAGAAAACACCTATGACGGTGTGACTTATAAGGATCAAAGAAACTTACTTGATTCAGTCATGAAGGCCATGGATTTAGATACGACTTATGCAAATGAAACAAACATAAAAGGTATTCTCTACGTGGTAGAGATCGATGAGCAAAGTGCTCCTGTGACTTTGGACGACCTGGCCCTTAAAGGGATTGAATAATGAATTGGATCCTTGCTTTTATTATTTCTAGTGCCGCTATGGCTTCCGCAAAGCAAGGACTCCTCGTACAGGGCAACTGCCAACTAAAAGTTGTTCCAGATAGAGGAAGCATCAGCTTTACGGCGGAAAATCAAAGTAAGGATCTTCAATCGGCCGTCAAAAAAACCACTCACCAAATTAATGAGCTGAAAGAGAAAATTCAAAAACTCAAATTAGAACATTTTGAATTAAGAACTCTTAATTATTCAGTCTATCCAGTGCGCGAATATGAGAAAGATAAATACGTTGATAAAGGCATAAAAGTTAGCATGAGTTTAGAGGTAACAACCTCTCAAATTCAGCGGCTTGGTGAGGCGATGATGGAAGCCTCCAATGTAGGGATTCAAAATGTTGGCTCACTCATGACTTTCCTTTCACTCGAAAAATCTCAAGATGAATATTTAAAATGCTTGGACCTGGCCTCAATAGACGCCAAAAAGAAGGCCGATCAGCTAGCGAAAAAGCTTAATTTTGGGGTCGGAAAAGTTCTTCATCTTGTTGAAGCCCCGGCCCTCAATCAGTCCCCAATGCCAGAAAGAATGGTCATGGCAAAAACTGCTATGGCGATAGATGGAAGTGCTCCAAGTGTTGAAGCTGGAACGCAAAATTTCTCAACTCAAATTCAAGTAACATTCGAAATCAAATGATCACAAAAAATCTTCCGAACTACGAACTCCTTGACTCTGGACTTGGAAAAAAACTTGAAATCATCAGTGGGATAAAGGTTTCTAGGCCTTCACCCCAGGCGATTTGGAAACCACGCCTGGATCAAAATACTTGGAATCAGGCCACTTCGAATTGTCTTCGGACAAAAGATGGTGGCGGGAAATGGGAGCACCAAAAAGAGCCAAACCCAAATCTGACTCTCCCGTTTGAAATCGACGGAAGAAAACTCATCTTCAGACTGAAGTTCACAACCTTTGGTCATTGTGGCGTTTTCTTTGAACAAATTCCTGTTTGGATTTGGCTCTACAATGAAGTTAAAACACTTAAAGAAAAACTAGGTCGCGCTCCTAAGGTGATTAATCTTTTTGGTTACACAGGATGTGCTAGTATCGTGATGGCAGCGGCCGGAGCAGAAGTCTTTCACGTCGACTCATCTAAAGGGATTCTTGATTGGGGCAAGGAGAATCTTGCCTTAAGTAAATTGCCTCAGACAAGTGTTCGTTGGGTGCATGAAGATGCTCAAGAATTTCTTAAACATTCCTTTAAAAAGAAATTTACCTACGATGGAATCCTGGCCGATCCTCCAAGCTGGGGTCATGGGGCCAAAAAAGAAGTCTGGGACTTTGAAAAAAGCATCCATGTTTTAACAGAACTTATGATGAGTGTTTTAAATAAAGACAATAGCTTTCTCTTTCTTTCAAGTCACACTCATGGGGTGCAGCCAGAGGCCTTACGTAATATTGTTTTTGATCGTCGTTGGAAAGAAATTAGGCCAGGCGAGCTAGGTGTTAAACATCAAAATGATGAGCGCGTTCTTCCGGCCGGGATTTTTGTCACAGCAAAATCTTATTAAAGTCCCTGCCTAAACCATTCAGATAAAATCACTGTGGCCGCATTAGAGACATTGAGACTCTCCACCGCACCTGTTCCAGGAACAGCGATATGGGACTTGATCACCTTCAGAAGCTTATCCGAAAGACCTTCTCTCTCAGCTCCTAAAAATAAAATCGTCTTTTCCGGAAAGCTCGTCTCATAGAGTGAGTCTCCCTCATGACTAGAAGTCGCAAAAATTTTGTAACCTTTATTTTTTGCTAAATCGATGACTTCGGCCCAGTTCGCCAGATGAAGCGCCGGCACACTTTCTGCTCCTCCTTCGGCCGTTCTGATTGCTGATGACGTCAGGGCCACAGGAACCTTTGCCTCATAGAGAATACCAGTGACTCCAAAGTGAGCGGCCGATCTCATGATCGCCCCAAGATTATGAGGATTTTCAACTTCCTCAAGAGCAAGAATGAGGGATCGTCCCTTAGAAGAAAGCAAATCTTTTAGGGCCGGTAATTTTTTAGTTCTCACAACTAAGAGAATATCTTCATGGTGAGTCGCTTTAGAGAGTTTATCGAGTTCTTCCTTCTCCACCACATGATACGCCAGCTTATTATCCACGCAATGACGTATAAGGTCCCTAAACTCAAAGACTCCATCTCTTGTCACATAGGCCCGGATGACATCCTCGGGACGATTCTTAAAGAGAGTGAGGGCCGCATGGCGACCGTAGACCTTCATTTCCTGGTTTTTTTTCGTATGTATCATAAGGGGCTTTTAACACGGGATAGATTTGGTGTATAGGGAAGCATGTCAAATTATACAGGCTATTTGGCCATCCATAAGTTCGAAAAAGAGCTGGAAAAAGAACTCGAGATCAAAGGTCTTAAAATCGCTGAGAAGCGTGAGCGCCTCTACCTCGTTGAAGGCGATCATCCTGCAATGATTTGGGCCCAGATGACGGCCTGGAATCTTGAGAGCATTTCCATCACCTCCATTAATGATGGAGCTAAAAAACTTAAAGTCTTGGGACGCAACTGGGGACTCTTTACCGTGGGTAACCATAGACGTGCCCAACTGATTCAAGATGAACTCCCAAAAATTAACACAAAAGCCATCCCTTTTAGAAATCCACTTCCAACGGCCCCGATGGGATTTTGGACTCTATGGGAAGCGGATCAAATACTCGCGACTCAAAAAACCTCCTCCCCTTTTGCCTTAGGTGAAATGACCTTTCAAGAGGATAAGGTGATGCCTCCTTCTCGAGCTTACCTCAAACTTTGGGAGTTTTTCACGGTCTATGCCCCAGAAGAAATTAAAGGTGGAGCATCTATTGACGTTGGGTCATGCCCAGGTGGATGGACCTGGGTTTTGCGGACTCTCGAGTTTGATCACACTATCAGTGTGGATAAGGCCCCCATTGAAAAAAGAATTATGGATTTGGGACAAATCACTTTTAAGCAAGAAAGTGCCTTTGGCCTCGACCCCAAAGACTTTGGTGAAATTGATTGGTTTTGCTCAGACATTATCTGTTATCCAGAAAGACTATTGAATCTAGTGAAGCGCTTTCTTGAATCGGGCAAGGTCAAAAACTTTGTTTGCACGATAAAATACCAGGCCGAAACGGACTGGGAAAACACACTTAAATTTTTAGAAATTCCAGGATCAAAAATTGTTCATCTTCATCACAATAAACATGAAGTGACGTGGTTTCTTAAGGGAGTCGGTCAATGAAATATTTTAAGGCCGAAAAACCCATTAAAATAAAACTTCTGAGAGACCTCACAAAACATATCAAACGTGGCAACCCATGGATTTTCTCAGATGCTGTGGAAAAAAGTAAATCAATCGATGGAAGTTATGCTCAGCTCATAACAAATAAGAACGAAGTGCTGGCCCATGGGATTTATTCCACGTCAGTCAATCTCGCCTTTCGTATACTTAATATTGGAGATAAGAGACTGAGTGATCATGAGATTGAAGAAAGACTCATCACGGCCATTCAAAATAAAAAGCATCTTCTAAGTGATGAAAACCAATGCTTCCGAGTCCTAAATGGTGAAGGCGATGAACTCTCAGGGATTGTTGCAGATTACTATGCTGGTGTGATTGTTCTCAAGCTTGATGGACCAGCTTGTGAGCACTTTTGGAATAAAGAAAATCTTGCTCAATTTTTCATGGAGCAATCCCTCATCCCAGTAACTTGCGTCTATTATAAAAGAAAAAATAAAGAAGACGATAAGGGCTCAATCCTCGCTGGAGAGTGTGAGAACCTTACTGATCTTGAATTTTCTGAGCATAGTGTAAAATTTAGAACAAATATTATCGATGCGGCCAAAACAGGTTTTTTTCTCGATCAGCGTGAAAACCGCAACTTTATACGAAGTGTTTCTAAAGATAAAACTCTGCTTAATCTCTTCGGTTATACAGGTGGATTTTCTGTTTATGCTGGTCTTGGAGGTGCGACAAAGGTAACAACCGTCGATATCGCCTCACATGCCATTAAGGCATCAGAAAAAAATTGGTCCATCAATGGATTATCTCCAGAAAGGCATGCGGGCCTATGCCAAGACGCCTTCGAATTTGTGAAAATGGCTCAAAATGAAAAAAAACTTTGGGATATCGTGATCACTGATCCTCCTAGCTTTGCTCCCAACCAAAAAGCTGTTGAAGCGGCCAAAGAAGCTTACATAAAAATATTTGCGGATTCGCTTAAACTGGTTAAGGATGAAGGATTTTTCGCGGCTTCAAGCTGCTCTGGTCACATTAGTACTGAGTTGTTCTTAGAACTCGTTCAAGAAGCTCTTTCTCGGGCCAAACGCCGAGGCAAAGTCCTCCTCATCAAGGGGCAACCTGAAGATCATCCCTACCCTATGGCGCTCCCAGAAATGCGCTATTTGAAATTTGTCTACTTACAGGTTTTTAAATCTTAAGATCAGATTTTTTTAACCAATCAGATTGGAAAATAAGTTCCTGGCCAGATTCATCTTTTACATCTGAATAGATAAACACTAATGAACCCTTTTTAAGCGTATCAATCACAATGTCCCTCATCGATCGGTCTTCAAGACCCCAAAACCTACCCGATTCATTCAGTGAAAACATGAGGCATCCTTCAGAGCCAGAAAGATTTCCCCAAGAAGCATCGTGGGCCCCTAGTCCACCGAAACCATGAATGACCACGGCGCGGGAAAGAACCTGAGAATTTAATTTACGATCTAATCCCTTAAGGCGCAGGGAGTATCCCCAGATCCCACTATAGGTTTGATCTGTAAGCATAAAACCAAGGGAAGATTGACTGGAGCCAGGTTGGTTTGAAAAAGTCTCTGGAATACCATCATAATCAACATCAGACTTAAGAGCATGGGAAGTCCAAAAATTGATCAGGACCTCTTCTTTTTTCAAATCCAAAATATAAAAACGGCGATGTCTTGAACTTTTACTAAAATCAGCAACGGCCAGAAGTGTATTCTCTTTAATTTTACCAGCCTCTAAAAGTCTTCGCCGGCCTTCAATGGCAAGCTTAAAGACATTAAAATCTAAAAACTCGGCCTCAGGCAGCTTAAGGAGCTGCCTTTGAGTCAGAGGGTGAGCATTATTTTGAGAGGTTTCCCCAAAGAGACTTTGAATAAAGGGGGACTCAAATCCATTGCGTTCGTTATTTATATTTTCGTTAAAGAAAAATGGTTTTGAATCAAAGTCTTCTTTTAATCTTTCCCATAAGTCTCTCATCTCAGTGTCAGCGAACACAAGATTAAGTGGGAATAAAAATATCAGTAGAAAACTAAATAATCTCATCGTTATCCAAAGTTAAGGGATGCAATACTCTGGCACTTTAATGGGGTTGAGGACATTTTTAATACCCGTGATCGAACATGATCTGGTATTGAATTTAGCGATTGGTGCGCCCACTAATTTTTTTGAAAGCTCATCTGTTCCAAAATTGCAGAGGACTGTAACTTTTAAAACTTCTTGGCCTTGATGATTATAAGCTTTTGAAACATGAGTCTCTTGATAATAGGAATAGTAACCTATGTACTCAGGTCTTTCGAGATATTTAGATGAAACAAGTTTTGGTTCCTCTAGTGAGGCCTGATCGATTTGAGACATGAGCTTTCTTAAATTCATGACTCCTTCTTTAGAACCATATGTGCAAAGTGTTTTACCACTTAAGACTTCACTGAATTGATCTACATCATTATTTTCAATCGCTTCTTTGGCCATGCTAAGAATCGTCACTGGGTTCCAGTAGTAGCCGTATTTTAGGGTGGCATATTCACAAGATTGGGAAAGTAATAAAATGAACAAAGCTAAAAGTCTTTTCATGGAAACTCCCTATAGGCCCTAGATTAGCAAATAAAGAGATAAAGAGATGATGAAGTGAAAGATATTCCCCGGCCGTCAATATTTTTGACAGGCCCGGGGAATGAGAGAGCTAGCGAAGAACTTTAAGCTGAAAATAGTAGTTAGAATCTGCAAATGGGCATTGATCCTGCTTTTTTAGGACCGTTATATGACTAAAGGCTTTGAGGACTTCTTTAATGATTTTGACATTAATTCCACAGGCCGGATTAAAAACATCACCTTTAAGTTCAAGAATTCTCTCCTCAGACCCACTCACCTGAGGCAAATCAAAACGTGCTGTCACATAGACTGGCCCAGCATACCATCCTGAAGTGATCCCGCCAGAACATCTCACTTCAATACCCGTCGCTCCTAGAGTATCGAGGATGTCATAAGTTTGATCTTCAACATATGAACAGGCATAGTAACTTTGCCTATTACCCTCTTGACCAAAATGAGTAAATGAAACTTCTGCAGAGAATGAAGTGAGTGACATGACAAACAAGAAGCTCAAAAATAAAAATTTCATTGTGTCTCCTTTATTGAATCTGACGATTGATTTTTTTGAAGTTTAGCCAAAGTTGTGACTTTAGAAAATCTAAATCTAAGTGCAACTGCTCCGCAGCACGTAGATAAATCTCATGAATGTCTAAATGTTTTTGGTTATCTGTCTCTAAAAATAAATTCTCAAGGGGCACTTGAGGCAAGAGCTCTCGAATTTGAGGGGAATTATCAATCGAAATCCCGAAAGAAAAATAACAACTTTCATGTAGACGAAGAAGATTTTTCACCAATTCTTCATTGCCTCTAAAGTCATGAAATAACCAAGGAACAGTCGGCTTCTTGTCTTTAATTAATTCTAAGAAGTCTGAGCCGGCCCGAACATTATGGATAATGAGTGGAAGACCCAGCGACTCAGAAAGATCTAAGTGCCACAGGAATAATTCTTTTTGCTGGTCAAAGAACTCAGGGTAAAGACGGTCTAGCCCCGTCTCGCCAACACCCCAAAGTTTGCCCTTTGAGGCCAGCTC
>Ga0315907_10004997_pt1 | contig 14647 bp, 9 predicted proteins | sample LakEriMetagenome_3_FD_203525 | JGI IMG/M metagenome (GOLD analysis project Ga0315907, IMG submission 203525) | Freshwater fungal communities from buoy surface, Lake Erie, Ohio, United States - Buoy 12 MA123 | ecosystem: Environmental > Aquatic > Freshwater > Lake > Lake biofilm | place: USA...
AGTCTGGAATGTTGCTGTCGACTTTTGTTCGCTTCCCTGCCGCGCTGATTCTATGCCTCGCTCTGCTTCCATCGTCGCTGACAAGAGCCCAAGCGACTGCCGAGACTGAAATTGTCATTCGCACGGGCTACGTCGTTTCACCCGAACGGGCCTTCGGGGGACGGGGTCGGGTTTCGCTGCCAAAAGATTTGCTGGAAGCGGCTTGGCTCAAGGGCGAACTGCAGTTGCCCATCGCCGATCAAGCCGAGGCTCCGAGTGCCCCGAATATTCCGCCCTGGAAAAAGGTGGAAGCGGATGAAAATGGCGGGTTCGCCGGACGCGAGCTCGCCACCGGCGGCTGGCTGGTCGCTTACGTTGATGTTCCCAGCGACGGTATCTGGCTGCTCTCCGCCCAGGGGCATGGAAGCGTGCGCGTCAACGGAATCCCCCGAGTCGGCGATATCTACAGCAATGGCACGACCGAACTGCCAGTCGCGCTTCAGGGTGGGAAGAACACGTTGATTTTCTCCGGCGCTCGCGGCCGGATCGCCGCGCGGCTGAAACCGGCGGGGAAAACACTCGCCCTGAGCCTTCGCGACACGACCTTCCCGCATGTCATCCGCGGCGAGAGCGAACCGCTGTGGGGCGCTCTGATGGTGGTCAATTCCACGGGCGAAACCCAAACTGGCCTGCGACTCCGCGTCAGTGGAGAGGGATTTGAGGAGGGCGTGTTCGATCTCCCCAGTTTGCCGCCACTGGGAACCCGGAAAGTCCCCTTTTCAATCCAGCCGCTAGGCGACTCTCCAGTGTTTGCCAACCGCGAAACAAACGCAGCAAAGCTGCAGATCGACCTGCTTCCCAAACCGACGCTCGACAAAAAAGCGGTGATCGAACTCGACACGACCGAAGTCTCCTTGGCAGTTCGCGATGCGACCCAGCACCACCGCCGCACGTTCTTGAGCCAAATCGATGGCAGCGTTCAATACTATGGAGTTGTCCCGCCGAGCGAGGGCTCGCTCAAAACCGACGATCCCCCCGCCTTGTTCCTCAGCCTGCACGGCGCGGGAGTCGAGGGAGAGGGCCAGTCCGGATCCTACGCTCCCAAACCGAATGGTTACGTGATTGCCCCGACCAACCGTCGCGTCTTCGGTTTTGACTGGGAAGACTGGGGGCGCTGGGACGCGCTGGAAGTGCTGGAGCAGGCGAGTCGCCGGTTCCGCACCAATCCTCGCAAGACCTACGTCACAGGTCACTCCATGGGTGGACATGGCACGTGGCACATCGGCAGTCTCTTCCCCGACCGCTTTGCCGCACTCGGCCCCAGCGCCGGGTGGATCAGCTTCAGCACCTACGCGGGCGGCAGCCCCACCGCGGCCGATGATCCGGTCTCGCAAATGCTCCGCAGAGGAATCACCGCCAGCGATACGCTGTCGCGCGTCGAAAATCTGGCCAGCCAAGGCGTTTATATTCTGCACGGCGATGCCGACGACAATGTACCCGTCGGGCAAGCTCGCACGATGCGGGAAGAACTCGCCAAGTTTCACCCTGATTTCGTTTATAAGGAACAGCCCGGCGCCGGGCACTGGTGGGGCAATCCCTGTGTTGACTGGCCGGCGATGTTCTACTTTTTCGGAAACCACGAACTCCCCGAACCGCAGCAGGTCAACCGGGTCAATTTCAGCACTCCTGCTCCGCACATTTCGGGCGGCTATTTTTGGGCTAAAGTTCAGTCGCAGCAGCAACAAGGATTGGTCAGTCGCCTGAACCTGCAATTCGATCGCAGCAAGCGGTTGCTTAGTGGCACGACGGCCAACGTCCGCCGACTGGGGCTTCAACTCGACTCGATGCGCAGCCCGGAGGGCGGAGGCGACAACGCCGTGCTGAGCCTCGACTTGGACGGAAACAAACTGGAGAACATCCCGATCGCCGGGCAAACGACCCTCTGTCTGGAACGGGGCGAGCAGGGATGGGCCGTCGCCGCCGAAGACCGCGACCCCGCTCACAAGACCGGCCGCAATGGCAATTTCAAGGAGGCTTTCAACCAGCGATTTATCCTCGTCTATGGGACGGGTGGGAACCCGGAGGAAAACGAGTGGATGCTGGCGCGGGCCCGCTTCGATGCGGAAACGTTCTGGTACCGGGGCAATGGCTCGGTTGATGTGGTCTCCGATCAAGACTGGAAAACAATCGCCGAGCAGGACCGCAGCGTGATTGTCTATGGCAACGCTTCGATCAATGCCGCTTGGAAGGAGTTGCTGCTTGACTCGCCAGTCGTCGTGGAACGCGATGCTTGGCAGGTTCCGGGAGAGACTGCCTCGAGCGGCGCTACTGTCATGATGACCCGGCCGCGACCGGGCTCCGCTACCGCCTCGGTGGGCGCGATTGGCGGTACCGACCTGCGGAGCATGCGGGCCAGCAATCGCGTGCCAATTTTTTCCTCCGGCACCGGTTACCCTGACTTGCTCATCGCGTCGCCAGACTTTCTCGAGAAGGGAGTTGAAGGCGTCTTGTTAACAGGATATTTCGGACACGACTGGTCGTTTGAGTCAGGCGAATGGGCGCGACCGGAACGAAAGGGGCCTGAACAAAAGACACAGGAACAGAAGTAGTCCCGCCGCAGCCCTGCCAAGGAGCTACGGGCCAATTCGATCAGTCAACCACGAGGAGTCCAGCCTTGGCTGCGGACGAGAAAGGCATTCAGATTCGGCGCGGCGAACTGCGGGACACTGCAGTGCTGGCCGGCTTCAACATCGCAATGGCCGCTGAGACAGAGAGCCTCGAACTGCTGCCGGAGGTGATTTCCGCCGGGGTTGCTGCCATTCTGGCCGACCCGGGTCGCGGTTTTTATCTGCTGGCCGAGTTCGGAGGCGAAGTCGCCGGGGCCTTGATGGTGACTTCCGAATGGAGTGACTGGCGAAACGGTTTTTTCTGGTGGATTCAAAGCGTTTATGTGCGGCCCGAGTTTCGGCGGCAGGGCATTTATCGCTCGCTGCATGAACACTTGCGGCAGCTGGCCAAAACGGAACCGAACGTCTGCGGACTGCGGCTGTATGTCGAACGCGAGAACGAGCGTGCGCAAGCGACCTACTCACGGCTCGGCATGCGGGAGACGCACTATCTGCTCTACGAGGAATTGAAACAAGGGCTCCGTTTCCGTCAGGGAGATTGAGGATGTGGCATACACTCGTCAGCAGCTCGGGACTCCGTTTGGCGACAACGTTGCTGAGGTGGTTGGCTTTCGCGGTTATGCTCTCCGGAGCATCGGGCGCAAACGGCCAAAGCAGTGCCGCCGCAAGTCGGACGCGTCCCCCGAACATCATTCTGATCATGGCCGATGATCTCGGCTTCGGTGATGTCTCCTGCAACGGAGCGACTGCTATCCGCACGCCGAATATCGATCGCCTCGCGCACGAAGGGCTCCGCTTCACGTCCGGTTACAGCTCTGCCTCAACCTGCACTCCGACCCGGTTCTCGCTCCTGACCGGCTGCTATGCGTTTCGCGTTCCGGGAACCGGTGTCGCCCCGCCCAACGGAGCCGCGCTGATTAAACCTCCCCGCGATACGCTGGCCTTTGCGCTCCGCCGCGCAGGCTACGCGACAGCGGTGATCGGCAAGTGGCATCTTGGACTGGGCGACCCCAGGCCGGACTGGAACGGGCGACTGCAGCCCGGCCCGCTTGAGATCGGCTTTGACCACGCCCTGATTCTGCCCACCACCAACGACCGGGTGCCTCAGGTTCTGGTCGAAGACGCGCGCGTTCGCGGGCTCGACCCGAGCGACCCGCTTTGGGTCGGCGACAAATCACCTTCGGCGGATCACGTCACGGGCCTGAATGCCCGTCAGACTTTGAAAATGGATTGGAAAGTCGGGCACCATGGAACGATTCACAACGGTGTCAGCCGGATCGGCTTCTACACCGGCGGAACCGCAGCGCGTTTTCGCGATGAGGACCTTTCCGACATCTGGGTCGAGGCGAGCCGCAACTGGATTACTGCCCAGCGCGATCGCCCCTTCTTTCTCTTTTTCGCCTCACACGCGATCCATGTTCCGCGGCTCGTGCCTGAGCGTTTTCAGGGCCAGTCGGGAATGGGGCCGCGCGGTGATGCGATTCTGGAATTCGACTGGTCGGTCGGCGCGTTGCTGCAAATCCTGGAAGAGCAGGGGCTGAGCAATCACACGCTGGTCATTCTCTGCTCGGATAACGGGCCGGTTCTGGATGACGGCTACGCGGATGACGCGGTCGAAAAACTTGGCGCCCACAAACCGGCCGGACCCTTTCGCGGAGGCAAGTACAGCGTTTATGAGGGAGGCACGCGCACCCCGTTCGTGGCTTGGTGGCCGGGCACTGTCAAGCCTGGCGTGAGCGAGGCGCTTGTCAGCACAGTTGACCTGCCCCGCAGCCTGGCAACGATCGCCGGCGGTGCGCTCCAACAAGCTGAACTGCTGGACAGCGTCGACGTTTCCGCCGCCCTGCTCGGTCACATCCCGACCGGGCGTCAGTCGCTGCTGACACAGGACAACGCAGGCCGCAGTTTTGGCTGGCGAGAGGGCGCGTGGAAGCTCGTCCGAACCCAGTCTCCGCCCGCAGCCGGTCAAAAGCCCGGACAAAAACCAGGCCCAGCCAGCCAGGTTGATCAACTGTTTCAGATCGAGCAGGACCCGGGTGAAACTCGCGACTTGGCGGGCGAGCAGAGCGCGCTACTGCAGAAGTTGCAGGCAGCTCTCGCAGCCGAATTGGCCAAAACCGAAAGCGATGCTCCGAAGCCAGGGCCCGGGAACTAGATCGCCGGACGGTTCACATGCGGGTCGAGCCGCGGCGAGTTGCGGACCTCAGCCGAATTTACAGACAGGCGCTTGGATTTCCAGACAGGCGCTTGGATTTCCAGACAGGCGCTTGCGGATCTCGTCAGCCAGCAACCGGACCTGGAGCGGTTAACCAAACAGGCCCGCCCAAAAGGCCCACTTGCTGGCCCGATTCGATTTGCGATTGCCTCGCTCCACGTCAGCCGGGTCGCGACCCAATCCAGCTTCGCCGTTGCGAATCCCCAGCTTTGAGAACGAGCACTTGTGGACCCGACCGTTTTGTAAAGCCTTTGGGCGGCCCTGCTCGTAAGTCAGCCTGACTGCCTGGCCACAATAAATGCAATTCGTTTGCTTGAATGCCATCGCTCAACTTTCTTCTGGTCCGCCCAATGCGGGCGGCGACCTGCTCAATTTCTGATTGCTTCTCTTACCGAAATTCGTACGTTTTGACCACAGAATTGAGTTGCTTCCAAAATGTCGCAAGCAGGGATTTCTACTCATTTCCCCTCAAACGCGCCATTTCCCAAAGCGGCTGAAAACGGCTCTGCGGCGCGAGCCCCACAGAGCCGGTCAAGTTGCGGTATCTGGGCCGCAGCCGACGCCACAGAGCGTGGCTGCGCGGAACGCTCGGAACGCGAGAAAAGTGCGAGCCCGTGCACGAATTGGCCCGCGCTGACGGAACATTTGGCGTTCGCCGAGAAGAGGCGTGCTGCACTCGCAAAACCGGTTGCCGAATTGACAGCTGCGCGGAAAAACTTACGTTAGTTTGCCAATCACCCCTGTTCCGCTCGTTTACCAACTCAGGGTATCCGGATGCTTCATGTCTCGCTCCGCCATGTTTTGCTATTGCTTCTGCTCGCTTGGGGCACCCCCCTGGTCGCCCAGCGATTCGACAATCGCGACTTTGTTACCCAGCTCTACCGGGAATACTACCAGCGAGTCCCCTCGAGTCAGGAGCTGAAGATCTGGCTGGATGGTCTGCAGCGGGGAGACTCGCCGCTGGATGTTCACGCTGCGTTCATCGGCAGCGACGAGTATTTCGAAAAGTGTGGATTGAACGCCAACACCTGGCTGAACAATGTTTTTGTGGCCGTCACCAATCGGAGTCCCAGCTCGGAGGAATTCCGCTACTGGAGCCAGCGGCTGCGGCAACTCGGCTACAACCGGCGGGCGGTGGGGCGTGAGTTCCTGCAGTCCTACGGGGGACAGGCGGTCGTTACACCTCAGCCCGGAATCAGTGGAACGACAGGCTATGAGCAGATCGCTTCCCAAATGCTGAACAACTCCCGGCAACTGACGCAAAATGTCCGCAGCGAAGTGACTGGCTTCAACGGAAGTCTCGTTTTGCTGCAGGCGAACAATCTGCAGTCAATCTTGCAGAAGTCGCAAAAGGCTCTGGAGAATTATGCCCGCGATCCGCTGGCCGCCCAGTTGGCACTGAACAATGTGCAACTGGCGACAAAGAGTCTGGGAACCAGCCTGCAGAGTGCCCCGAGCGCGGTCAATTCCAGATACTATCTCAACGAGATTTCCCAACTGCACCGCTCGCTCTCCTCAGTCGTCACGGGACTCAATCCGGGGACCGGTGGAGGAGGCACGATTTATCCCCCGGTGAATCCTCCCGCTCGACCGGGTCCCAGCTTGAGCCGCGATGACGCACGGCGAATCGGCCGTGAGGTCGACAACCTCGGCGACCGGGCGAATGATTCCTTTTACCTCGTGCAGTCGATCGCCAATCAGGATTACCGTTACCAGCGGTTGAGCGCTGACCTGTCCAGCTTCACTGGCCGCGTGCAGGCCCTCAGCCGCAACACGGTTGAAGGTTATCCGATCGAGCGGTTGCGCAGCGATTTACTGAGCCTCGACAATCAGCTGCGGAACATCGACAACTCGATTCGCAGCCTGTACGTCGATGTGCGTGTTTCTCAATCCTGGATGAGTACGAGTCGGGCTTGGGATGACCTGCGGAATCAGGCGACCCGGTTAGTCGGGGATTTCGGCAGCACGAATTTCCAACCCAACGTGCCCAACGTCAACACGCAGTTAATCCTGCAGCAGATCGATCGAAACATTGCCCAGTGCGACGCGTTGCTTGCCCAATTGAACCAGTACTACCTCTCGGGCGGTGCCTTTGGTCGCTTGATTAGCGACGTGCGGGCGATTCGCAACAATCTGGTGCAGTTGCGGGCCAATGTCCTGGCCGGCAATAACCCGAGTGTCTGGCGAACGGATGCCAATGCGATTCGCAGCAGTTTGAGTGATGCCAACCAGGCGCAGCAGGAAATCCTGCGCTCGGCCCGTTCAACCGGGCAAGGCGCCCCCAGCCTGAATGAATTGAACAGCTCGCTGCAGCAGCTCAATCAGTCACTTGGCCTTTAGTCTCTGCTAGTCTCTGCTTCGCGACAACGCCCAACCATTTCACGGGGCTGCGCTTCTTTCAGCGACAGCCGCGTTTAACTCTGAGGAGTGCCTTTCAATGCGTTCTCTTAACTGCCTGGCATGGATGCTGGTTTTGACTGGGGTGTGCACGGCGCCGCTGCCGGCTCAGGAAACTGTTTCTCCGGCTGCTCCGCCCGCAGCCCAGCAACCCCCGCAGGAAGCGGCTCAGGCGACTTCGCCGATCGAACTTCCTCCGGCGATGAAGGCGTTCGGCCAATTCCTCGGCACTGCCGAGCAGGCACTCCGCTCCAGCCAGCCGTACCGGGTCAAGGTCGAATCGGAGTGGCTCTCGCTTCGCAATGGACAGATTGACCTCTCAGGCACCAATTACCTGCAGGTCCTGATCAGCGGAAACAATCGGCTCCGCCTGGAGGCCCGCGAGCAGTCGGACCAGCCGGCCCAATTCATCGCAGTGGCGGATGGAGCGAATCTGACGCGCGTTCACGCGCCGCTGGCGAAGTACAGCCGCGAAGCAACATCGGACCCTCAAGCCGAGTTGGCGGGCTGCGAAATCACCCAGTCGATTCTGGAGATATGCGGTTCCCGCCTGCTGCTCTCCAACCAGGCGAAAGACTCGGTCTTCCAACAATTGACCCAGGTTGCCGACCTGGGCGATGACGCCAATCTGCGGCACTTCCAAATCGGCTTGGCCGATGGGCGAGTCGCGGATGTCTGGTTTACCGAGGCGGCTCCACACTTGCCGGTCAAGCTCGTGACGCGCGAGGTCAAGTCGATTGGCCAAGACCTGAAGCAGGAGCTGCAAATTACGGCCAACTTCGATTGGGAGTTGAATGTGCCGATCACCGATGCCGACTTCGCGGTCAACCTGCCCGCCGAATATCAACAGGTCTCCAACCTCGCCGACACCTTGGCCGGGCAGGGGAGTGAGGAGTTGGTTGGTCGCCCGCTGCCCCAGTTTTCGCTGGTCAACCTCGCCGGGCAACCGGTGCCGATCGAAAAGGAGAATCGCCCGGTCCTGCTCTACTTCTGGGCGACTTGGGCCGCGCCGACAACGGAAGACCTGCCGGGTGTGGTTGAGTTTGCCAAACAGTTGGAGAGCCAGGGCGTCCGTGTGGTCGCCGTGAATGTCGCTGAGGAAAAGGATGTCATTGCCGCGTTTCTGGAAGCCAACAAAGTCACACTCGACGTGGCGATCGACAAAACGGGAGAGGTGATCCACGACCTTCGGATCACTGAACTGCCGGCGGTAGTACTGATCGACAAGGCTCACAATGTTCGCGCGGTATTCGAAGAAGTCACGCAGGATATTCGCGCCAAGCTGGCAGACGAACTGAAAAAAATCGCTGACCAGCCGAAGTAGTCTTTCCCGCGCCAGCCCGCCAGGGTGAGTGCCTCCGAATTTCGCTCCCGGCGAACCGATGAAATCACTGACTGAATATTTGACCATGCGGGTTCCCGGGAAGATGTCGTTTGTGAACATCACTCCCGAAGTCGCGGCGGCAGTCAGAAAGAGCGGGGTTCAGGAAGGACTGGTGCTGGTCAACAGCATGCACATCACGTCCAGCGTCTTCATCAATGATGACGAAGCGGGACTGCATCGGGACTTTGGCAAATGGTTGGAGGAACTCGCCCCCTTCAACCCCGACCCGGATCATTATCATCACAATCGCACAGGCGAAGACAATGCCGACGCCCACCTGAAGCGGCAAGTGATGGGCCGCGAAGTAGTGGTTGCAATCACTGGCGGCAAACTCGACTTCGGCCCGTGGGAGCAGATCTTTTATGGCGAGTTTGACGGCAATCGTTCCAAACGCGTGCTGCTCAAGATTATTGGCGAGTAAACTCCATGTCCACGGGAGCCTCCCCCCGCTTCCTCTTTTTTGATGCCGTCGGGACGCTGCTGAGGCCGGTGCCGGATGTCGTAACGGTCTACCATCAGGTGGGGCACGCTCACGGCAGTCGACTGACCACCGCCGCGATTCGCGATCGATTCTCGCAACTTTATCGCGTCCACTTTGCCCGAGACTCGGCAAATCGGGAAACTCTCCGCACCAGCGAGCAGCACGAGCGACGACGCTGGCAAGCCCTGGTCCAGGAATTATTCGCTGAAGTAACCGCTTCAGACCAGTTATTCAGTGCCCTCTGGGAACATTTTTCCCAACCCCGGCACTGGGAACTTTACCCGGATGTACCATCGGCGATCGAATGGCTCAATGACCGCGGCTTCGCCTGGGGAATCGCCTCTAACTTTGACCGACGGCTGGAGTCGATTGTTGCCGACCAGCCCGCGTTGGCCGCTGCTCAACTCGTGATCACCTCAGCCTCGGCAGGCTGGAGCAAGCCGGCAGCGGAGTTTTACCTGCAGGCTGCCCAAGCGGCCGCACATCGGCTTGGCATTGCCGAGCCGCAACTCTGCATGATTGGCGACAACCCGACTCTTGATGTGGCTGCTGCGCGAGCCCGTGGCTGGCAGGCGATCTGGCTTGAACGCGATCAACCGGCGGCGCTGCAAGAGGGGCGAATTCAGACTTTGCACGACTTGCAATTCCTGCTGCCCTGAACATTCTGTGCCGACGGCCGCCTGGAGATTATCCTCCCATCTGCCTGATCATTGGCCCATGCCACTTGTCGGGGTGGGTTATACTGGACCGGTCGGCGCCCCTCAGTGGCCGGCGTTCCACCTCTCATGAGCTGCTGCGATGGCGAATCAACTCGGATTGATCAGGGCACTGGTAATCGTCTGCTTGCTGTTCGCCGGTGGAAGACTGGCGGGGCAGACCAATCCCGCCTCAACCGTCGACCAGGCTGCCGTCGAGATCGTATTGGCCCGCAATTGTCTGACCTGTCATGCCGGAGCCGAACCGGCTGGTGAATTTGACCTGACCCAACCCGATCTCGCGGTGCGGGGTGAGGCCCGCGACACGGCTCCACTGGAGAGCCTGTTTTGGGAGCGGATTGAGTCGGGCGAAATGCCGCCAGAGGGCGAACTGCCGGCTGCAGACCGGGCCGTGCTGGAAGCCTGGCTGCGCGCGGGGGCCAACTGGAGTCGACCCCGCATCGACCCCCTGCAATTAAGCACTGTCGCCCGAGCCGGTCGCGATTGGTGGTCGCTGCAACGGCTGTCGCAGCCGGCCGTTCCCCCTGATGCGGAACGTGCCGCTCCCTCGACCAATCCGATCGATGCCTTCATCGCGGCCAAGCTCAAAGAGCATCAACTCGAACTTGCGCCGCCCGCTGCACCGGAAGTCCAGATGCGTCGGGTTTACTTCGACCTGATTGGCCTTCCTCCACCGCCTGACGTCGTGGACGCGTTCAAGGCCGACCCCAGTGATGCTCGCTATGCGGAGATCGTTGACCGGCTCCTGGCCGCCCCCGAATACGGCGAACGCTGGGCAAGGCACTGGCTGGATCTGGTTCGGTTTGGTGAAAGCGATGGCTTCGAGCGAAATGCGCCGCGGAATCAAATGTGGCATTATCGGGATTGGGTCATTTCAGCCTTCAATCGCGACCTTCCCTACGATGAGTTCACCCGGCAACAGATTGCCGGGGCCGCGTTTCTCAAAGACCCCTATGAAGTCGCTGCGGCAGAGGGTTTCCTCGTTGCGGGCGTCCACAACACGGTTGTGGGCAGCAGCCGGACGATGCAGCTGCTGGCCAGGCAAGACGAAGTCGAGGATCTGGTTGGCAACGTTGGGCAGACATTTCTCGGTTTGACCCTCAATTGCGCCCGCTGCCACGATCACAAGTTCGATCCGATAACTCAACGGGAGTATTACCAGCTCGTCGCGACCTTTAACGGAGTCAATCATGGCACCCGCTCCGTCCGCTCGGAAAGCGCAGACCAGCGTCTGCAGCTGAAGCGTGAAGAGCGGCGGCAACTGGCTGCGGACCTGGAACAAATCGAACTTCCCGCGCGGCGAACAGTTCTGGAAAAGACCTTGCCCGCTGAGGCCATTACGGCGGCAGCCGCGCTCGCGCCTCGCTTGAGCTGGTCGTTCGACACCGGGCTCAGCGACCGGGTCAGCGGGCTCGGCCTCGAACTCAATGGCGACGCCCGGATTGAAGCTGGCAAGTTGGTGCTCGATGGAGTGGGCGACTTCGCCGCGACTCCTCCCCTGCCATTCGGTCTGCAGGCCAAGACGCTCGAGGCCTGGCTGGAGTTGGAGAACCTCGAACAGCAGGGCGGGGGAGTGGTCAGCGTAGAAACCCTGAATGGCGAGTTTTTCGATTCGATTGTCTTTGGTGAACAGGAGCCGCAGCGCTGGATGGCGGGAAGCAATTCGTTCGCGCGCACCCGCCCCTTCGGCGGTTCAGCCGAAACCGCCCAGTCCCCGGAACGGATTCACCTTGCCATTTCATGGGCGGCGGACGGGACCATCACCGCGTATCGCAATGGGGAGGCCTACGGGCAAAGTTACCAGACGGGAGTTCCACCAGCCTTCGCAGCAGACCAATCACGCCTGCTGATCGGACTGCGGCACTCTCCCGCGATGGGAAATCGGACCCTGGCCGGCAAGGTACTGGGCGTCCAACTCCACGACCGCCTCCTGAATGCTCAGGAAATCGCCGCCGCAGCGCGGGTTCAAGGCTTATTCGTGACTGAACCAGAACTCCAGGCGCAGCTGACACCCCAGCAGCAGGCGCGGCGAAGCGAATTACAAGCGCAACTGAGCTTGCTCGCGGCCGAGATCAAACAATTGGAGGCAGCAGCCCAGCGCGAGGTTTACACTCAAGTCTCGAGTCAACCGCAGGAGACCTTCTTTCTTCCGCGAGGCGACGTCATGAAACCGGGCGAGATCATGATCTCGGGAACAACCCAAGCCTTGGCTGCCTGTGTGCACTCTGATTTCGAACTCGATGCCGCAGCCAATGATCTCGAACGGCGTCGGCGGTTTGCCAACTGGGTGACTCACCCTGACAATCCTCTATTTCATCGCGTCATTGTCAATCGACTTTGGCAATGGCATTTCGGGAGCGGGTTTGTCTCAACCCCGAGCGACTTCGGCTTCAATGGCGGTCATGCCTCGCATCCTGAATTGCTGGACTGGCTTTGCGGTGAGCTGCAACGTCAAAACTACCAGCTCAAGCCATTGCATCGCCTGATGGTCAGCTCACGAACTTATCGCCAGAGCTCCGGAGCCCGTCCGGAAGCAATGGCGGTCGACACCGACAATCGCTGGCTCTGGCGAAAAAGCCCCGTGCGGCTGGATGCCGAAATCATTCGCGATTCCATGCTGGCTGTGACCGGCAAACTCAATCAACTCCGCGGGGGCCCCGGTTTCAAGGATGTGACGATTGTCGACAAGGGGGATGGGACAACGTTTTATCTCGAACGGGATGCGGAAGAGCCCGAGCTCAATCGTCGGACAATTTACCGTTTCAGCCCTCGAGGCGGGCGTTCCGCTCTGCTCGATTCACTCGATTGCCCCGATCCCTCGACTGCAACACCGCGGCGCACGGTAACCACAACGCCGCTACAGGCGCTGAGTTTGCTGAACAGCCCTTTTGTTCTGCGGATGTGCGAGGCATTGGCGGAAAGGGCCCAGAGCGAAAACGACTCGGCCGAGAAGCAGGTTGACTGGATGTTCCGCCAAGTGCTCACCCGATCACCAGCCCCGGATGAACTGGCGGCAGCCGTGGCACTGAGCGAAAAACACGGGATCGCAGCGGTAGCCCGCGGTCTGTTTAACAGCAGCGAATTCGTCACGGTGCGGTAGAGCTTCGCCCGCTCCTTTATTTTCAGGATCAACTGATGGCCTCACCTTTTGACCGGCGACAACTGTTTGACTACGCCCTCCGCGGTGTCGGAGCGACCGCGCTGCTGCAACTGTTACTGCGCGAGGGGCTGGCACATGCCGGGGCGACAGCCAGTCGAGTTCAGCGCCTCGATGGCTTTCCGAATCATCCTCCCCGAGTCAAACGGGCAATTCAAATCTGCTTAATCGGCGGACTCAGTCACCTTGATTCCTTTGACTACAAACCGGAACTGGCCAGGTTTCATGGCAAGTCGCTGCAGTCGAGTGAGCAGCCCGATATTTTTTTCGGCCAGGTCGGACTCCTCCGCCAAAGCGATTGGAAATTCCAGCAGCAAGGGCAGAGCGGCCTGTGGCTCTCGGACCTCTTCCCGCAGATTGCCCGGCGAGCCGATGATCTGACGCTGATTCGTTCCATGGTCTCGGACTCCGCGAATCACACGCCGGCCCTGTTTTTCGCCAACAGCGGCTTCCAATTCAACGGCTATCCCTCGCTGGGGAGTTGGCTCTCGTACGGACTGGGAAGCGAAACTGAGTCGCTCCCTGATTATGTGGCACTGCCTGATCTGCGGGGCGGTCCAACGGGTGGTGCTTCGAACTGGAGCAATGGCTTCCTCCCCGCCCGGCATCAAGGCGTCGAGTTCCGCGGGCTCGAACAGCCGGTCAGGGACCTGTTTCCCGCCAGGGCGATCCCTGCGGAAATGGAGGCCGACACGAGGGACTTTCTCCGCCTGTTGAATGAACGCCACCTGCAGCAGGCGGGTGAAGACGAAAATCTTGTCGCCCGTTTGAGAAGCTATGAGCTCGCGGCCCAAATGCAGCTCTCCGTTCCCGAGGTCAGCGACCTCAGCGGTGAGACGGAGGCGACGCGAAAACTCTATGGCCTGGACCAAGAGCTGACCAGCGATGCGGGGCGTCGCTGCCTGCTCGGCCGGCGATTGCTGGAGCGCGGCGTCCGGTTCGTTCAAATTTTCTCAGGTGGACCGATTGGTGGCTCGCCTCGGGTCAGCTGGGACGCGCACGAAAACGTGCTGGAGAACCATTCGATTGAGGCCCAGCGAATCGACCGTCCCGTCGCCGGACTGCTCGAGGATCTCAAGCAGCGGGGAATGCTGGAAGACACCTTGGTGATGTTTACGACAGAGTTTGGGCGGACACCCTTTGCCCAGTCCGCAGCCGATCAGGTTGGCACCGGCCGGGATCACAACCGCTATGGCTTTTCCGTCTGGATGGCAGGTGGCGGCCTGAAGCCCGGGACGTCGTTCGGTGAGACTGATGAAATCGGCTGGAAGGCTGCCGCCAATCCTGTTACATGGCATGATTTTCACGCCACGGTGCTCCACCTGTTCGGCATCGACCACACGCGGCTGACCTATTACCACAATGGTATCCAGCGGCGATTGACCAACGTCCACGGCGAATTGATCTCGGGCATTTTGCGGAGCTAAGCGAGCTTCTGTTTCGCGCCGCGCAGCCCGGAGATCGCCAGCCTCGCATCAGTCGATCTCAAGTACTTGCAACTCGGATTCGCGCGGCGAACTCCCGCCGGAACCCGCGCCAGCCCGCTTGCCCGGCGACACGGCATCCAGCAGCGAGGGGCACTGGCGTCAACCGCTCTGGCGTCAATGACACTGGCGTCAATGACACTGGCGTCAATGACACTGGCGTCAATGACACTGGCGTCAATGACACTGGCGCGGCCGGGGCTTTAG
>Ga0315907_10004999_pt1 | contig 14642 bp, 10 predicted proteins | sample LakEriMetagenome_3_FD_203525 | JGI IMG/M metagenome (GOLD analysis project Ga0315907, IMG submission 203525) | Freshwater fungal communities from buoy surface, Lake Erie, Ohio, United States - Buoy 12 MA123 | ecosystem: Environmental > Aquatic > Freshwater > Lake > Lake biofilm | place: USA...
CGGGCTTAATGTAGATAGCGGTACACTTTATGTAGATGCCACAAATAACTATGTTGGAATTGGTACTGTTCAACCACGTGCTAAGCTACAGATCGTAGACGTAGGTATTCATACTGCAAACCTAACAACCACTGCAACTACAGCTAACCAGGTAGTAGACTCTTGGAGTGCTAGCGTATTTAGAACTGCTAAATATACAATTCAAATTCATGATACTACTAACAGCTATTATCAAGCTAGTGAAATTTTAGTAATTCATGACGGTGTAACTCCATACCTAACAGAATACGCTATTGTATACTCTAACTCAGTGCTTGCAAGCTTTGACTCAGATGTTAGCGGTGGAAATGTTAGACTACTAGTAACTCCTACTAGTGCAGATAACGAGATTACAGTTGTAAGACACACACTAACTGCTTAATAATAAATAAGGCAGCCACTAGGATAGGGAACAGATGGCAGATAATGATTTTCGAGTAAAACGTGGTATAGTAGTTGGAACTGATGCGTTCATTTCCAACTCTATCACCTCAGTTAATACTATTAGTTTTAACACAACGCAAGATTTTGTGCCTGCAGTAGGCTCACTTGCTTGGTCTAATGAATACTCCACCTTATCTCTAGGGCTATCTCCTGATGTTAGACTTCAATTAGGTTTAGAGTCTTTCTTCCGCGTACTAAATCAAACTGGTTCCACTATTTTCAGCAATACTGTAGTTATGGCTAACGGTACTGTAGGAAATAGTGGGACCATTAAAGCTTCTCCAGCTATCGGAAATGGCTCGTTCCCTTCTGATTTTATTTTAGGAGTAACCCCACAGGACATTCCTGATGGGGAACAAGGTTTTGTAACAAATTTCGGTAAGATTCGTGGCATCAACACTTCTATGTTTAGTGAAGGCGACGTACTTTATCTAGACACTGGAGTGCCTGGACGTATGATGAATACAGTTCCGGTAGCTCCTAATAATAAAGTTACTGTAGCTATTGTTATAACTAAGAGCGTTAACCAAGGTGAGATTTTTGTTCGCCCTACGTTCGAACCTAGACTAAAAGCGCTACAAGATGTTGCTATTCTAGATGGTATTTCTAACGATCAGGTGTTAGCTTGGAATAGCGCTAATTCTCGTTTTGAGAATAAAACGATTAGTTCTAACAGCTTTACAACAATAAGTGTATCAGGGCAAAGCAACGTTGTTGCAGATTCTAGTAGCGATACTATAACTTTCGCTGCAGGTGCTGGTATACAACTAAGTACAGATCCTAGTACTGATACTATAACAATAACTAATACTGGTGGTAGCAGTGGGGCTGGTTTAATAGCTGGCGATTATGTCGTAAGAGCGGCTAAAAGCGGAACTGATCAAACAATAACTGGTGGGTCTGATACCGTCGTTACATTTACTGATGATTTCGATCCTCAGAATTGGTTTGGATCTAATAAGTTTCAACCAACTGTAGCTGGATATTATAGTATTGCTACCCAGATTTGGTGGGTTGCGGGTTCGGTAACCAATAATCAAAACAACATACAGTTTAGAAAAAACGGAAATATACAAATAGGAATCGCACAAGATCAGATTGTGACGGGTTCAGGGTATACACAAGTATTATCTACTATAGCATATTTTAATGGCTCAAGCGATTATGTTGAAATTACTGCGTATACTGGAAATCCTACTTCTCAAGACATCGTAGGATCGTCAAGCGGGACGTATTTTACCGCTGCCCTATATGCTTATGGCGATGCGGCTAATACGTGGGTAAATGCTAATGACTACTCAACACTATTAAGCGCTAGATCTAACGATTACAATACGCTATTAACAGCATACTCTAATGACTACGCTACGCTTCTTAGCGCTCGTTCTAACGATTATAATACTTTATTCTCTGCATATTCTAACGATTACGCAACTCTTTTAAGCGCTCAGAGCAATGATGGTGCAACTCTGCTTAGTGCAAGTGCTAATGATTACAATACCTTACTCTCTGCATATAGCAATGATGGTGCAACTCTGCTTAGTGCAAGTGCTAATGACTATACTACGCTATTAGCAGCTTATTCTAATGATTTATCTACGCTAAATACAGCGCGTGCAAACGATTATAATACTTTATTAACAGCGCAGGCTAACGACTACAACAGCTTTACAACTTTAACAGCTAATAGCTACAATACGCTGTTAGCTTCGTATTCTAATGACTTGGCTACTCTTAATACTGCACGTGCTAACGATTATAACAGCTTTACAACGCTAACTGCTAACATCTATAACACTTTTGCTTATCTGAACGCAAACGTAGGCGGCAGTGGAGATGCTTCTAATGCTTGGGTCAATGCTAATGATTATAACAGCTATACAACGCTAACAGCTAATATTTATAATACGTATACCAGCCTATTCGCAAATCTGGGTGTAGGCGGCGGAAACGTTACTAATACAGTTTCTATCACACCAATTTTTAGTGGTGCGTTAAGAACCACTAATGCCACTCAAACGTTAGGAACTGCTTCTTGGACTACTCTCACAGGTTATGATAATGTTATTTATGATACTAATAGCTTTACTACAGTTGCAGACAGGTTTACTATACCGGCAGGCGTAACTAAAGTAAAACTTGCAGGATCTGTTGCTGGTACTAGCGCCATAGGCCAACTTATTACTCGTATTCTAAAAAATGCGGATACTGCTATAAGTTACACAACTGAAGTAGATATTGAATCCACTGGGGCCGATAATGGTATAGCGATAACACCTGCTGTATCTGTAGTAGAAGGTGACTATTTTGTAATACAAGCATTCTCAGATAATTCAAGAACTGTTTCTGTAGACTTAGTTTCTTGGTTTAGTATAGAAGTAGTAGAAGGATCTGTATTAACTGCTACAGCTAACTTGACTATCTCATCTGCTGGAAATGCTTGGGTAAATGCAAACGATTTTAGTACTTATAGTACTTTAACAGCTAATAGCTACAATACCCTGTTAGCTGCGTATTCTAATGACTTGTCCACTCTAAATTCAGCACGTGCTAATGATTACGCTACTTTACTTTCAGCACAGTCAAACGATTTTAATTCTTACACAACGCTAACAGCAAACGATTATAATAGCTTCACCACTCTAACAGCTAATATATACAACACATTCGCATATTTAAACGCTAATGTAGGCGGTGGTGGCGGTGATGTTGCTAATGCTTGGGTAAATGCTAACGATTACACTACATTTACCACTCTAACAGCTAACATATACAATACATTTGCCTATCTAAACGCAAACGTAGGCGGAGGTGGAGGTGGTGATGTTGCTAATGCGTGGGTAAATGCTAATGATTTTAACACATACACCACGCTAACAGCTAACATATATAATACTTATGATTATTTACAAGCTAATGGTACAGGAGTTACAGATAACCTTGCAAGAACATTAGCGACACTGGCGCTTCCATAATGACAGTAGGTTTAAATGATTTAGCAGATGCCGTAAATATAAAAATATCAGGGCAATTAACAGCCCTAGAACAATTACAGCTTGCTAGTATAGTAAAAGACTTTGAACAAGGAGCTACAAAATGTGTAGCTAACTGCGCAGCTCTTCCTGCTGCAGCTGATAACAAAGGTCGTTGGATTTTTCTTCAAGATACATGTAGCTATCGTTGGAGTGACGGATCTACCTGGTCGAGTGATTTTAGCAGCGCTCTGCAACGTATAGCATATGCTTTTGGAGAAAATACTGTTGGAGAGCTTGGAGATGGGACTATTACAAATAGGTCTTCCCCAGTGTCAGTAGTTGGAGTTACTTACTGGACTCAAGTTAGTGCTGGTGGTGACCATAGTGTTGGTATTGATTCTAGTGGGTCTGCTTGGGGATGGGGTTGTAACTCTAGTGGGCAGATTGGTGATTGCACTACTACTGATAGACGCATACCTAGAAAAACTATAGGTGGTTTTACTGATTGGTGTCGTATTGGTGCAGGGAATGCGCATACTGCGGGCATACGCATTAATGGAACAGCTTGGGCTTGGGGTACAAACGCTTCTGCTCAGCTGGGCGATAATTCGGCGACAAATAGATCTTCACCTGCTTTAGTTGCGGGTGGATTTAGAGATTGGTGTGCTGTAAGTGCTGGGTATGTACATAATATAGGAATTAGAACTAATGGAACAGCCTGGAGTTGGGGTACTAATTCTTCTGCTCAACTAGGTGATGGCACTACTACTATTAGATCTTCCCCCGTAAGTGTTGTAGGCGGGTTCACAGACTGGTGCCAAGTAAGTGCGGGACGTACTCATAGTTTGGGAGTACGCACTAACGGGACCGCTTGGGCTTGGGGCGATAATACTTGTGGAGTGCTTGGTGATGACACCGTAGTAGCTAAATCTTCTCCAGTAAGCGTTGTAGGCGGATTTACTGATTGGTGTCAAGTAAGCGCTGGACGTTGCCACAGTCTAGGAGTTAGACAAAACGGAACAGCATGGGCTTGGGGTCATGGTGCAACTGGACGTCTTGGAGATAATACTGTAACCGATAAATCTTCTCCGGTTTCTGTTGTAGGCGGATTTACAGATTGGTGTCAAGTAAGTGCAAGTTTACAATGCTATAGCTTAGCAATTCGTAGTAATGGGACAGCATGGGGTTGGGGGCATAATGGTTATGGACAACTTGGTGACAACACTACGGTAAGCAAATCTTCTCCCGTAAGCATTATAGGAGGCTTTACAGATTGGAGTTGTGTAAGTACGGGTCGTAACCATGCTTTAGCTATAAGAACTACTAGTGTGAAGGGTTTCTAATATGAATGTAACAAACCTAATACTTTACCTTAGATCAAAAATAGGCGATACCAGCCTTGATCAGCAAATGCTTGCAAAAGCAATAAAACTGTTAGAGCTAGGAGCCATTAACACAGTTTCATCATTTTCAAGTCTTCCAAGCGTTTCAACAGCAAGAATAGATGAATTATATTTAGTTGAATTTGATGGTTTATATAGAACTAATGGAGTTGCTTGGATTCCTTTTACTCAGCAGAACTTTTCACCAACTTTTGCTTGGGGGTGTAATGCTGGAGACAATACTACGGTTGCTAAATCATCACCAGTGTTAGTTGTAGGCGGTTTTACTGACTGGTGTCAGCTTAGCGCTGGAAGTGCTCACAGTTTAGGAGTTCGTCTAAATGGCACCGCTTGGGCTTGGGGTAATGGCGGTAATGGGCAGCTTGGCGATAATGCCGCCGCTCTAAGATCTTCTCCAGTTTCAGTAGTAGGCGGATTTACTGATTGGTGTCAGGTTAGTGCTAGCGACAACCATAGTCTGGGCGTGCGTCAAAACGGAACTGCATGGGCTTGGGGATTTGCTGGTTTATTTGGAAAGCTTGGAGACAATACTACGGTTGCTAAATCATCACCAGTGTTAGTTGTAGGCGGTTTTACTGACTGGTGTCAGCTTAGTGCTGCCGAGAACCATAGTCTGGGCGTGCGTCAAAACGGAAGCGCATGGGCTTGGGGTGCTGGCTGCTCTGGGCTCCTAGGAAACAATAATTCCGCATTAAACTTCTCTTCTCCAGTATCAGTAGTAGGCGGATTCACAGATTGGTGTCAAGTAAGTGCTGGAAGTGTTCACAGTTTAGCAGTACGTGCTAATGGTACAGCATGGGGTTGGGGATGTGATATTAATGGTCAATTAGCTTCTTGTGGTGTAAATAGATCTTCTCCAATATCTATTCCACTCGGATTTACTGACTGGTGTCAAGTAAGCGCTGGAGGTTGTCACAGCTTAGGGCTTCGTTGTAACGGAATTTTATATGCTTGGGGTTCTAATGGACAGGGACGCTTAGGTACTAACAGCAGCACCTCTCAATGTAGTTTTCCAACGCCAGTTGTAGGCGGTTTTACTGACTGGTGTCAAGCAAGTGCCGGATTTAGTCACAGCTTAGGGCTTCGACAAAACGGAAGCGCATGGGCTTGGGGTTGTAATACTTGTGGCCAATTAGGTGACAATACTACTGTAAGCCGCTCTTCTCCAGTATCAGTTGTAGGCGGATTTACTGATTGGTGTCAGGTAAGTGCTGGTGGTGTTCACAGTCTAGCAATTAGGAACGAACAACCATGAACTTAGAACAATTTCAAGTATTGCTTCAAAAAGCAATAGATAACTCAAATAACACTACTGATTATCTATTGTTATCAAAAGCAATTCAGTCTTTAGGAGTAGGACAGGTAAGAGAAGTTGCTACCTATGCAAATTTACCTTCAGCGGCATCTAATGAGGGGTTATTAGTATTTGTAACAGCAGATGAGGAAGTTTATTGGAGTACTGGCACAGCTTGGTATGGCCTTAGTTTAGAGAATGAAGGATTTTCATATTCATGGGGGCAGGGCTCTTTTGGAAAACTGGGAGATAATAGCACAACCAATAAATCAAGTCCTATTACTATTACAGGTGGATTTTCAGACTGGTGTAATGTAAGTGCTGGGTACGATCATAGCTTAGGTATTGCATATAACGGAAGCGCATGGGCATGGGGGCTAGGTAGCGCTGGCCGATTAGGTGACAATAGCGTTGTAAGCAGTTCTTCCCCAGTGTCAGTTGTAGGCGGGTTCACAGACTGGCGTCAGCTTAGTGCTGGCGGTGCTCACAGTTTAGGAGTACGTCAAAGCGGAACTTTATATGCTTGGGGGTGTAATAGTTTTGCGCAGCTAGGTGATAATACTACCGTAAATAAATCTTCTCCGGTATCAGTTGTTGGTGGGTTCACCGACTGGTGTCAGCTTAGTGCCGGATTTCGTCACAGCTTAGCAGTACGTTGTAACGGAACCGCTTGGGCCTGGGGTGCAGGCTATCGCGGACGTCTTGGAGACGGCACCTCAACCGATAAATCTTCTCCAGTATCAGTTGTAGGCGGTTTTACTGACTGGTGTCAGCTTAGTGCTGGAGCCTATCATAGCGTAGCAGTGCGTTGTAACGGAACCGCATGGGCGTGGGGTAGGGGTACTTGTGGGCGTTTAGGAGATAACACTAATGTGGATAAATCTTCGCCAGTATCAGTTGTTGGTGGATTTATCGATTGGTGCCAGGTAAGTGCTGGAGTATATCATAACGTAGCAATACGTCAAAACGGAACCGCTTGGGCTTGGGGCAGTGCGGCTAGCGGTAGTCTTGGCGATAACACAATTGTAAGTAAATCTTCTCCAGTAGCGGTAGTAGGCGGATTCACAGATTGGTGTCAGGTTAGCGCTGGACGAGATAATAACTTAGGGATTCGTCGTAACGGAACAGCGTGGGCTTGGGGGTCAGGCTGCTGTGGGCGCCTTGGAGACAATACTACTGTCAATAAGTCTTCCCCAGTATCAATTGTTGGCGGATTTACAGACTGGTGTCAAGTAAGTGGTGGAAACTACCATAGTCTAGCTATAAGAACAACAAATTTTGTATAAAGTAACTAAGGAGAGCAGAGAATGTATGCAGTAATTTATAAAAATAGAGTAATTGTAGGTCCAATGGATTGGAATCGTGCAATTTTTCAAGGATCTCTAGAAAAAGAAGGCGTAGCAGCAGGCATTCCTAGAGTAGCTCCAGGAGTTCTTCCATACGTCATTAATGAAGATGCAAGAATTGCATTAGTAGAAGAGCAAAGACCAGAAATTAATTCTTTGGTAGAGTATCACTATGGACCGCAGTGGGACCTTTCTGGTGAAAAAGCTGTTGCAGTATATGAAGTAATAGACACACTAGTTGAGTTCGCTCGTTACAACTTTAAGGTTAAAGCAGCAGAAGCAAGATGGAAAAAAGAAATAGCGGGAACTAAAATAAACATACAAGGAGTTGAAGTTAGTATAGATACTAGTCGTGATGGAAGAAACATTTTTATACAAAAGCATTCTATAATGGCAGAAGAAGAAGTTGTAAATTGGAAATTTTCAGAAGGCTGGTTAACTCTAACAAAAAGTGATCTTAGATCTATAGTTTCTGCTGGTTCAAGTTATATTCAAGCTTGTTTTGACTGGGAAAAAACAATTAACGATGCGGTTGATGCAGCTTCAACAAAAGAAGAATTATTAGTTATTAGTGATCAGATAAAAGCTCAGATGGTAGAATAATATGTCATTAGTTGATAAAGCAAATTTAGTATCTAAACTAACTACAGTAGTTAATACTGCATTTGAAACTGGTTCATATACCGTTGATGATGTATTATCAACAGCTTTATCTATGAATGCACTGAGTGAAATTAATATTGTTAGATCAGACAGTGTAGATGCGCTGCCAAATCTTAAATATTACAACTCTCCAAACGCAATGATATACTATGTAAATAGCATAGACATATTTGCAGTAAGTTCTAATCTTAAATGGCTAACACTTGATGGTAGGCTGTTAAGACAAGATAGCTTATATGGAAAAATTTGGTCTTGGGGCGTAGCTACTAGTGGTCAACTTGGCGATAACACCGCAATACCTAAATCTTCCCCCGTATCTGTTGTTGGTGGTTTTTCGGATTGGTGTGAAATAAGTGCCGGAGACTACCATAGTGTGGGGGTTAGGCTTAATGGTACGGCATGGGGTTGGGGTAGGGGTACTTGTGGAGTAATTGGGGACAACGCTTCAATTTCTAGATCTTCTCCTGTGTCAGTAGTAGGTGGCTTTACAGATTGGTGTCAGGTATATGCAGGATATGATCATAGCTTAGGGCTACGTTCTAATGGTACTGCATGGGCGTGGGGTCGTAATACTGTTGGAGCTGGTAGTCTAGGCGACAATACTACTGTGGATAAGTCTTCCCCAGTAAGTGTTGTAGGCGGTTTTACTGACTGGTGTCAACTTAGCGCTGGAAGGTGTTTTAGTCTAGGAGTTAGAACTAACGGGTCTCTATGGGGTTGGGGTATTAACAGCAGGGGGCAACTAGGCGATAATACTCTATTAGCTAAATCTTCTCCAGTTTCAGTTGTAGGCGGCTTTACTGACTGGCGTCAAGTAAGTGCTGGTGGGTTTCATACTTTAGCCGTTCGCACTAATGGAACTGCGTGGGCCTGGGGATGCGGAGGTGAAGGTCGTTTAGGCGATAACGCAACACTAGACAGATCTTCGCCTGTTTCAGTTGTGGGTGGATTTACAGATTGGTGTCAGCTTAGTGGAGGTAATAATCATAGTCTAGGAGTTAGAACTAACGGGTCTCTATGGGGTTGGGGACTTAATGCTTCTGCTCAACTGGGAGATAATACTACTTCTAATAGGTCCTCCCCAGTTTCAGTAGTAGGCGGATTTACTGACTGGTGTCAAGTGAGCGCGGGTACTTCTCATAGTTTGGCAGTACGTCAAAATGGGACAGCATGGGCTTGGGGATGCGGTAACTGTGGAATGCTAGGTGACTGCACTATAGTTGCTAAGTCTTCACCTGTAAGTGTTGTAGGAGGCTTTACAAACTGGTGTCAAGTGAGTGCATCAAAATGCAATGGTCTAGGGGTTATAAGCTTATGATAAATTCACAAAATCTAATAAACAAAATCTGCGCTTGCATAAGTGGAGGAGGTCTAACTTCGTTAGAAACTTGTCAAACTACGGGCGCACTTGATATTCTTAGTGCTCCAGTAGTTAGTGTAGCTAGTTTTGCTAACCTACCAAATGCTACAACTTATGCAGGAAGATTAATATATGTAAACGATGAAAATAGATATTATCATGCAGTAGACGGCCTTTGGCTTAATAACCTTAGTAGTAAAGTTTTTGCTTATGGCTCAGAAATATATGCTTGGGGTTCTTGTATTCTTGGAGATGGCACTGCGCTAAGCAAATCATCACCAGTTTCTATTGTAGGCGGATTCACTGACTGGTGTCAAGTAAGTGCTCAGAGTCCTCATACATTAGCCGTTCGCACTAATGGGACTGCATGGTCCTGGGGTTTAGGTTGCCTTGGCCGTTTAGGTGATAATACTATAACTGATAAACTATCTCCAGTATCAGTAGTAGGCGGGTTCACAGATTGGTGTCAGGTAAGTGCTGGCGGTGATCACAGCTTAGGGCTTCGTTGTAATGGAGTTTTATATGCGTGGGGCTCTGGCTGTTGTGGGCGCCTTGGGGATAATACTAGTGTAAACAAGTCTTCTCCAGTAAGCGTTGTAGGCGGATTTACTGATTGGCGTCAAGTAAGCGCTGGTAGCTGTCAAAGCTTAGCAGTGCGTGCTAATGGTACAGCATGGGCTTGGGGGCAAAATAATACGGGAGGGCTTGGTGATAATACTATAATTGCTAAATCTTCGCCAGTATCAGTTGTAGGCGGTTTTACTGACTGGTGTCAAGTAAGTGTCAACAGTCACAGTCTAGGAGTGCGTTGTAACGGAACCGCATGGGCTTGGGGGTGTAATACTCAAGGTCGCCTTGGCGACAATAGTATAGTAAATAAATCTTCTCCAGTTTCAGTTGTAGGCGGATTTACTGATTGGTGTCAGGTAAGTGCTGGAGGTGCTCACAGCTTAGGGCTTCGTCTAAATGGAAGCGCATGGGCTTGGGGTTGTAATACTAGTGGTCAGCTAGGAAACAATAGCACTGTAAGCAGCTCTTCTCCAGTAAGCGTTGTTGGGGGTTTCACAGATTGGTGTCAAGTAAGCGCTGGTGCGGATCATAGTTTGGCAGTACGTCAAAACGGAACTGCATGGGCTTGGGGTGCTGGCGGTAATGGGCGTCTAGGTGATAATACTGCGTTCGTTAAGTCTTCTCCAGTGTCGGTAGCCGGTGGATTAACAGGTTGGTGCCAAGTAAGCGCAGGCAGTGGTAAAGGCTTTGCTATTAACGTACGCAAAAAAGGATTTTAAATGGCTATTCAAGACGATATAAATAATTTTAATGCTAATAATACAGTTGAAGATCTTTTAGTATTGTCAGCGCAAACATATGCTAATACTACCAACAGAAGTTTTTTTGTTGCAACTGTAGATGACCTTCCTGATCTAAACAACAATACTATTTCATTAGGAACTATATTTTACGTTGAAAGTTTGGGTGTCCCAGTAATCGCTCAAATAGGATGTTGGACCGGTCTAGATAATCGTCAGCTAAGAAATGAGTGTGATTTGACTCGTATTTATGCTTGGGGCGTTGCTACAAATGGCCGTTTAGGTGATAATACGACTGTAAATAAATCTTCTCCGGTAAGTGTTGTTGGCGGATTTACTGATTGGTGCCAGCTTAGTGCTGGCTGCGAGCACAGTGTAGGAGTTCGCCGAAATGGAAGCGCATGGGCTTGGGGATTAGGTACTTGTGGCCGCCTTGGAGATAATACTGTAACCGATAAGTCCTCACCTATTTCAGTTGCTGGAGGATTTACAGATTGGTGTCAGCTTAGTGCTGGACGACAGCATAGCTTAGGAGTTCGTACCAACGGAACTGCATGGGCATGGGGGCATAACAATTATGGCAGGCTAGGAGATAACACTAATGTAGATAAATCTTCGCCAGTATCAGTAGTTGGCGGATTTACTGACTGGTGTCAGCTTAGTGCTGATAATAGTCATAGCTTAGGAGTACGTCAAAACGGAACTGCCTGGGCTTGGGGTATTAATGATCAAGGTCGTCTAGGAGACAATACTACTACAAGTAGACGATCACCAGTGTCAGTTGTAGGCGGATTTACTGATTGGTGTCAAGTGAGTGCTGGATTTGCACATAGCTTAGGCGTGCGTTGTAACGGAAGCGCATGGGCTTGGGGTCTTAATACTTATGGCCGATTAGGCGATAATACTATAGTCACTAGAAGCTCCCCAGTAAGTGTTGTAGGCGGATTCACAAATTGGTGTCAAGTGAGCGCTGGAAGTTTACACAGCTTAGGACTAAGAACTAATGGGTCTCTATGGGCTTGGGGTTCTGGCGCTCTAGGCAGACTAGGAGATAATACTACTGTCAGCAAATCATCACCAGTATCAGTAGTAGGCGGATTTACAGATTGGTGTCAAGTAAGTGCTGCGGGTACTCATAATTTGGCAGTGCGCCAAAATGGTAGCGTTTGGGCGTGGGGAGATAACACTTCAGGACAGCTAGGGGACAACACTGTAGTAAGTAAAAATTCTCCAGTAAGTGTTGTAGGCGGATTTTCAGACTGGTGTCGAGTAAGTGCTGGTAATTCACATAGCCTTGGTATCATTACTTTTTAAATACTGTAATTTTGTTCTTGCTTTATGTAGTTTTATATGCTATGTTAGGTTAGTCTAACATAGCATATTTTTTATGCAACTTTATTATGAAAGGTAATTATAATGAAAATTAATCTTGGCGCTGGAGGAACAAAACTTGATGGTTTTGTAACTTTAGACTATGATCCACTTGAAAACCCCGACTATATAGTAGATCTGGAAAAAGATATTCTCCCATTTGAAGACAATACAGTTGAAGTTGTTGTTGCTCATCACATACTTGAACATCTTGGACCAGGCTATTTCCATTGTCTTAAAGAAATTTATAGAGTCTGTAAGCATGGTGCAACAATAGATATTCGTGTTCCGCACCATCGTCACGACTACTTCTACGACGATCCAACCCATCGTAGGCCAATTACAGTTGGGGGTCTTCTTCTTTTTAGTAAAAAACATAATAAACTGTGTAGAGAACAAGGAGCTGCATCAAGCAGGCTTGGAGACTACTTTAAAGTTGACTTTGAGATTCTAGACTACAACTATATGCCTTCTCAGCAGTATAGAGAGCAGTTTGTTGGTGAGCCGGGAGATATAGTTGAAAAATATCTTCGCGAACATAATAATATTATTGAAGAACTACATATAACTCTAGTAGTGATCAAAGATGAACAGCAAATTTAAAATAGAAGATCTAAAGCCTGTTGTACTGGATCTGCTAGCTAATGAAAAACGCGAAATCGTATTTGATATTCTTAACATGTATTTTAAGACAGCTAATAGCATAGAAGATTTTGATGTTCTTGGTTATTTAGCTCTTAAAGCAGAACATCGTGATTTATATCTTAAATGTGCAGAAGCTGCTTATACAAAAGCAGAAAATTCTCAGCAACTATATATCGCAAGATCAAATTTATATAAAGCATATAACGCAATGAATATGCCAGACAATGCTTTATTTTATATCAACCTAAATCTAATGATTACTCCCGATGATTTTGAGACTCAGACTCAAAAAGCATTTAATATTGCACTCAAGGGAGATAGAGAATCATCAGAAAGCATACTGTTAGGCTTACTTGAAAAACATCCAGAGAAGTGTGAGGACATGAGAAGTGCTCTTTCTGGAAAGATGCTTCGTGAGGGTAAGCTTGCAGAAGGAGTACTATCGTTTCTTGGGACTTTTAAGCCAAAGAGTGGAAAATTTGATGATACTCTTAGAATGAAGAGATGGACTGGTGCAATTCAACCTGGTAAGACAGTCTATATTGAAGGTGAAGGCGGTATAGGAGATGAGATCATCAATATTCGCTTTTTCAAATATCTTAAAGACTTAGGAATGAAACCAATACTATATTCGTCCTGGTCTAAATATCGCGAAGACACTGTGAATATGTTTCGTAGAAATGGATTTGAAGTAATAACTGAAATGTACTCTATTAATAGATCACAGCTATGGGCACCGATGATGAGTCTTCCTGGATATCTAAATTTAGATGAGTCTAAGTTATGGTATGGTACATACCTTAAACCTTTTAATGATCCAAAGAATAAAATTAGCAGTACTAAGTTTAAAATAGGTATTAAGTGCTCAGGAAATCCATACTTTTCACAAGATGAGTATCGTAAGATACCTATTGAAAAGATGTTAGAATACCTGCCAGAGCATGCTGAAATCTATTACATCGACAAGCAGCCAATAAATAATCCTAGAGTGATAGATCTAGCACCAAGAATAGGTACGTGGGAAGATACACTAGACTTTATTGAACAGATGGATTGTATTGTAAGTTCTTGTACTAGTTTAGTTCATGCTGCTGGAGCTATCGGAAAAACAACTTTTGTTGTAGTTCCAATTGCAGAGTATTACATCTGGTCTACTTCTAGTAAAACTACTAAGTCTCCTTGGTATGGAGATAACTTTCAAGTACATAAACAAACTAAAGTTCGAAGCTGGGACGAACCGCTACGAAGCATAAATCAACAACTTTTGAAATTGATTGAGTAATTATGAATAAAACGCATCATTTTATAACAGGTCTGCCTCGTTCAGGCTCAACTCTATTATCGTCTATATTACGTCAGAATCCAAGGTTTCACGCTTCAATTACTGATCCACTAGCAAACCTAGTAAAAGGTGTTATTGAACATAGTCAAGACTCTCCTGGAATGAAATCTGAAGTTCCTGTTGCTCGCAGAAAGAACCTTGTACGACATTTATTCGAAGGCTACTACGAAGACGTCGATAGGCCAGTCGTATTCAATACAAATAGGGCATGGACTTATCTTACAAACATTACTCGCGATCTATACCCAAAATCCAAACATATAGTTTGCGTAAGAGATATAAATTGGGTAATAGATAGCTTTGAGTGCGCACATCGTAGAAACCCATTCTCCACAAACACGGTGACTGGTGGCGTAGGAAGTTCAGTGTATCAACGAGTAGATAGTCTTATGAAGGAAGACGGGGTTGTAGGTTTTCCATACGTTGGAATTAAGCAGGCTCTTACTGGTC
>Ga0315907_10005000_pt1 | contig 14641 bp, 15 predicted proteins | sample LakEriMetagenome_3_FD_203525 | JGI IMG/M metagenome (GOLD analysis project Ga0315907, IMG submission 203525) | Freshwater fungal communities from buoy surface, Lake Erie, Ohio, United States - Buoy 12 MA123 | ecosystem: Environmental > Aquatic > Freshwater > Lake > Lake biofilm | place: USA...
GTCAATGATTAGGATAAGTTATAACTTAAAAATTAATCAACAACTAAAGCTTATGCTTGTAGCTAAGTGAAATCATTGATTAAGAGACCTGTACTTTTCAATGACTTTTTCAGCAAACCCTAATTATACCAGAATAATTGCCAACAAAACTGTCTAGTAATTTTAATTATTAATCCGGCCATCGGGCATAATTGCACCGCGGAAGTTAACTCCTATGAGATTAGCACTCATTAACTCAGCACGAGTTAGATTAGCATTACTTAAATCGGCACTGGTGAGATTTGCTCTGGCAAAGAAAGCATCGACTAAATCCGCTTCCCTGAGATTAACTCCTGAAAGATTAGCCCTTCTTAAGTCAGCATGACTCATTGTTGCCGCTTGAAAATTAGCTTGACTAAGATTAGCTCGATCGAGTTTTATTTGAGTCATAATTGTACTATGGAAATTTGCACCCATTGCCTCCGTATCGCTCATTTTTGACCGCACTAAATTGGCTCCCGCTAGATTTGCCCCCACTAAACGCGCCCCGATTAAATTAGCATCAGTGAGTAAAGCACCTTGGAGATTAGCATTAGTTAAATCCGCTTTTCTGAGGTCAACATCACACAAATTAGCCTCCTTGAAATTGGCTCCTACTAGATTAGCTCGCACCAGATTAACCCCTTTCATATTAGCCCCTTGCAGGTCGGCGCGATAGAGATTAGCCGCTTGTAAATTAGTGTTACAATTTTTATTTTGCCGACGCATATTTGTTCCCCGCAAACAAGCACCAGTGAGGTTAGCACTACTTAAATCAGCCCCTCGTAAATCCGCCCCGATCAAGTTAGCATCAAGTAGAATAGCTAGGGTTATATCAGTATCACGAAGATTAGCCCCTTGTAGCATCGCTCCGTGTAAATTGGCACTGCGTAAATCTGCCCCATTTAAGTCAGCTTGGTTGAGACTAGCACCACTTAAATTAGCTGTCACAAGATTAGCTTGAGCGAGATTAGCCCGGTTAAGATAGGTAAAGAGAAGATTGGAGCCGTGTAGATCTGCTTGATTTAAAACAATGCCAATTAAGTCAGCACCAACTAAATTAACTCCGGGTAATTTTAAGCCACTAAATTGAGTTTCTCCCGCGGCATAACGTGCAATTAATTCGTTTGGTTTCATAGGTAGAATATCCAGATAAATTGGGGTAAAAAATTAGAGAATTCTTTGTAAAGCTTGCAACAGAATACTGGCGGTTTGAACGTTAGCATCCCTATCCATTTGGGTGTGAGCAATATTGTATAGTTGAATTTCGATATCCTTGAGAGATTTCCCGCTTTGGATGAGTTGTTGTAGTAAATCTTCTAGGGTATAACTTCGCAGGGTTAACCAATCTTGACTGCTCTGATCCCAAGGATAAAATAGGAGCGAGAAAATCAATATTTTAGCTCGTAAAGGATTAGCATAATGCAAAATTTCTAAACGAATTTCAAAGGGGTCGTAGGCAGGAATTTGTGGGGAATTACTGGGGTTATTGTTTAAGAAAGCTGGCTCGGCAAAGGGTAATTCCATTCTTACTTGCGGTTCACTTATAGCGATGCTCGAAGAGGCAAAATCCACAGGTTTACTTCTAGTTCTAGAGGAGGAGAAAGATGCAGTTTTAGCCGAAGAATCACAATCATCATTTAGATGAACCATTTGATCGTTAAAGATTTCACTTTTTGACTCATTATCCTCTTCTTTGTAATCGTTATTAGTATTGTAGAGAGGCTCTAGCTGGGTAAGAATAATATCGGCTAGGGCTAGGTAGAGAGCTTTTTTATTAATATTTTCGGCAATTTGGTTGAGAGTTTGTCGCAAGCTTAAAAAATCAGGATTGTTTTGCCGAAGTTCTAAAACAATATTTTTTAAGCCATAATTATTAATCACTGATCGATCATTTTCCCAACGATTTTTACAGGCGGCAAACATTAATTTTTGAATTCTCTCCGTCTCTAGATGATTTTCTAGGCTACTAACCACCTGTCTTAAGGAATTATCTTCCTCGTTGTTGACAGCATTAATAACAGCAGTTAACCTAGGGTTAACTGCTGTTATTAATGGTGATAATTGGGTTTCATAGGCGGCAGCAATACCACCATATAATTTACTGATTTGCTTAATAATAACCTTGGCTACGCCCGCATAAACTTCATGATGATTTAGGGTTTTAACTAATTCATAAACAGAAAAAGTTAATTGTTCATTACTGGTTTTGAGTTGCACTAACTCCTTCACCAATTCTTCCATAGCCACACCCTCTAAAATATTAGGAGCATTTTCCCAATATTTTTTACAGATACAAAAGATTAATTTTTTGATCCGTAATTTTTCTTCGTGGCTGTCGAGATAGCGAACTACCTCATTAAAAACGTCCATGGATAATTGCATAGTAACCTCTGATCCGAGAAAGTCGCCCACCCTCGCACACCCCTACTATGAGGTTATGCTATTGATCTCTCGCAAGTTAGCTTGCCGGAATATATAAGTTATTTCGGCTCTTCTGGCGCTCGAGGATATTCTAGCCTAAAAGCGTGCAGCTATTGAGTTCGGTTTGCTACATTTGGTCCCTAAAATTAGCAAAAGATTATTTTTTCGCCTTTCTCGTTTTTAGTACAAATGTTCGAGCAAAATCGGAGTAAAGTCTTTAAGTTTAGACGATCGATGCCCGATAGAGTTAGAGTAATCAGGGAGAAACTGATTTATCGAGAGGTCATATCAATCCCATGCTAGAACTCTACCAATTTGAATTATCTGCCTATTGTGAGAAAGTCCGTCTCATCCTCGATTATAAAGGACTTGCCTATAAAAAAAGGGACGTGGTGCCGGGGGTGGGACAATTGGACTTATTCCGTCTTTCCGGACAGCGACAGGTCCCGGTCCTCAAGGATGGTGATACTTATATCGCTGACTCGACGGAGATTGCTTTTTATCTTGATCGCAAGTATCCTGAAAAACCAATTATACCCACAGATCCCCTCCAACGGGGTCAATGTTTATTAATCGAAGAATGGGCCGATGAATCCCTGGGATTAAAAGGAAGAACCGCTTTTCTCGGCGCTTTTGCCCAAAATCAAAACTTTCGTACCGCTTTTTTACCCCGGGAAACTCCCGATTTTATGCGCTTGTTACTGGGTTCCATGCCGGGGGAATTAATTGATATTTTGGGGGCGGGTGTAGGTCTGGGAAAAGATGCTATCAATACAGCGAAAAAGGGGCTACAACAGGACTTAGAGGCTTTAAACCTCATTTTAGCCAATCGTCCCTATTTAGTCGGGGATCAGCCCACTTTAGCCGATTTAGCCGTGGCGGGATTGAGTGTACTGCTTCAGTTTCCCCAGGGTTCCTATCTCAACTTACCCAGGGAATTGCAAGGCAAGGGGATTCCGGGGTTAGCCGATAATAGCGCCTACGAGGGCTTTTTTGCTTGGCGCGACCGTCTTTATAGTCAATACCGTCAAACTATCACCCCGGGGAGTTCCACCCCTCCTATAGATTCCCCCACCTCCATCCAGATCGAATAGCAGAGCTTGACTAGGCTGGTAGGGTGTAGGGTGTAGGGTGTAGGGTGTAGGGTGTAGGGTGTAGGGTGTAGGGTGTAGGGTGTAGGGTGTAGGGTGTAGGGAGATTAAATAAAAGCAATCTACTGATCACTGATTACTGATCACTGATTACTGATCACTGATTACTGATCACTGTTAAGATTCGCGTAAAACGTAGCCGACACCGCGCACGGTATGAATGAGGCGTTTTTGACCACCAGCCTCCATCTTCAGGCGTAAATAGCGAATATATACCTCAATAACGTTTGATTCTCCTCTAAATTCGTCTCCCCAGACATTCTCGAGAATTTGATCCCTTGATAATACTTCTTTCGGGTGAATCATCAGGTAGCGCAGCAGTTCAAATTCCTTCATCGTCAACTCAATATTTTTGTTTTTATAGGAGAGACGACGAGTGACTAAATCTAATACTAAGTCACCGAAGCGCAATTGTTCGGGGATAGTTTCCAGAGGTTGCAGGTAAAAACGGATTAATTTGAGAAAAGATTGCGAATTATAGGGTTTGAGAAAATAATCGTCGGCTCCCGCTTCCAAACAGGCGAGACGTTCTTCTAGGGTTTCTTGAGATACTAACAAAATAATATAAACGCGACTTCCCTGGGAACGTAAACGACGACAAAAAGTCACACCCGCTTCCTCCGCCAGGAAGCGATCGAGTATAATCATCGCTGGCTGCCAACTTTGCACTTCTGGAAAAGCGATATCAATGCTAGGCACAATCAGGGGACGATAACCCGCTTCTTTCAAGTCCGCACTGGCTAGTTTAGCGATATTCTCCTCAATTCCCACCAAGAGAATCGAAGAACTCAGAACTGATGTACTCATGAGTCAGCAGCGGTAAAGAAATAGGAAAGATAGGGAGGCGACTAGCCAATTATACTTAATTGATTCTCGCCTAACCGATTTGAGATAAAAAAGTTAACGCTGTGGTGCGTTGGACAAAATTACCATTGACAGACCAACCAGTTACTCGATCGGGGGACGACCAGAGGCTAAGATGGTCTACAGGGGGATCTGCATAAAAATTTTCTTGACCGCTACCCAATAAACAGGAACTCCAATGGGTAAAATAATCGTGACTAAGGCGATAAATGGGAAAATTACCGATTAATGGCACTCCCCATCCGTCCAGAGCGATTAAAGCTCGAATTTTCGCCCCTTGAGCTTGCCAATAATGAGCTAAAGCGATCGCATTTACCACCCCCGCACTAAACCCAATTAAGGTTAGGTCTTCTCCCAGTGAAAAAGCTTCATTTAAGCAAGAAAAAGGAGAAATAATAATATAGGGACGTAATTTGACCGATTTGCTCCCCAGATGTCCTAAAAAATCCTCGGTCAATCTAGAATCATGAAAACCCGTACAAATCACTAAGGTCATAAAATTAAGTAAAAAGCTATGAGGAGACAGTAATCAGTTATCAGTAATCAGTAATCAGTTTTTTCTCCCTGCTCCCCTACTCCGTCTCCCCACTTCATAATTCATAATTCATAATTCCCTCTCCCCACACCCCACACCCTTCTCCCCATTTCCCCTAATCTTGCCACTTATGACCGTAGAATCCAGTTTACAACAGTTAAAAAGAGCTTCATCGGGACGATTACCCAGCAGTTACGGGGTCTATTTTAAGAATACCCTGGTGGCTCTGTGTCATGCTCTTGAAGATCATATCTTGCAAACTAGCAGCCCTGATAGTACAAATAAACCACTGGTCTTAGTCACCTTTCAACAGGGAAAATGGTATTTACAGGAGGCCGAGCGCTATTTAGATATTGCTCGCTCTTCTCGTCATATTGCGATCGCTGCCGTGGCCGATAGTGGTTTTTCTGAGCATAAAACCGGCAGTTTAGAGAATGTTTCGCTAGTTAACTTAGATAATAGCGATAGTTTGGTTAATGAGTGGAATTTAATCATTCTTTCCCCCGATTACGCCTCCATGGTACTCTGTCATGAGTTATCCCCGGAAGAATACCAGTCCGATAGTCAACCCCAAATAGACACGGAGCGAAAATTCTACGGTTTATGGACATTCGATCGCGATTTAGTCGAAAAAGCCGCTAGGATCTTAATTGAGCGTCTGCATCCTTATAATCCCAGTCTAGCGGCCGATTTAAGCAGACAACAGCAGGAAATTAGTCAAAATATTAATCCCATTCCCACGGATTTAACGGGAGTAGTCTCTCGCATTGTCACCTATCTGCAAACCAGTCAACAGCAGTTAGTCACCGTCAGCAGACAAACGCGAGAATTAAGCGACTTAGAAGGACAAGCATCCCGTTTAAATAAAAATTTGGCCGCTAATAAACTGCAAGCTTTTCTCAGAATGGCTCAAAAAGTCGATGAAAGAGATATTGATAATCCCCTCGCTTCCCTACAGGTGGCCGCTTTAGCGGAAATGTTGGGACAATTGCTCGATTTACCCACCCTAAGATTACGACGCTTACGATTAGCCGGTTTATTATACCGCATCGGTCTAGCGGAGGCTCCGATCGAAGTTTTTAGACAGCGTGCCAGTCAGTTAGAGGGAGCAAATGCGTTATTTTGGCGGGATCGATCGGTGTTAGGCGCACAATTACTCGCCACTATGCCCGAATTAGCCCCAATTCAACAGATTATTTACCATGAGTTTGAATACTGGGATGGTAGCGGGGTTCCCAACGGTTTAAAAGGGGAAGAAATCAGCCTAGAGTCGCGAATTTTAGGATTATCAGCCTATTTTCAGGAATTAACTCAACCGCGAGGCGACCGACTAGCTCTAGATTTAGGAGAGGCCCTAGAGCACTGTCAAAATTATAGCGGGATTCGTTTCGATCCCGCTTTGGTAGAAAAATTAAGTTCGGTAATTCGTCTGTGCGAAATGGGGTGGATGCAATTACCCGATCGCCCTAGTCAAGTCCCCGCCGTCTGGTTAGAATCAGTTTAGATTAGGGTCTGCGGCAAAAAGTTTTTCCTGGGGGTAGGGTGTGGGGTGTGGGGTGTGGGGTTTTACCCATTTTCAGGGGGTCAATTACCTAATTTTCAGGGAAAAAGAGCCTAAATTTCCCCCCCGATCCCCCCAAGGTCTGGCACTTTTTGATGGGAAAAAAGTCTAAAATTCTTATCCAACAAGGTTTTTAGATTTATTCAGCAGACCCTAGATTAGACTCCGATTAAACTCTGCATGGCACGTCCCATATTAGCCGGTTTAAAAGCTGCCATGGCCGCGGTCGGTTCATAGCCGCAATGTACCATACAATCGGCACATTGCGGATTGCCACTGGCCCGACCGTAGTTATCCCAATTGGTTTCTTCTAAAAGTTCCCGAAAGCTTTTGTAATGACCTTCGTTGAGCAGATAACAGGGTTTTTGCCATCCTAAAAGACTATAGCTAGGACTACCCCAAGGAGTGCATTCATAGTCCTGTTCACCGATGAGAAAATCGAGAAAGAGAGGATTATGGTTAAAATTCCACTTTTTCTGACCTGATTTCCAGGGTGAGAGAATTTCTCGGAATAAAGCTCTGGTTTGCTCCCGTTTCAAGAAACTATCTTGATCCGGGGCCCACTCATAACTATAACCGGGGGAAATCATCATGCCATCGATACCCAAAGTAGCGAGAAAATCAAAAAATTCCTGCATTTCTCGCGGTTCTGTGCCTTCAAAAACCGTGGTATTAGTAGTAACCCGAAAACCTCTCGCTTTCGCCGCTTTAATCCCTTGTACTGCCTTATCGAATACTCCCTCTCGATCCACACAGCGATCGTGATGTGCTTTGAGACCATCCAGATGGACACTAAAGGTAAGATAGGGTGAAGGAGTAAATTTATCTAGGCTTTTTTCCAATAACAGGGCATTGGTACAGAGATAGACAAATTTTTTTCTGTCCACTAACCCCTTGACAATTTCATCGATTTGTGGATGTAAAAGCGGCTCGCCTCCGGGGATGGAAACCACGGGAACCCCGCATTCTTCCACCGCTGCGAAACATTCTGCCGGGGTGAGATGATTGCGGAGGATTTCCGGGGGATGTTGAATCTTACCGCAGCCAGTACAGGCTAAATTACAGCGAAATAGGGGTTCTAGCATTAAAACTAAGGGAAAACGCTTTTTTCCTGCTAGACGCTGTTTCAAGATATAGGAAGCAACCACTAAAGCTTGTTGTAGTTGGACAGCCATTTGCTCACACCAATAGGATTCTAAGTCATTATAGACTGTTAACAGGACATCAAGGCATAGAAGCCTAGAAAATGGCAAAATAAATAAAAGCTGAGGGCTTTTCTGGCTGTTTACTTGATTATCACCTTGATCTAGCTGATGGCTCCAAGACTACTGACTCCTAACCTTAACGACAATTTTTGATTTTTACCAGAGGTCTATTATGGGTTCTTTAGGCGATCGCTTCAAGAAATTTGCGGGTAGAACTCGCTATGTGGTCTGTCGCTTATTTTTGCATCTCTACGGCCAAGAAATCGCACCCCTGCTCGGTATTCTTAATCGTGCCGGCCGGGAGGCGATCGATTCCGAAGGCGATTTAGAGGTCATGGGAGAGGGTTTAGTAGAAATTTGTCAAAATCTGCTGCAGATGAACCTCTATTGGTTTTCTGTGGCTAATGAGGGCGATGTTTTTTGGAGTGAGGGGGAAGCGGGAGACTACCTTAACGAACTGTTTACCGATTCTGCGGGGAGATACCTAAGTGAATCGGTGTCTTCACAAGTGGGGGAAAAGGAACCCTTAACTTTACCCGTCACCGATAACTTAGTTGTTATGATCACAATAGCATTCGAGGGTGAGAGTGCTGGTTTAGAAACTAGCCTAGCCGATCGAGAGGCCCTGGAAGATGGTTTAAAATCAATAATTAACCTCCACTACCAAGGTCGGCTGCGTGCGATTCAGGTACATTTTTCTCCTGCTCAATTGGGAGATGAATTGACCAATGAGCAACTATTACTCAATTTCCCCGAATTACTGCCTTTATAGTCTTAATTTTGCCATTATGCTGCGCCAAGTAACGACAATCCTTTTAATTCTTACCCTTTGTTGCACAACGGTGGCCTGTGGTTCGTCGTCAAATCAAACTCAGTCACCGTCAGCTAATAACAGTAGTGTAAGACGAGAATCCAATCAGGTTAGTAGCGGTCGCTACGAGGTGCAACAAGCTACCTACGATGATGGAGATGGCACTTATACCCTAATGCTGTTAAACACCCCTGGGGGGACTTCTCCCCTCTTTCGCACCACTAACCTGCAAATGGCTAGATTAACCGAGGAGGATACCGCTAAAGGGGAAAAAACTGCGGTGGAAATCAACGGCGATCAGGCTACCCTATACATGACCGAAGATTTTAAAATTGAGTATGTCCATAATGTCACGGAAGTGCGGAACAATCCCCAAACCGGACAACAAGAAACCGTGGTGATTCGGCAAGAATCGAGTTTTTGGAGTCCTTTTTTCGGTGCTGTTGCTGGTCAAGCTTTGGGTAGTTTGCTCTTTCGTCCTCAATACTACGTTCCTCCCCTCTATACTCCGGGAGGTGTGATGACCGGTTTTGGTGGTTACGGTTCCACCTATAATCAGGCAGTAGATCAATACCGGACTAAACATAATAGTCCACCTCCGGCGGTCAAAAACCGGCAAACTCTCCGTTCTACTGGCAATTTACGTCGTTATCCTAGTAATACTCCCTCTAGTCCCAATCGCAGCACCACCACCACAAAACCCAGTGGTTCCGGTTATGGTTCGAGTACCCTGAAGAATTCGGGTAAATCTGATAATGTCAAACGTTCTCCTAGTTTCGGTTCCTCTGGTTCCCGTCGTACCCCTAGTCGCAGTGGTTTCGGCAGCAGCAGACGCGGCCGACGTTAGGAGGATTTGACTGGAGTGGTGGAAGATTAACCCTGTCTTCCCCACCTCAGAGATTGGGGATGGCAACTACTTAGGGTTTGCTGAAAAAATCTAAAAACCTTGTTGGATAAGGTTTTTAGACTTTTTCCCCCCCAAAAAGTGCCGACCATTGGAGTGATCGGGGAAAAATTCAGTTACTTTTTCTCTGAAAATTAGGTAATTGACCACCTGAAAATGGGTAAAACCCTACACCCCACACCCCACACCCCACACCCGACCCCCACGAAAAACTTTTTGCCGCAGACCCTACTTAAGAAGCAACCATTTTGCGAATTTCCGAATAGAAAACCGTTTGGCGATCGCCATTAGCCGACTGGATAATACTGGTACGCAATCTCAGATTAGGACTAGCAAACCAGATTCTTTCCTCGATACGATGGTGATTGTCCTCGATGGTTAAAGTCAAAGCTTGATCGCTTCTGAGATGATATTCTCCCAGCGCTGCCGATTTACCGTCCGATGTGATTAATTTTCCTTGCCAAGAATTTTCTGAGGGTAGCCAAACTAAATAGCTAGAACCGATTTTTTTCGGTTGTCCATAGTCCACGGAATTATCCCAAGTCGCTTTCCATCCCCCCAGACTGGCCTGGGACTGACAGTTATTTCCTAAACATAGTTGCACCACATCGGCAGCATCGGCAGCCAGCAAATCGATGGTGATTTCTGCTTTATTATTGGCAACTTTTTGGGCAGCTAATTGATAACTGGTACGCTGGGAAAACCATTTCCCCGCACAGAGATTAATAAATTCTTGAATGTCCATGAATGGCTGTAGGCAAAGATCGATCGCTCTGGAAGAATAGATTATTTATTCTATCCTATCCCTAGACGTTGGCCAATTTTTGCAAGGATAAACGGGCCGCTTCGCGCACTTGTGGGTGTTCGTCTTTGACCAAAAATTTTAAGGCTGCGATCGTTTTTTCCGCAGGAAGCTGGCCTAAAGCTTCCGCTAATCGCTGCCGGATTAACCAGTCATCGGAGTTAACAAAGGTTAAAAGCTTCTCGACGGTTTCCACTGCTTTGATTTCACCAAGGGCAGCAATAGCGGCCTGTTGAATAACCGCTTCGTTACTATCGAGGGCCGATAATAACACCTGTTTAGCCCGAATATCGCCCAAATTGCCCAAAGCGACGGCGGCACTAAAGCGGACTAACCATTGCGTGTCTTCGTAAAAAGCCCTCTGTAGGGGTTCAAAAGCGCGAATATCTTCTAAATAACCTAAAGCTCCCGCAGCATCGGCGCGAATGCCATAATCGGCATCATTGGCTAACAAATCTACTAGGATAGGAAAGCATTCCTCGGTTTGTTTGACTCCCAAAGCAAAGACAGCCATCGATCGCACCGGCAGCATTTCATCATAAAGGACTTTTTTGATCAAGGGTACAGCCTCCTCCGGGGCCACTTCTCGCAGGGACGCCAAGGCCAGCAGACGATCTTTAGAGTTGCTGCTTTCTAACTGGAGGGCAATGCTTTTTATATCAGGCTTACTCATTTTTGTCAATCACTTGTAATATTTCTTTAATTCTAACGCAATTGTTTCTAAGTCAGCAGCCTTAGGGGACTGAAACAGCTAATTTCTGTCTGTTACAGTGTTTCTCATAAAGATGAAGTGTAATCTAATTTGGTATGGAAGACCGATTGCCGAAAACGAAAACTTCGTACCTGCTCATTAAGATAACTGCTCTAACTAATATCCTTAACAATAGGATTAATTTAGCTTAAACCTCCTGTAAAAGTAAGTTTTCGAGGTGCTATCGGCTCAAAATATTGAAAACCTCAGATAAATTTGACATAATCTTGGGTTTTATGGACAGAATAGTTGTCTCTTGTCTTTTTTCTCCTCCTGTAAACCGTCTCGGAGTCTCCTCACGGAAGATTTTTGATTTTTGCAGGAACTCTCTTAAACAAGTTGGGGAAGTGGTTCTACAAAAATTAACTTTATTTATGTTTAAAATGCTATCATGAGGCTTGCATCGTAGATTTCAGTAGGTATTGAGAAAACCATGACTATTTCTGGCAATAAAATTACAGAAAGCATTATTAACAAGCTACAGGAAATTCCTTTAGATAAACAAAAACAAATCTTAGAATATGTAGAAGCTCTGACGGAGGAAAAGGAGCCGTCATCTTCCCAGAAAAAACGAGTCTTTGGGTTGCATCAGGGAAAAATTTGGATGAGTGATGATTTCAATCAACCCTTACCCGATAACTTCTGGAATTTTGACTCATGAATATTCTCTTAGATAGTCATACTTTAATCTGGTTTTCCCAGAATTCTCCTCAGCTTTCCTCATCAGCAATTGAGATACTAGAAGATAGAAATAATCTTCTTTTCTTGAGTTTGGTCAGAGTCTGGGAAATACAGATCAAGGTACAGTTAGGCAAATTAAATTTAGATATTTCTCTCTCGGAAATAGTTAAAGATCAAACTAAAATTAATGATGTGCAGATTTTACCCATGAAATTATCTCATATTTGGACATTAGACACCTTACCTTATTATCACAAAGATCCCTTTGATCGTTTATTAATTTCTCAAGCAATTACAGAAAACTTAATTATCCTAGGCGTTGATTCTGTTTTCGATTCTTATCCCGTAGAAAAAATATGGTAAAAAATGTCGTTTTTTTTCTTTTTGTTACCGTTTACAAAATTTCTAAACACTCAAGGATAAAACTCACAATTGAGATTAATAATTATGCGAAAAACTACCCCTGTCTGGTTAAAATTTCCTCTATTGATGTTAATATAAGATAGTGATCAAATTCCCGAATCAAAGGATAAGAGAGATGGAGTTTGATCCTTGCTAATAAAATTAGCAATAGACGGTTTAAATGCAGTACAGCTTATTAACAATTCTGATTAATTTTTTATTAGTATAACTTCGGTTGACGGAATTGATAAACATCAATGATCGCCTGTACCCAACCATTAGCAACGGATTCTAATAATCGATCGCCTTTTTCTTTACTTGCATTAGTAGCATCTCCCATCACTCCACTTTTAGTTAATTCCTTAGTTAACCAAGCAAAGGGTAATTTTCCTTCCATAGTTAATAAACTATTTTCTGGCAAACCTTGGGGATATTCTCGGACAGCCCGCTCAATTTTGACCTGTTCTGGCAGTAATGATAACATAATGCTAGTTTCCACATCTCCTGCATGAATACCGTATTCTAATTCATATCCCGAGAATAATTCAGCCGCATTGTGGGGAACTCGCCAAGTGAAAAAAGGAAACACTAAAAAATCGGTATATTGTTGATGAATATCCCTAGCGGCAATTTCCATAACTTGCGGTTGTCCGCCGTGGGAGTTCATTAATACTAACTTACGAAACCCCGAACGATAGAGACTTTCAGCTATCTCTTGAATGAGGGTTAATAAGGTTGTTGCCGAGAGGGTAATCGTGCCGGGGAAAGACCAATGTTCGTTAGATTTTCCGTAGTAGAGACAGGGTAAAGCAAAGGCGGGAACATTTGTATTTAATTTCTCGAAAGCTTTGCCTAAAACCCCTAAACTAATGGCAGCATCGACGGCAATAGGGAGATGGGGTCCGTGTTGTTCGATCGCACCGATGGGTTGAATAATTACCACATTTTCCTTATCTGGCATTGAATCTATATCGGTCCAAGTAAGATAGGGAAAATAACGATGAGGGGGAATAAAACCGTGCATCATAATTTTATTGGGGGTGAGGGATTAGGGTTAGGGGAAAAATAACGGTTTATTTGCTAATTTTACCACTAATTCTTGGCAAGGTTGCCAATCGTCTTCATCGGTAATGGCTTGCCAAACCGAATCCATCTAGCAACAAAACCTGTTTCATTAATTATGGTTTGCTGAATAAATCTAAAAACCTTGTTGGATAAGGCTTTTAGACTTTTTTTCCCTGAAAAAGTGCCTACCATTGGAGTGATTGGGGGGAAAATTTAGGGATTTTTTCCCTGAAAATTAGGTAATTGACCACCTGAAAATGGGTAAAACCCCACACCCCACACCCCACACCCCACACCCTGCCCCCACGAAAAACTTTTTCAGCAGCCCCTAATTATAATCTGCAATATCGTCGGGCAAAAACACCAGGGGCGACTTGTTTTGTTACCCTTGTTACTGAGCATCTTTAAGCCTTTTCTTTATGATGCGTTCCCCAAAATCGATCGGTGGAGCAGTAAGTACCTAAGCAAAATTAATTACACATCTAAGCCACTACTCCGTCAGACTTCTGGTGTGAGGAAACAGTGAACTGAAAACTCAAATCCGATCCCTAATAGCTGTCTCCCGTCTCCCGTCTCCCGTCTCCTGTCTCCTGTCTCCTGTCTCGACTAGGAAATTAATTTTGCACGACTACTTATTTTACACACTTCATACCGGATGAGCAAGAGGGCTACGCCACTACTACCAAATCATTACCTGGCCAAGAACCGTAGAAGGATTAATCTGTCTCAACACAGTGATAGGAGTGAAAAGCTAATTTATGTCCCCTCAAAATCGCTGAAAATCTCTCTCTAACCACTTGCGGCACTATTCTCACCCTGGCAGTCTTAGAAACCATTCTATCGGCCGATAATGCCCTCGCCCTGGCCGCTTTGGTGCGAGAACTTCCCGACCCCAGACAAGAACGCCAAGCTTTAAACTGGGGATTAGCTGGGGCATTTGTCTTGAGAGTTGCCATGTTAGTGAGTGCCAGTTGGACAGTTAAATTCTGGCAGGTGGAGGTACTGGGTGCTATTTATAAGCATTTTGGGCAGAAATTTCGCAATATAGAGACAGAAGACCAAAATTTTGCCCCTAATCTCGGAATAGAATCTTTGGGTTCTGTTATTGTTCTGATTGCTTTTACGGATCTGGCTTTTTCCCTTGATAGTATGACAACAGCGATCGCCCTAGCCGATCGATTCTGGATTCTTCTGACTGGTGGTATTTTGGGAATGTTAGCCCTACGATTTTTGACCGGTTTATTTGTCAGGTGGTTAGCTGAGTTTGTTTACCTACAAGATGCGGCCTATCTGACGGTTTTAGCGGTAGGGGGAAGATTGTTATTAAAACCTTGTCAACCCAGCAATTCTCATTTTAAAAAGTAACAAGTGATACAGACAGAAACAAAGCTTTAAGCAAGCTACAAAATGCGCTCCCGCGAGTGCGACTGCATCGCAGAGAAGTGAGTATATAGAGTATTTATACTC
>Ga0315907_10005004_pt1 | contig 14637 bp, 13 predicted proteins | sample LakEriMetagenome_3_FD_203525 | JGI IMG/M metagenome (GOLD analysis project Ga0315907, IMG submission 203525) | Freshwater fungal communities from buoy surface, Lake Erie, Ohio, United States - Buoy 12 MA123 | ecosystem: Environmental > Aquatic > Freshwater > Lake > Lake biofilm | place: USA...
TGCAGCGTCTCTGCCGGAGTCAGTCGATTGCCCAGGCCCGCGCGCTGCTTGTTGGACTCAGCCTCCTCGGCGTGACGGAGGACGTTCTCGGTCATGACGATGGCCGCATCGACCAGAACGCCGATGGCGATGGCGATGCCGGTCAGAGACATGATGTTCGAGGAGATGCCGAACTGCTGCATGAGCAGGAAGGCCGTCAGGATGGACAGCGGCAGCGGCAGAGTGACGATAACGATGCTGCGGAAATGCCAGAGAAACAGGATGTGAGCGAGGGTCACCAAAATCACCTCTTCCCACAGAGCATGCTTCAGGGTGTCGAGAGTGCGGTCGATCAGGTCGCTGCGATCGTAGAAGGGGCGGAGGGACACTCCGGGCGGAAGGCTGGTTTGGATCTGGGCGATGCGTTCCTTGGTTCTTCGGATGACTTCACGCGCGTTCTCGCCCGTCCGCATGACAATGACGCCACCGACCTTCTCTTGCCCATCGACATCCAGCGTCCCCCGTCGGAAGTCGCCGCCCAAGCGGATGTCAGCCACCTCGCGCAGCAGCACCGGCACCCCGTTGGTTTCCGACAGCACCACTTGCTCCAATTCGTCGATGCCTCGGATCAATCCAACGCCCCGGACCACGTACTCGCGTCCGTTCTCTTCGATCACCTTGCCACCGACGTTGATGTTGGCTCGGCCCACGGCTTCCAGAACCCGGCCCAGGCTGATGCCGACAGCCCGGAGTTTGGCCGACGAGACTTCAATTTGATACTGGCGCACAAACCCGCCAATCGAGGCCACCTCGGCGACACCCGGGATGGACTGGAGCGGGTAGCGGATGAGCCAATCCTGGATGCTGCGTAACCGTCCCAAATCGTATCCGCCTTCGGGGGCCAGAGTCGGGTCCACCTCCAGATAGTACTGATAGACCCAGCCCAATCCGGAGGCGTCCGGACCCAGTTGCGGCACGACTCCGGCCGGCAGGGATCCGGTGATTTGGTTCAAGCGCTCCAGTACCCGGGTTCGGGCGAAATAATTGTCGATGGAGTCTTCGAACAGCACGGTGATGAGAGAGAATCCCGTCATGCTGGTGGCCCGAACGCTGCGCACTCCCGCCAGGCCTTGAAGGTTGGCCGACAATGGGTAGGTGATTTGGTCTTCGACCTCCTGGGCGCCCCGTCCGGCCCAGTCGGCGAAGACGGTCACTTGGTTTTCACTGAGGTCCGGGATGGCATCGACCGGAGTCCGGTACACAGCCCGTATGCCCAGTGCGACCAGCATCAAGGTGCCGCACAGCACGAGGAAGCGCTGGCGCAGGGAGGCGTCGATGAGGCGATTGATCACGGCTTCTCCTTGAGTTCGAGACCGCAGTCGATCATCTCAGCCCCAAAGAACGGGTTGCGGACCTCCGCGCCCTTTTGCAACCAACCGGCTCGCTTGGGAGCCGACGGAATCGCTCGATCCACCATGGGGCATTCGAAGAAGCGGACTCCTGCGTCCCATCCCGCGCGGTGCGCCCATCGGGCCAGCTCCACGCTGGTCCGTGACTGGTCGAGGAACCACTTCCGTGCTTCTGCCAAACTGGAGGGGGACGTCGTGACCGACGGACTGGAGATCGCGGCGATGGATTTCTGCAGGGTCTCAGGAAGGTTTGTCACCGTCTGGGATGCCCATTGTTGGAGAGCTTCCTGGCGCGGCTGGAAGCCTTTCAGGGTTTCCCGGAACACCTCCAACTGATCCGAAGCGAGCGCCTCGGACAAGTCGGCCGAGAGCTTCAGGAAATCCGCCAACGGAGGCGGTGCGGGAGATCGGGAGAGCGAGGTCCTGGTGTCCTCAGGATCGTTTCCGCCACTCTGGCCGCTTTGGAGCTGGGATTGGGCATCGATGAGGAAAGCCGCGTGGGTCACCACCCGTTCCCCAAGCTTCAAGCCGTCCAGAACCTCGGCCAAGTGGTCCCCGATGCGGCCGATACGGACTGTTCGGGGCTCATAGGCTCCGGCACCGAGGCTCAGGTACACCACCGGTTGCCGTCCGTTCCAAAGCAGGGCGCTGCGGGGCAAGGTTCGTGCTGTCTCTAAGCAGGCGATCTCGGCCATGGCCGTGACGCGATGGAGCAATCGTCGTCGGGGACCTTCCGGCGTTTCCTCGATCGGATTGGGGACTTCGATGCGCACCCGGGTACTTCGGGTCATTGGGTCGAAGTTCGGATCAATGAAACTCACCTGACCGGTGATGACTCCGCCGTTCCAAGAGGGGGTGGTGATGCGGGCAGCTTGGCCGACCCGCAGCCATTGGCGGTCCGACTCGTAGGCCGTGAGCTGCACCCACATGGTCGAGAAGTCCGCTGTTTCCAAGAGGCGCTCCCCCTCGGTGACGTATTGCCCCTCGTACACTTGTTTGAGCACGACCGTGCCACTGGCGGGAACCATGAGCTCGCTGGTCAGGGCGTCGAGGGGCTTGTCCTTGAGCAAATCGATCTGGTGAGGAGTTAGTCCCATTTGGATCAACCGTTGACGGGCGGAGGCCAAGATCGGTGCCAGGTCCTTCGAGCCACCGGCGGTTTCCGGGTGGGATTGTTTGCTGAGGGCCACATACTCGCGCTCAGCGGTGAGGAGCGTCGGAGAGTAAATCGTCAGCAGGGGTTCGCCCGCCCGAATTTCTTGCCCCAGTTTGTTGACCCACAGGCGCTCAATGCGCCCGGCGACCGAGGCCGAGATCACCCGGTGGCGGGTGTCATCGTCATCCAGGGTTCCTGAGAGCCGCAGGTTGCGGACCAAGGGCGCTTCGGAAACATCGCTGGTTTCTAGGTGGATCAATTGGATGGTGTTGGTTCCCAAGACGACCACGGACCCTTCCGCGGCCGCTCCCGAATCCCCCTCATAAACGGGCGTCAATTCCATGCCGCAAATGGTGCATCGTCCCGGCTGGTCGGAACGTATCCAGGGATGCATCGGCGATTGGTAGAACCGTACGGATCGTGAACGCGAAGGCTCGGCACCCGTTGGTTGAGAAACCGTGGAGGGCAGCGCTGTGTGCCAGTGGGACCGCAGGAACCAAAATCCGCCACCGGCGAGCAGACCGGCAACGAAGACAGCCAATAGGAGCAGTCGAGAGTTTTTCATGGGGCAGGAGAAGGACGGGAGAGCGGGGACGGGGACTGCGGCAAATCGTGCCAACCGCAGAGCAAGAGCAGTTCGGCGATGGCGGACCATTGTTCGGCGATGGCGGTGGCCTGACTGGATTGCGCGTCGAGCCACTGCCGACGCAAATCGAGTGTGTCTCGCAGTTCACCAAGACCGGCGCTCAGGGCTGCGGTGGCGGACTCCAAGGCGGTGCGGATCCGGGGTAGGAGAGTTTCTTCCGCCAGTTCGGCCCGGATGCGGGCGCTTTCGATGCGGGTCACCCAGTGGTGAATCTCCAGGGTGACTTCCGCCTCCAGATTGGCCACCTCGCGATGAGCAGCCTCGAGTCGGAGCCGATCCCGGGTGAGGTCCTTGCGGTATTGGTCTCCGTTGAACCAAGGAAGTGACACCGACAGAATGGCCGCCCCGTTTCTCAGACCGCCGTCTCCCGAGTATTGCCGGGAATCCAGACCCAGCGAAAGGTTGGGGCGTCGGGAGCGTCGGGTGGCTTCGACCCGGGCGGAGGCTTCGGCGCTCAACGTTCGGGCCACCCGCAACTGGGGTTCTGCAGCGAGAGCGTGGCGCGGCCAATCGGGTTGGTAGGTGATGGGGGCAGCCTTGGACGGCAATTCCCAAGACCCGACCGCGCGGTCGATGGGGTAACCCAGGACGCGATTGATGCGCGCCGCCGCATCCTGAGTGTCGATGCGGAGTAGCCTCAGTCGCGTCTCGGCCTGCGACAATTCATTGCGGAGTTGGAGGAGCTGTGGAGCGGAGACTTTTCCGGAAGCGTGGCGTGTTTCGAGGGTGTCGAAGATCCGTTGTAGCCAGACCCGATCGGCCTCGGCCAAATCGATGTTGCGATGGATCAAGGCCAGCTCCAGGAGCCGTTCCATGAGGTCTCGCTGGAGGATGGGGATCCGAACTTCGGCCGTTTCCCGAGCGGTTTTGGCCTCGGCCTGGGCTACGGCACGGGCCGAGGATTCCTTGCCAAAGACGGGCAATGTTTGGGTGATCCCGAGGGCGATATCACCCTCTTCGGAGGCCAAGGGCCCGCGGGAAGTGAATCCAATGCCTCCGGCGCGCAGAGTCGGATCGGCCCAACGCCGCGTCGCCTCGGCCTGAGCCTGGGCTGCACCGGCCCGCAGTTCCAAAGCTTGGAGGCCGGGGTGGCGTTCCGGGATCGACCCAGCTAAGCGGTGGACGGCCAAGGGCGTCACCACCTCGGCACGGCCTTGCAGGGCCATCAGCAGGCTGATGATCCAACAGCCGATCTGGGGCCGAGTTCGAAAACAATGAGGTGAAAAATTCATGGATGAAACCAGCAGGGGGTTGGGACAGAACCCAAGCGCAGAGCGCTTTTTTGGGTTTTGGGATGCCGTCCGGGGATTCCAGCAATGGGGACTCCGGCTGCGGCTGGGCTTAGGAGGGTGTTTGTGCAACGACCTTCCCGCTTCGGGTGCCCGGTCTTGAATGGGGCCGAATTGGCCGGAACGATTTTGTTGGATCGTTCCAGCTGTGGGATCGATCAGACTCCGACGGGCGGTGCCAGACTGCGAAGTCCAGACCCGAGGATCACCGAGGGTTCAAAACCAGCGTCCCATCGCGGAACGGCCTGCTCCGACCAGCGTGGTTCGACTGCGGCTGCTTGAAGCTGTCGGGAAATCGAGAAGGCACAGGGGAAGCCGGGGTCCATCTCGCTGAAGGGAAACGGTAGCGTGACCGGAGCCCAAGTGGGCGTCTCCAAGTTGAGCCCGCCCTGAATCACCGCTTGGGGCGAACAGGGGTGATTGGGAGATTGGGAATCCGAATTCTGGGAGGCGCTCTGGGAACTGGAGGTTTGCTGCGCGGCCAATTCGAATTGTGTCCGGTGAGCGGTCTTCGGCCGAGCACAGCAGCCATGGAATCTCTTAGCCGTCCCCTCGGGTGTCATGCCATCGACCAGGGCTTCACCGAGGAGACCGTGGCAATGGGCCACGCAGAACGATTGGGACACCAGCCAAACCCAGAGCATCATCGCCGCGAAGACGCGGAGATGGCTTGGAAGAGTGGCGGTCTCCAATCTCATGAACACTGTTGAAGGTCGGCCCTCGCCCCCGGACCGTCAAGGATCCTCGGATTCGATTGTCAGTGAGTCACAAAAGAATGGATGAATCCGCAGTGGGCGCAGATGAAGGCATTGGCGGTCGCTTCCTGCCATTCCGGTTGCAGGCCGGCTGGGCTGGCGGTTTCCAGGCGCATGCGCCGACGGTGAAACTGCTCCCGGGAGCACTGGAGGCAGCGCAGATGATGTCCATCGATCTCGATACGGGTGGAGTCTGTGTGCAGGAGTTTCATGATGATGTCCCGGCTGTAGATTAAGATGGATCAAAACTCTAAAACTTAAGATAAAGCAATGTGATAGCTAGTGAACCCTTTTTGAGTGAGTTGCATCATAAGAGAACTTGATCCCCGGGGCTGGTTCGGACTTCATCGCTCACTATCGCCTGACGCGGGTGCCTCAGCGGCAAAGTTCGTCGGGTCGTTGGTTTTTCGAATCACTGTCTTATGGTACGCTTGAAGGACATCGCTGCGGTGGGTGGAGTCTCAGTCATGACGGTGTCCAAGGCCTTGCGCGACAAGCCCGACTTGTCTGCCGCTACCAAGTCTCGCATCCAAGCGTTGGCCCAACAAATGGGGTACGTGCCCGACGCCTCGGCCAGTGGATTGCGAAATCGCAAGACCCGCCTCCTCGGCTTGGTGATTCCGGCACCCACCGATCCGGTTTATTCCCGGGTGCTGTTGGCTTTGGAGAGTCAGGCTTATGAACGGGGTTTCGACCTGTTGTTGGCCCACTCTCTTGGCAAAGCAGAGCGGGAAGACTCGGTGGTTCGGCGTTTCATGTCTCGGCGTGTCGATGGGGTGTTTATTGCTCCGGTTTATCGGATGGCCTCCACGGCTCCGATTTTTGAGGATCTTCTCAAGCAAGGCGTTCCTACGGTCTTGCTGGGCCATCGGGCCCCCTTCTGTAGGCAGTTTGTCAACGTCGAGACCGACGATCTCAGTGCTTCCGAAGCGGTCACCCGGCATTTGATCTCCATGGGCCATCGTCGGATTGCCTTCTTTGGCGGCCCGACCCACTCGCCGTGGGCACAGGAGCGGATCGAGGGCTACCGTCGGGGTTTGCGAGAAGCAGGAATCCCCTTGGAAGACCGTCTGGTGTTCCATGCCGGTTCGACCGTGGAGGAGGGGGCCTCGGCGGCCCTGCAATTCATCCAAGAAAACCCCGAAGCCACAGCCATCCAAGGCGTGAACGACTTGGTGGCCATTGGGGCCTCAGACGCCCTGCTGAACCAAGGAGTCCGCATCCCTCAAGACCTCAGTGTGGCTGGGTTTGGCAATGTCCTGGTCAGCGAGTTCTTCCGGGTGCCGCTCACGACCGTTCGCCAACCGAAGCTACGCCTGGGCTCAGTGGCCATGGAACTGATGCAGAAGCTCCTTGAGGGAGAGCGACCGGCATCGGTGCGCATGCCGGCCGAATTGAAGGTGAGGGCCAGCACCGGCCCGGTTCCGCTCTTGGGCTCAGCGTAGTTGCCGATCAGTCGCGCATTCAGCGCCACCGTTGGGTTTTCAGCCAAGCCAGCAAGTCGGCGGTCCAGGGGTGAGGGTTTTCGAAGGCCGGTGGTTTGGCTCCCAGTCCGATTCCGTGCGGTGCCCCATCGTACAAATGCAACTCGAAGGGCACCTTGTATCGTCGGCAGGCGGTGGCGAAGGCCATGGAGTTTTCGATGGGTACCGCTGCGTCGTCCCGCAATGACCAGATGAAGGTCGGTGGTGTCGTGGAGTTGACCCGGTTCTCATTGGAAAGGTCTTCGATCAATTCGGCCGATGGGTTCTCTCCCAGAAGATTGCGACGGGATCCCGCATGGCTGAAGGGGCCCATGGAAATGACGGCATAGCAAAGCACCCCCAGATTTGGACGGCTGCTCACGCGCTCGACCGGGTCGGAGGACTGGGCGTCGCCCCCGTCGTGGTGGGTCAGGAGCGTGGAGGCCAGGTGCCCACCGGCACTGCTTCCCATGATCCCGATCCGGTCGGGATCTACCCCCCATTTCGCGGCATGGGCTCGGACCCACCGAACAGCCCGGGCTGCATCCTGAAGCATCGAAGGATGCCGGTACCCCCGACTGCCGAGCCGGTACTTGACCACGAATCCGTGCACGCCTTCTCGGTTTAGGAACAGGGCATAGTCACGACCCTCGTGACCCGCCAGACCTCCGTAACCACCTCCGGGCAGAATCACCATGGCGGGCTGGGCCTGTGAGGTTCGCGCGGCTGGATAGGTGGTGAGGGTCGGGATATCGGCGTCGTTGGTCCCCCGGGATCCGGGGACAGCCCCAGCCGGCCAGAGGGGTAGGGTGACGGATTCGGCGCGGAGTAAGCCCAAGATCAGGGTCGCACCCATTAGGGTCTGAAAGGGGGTCATGATGAGGCCGATCTTGCTTCGGTTTCGGTGGGAAGGAATCACAATTCCACCCACCCCCAAAATGGGGGCGAGTCAGCCCAAAAAATCTCGCTCCTCAGGCCGCACCACCAGCACAGGACACGAGGCATGCCGAACGATCTTCTCGGCCACACTGCCCATGAGCAGGTGCCGTAAACCAGTCCGGCCGTGGGTGGTGACCACCAACAGATCGACCCCGAGTTCTGAAACAGCACCCACCACTTCATGCCAGGGCCGTCCGACACGGACCAACACTTCGGTTTGTCGCGCCGAATCCAGACCGGAGGCCCTTTCGAGCAATTGCTTGCGAGCGGCATCCACCTGAAGCGCCTCATCCTCCGGAGAGTACGCGGGCACATAACCATATTCCGGTGGCAGAGCCATGGGTTCAAGGACGTGCAGCAGGGTCACCCGACTCTGGAAGGTCGATGCGAGTGCGTCGGCATATTCGATCGCTTTCTTGGAGGCCGCAGAGAAATCGGTGGGCACGAGGATATGCTGCGGATGCACACGGCTGACAGGCTCGGGCGGCAATGGGCTGACGGCTCGGTGCCCGGTGAGTGTCGTCACTAAGAGTTGCGTCGTTGCGGTGTCCGGTGGGGAGGCTTGGGGATGGGAGTTTTTCATGGGTGTTGGGGATTAATGACTGCCTATCGGACGGTCACGCAGCAGTTGATGCCGCCAAAGGGGTTCGAGACGGTGACTGCCGATCCGGGGTCGGCGACCCAGTGGCCATCCACCACAAAGAGGTATTCGTAAGTGCCTGGCTTCAGCTCCAAAGTCTTGGCCCAGTTCCCATGGCCGAGCGGGACCATGGGTGTGGCCGATGGATGCCAATCATTGAACGTTCCGGCAATTGCCACCCTACCAGCCGCGGGATTTTGAAAATTGAAGGTCACGGGCCGGTGATCCGTGCGCAACGGTTCAGGCTCGATGTTGGTTTTGGAGGAGGGCTTCGTTTTCATCGATGGGATGGAACTGCCCTAGAAGCTCGACGCCACCGTATCCTCTGGCCACGCATTGCTTGTCCGAGGCTCGGCCGATTTTGCGATGTCGCCGGAGTAGACTCGTTTGAGCGGATTGCAAAATCGGAGTCACACCCTGCAAATCGAGGAGGGCTCTGTGAGCTGGATTCGGATCAGGGTTTGACGGTGCCACCCGAAACCTTCGGAAGAGGTGATGGCGTTGGGGCGTTTGAAGATGCTGATGAAATCCAAGCCGATGAAACCCATGAAGGGATCTCGCAGAGTTCGAGCGATCCGAGTCGCGGGCAGGACTGCAGGTCGCGATTATCAGGGGCGCTCTTGGGTCTACTTCCTCCTCTCGGCTCAGACCCGTGGTCTGTCACTGGGTATCAATCTCTCCCCCAGTGGTGCTTGTGATTATCGCTGCTGTTATTGCGATATCCCAAAAGTGTCCGCCCTCCATCGAGCTCCGGTCGATGTGCAGGGGTTGGCTCTGGAATTAGAGGCCGCACTAGACTTCGTTGCCTCGGGTCAGGTGGTTCACGAACCAACCTACAGCCGTTTTCCAACGGAATGGTTGTCCCTTCGGCAGGTGATGCTCAGCGGTGAAGGCGAGCCGACGCTGTGTCCCAATTTCGTCGAGGTGATGGAGACGCTGGTTCATGCCCGTGCTCTCGGCCGTTATCCCTTCTTCAAACTGGTGCTGGAGACCAATGGATCAGGGCTCCAACGTCCGGAAGTTCAGCAGGCATTGGAGCTCTTCACCTCGCAGGATGAAGTCTGGGTGAAGCTGGATGCTGGGACGGACTCGCAGTTTCATGGGATGAGTGGGGTGGACACGCCTTTCCATGAGGTGTTGGCCCGGATTTTGGATTTGGGTCGCCGTCGTCCGATCGTGATCCAGAGTTTATTTGCCAGTGTGGATGGTTTTCCACCAGCCCGTGGAGAGATCCAAAATTATGTGCGATGTCTGGGCCTCTTGCAGGAGCAGGGTGCGATGATCCAGCGGGTTCATATCCAGTCGGTCACGAATGGGGTTGAGGCTTCCAGATGCACGCACTTGCCTCTGGCCATCCTTTCGGAAATCGCCTGCCAGGTGCGCCGCGAGTTGGGGGTCGAGGTCGAGGTGTTTTAGTCGAAACGAGGGGAGGTGTTGGGTGTTTCGCTGGAGTCCGGTCGGGTCGTAGTCCGAGGCTGCGGGTGCATCGGCTATCGTCGGGCCTAGGTAATTTACTGATGCACCCTGCGGAACTCACCGGGTCACCGATCCGTCACCTCGCCCAATACCCAAAGGATGCCTGCGATGGATACTCATCGCATCACCCATTCTGGGTGGTCGCGAAAGCACGAAAGGCAAAGATCATGAATGGCGATGGTGAACTGATCGAGACGCTGGAGCACTCAGCCCTTTACCAAGGTTATCAACGAGCGTTCACGGCAGCGACTGGCCTGCCGCTGGCGTTGAGGCCCATGGTCACCTGGCAGTTGCCACTGCACGGTAAACCGGGGGAAAACTTATTCTGCGCCATGACGGCCGAGAAAAGTCGGACGTGTGCGGCCTGTTTGCAGCTCCAAGGTCGCTTGGCCACTGCGGCCACCTTGTCGCCGTGCACGATGACTTGTGGCTATGGATTGAGCGAGACGGCCGTGCCGATCCGGTTGGGCACCCAGACCATCGGGTATTTGCAAACGGGGCAGGTTCTCCTCAACAAGCCCACACCGGCTCGCTTCCGCCAAGCGGTCAAAGAGGCCGAACGAATGGGGGTCGACATCAATACGCCCCGGGTTCGTGATGCTTATTTTTCCACGCCGGTGATGTCTCGCCACAAAATGGAATCAGTGGCCACATTACTTGGGGTTTTTGCCGATCATCTGGCCATCCAGAGCAATCAAATTGCCGTGCAGCAGGCCAGTGCCGAGCCTCCGGTCATTACGCGGGCCAAGCGCTACATCGAGGACCACCACCGGGATGATTTGTCGCTCGGACAAGTGGCGGCCTCGGTTCACACCAGCCTGTTTTACTTCTGCAAGCTCTTCAAACGCCACACCGGGGTCTCGTTCACGGAGTACGTGTCCCGCCTGCGCACCGAAAAGGCCAAGAAGCTGCTGCTCAATCCGAATCTGCGGGTGAGTGAGATCGCCTACGAAGTGGGATTCCAGTCGCTGACCCACTTTAATCGGGTGTTCAAGCGCATTCTCCACGAATCCCCTTCCGAGTATCGAACCCGTTTGCAACCGGCTTGATGAGAATCTATCGCGTGATCTTGGGCTTGGGGCTAGTATTTCGGGATGTCGTCGAAGCGACCGAAACCTGCCTCAAAACTCGGGGTGTCCGAGCGACCGTTGGAGCGGTTCCGCAAGACGGCGGGTGTTCGTCTCGATGATGACCCGAATTCAGCTTGGGGGCTGCCGGTGGACGAGGTTCCATCTCTGCAATCCGGAGGCGGCGATTCGGAGATGATGGCCACCCGTCGGGAATTGCGGGATGTGAAGGCGGCTCTCGACGAGCATTCGATCGTGGCTATCACCGACGCCGCGGGCACGATCACTTACGCCAACGAGAAGTTTTGTCAGATATCCGGGTATTCTAGGAGCGAGTTGCTGGGGCAGAATCATCGTATTTTGAATTCGGGGCATCATCCCCGCAGTTTCTTTGTCGACTTGTGGAAGACCATTTCCCGGGGGCGAATTTGGCGGGGAGAGATCGTCAACCGCTCCAAGAGCGGGCCCCTCTATTGGGTGGAGACGACCATTGTGCCGTTCTTGGATGAATCGGAACGTCCCGTTCAATATGTCTCCATCCGCACCGACGTGTCTTGGCGCAAGCAGTTGGAGCGGGAAATTTTGGAGGTCAGTGAGCGCGAGCGGCGGCGCATCGGCCGAGACTTGCATGACGGACTTGGCCAGCGTTTGATGGCACTGGAACTCTGTGCACAGGGATTGGTAGAAACGGTGTCGGGCCTGTCCGTCCCGGCCGGTCAATCGCTCCGGACCCTCGCAAAACACCTCCGCGAAGCCGTCGCCCAAACCCGCCAACTTTCCCATGGGTTGTCACCGGTCTCTCTGGAGGCCGGAGGCCTCGTGCATGCGTTGCTGGAATTGGCCGAGAGCACGTCGGCGTTGACTCAGGTCCAATGCCAGTTCAGCCGTTCAGGCATCGAAACGTCGCCGAACCCGTCCGCGGCGAGTCATTTGTATCGGATCGCCCAAGAGGCTGTGGCGAACGCACTCAAGCATGGCCAGCCTCGGAGGATTTTGATTTCCCTCTGCCAGAAACGAGATCGCCTGGTCATGGAGGTCTTCGACGACGGCAAGGGCTTCCTGCTGTCGACGGGTTCCGGTCCGGGCTTGGGGCTGAGGGTCATGCGCTATCGGGCTAGCCTCTTTGGCGGTGAGCTCCAAGTGAAAACCTCTCCCGGACGGGGAACCCGAATCACGTGCACAGCGCCGCTCCCACAATGAGACGCCCCTCCCTCCAAACTGCGGTCGCCAAACCGGAGCGACGTCGTGTGTTCCTGGTGGATGATCACCCGATGATTCGGGCGGGTTTGGCCGGATTGATCCAATCCCAACCCGACCTCGAAGTGGTGGGAGAAGCCGCCGACGCTCCGAGCGCGCTGCAGGCCATCGTTTCTTGCCAGCCTGATCTGGTACTGACGGATTTGACACTGCCCGGACGCTCCGGGATCGATTTGATCAAGGACCTTCTGGCCGTTCGTCCGGACCTGTCCATTTTGGTTCTCTCGATGCACGATGAAATGGTGCATGCCGAACGGGTCCTTCGGGCCGGAGCCCGTGGATACGTCATGAAAGAGGCCGGCGGAGAGCGACTGATGGCTGCGATCCGTGAGGTGCTCACGGGGAGGGTTTCAGTCAGTCCGAGGATGGCCTCGGTGCTCCTGGATTCCTTCAGCGGCCCACGCCCTCGGGGCGGATCCTCTCCTATTGGTCAATTGAGTGACCGTGAATTCGAGGTCTTCCAACGGATAGGCCAAGGCCTGACGCCGCGCGAGATTGCTGCTGAGATGGGGATCAGCCTCAAAACGGTGGATGTCCACCGAGCCCATCTGAAGTCTAAGTTGGCCTTGGCCCACATGAGCGATCTGGTGCGTTATGCCGTTCGTTGGGTGGGCGGTCAAAATGGGGGGTAATTGCGACCGTCGATGGGCCTTTGTTCCGAAGGCTATCCCGAAAGGCCTAACGTGTTTCGCGCTGGGAGCCTCTTGAATTCGGGGGGCAGGCTTCAGAGCTCACTCGGGCCCAGCCCGCGTTCGATGGGTGAGGTCCTGCACGTGTGGAAAGGAGTGATGGTTTCACCACTCGCTCCCGGACCGGTTTTGAGGCAAGGTCTGGCCAATGAATTGGATGGAATGGATACAGTCACCGCAGGCATGGATTGGTCTGGCGACCCTCTCCTTGTTGGAGATCGTGCTGGGAATCGACAACCTGATCTTCATCTCGATCCTGTCCGGAAAACTGCCACCCGAGCAGCGGGACAAGGCTCGTAAAATGGGCCTGTCCTTGGCGCTGATCACCCGGATTCTGCTGCTGTGTTCCTTGAGTTGGGTGATGAGCCTCAGCAATCGGCTGTGGGATATTTCGATCCTCGGCCTGCCGTTGCCGAATACTGGCAAGGATCTGGTCTTGGCGGTCGGTGGGCTGTTCCTGATCTGGAAGAGCACCAAGGAAATCCATGAAAAGGTGGAGGGTCATGCCGAATCCAACCTGCAACTGAAGGCTCCCAGCTTTGCCTCGGTCATCGTTCAAATTCTCCTGCTGGATATTGTGTTCTCCCTGGATTCGGTGATCACGGCCGTGGGCATGTCCAACCAGATTCCGGTCATGATCGCGGCCGTTGTTTTGGCCATGCTGGTCATGCTGCTCTTCGTCAATCAGATCGGGGCCTTTGTCGAGAAGTACCCCACCATCAAGGTGCTGGCGCTGGCCTTCCTGATCCTCATCGGCACCATGTTGTTGGCTGAGGGTTTCCAGCAGCACATCAGCAAGGGCTACATTTACTTTGCCATGGCCTTCTCCGTTGCGGTTGAAGTCATCAACATCCGTGTCCGCTCCAAATCCCACTGAACCGATGCCCCTCACGATATCTGAGATCCTGAAAGACGAAGCATTGCGGCGTCACGAGTTCCCCGTGGCCACCCGTCAGACGTTCCTGTCGCATGCCGGGGTCTGTCCGCTGCCGCGGCGCGTGTCCGAGGCGATCGGAGCCCATGCCCAGGCCTGCACCTTCGACGATCAAGAGGAGGCTCTGGCCCCCGGTGTGGTGGCGCAGGTGCGGCGATTGGCGGCCAGTCTGATCGGTGCTGATCAGGACGAGGTTTCGTTGGTCGGGCCGACCTCGCTGGCCTTGAGCCAAGTGGCGGCAGGGCTCCAGATCAAGCGTGGCCAGAATGTCCTGATTTACCACGACTGCTACCCGTCGAATGTCTACCCGTGGATGGCCTTGGCAGACCGCGGGGTGGAGGTTCGGCTGATGAACATCCGCGAACTCGGCAAGGTTCGGGTGGTGGATGTCCAGGGGCAGATTGATGAAGACACTCGGTTGGTCGCCCTCGCCAGTGCGCACTACTTGACCGGATGGCGGATCAACATCGACGCCATCGGTCGAATGCTCCGATCCAAGGGAGTGCTCTTCTGCTTGGATGCCATCCAGACTCTGGGTGCCTTTCCCACCTCCGTGGCCAACGTGGATATTCTGGCGGCCGATGCCCACAAGTGGCTGATGGGACCGTGCGCGGCGGGAATCCTTTATGTCCGCAAAGAGGCTCGGCCACAAATCCGTCCGGTGGTCCACGGGTGGCACAATTTGCAGTGCCCGGATTTTCTCACGCAGGACGACTTGGTCTTTCATGAGGGAGCGCGTCGCTATGAGGCCGGTACGCACAATTTTCTGGGGCTCCACGGTTTGAAGGCCGCTCTGGAACTGGTTCAGGAGGTGGGCGTCGAGGCCATCGCCGCTGAATTGGCCCGAAAGCGTCTGTGGTTGGTGCCCGAACTGGTGGCCAAGGGCTACACGGTGCTCCACGGCGATGCCCACGCCGACAACGCCGGCGGCATCACCA